>Ga0137403_10000023_pt1 | contig 161612 bp, 143 predicted proteins | sample CZOMad2_1_16fung_FD_122057 | JGI IMG/M metagenome (GOLD analysis project Ga0137403, IMG submission 122057) | Vadose zone soil fungal communities from Angelo Coast Range Reserve, California, USA - CZOMad2_1_16fungal (Hybrid Assembly) | ecosystem: Environmental > Terrestrial > Soil > Vadose... | reverse complement strand
CCGGCGCGAGACATCACCAAGTTCGCGAGATTCGCGCAGACGATGAGCAGCACGAATCCCACGGCGGCCTGCAGAACGCAGATCGGGCGGCGGGCATTCCCAACGATCGCGTCCTGTAAAGTGCGCAATTGGAGGGTGTGGTCTACCGACCGCAGCGGACGGTTCGTCGGCACATGGTCTCCCGCACCGACACGATCGCCCCAATTCTCAAGAAATGCGTTCAATTCCGTCTGTGCCATCTCGGCGGTGATGCCATCCTTTAGTCGCGCAATGACGTAAAGGACATGAGCCTCGCGTTGCCGGGCCATATTCGGATGAAGCCAGAGGGGCAACCAAACCTGGGTGTGGTTATCCATGACGTCGGCCCCGGGTGGCATAATTCCAACGATTTCGTGAGGGCGGCCCTCGATTTCCACCTTTAGTCCAACGAGCGGTCGTCCTCCAAATGCTGTTCGCCACAATTCGTGAGAGAGAATTGCCATCGGTGGCGGTAGCGTCCCAGTCCAACGCGTCGTTTCTTCGTCACTGAAGAAGTGCCCCTGCTCTGGCTGAATGCCGAGCGCCTGGAGCAAATGTGCATCGACAGAGATCGAGCGTACCCGCAGAGGTCGATCTCCGGTCGCGAGGTTGGCCTCGCCGGTGGTGTACGCTGCGCCGCCAGTCGAATAAGCGCCAACCGCCGCGAATGACCGGTTCATCTGGCGGAACTCGATGTACTCCGGCGCCGAGAGCGCACTTCCGGTGCCCCCAATGGCCGGAGCTTCTGCCGTCAGATACATCAGCTGATCGGGTTTCGGATAGTCGAGCGGCCGCAGCAGCACTCCATGCACGATCGTGAAAATGGCAATGTTTGCTCCGATCCCAAGCGCCAGCGTGGCGACGACAACTCCTGTGAACCCTGGACTCTTCGCTAAAGATCGAATCGTGTAACGTACATCTTGTATAAGATCTTCGACAAAGTTTACGCGGCGCACATCCCGGCACTCCTCCTTGCATTGCGTGATGCCTCCGATCACGCGCTGCGCGGCCCGGCGGGCGGTCTCGGGCGGCATACCGGATGAAATGTTCTCTTCAATGAGCTGATCCAGGTGGAAACGAAGTTCGGTTTCGAGCTCGAACTCGACATCCGGACGGCGGAACAGCGATCGAAGCCGCAGACGGACTTTGTCTAACATCCGCATTGCTAAGCCTCTTGGACTACGACGTTGATGGCCGTCGACAGCCGAGCCCAGTTTGCCAACTCCCTTTCCAGTTGTTTCCGTCCTGAACGTGTAAGGGAGTAGAACTTTGCCATTCGCCGGGTCTCAGTCAGACGCCACTCGGCCTTGATCCAGGCCTGCTGTTCCAGCCGGTGTAGCGCCGGGTACAGGGATCCCTGCTGGATCTGGAGAGCTTCTTGTGAAACCTGTTGGATGCGCTTGGCGATGGCCCAGCCGTGTTTAGGTTCGAGCGAAATGGTCTTGAGGATCAAGAGATCGAGAGTGCCTTGGACGAGATCCGTCGGCTTTGCCATATGCCTAGACTGCCTACAATTGTAGACGATCAACAGATCATTGCGCAAGCCGGCCCTACTCTAAAATAAGCTGCTATAAATCAACGTGATAGATGGTGGAGGCGGGGGGAGTCGGAATATTTCGAGCATTGAAAACACGCAAGTTATTGATTTTGCTAGACGCACAAAACTCAAGAAACGCAGAAATTGCGCCTAACTGGAACGTATCTGGAACACGGGCAGAATTCAGGTCGCCGTTTCCCAAGTCGCCGACAATCGCCGACCAATTCGGTTGGTTATCACTTTTCTGTTTACTCCGGTGGTGCGCAAGTCATCGAGCCAATCCAGAATTATCGAATGGCCGTCTTTGTAGCCAGAGGCGGGGAACAAAGCCGCGAGCTTGCTTCACCGAAGTCTGCCGCACAACAAATCATGCCTTGAGTGCCATGCTGTTCGCTGCGCTGGATTTACGGTACGGCAGTGGCACGAGAAAGGTGTGGTCATTTTTTGCGGTCCGGCGACGGCCATTGCCCCAATTGACTTTCCATCAAAGCCATTATTTAATCTGCGTTTACAACGCTTAGGGAAACATTTCGGCATCCGATGCTCTGTCTTAGCCCGCGCCCATCAGGTTTTTTTCGTCCAGCAATACCATTCGGCTTGTTACTCGCCCTTGTTTGGTCGTGTGCATCTTGTGGTGGCGGTGGAGGAGGAAGCAGCAATCCGCCTCCGGTCGAGTTCAGCCTATCTGTTTCCCCAGGTTCGGCCACGGTTTATCCCAGCAGCAGTTTCGCCGTTATAGTAACGGCCAACACGAATTCTTCTTCCCAACCCGCGCTGACCTCGGTAACTCTGCCCGCAGGCATTTCGACATCGGCGTCGCTTCCCCTCGCCATACCGAGCAGTGGGCTGTCAATTCAGTTTCAGACTTCATCGAGCATCGCGGCGGGGAACTATACTTTAGTGTTCTCGGGCAGCTTGGGAAGCGTGTCTTCTAGCGCAAACCTTGTCGCTAGCGTCCAAACCAATCCGCCGGGCTTTTTCTTCCCCAGCCCTTTGTTCTCAGAGATTGCTGTGCCGGTCGGAGGGGCGAGCCAAGTTCAAGTAAGTACAATAGTCAACGGACAAGCTACGTATGCGGTGCAGCTTTCCGTAGGCGGACTACCTCCCGGAACTAGCGCAACGATCAATCCTTCAACCATCAACGTCGGACAATCTGCCACGGTGACGATCTCAGCGGGTGGCGCTGCTCCGCTCGCGCAGAATGTTTCGATAACCCTGACGGGAACTCCCGCCGCGCCGGTGGCATCCGCGAGTCTTCATTTCTTGCTGGACGTTACTCCGAAGCCCGGCTCCATTGCGAACAATCGTACAGATTATGTTTCCACAGAGCATACCCCTTACGCGGCTGTATACGACCCGACGCATAAGTTGATCTTCGCTAGTAATGATTCCTGGAACCGCGTGGAGGTGATTTCTTCCACTACTCACGCACTGCTGAAGCGAATTTCCATTCCGGAGCCAAGAGGTATTGATATTACGCAAGACCGCTCTGCCGTATGGGTGACAACCGGTTCACGACAAATGTTCGCCATCAGCACGACCACCTTTGAAGTGTCAAGGTATCTCCTGCCCCTCGGCGGAAGCCTCTCCTACTGGGAAGGCTCGCAGGTGTTCGTGCTTTCGGACGGATCCATGATGATTGTTTCAACCGCCGGTCAGTTTACGGGAACCTTCGGAATCGTGATCTGGAATCCGGCTACAAATGCCATCACGTTTCCGACGATTCCGTTCCCCCTCGACAACACGATTTTCAATCGCTCTGGCGATGGCAAACGCGCCTATCTCTTCAACGACCACATCGGTGGCTCCGTCATGTATTACGACGTTGCCAGTCAGGCATTCAGTGGTTCGACAACGCTGAATGCCGCAGGTTTCAACTCAGCCGTCAACATGGATGGTTCTCGATTCATACTGTGCAACGGTGTCGGAGGATTTGTATATGACGGCAATTACAACCCGTTGGGCGTGATTCCCCCCTGCGGACCGGGCGTGGCCCCGTTTTTTGAGGGTGGGGCCGTCTTCAGCGCCGACGGGCAGTTCATATACGAAGAGCTACTCGCCAATAATCCACTGATTCTGAAGATCGATGCCAAGACTCTCAGCCTGGTGAGCAGCGCTCCTGCCATGCCGATGATACCGGTCATGACTGAGTTGGACCCCCCGTATTATGTACCAAACCCTTTTGCCGTTGACGACACCGGTATGGTGTTCGGCATCGAGTTTTGGGGAATCGCATTTGATGATTCCTCCTACGTGCAGAACTATTCTTCGTTGCAGCCTGGGACTCCCACCTTCCTGCAACACATGGATCCCTATTTTGGTCCACTGGGCGGCGGGACAACCTCAGGTGGCTTCGGAAACGCATTCTCGATCACTCCGGATGTTTGGTACGGATCCACACGGGGCACTGCCTCGCTGGGTAGTGGGGGAACGTTGTCCATCAAATCCCCGTCATCCCAAACGCTTGGTCCGGTAAATATAAAGATGCTCTTTCCTGATGGGGTGGAAGTGTTTGATCCGCTCTTCTTTTCGTACGGCCCGTATCTTCAATACCCACTGGTGTCGGGAGCCCCGCCGCAAGGAAATGTTCCCGGGCAGGCGGCGGGGTATGGCTTGCCAGGGGACAATGTCAGTGGGACCTTTTCGGTTGGTGGCGCCACGGCCTCGGTGGCTCCGCCCGGTCCCTTCGGATTGAATTTTGCCGGGACTCCCTATCCCAACAAGGTCCTTAGTTACACCGTGCCACCCGGCTCTCCGGGTTGGGCGGATCTGAAACTCACGACGCCGGACGGTACTTCGACTCTCCCGCGCGGTTTCTTCTACGCAAAGAGCGTGACTGACTATGGCTCATCCGACATTTTCACCGCTGTCTTGTACGATCAGGTCCGCCAGCAATTGTATCTTTCCGCCGGAGACCACATTGATGTGTTTTCTTTGCAATCGAACACCTTCACCACAAAATGGAATCCTCCAGCCGCAGGTAACGCAAAGCAGTTTACCGGACTCGCGTTGACGCCTGATGGGAGTTCACTGCTGGCAGCCGACCTATTGGATGGCTCCCTTGCGGTGCTTAACCCAGACAATTCAACTACGAATTACGTGATTCCGATTACTCCGGTCCAGACGGGCAATCCGGGCTGCAACATTGGGCCTCTCTACGTTGAGGGACTGATTAATCACACCGCAGTGGTGCAGCTGGGTGGTCTACCCAGCAGCGCGGGCGGTTGTCCACCATTCGGCGCAGTTTACACAGTTAATCTTACTACCCGGGCCGTGTTACCGTTTCCGACTCCTTCAGTTTCTGTTGCTCTCTCTGCGACTAGCGACGGTTCCAAGTTGGCTTTCGGAGGCCTATGCGTTTACGATGCCGTGGCTAATACTTCGTCTTGTAGCGCCGCCGCTCAGACCACCGGCGCCGCTATTTCCGGAGACGGCCATTCCGTAGCCTCAGAATTCGTCCTGGCGGACAGTGTTCCAAACGTGGTCGGCCGCGTCGCGCGTCCAGAGGTTTACTACAGCGCGCTTGGTTCGGATACGGCGCGTACGCCACTTCTCGCGCCGAAACTGAACGATTCAGGAAGTTTGTACTACCTTGCGTTTCCGAACTTCATCGACATTGTGGATTTCCGGCAAGGAATGTTGCGGATCCGGTTTTCGGTGAGCGAGACGATATCGAATACGGCGACACCGATGGCGGTTGACCCGAGTGGCAGATACCTGTATCTGATCACCGGGACTGGACTGACCATCATTGACCTAGGAGAGGCACCGCTTTCGATCAGCTGGCTAAGTGCGGCGACGGCGTCTCCGGGCACACAGATCACGGTAAGAGGCAGCGGCTTCAACATCTCTACGGCAGCAACTGTGGGGGGCCAGACCGCGAGTGTCACCCTCGTTGACTCCAATACTCTGACACTAACGGTGCCAGCGCTTAGCGCGGGACGAACTACAATCATGCTCTCAAACGGTGACGGGCAGGCTTACACGGCCATTGGCCTCCTGGCTATCCCTTAAACCCCAAACCGAGGGGAGGTGCTTGCACGTTTCGGTCGGACAAGGTTCGCCACCTAGCCAGTAAACGGACTTAGCCGTGCGAGACGCACAAAACGCCAAAAACTCGAAAAACGCGGCCAACTGGAACGTATCTGGAACACAGCCTCAGGCTGCCGGAACGAGTTGCTGGTCGACCTGCCCTATCTCTGCTTCGTACCGGACTGGCGTGCTGTTGCCAGATAGTGCTGATCAAGCGCTTGCCGGATCAGGGTCTTGATTACGGCTTGGCGGCTAATGTTTAGTTCCTTCGCCGCATTATCCAATTCGTCCAGCATCGGCGACGCGAAGTCTACATTTACACGCTGGATTGGGCTCATCATTTGACCCTCGTTCGTGAAAAAGCGCGAGACATCCTTTCCGTTGTCGGCCAGACGGGCAATGTTTTCGGCGGACATACCTCTCTTCTTTTTACGAATGTTCCTCATAATGTTGTTGCTCCTCGGTTGTCGCTTTCCAAAGTGTCACGAGATGATAGTATTCGCCGTCTTCGTCTTCCCTTATTTCAAAAATGAGAGCGTACAGCTTTTGTCTCACCCAGCCAATCGCCCGATACTGCTCTGGCATGTCGGAGCGCTGGTCAAGCTAGTAAGGCTGCTCAAAGATCTCCTGCGCCTCCTCAAAGCCGATCCCGCGTTTGGGATTCGCCCTTAAGCGTTTGCTCTTCTGTGCGTCAAAGGCGAAGCGCATTCTGGTATAACTGTTATACCAGAATTATCCATCTGTATCCATTCGCTTCCTATACCTGATTCCGGACGAAGTGGAGGTGATCCCAGTTCCCCCGCCTCCAGTACCAGAACGCCCATGGAACTCATCTGGAACGCGGGCACACCCGCGACGTTGTAATTTATTGATTACAGAAATCTTAATATGGTGGAGGCGGGGGGAGTCGAACCCCCGTCCGAAAAGCGCCACGCCACGGAGCCTACATGCTTATCTCAGTTCCGTTTGTTTCGCCGGCCGCGCTTAGAACGAGCAAGAAACGCGCCCAGCTAGTCCGATGGTTCTCGCCGGAGCCTTACGGACCGAAAGGCTCCAACCAGCTCACTGTATGACGCCTCTTACCGGGCCCATGAGCAAAGCCCGGGGAAGCGTGCGCTTAATTAATTAAGCAGCAAGTGCCAAGTTGTTGTTGGCAGTTCTAGTTTCCAGCCAGTTACGGACGGTTGGCCTCCGGCATGCCTCCGAGACGCCACAGCTTCCGTCGAAACCGTGTCGCCCCCATGTGACACTCCATTTTACCACTTCTTCCAACGCCTAACTCTCGATCGCCTCATTAACTTGGAGGAGCTTCCTTCCTCGGCTCCGCTTTCTCCGGCGCGCCTTCCTTCTTCTTATCCTCGTCTTTCTTGCGCTTCTCCTCGTCCGGAGTTGCGCGAACTTTTTTCAACTTATTCACGATAATGTCGGCAACCTTCCGGCACGCGTCGGGACCATCCCATGCCGTCACGTTTCCCGAACTCAGAATGAGTCCGCTTCTGGGATGCTCCAAGCTGTATTGATAATAAAACCAGCCCGGTTGATGATCGATCTTCAGCATCAGATCCGCCGTCCGGCCTCGCACAAAGAACAACCCCCATTGCTCGAACTCTTTCCGCTTTTGCAGCGGCCCTTCGCACATTTCCGGCTTCGCGAGCCATGTTCCCGTCACCACCTGGATCGTCTGGAACGTTTTCATGACCTCTACCGGATCAACTCCTTCGGGCTTTGCTCTTTGCTCAATGGGCTGCTGGTTCTCCTCTCCCACTTTTTCGAGTTGCTGGCTAGTCCCGCTTGGGGGAATGAAAAAGATTGCGCCCAGTGCCAACACAAAATATCGCATAGTCGTTGCTCCTTTACTACGTAGCTTCAGGCAGGATTTGTCCCCTTTTACGCCCCGTCTCCCGCTTTTTCAAGACTTCACCCCGGGTGCTCCCAACCGATTCATTTCTTGCGCCGGCTTAGCGACTGGTTTGACCAGGCCGTAGGCCGGCGCATCGCAATTAACGATTCAATAGCCCTGCGCGTTTTGCGCAGCGTCTAGAATCGAAACACGAGACCCGCTGATACGCGAGCATTCTTCTTGTCTGTTTCCCCTCCGGACCGGAACAACAGCCAATCGGCCTGTACCAGCCGGACCGCAATGTGCTTATTCACCTTAACGTCCAGTCCGCCGCCAATCGCCGTGGCGAACCCGGACGCGGAGATGCCTCCTCCGGAGGCTGTCGCCCCGCCAATCAGGACGTGTGCGAATGGCGTGACCGCTTCCGACTTCCGGATCGAAAAAACCGGTCCGACCATGTACGTATGAAGCTTGCCACCGTTCTTGTAGGCGCCGCTGAAATCTGCAGCAACCCCGAACCAGTTGTTTAGATTTCCTGCGATAGATGCATTCCACCCGTTTGCGTTCACATTCGGATCGAAATGCGTGAATTGGTAGCCGCCGAAAAGTTCACCACGCGGGTGATCTTGTGCCGCTGCCGTTAAACTACAAACTGCTGACCACACCAATACTGCAAGGATCTTTCTCATGGAATCCTCCGTCTTCCTTAAGTTTTTTAAGTTGACCTGTTGGACCCTGGATAACCGCTTGAAAGCGCGCTTGCCTTCACTCTGTGCACTTCGCTCTCCATGACGGAAAGTGATTGCATGCCATGCAAATGCCTTGTTTGCAGTGGGAAAATGCACAGGCCAATCCGCAACGGAGGATTGCCGTCAGGGCTTTCTGACAGTGGCGAATCACCACGCAAGATTTGCCTTGCAGAAAGGTGTTTTTGGGCCGCAGTTCATCGTTCAGTGCCAAGGCTGCTTTATGCCCATGAGCCGGGTTGTCCTAGCATGTGGTGCTTTGCCAATGGTGGGGACTGCCTGCGCCTTTTGCGCCCTGGAGGCTTCACTGGACCTGGGAACTCCTTTTTGCCATCCCATAATTGGGCACAATCCTCCCCCTCCCCCGTTGACGCCATTCGCCCCTGCTTTCACAATGGGTAATAGGGAGCATTTCCAGCACTTTGCCCTGAAAGAACGTATGCCACAGGAACCTACAGCCGTCGAACAAGCCATCGCGCGCGCCTTGCGCGACAACCTTGAGCGCCTTCAGCGCGCCTCCGAGGAAATGCACCACGCCGTCAGCGATGTCGTCTCCGCTTGCGCCAGCAATCGTCCTACAAACGCCCTCCCGCCTCTCCTTCGAGCGCAAACCGCTGCCGCCTCTCTCAACGCGTCCCTAGATGTTCTTGCAAGATTCATCACCGTCGCGCTACAGCCCGCGCAACGTTCGCCCTTTGACGCGGAACTCGCACGTCTCGCTTCCGCCGTCGCCGTGGAAGCCCCGGCCGCCGCTCCCGCGCCCGTCCGCCCATCGCCCTCGCAACCGACTCCCCTGACCGCCAAGCCCGTGGCCCCAGTTCAGGAACGCCGTCCCGCCCCGCCTCCCGTGCCTGTCGTTCAGGCGCACCTCGAACCCGAGCCCATTCCTCTATCCGCCGAAGAGCCTGCCTCGCTCTCCGCCGAGTTCGACGTCAACCAGCTTTCCGCGGAGGAACAAGAACTACACAGGCGCGCAAATCGGGTGGCGAAAGTTTCCATGCAAGATATTAAAATGTTGAGGCCGGATCAGGTTCGCCTGGGCCGTGAAAATAAAGATCTGTGCATCAGGTTGAAAGACGACATTGAGAAAGCTCATCGCGAATACGACAGACGTTTCAAACCCATCATGGATCACCCCGTGGACTATTTTTACCGCTGGATGGTCGAAATTCTCGCGGAAGGCGACGCCAGCGCGCTCGGCGAATATCCCTACGCCGCGCCCGTTCGCCAGCACTAATTTTTCCGTGAAAAAGTTTTCTCGCGCCGCTGCATTTCGCTCCGCGTTTGCGCTCGCTCTGATTTTTTCCCTTTCCTTCGGTTTGGTCGTTTCTGCGTCTGCTCAATCGTCCAGGAAAAAGAGGAAAAGCAAAAAGCCCGCGGCCGCTCCGTGCCGCGCCGGCTGCAAACCCGAAACCAGCGCTCCTGATATCACCACATCAACTGCCGATGACGCCGCAGCGCTCCAACAGCTCGCTGAGTTCGCGCGTTCCCTGCACAACGCGACTCCCGGCGCCTACGACAAACTAGCCGCCTTCGCCTCGAAACATGCGGGAGATGTATGGGGAGCCCGTGCCGCGCTCGCCCTCGGCTACGACGACAATCAGAAAAATCGCACGGTGCAGGCATTAGCGTGGTTTGCAAAAGCAAAAGGCGACACTGTTCTTCAGGAATACGTTTTGTACTGGCGTGCACAAGCAAATCGCGCGGCAAAAAGAAATTCGGATGCGTTTGCGGATTTGCAGAAAATCCTGACGGATTTCCCGAACACCGCAACCAAGGAACAAGTTCTGGAATTGTTCGCGCCGACCGCAAGGGAAATGGGCCGGCCGCAAGCCGCTGTGGACGCGCTGAATTCGTACCCAGCGGCCGGCAATAGACCTGCTCTGCTTCTCGAACGCGCGCACGCGCATCAATCCGCCGGCCAGGGCGTCCGCGCCGTCAAGGATTACCAGACAATTTTTTACAAATTCCCGCTCACCGACGAAGCAAAGGCCGCCGGCACGGCCTTGAGCGCCTTGCAAAAACAACTTCGCTCCGAATTCCCTTACGGCACTGCGGAAATGCAGGAGTTGCGCGCGCAGGCGTTTTTTGACGCGCACAAATGGCGCGAAGCGCGGCCCGAATTTGAAAAACTCGTTTCGATGCTGCACGAGCCGGCAAATCCCGTGCGCCAGCGCGCGCAATTGCGCATCGCGCAATGCCGCGTGCAGTTGAAGTCGCCGGTTTCTTTGATTTCCTCTCTCTCGCCAACGGATCCGGACGTAGACGCCGACCGCTTGTATGCCCTCTCTCAATTCGAGCGCACCGCGAAAAACGAATCCGCCATGCTCTCCGCGATCGAACAGATCGTGCAGAAGTACCCGCAGTCTCATTGGGCCGATGACGCACTGATGGCCGCGGGGAACTACTACTGGGTGAACCTGGATCGCAACAAAGCCGCGCAATATTACCAGCGCGTTCTCGACACCTATCCCAACAGCAAAAATGATTTCAACGCCGAATGGCGCATCGCCTGGGTCGCGTATTTGAATCACGCGCCGGATTCTGACGATCGCTTCCGGGCTTTTCTGCTCAAATATCCAGTTTCGGCAAACACAGTTGACGCTCTCTACTGGCTTGGCCGCAACGCGGAACGCAGCGGCAAACCCGCTCATGCGCGCGCCTTTTACCAAAAAGCGCTCGACCGCTTCCCACAAACCTATTTCGGTTACGCCGCTGCCTCCGAACTCACCAAACTTGGCCCGGGCGATCCCGATGCGCCGGATTTCCTGGAAAAAATTCCGCCGTCGCCCCCCCTGCGCCCCTTCGACGAGCCAATTCCTGCTGCGGCCGAAGATCGCTGGGCTCGCGCACAGGCGCTGCGCTCTATCGCTTTCGATGCTTCCGCTGAACAGGAGCTCAAATCGGCATACTTCGCTACGGGTTCTCCACGCTTCTTACTCGAAGCCGCGCAAGCCGCCTTCGATCAAGGCCATTTCGCCACGGGCATGGCGTACGCACGGACCATCGTCCCGAGTTTCGATTCGCGCAATTTCAACGAAATTCCTCTCAACGTCTGGAAAGCTCTCTATCCGCTTCCCTATGAGTCTCCGCTGCGTCGCGAATCCGGCAAAAATGATCTCGATCCGGCAGTCGTCGCGGGCCTGATTCGTCAGGAATCCACGTTTCAAGCCGACGCGCTCTCTCACGCCAACGCATACGGTCTAATGCAGCTTCTTCCAAAAACCGCGAAACTTCTCTCCAGGCAGCTTCGCGTGCGCTACGCGAAGAACCTTCTGTACGAGCCGGATTACAACATTCAACTAGGCACATTCTATTTCAAGGGCTTGGTTCAGCTCACGGGCTCTCCCGAAGCCGCGCTCGCCGCCTACAACGCCGGTGAAGACCGCATCGCCGCCTGGAAAGCCGAGCGCAGTTACGACGAAATTCCCGAACTCGTCGAATCCATTCCGTTCACCGAAACGCGCGAATATGTACAAATCGTTCTGCGCAATGCGCAGCTCTACCGCATGATTTATGGGGCCGCTACGCCCGCTGCACCTGCCCCGTCCACTCGTGCCGCCACTGGCAGCTCTTCTCCGCAAGCACGGCGCTAGTCGGTCCACGCTTTGTTTTTTCCTTCAATCGCCCTTAAACTTTTATCTTTCGAAGTCTAAGGTGAAGCGTGGCTACTGAATCTTCCATGGCGCAAGTCTCGCGCCGCATGATTTCGGCGAAAGCCGAGCAGTTTACCGAGTCCGTCATTCGTGAAATGACGCGCCTCGCCCTCAAGCACAACGCCGTCAATCTCTCGCAAGGCTTTCCCGACTTTCCCGCTCCGGATTCCGTGAAAGAAGCCGCGCGCCAGGCCATCTCCGACGACATCAATCAGTACGCCATCACGTGGGGCGCAAAGGCGCTGCGCGATTCCATCGTGGAGAAATTCGAGCACACGCAGGGAATTCGCGTCGATCCCGAGCGCGAAATCACGATTTGCTGCGGCTCGACCGAAGCGATGATGTCCGCGATGCTCGCGATCATCAATCCCGGCGACGAAATTGTGGTGTTCGAACCCTTCTACGAAAATTACGGCCCGGACGCGATTCTCTCCGGTGCTTCACCGCGCTTCGTGAAAATGAAGCCGCCGGAGGATGAAAATTCCGAGTGGACTTTCGATTTTGACGAACTCGCCGCCGCGTTCGGCCCGCACACCAAAGCGATAATTCTGAACACGCCAAACAATCCCACCGGAAAAGTCTTCACGATGCGCGAACTCGAATTCATTCGCGATCTCTGCATCAAGTGGAATGCCTACTGCGTGACTGACGAAATTTACGAGCACATTCTCTACGATGATACCAAGCACGTCACGATGGCTCGCCTCGATGGCATGCGCGAACGCACGATCGTCATCAACGGAATGTCAAAAACGTACAGCGTGACCGGTTGGCGCGTCGGCTGGGCTATCGCTCCGCCGGAACCCACGCAAGCGATCCGCAAAGTTCATGATTTTCTAACGGTCGGCGCAGCCGCTCCATTGCAGCAAGCCGGCGCAATGGCTCTTCGCTCTCCTCAGTCCTATTACGACGGCCTCGCCGCAACATACGCAAAGAAGCGCGAACGCCTTCTCAAGATTCTTTCTTCCTCGGGCTTCACCGTCTACAAGCCGCGCGGCGCGTACTACATCATGACTGACATATCGCGTTTCCATTTCCCCGAACGCGATCCACGCTTTGCTTCCGAATCGAAAGACGTCGCCTTCGCCAAATATCTCGTGCAGGAGATCGGCGTCGCCTGCGTTCCCGGCTCCAGCTTCTACAACGACCCGCAAGACGGAGCCTCACAAGTCCGCTTCACCTTCTGCAAGAAGGAAGAAACCCTCGCCGCTGCCGAAGCCAGATTTGCGAAGCTCCACACCTAACCCAGCCGCCAATATGCCCAAATAGGGGCACAAAACAGCGCCTGATTCATTGAAATAAGTGGTTTATTTGTAATAGGTTACAGATTATTTGGGGTAGGGAACTGACGGTCGGTTGCCCTGTGGTGGTTAGCCCCCTACCCCGCGAGTGGTCTTGCCTGTATAGACGAGGTCAGGCTCAAAAAAGTTTCTTCAATCGACGAAAATAATTGAGCTGCTTCGAATTAGGTCAACTCCACAGAATCCAGGTACCGCGCGACGTTCACATCCCACGAAAATCTCTCCTTTATCGCTACCTGTAGCGCCTGGGCCGCCGCCGGTTCGCCATGCGTCAACCACGCCTTCTTCGGAGCGGCCTTGAGTCCTCCCAGCCAGCGCAGCAACTCGCTTTTTCCGGCGTGCGCAGAAAACTGTCCCATTTCGATAATCTCCGCGTTCACCGGCACGGCCTCGCCAAACAGATGCAACATCTTCGCGCCCTCTTGCAGCGCGCGGCCCCGCGTGCCTTCGGCCTGAAAGCCGGCCAGAAGGACGGCATTCTTGGGATCGGGCAGGCGATTTGCCAAATGATGCAGCACGCGCCCGCCGGTCACCATGCCACTCGCGGAAATAATGATGCACGGAGTTTTCACATCGTTGATTTTTTTCGAATCATCCACGCTGCGCGTCAAATGAAACTCGCGCACGTTCAACGGATCGCGGTCGCCCGTCTGATCCAGTTTGGTCATGTCCAGATCGTGATCCTCCGTGTGCCGCACGTAAAAATCCGTGGCGCTCAGCGCCATCGGGCTGTCCACGTACACGGGAATGCGCGGAATCCGCTGCTCGTCCTCAAGCTGCCGCAGGTAGTACATGAACGTTTGCGTCCTCCCAATCGCGAACGCCGGAACCACAATCGAGCCGCCGCGCTTTACAACCCGGTTCACCGTGTCCGCGAGCAGTTGCACGGGATCGCCGTCGGGGTGCTCGCGGTCGCCGTAGGTGGATTCGCAAATAACGTAATCGCCGTTCGGCGGCGTAGTCGGGTCATTCAAGATCGGCTGGTTGTAGCGGCCAACGTCGCCAGAAAAAACAACGGTCGTGCTTTTTCCGACTTCGCGAATCGTCAATTGAAAACTGCACGACCCCAGAATATGCCCCGCGTCAAACGATTCGAGATGGAACTCCGGCGAAATATCGAATCCGCCGCTGCGCGGCATCGGAGCAAGCTGCTTTAGCATGGGCTCCACATCAGCCGTCGTGTACAAGGGGCGAATGTCCGCGGCATTACTGCGTTTCGCGTTTCGTTTCGCCCGCTCCGCATCTTCTTCCTGCAAATGGCCCGAATCTTTCAGCGAAAGCGTCGTCAATTCAATCGTCGCCTGGTTGGCGTAAATCTTGTTTTTGTAGCCGTCGCGCGTCAGGCAGGGAAGCCAACCGCAATGATCGAGGTGCGCGTGCGTCAGCACACAATAATCAATCGTTGCGGGACTTACGGGCAAAGGCTTGCGATTTCTGTCTTCCAGCTCGTGCGAACCTTGAAACACGCCGCAATCGACCAACAGTTTTTTGCCCGCTGCCTCTACCAAATACTTCGAACCCGTTACAGTCCCCGCCGCACCCAGAAATGTCAGCTTCGCCATCCGGTTTCCCCCATGAGTCCAAACGCATAAACCTTACCTTATTCTGTTGTTCCAAAACAAAGCGCAGTAGCATCTAACTTCGTTCGCGGTTCTATTCTTCTGGGGAATTCTGGAGAGTCCAGTCATGAAGGTTATTCTCTTTGGCACAACTGGAATGATCGGCCAGGGCGTTCTCCGCGAATGTCTGCTTGATTCTGGCGTGGACCTGGTTCTGTCCGTTGGCAGGGCGCCTCTTCCGCAAAAGCACGCAAAGCTCCAGGAAATCATCGCGCCGGATCTTGCCAATCTATCGGCCTTCGAATCACAACTCTCCGGTTTCGACGCCTGTTTCTATTCGCTTGGCGCAACTGCGGCGGGCTCAACGGAAGAAAACTATCGCCGGATCAATTACGAAATGCCTCTTGCCGTTGCGAATCTCCTCGCAAAGCTCAACCCTGGCATGACATTTATCTACATCTCTGGCCGCGGAACGGATAGCACGGAAAAAGGTCGTGTGATGTGGGCTCGTGTGAAAGGCGCCACCGAAAATGCCTTGCTCCGCCTGCCGTTCAAAGCCGCATACATGTTCCGCATCGGCGCCGTCGTTCCGCTCCACGGAATCAAATCCAAGACGCCGCTCTACAATTTTTTCTACGCTGTTGGCACGCCTTTGATGTTCTTGCTCCGCAAATTGTCCCCGCAAAACGTGCAGACCACCGAAGAAGTTGGCAAAGCGATGCTCATCGCCGCCAAGCGCGGCGCTCCCAAATCCATTCTGGAATGTGCCGATCTCTACAAGCTTTTGCACTGAGGCCAAACAAAAAAGAGGAGCAAGCATCTCTGCCCACCCCTCTTTCCTTAACTGATGACTGACACAGCTACATCACGCCAGGTCAAAACGATCGTGGTCCATGACCTTCGTCCATGCTGCCACAAAATCATTCGTGAACTTCTCTCCAGAATCCACGCACGCATAGACTTCCGCGAGGGCACGCAACTGCGAATGCGAGCCAAAGATCAAATCGACACGCGTCGCTGTCCATTTGAGATCGTTCGTCTTCCGGTCGCGGCCTTCGTACACCGCACCGGAGCCGTTGGATTCGCTGGATGGCTGCCATACCGTGTTCATATCGAGCAAATTAACGAAGAAGTCGTTCGTCAGAGTCTCCGGTCGCTTGGTAAAGACGCCATGTTTGGACTTCCCGGTATTTGCGCCAAGCCCGCGCAAGCCGCCGACGAGGACGGTCATCTCCGGCGCCGTCAGCTTCAGCAATTGCGCTTTATCGATCAATTGCTCTTCAGCCGAAAGGCGCTGTTTGCCGCGCCGATAATTGCGGAACCCATCGGCGTTCGGCTCGAGCGGCTCAAAGGATTCGACCTCGGTTTGTTCTTGGGACGCGTCCATGCGCCCGGGCGTGAAAGGGACTTTCAAACTATGTCCGCCGTCCTTCGCGGCTTTCTCAATTGCCGCACACCCGCCAAGAACAATCAGGTCAGCGAGCGACACCTTTTTCCCCGTTGACTGTGAAGAGTTGAACTCCTTCTGGATCGCTTCGAGCTTCTGCAGAACCTTTGCCAGCTCCGCCGGCTGGTTTACTTCCCAATTCTTTTGCGGTTCGAGGCGAACGCGGGCGCCGTTCGCACCACCGCGCTTATCTGAGCCGCGGAACGTTGACGCCGACGCCCACGCTGCCGAAACAAGCTGGGAAACGGACAGACCGGAGGCAAGGATCTTCGCTTTCAGCGTGGCTACGTCCTGTTCCCCAATCAGCGGATGATTTACTGCGGGGATCGGGTCTTGCCACGGTAGCGTTTCCTTCGGAACCAGCGGGCCGAGATAGCGCACAATCGGGCCCATGTCGCGATGAGTCAGCTTGAACCATGCGCGCGCAAACGCGTCAGCAAACTGATCCGGATGCTCATAGAAGCGCCGTGAAATCTTTTCGTAGGCCGGGTCAAACCGTAAGGCGAGGTCCGTGGTCAGCATGGACGGTGCATGGCGCTTCGACGGATCGTGTGCGTCCGGCACAGTGCCGTTGCCTGCGCCATTCTTGGGTGTCCACTGATGTGCGCCGGCTGGACTCTTGGTCAGCTCCCAATCATAGCTGAAGAGATTCGTGAAGAAGTTGTTGCTCCACTTCGTCGGCGTCGTCGTCCAAATGACTTCAAGGCCGCTGCCAATTGCATCGCCACCCTTGCCCGTCTTGAACCTGCTCTTCCAACCCAAGCCCTGCTCCTCGATGTCGGCACCTTCCGGTTCTACCCCGACCAATTTTGCATCGCCGGCGCCGTGGGTTTTGCCAAAGCTGTGCCCGCCGGCAATTAGGGCGACCGTTTCTTCGTCGTTCATCGCCATGCGGCGGAACGTTTCGCGGATGTCTCTAGCCGCCGCAATCGGGTCGGGCTTGCCGTTCGGCCCTTCCGGATTCACGTAGATCAGACCCATTTGCACGGCTCCGAGAGGGCTCTGCAAATCGCGCTCGCCGCTGTAGCGTTCGTCCGCCAGCCACTTTCCTTCCGGGCCCCAATAGACGTCCTCTTCGGGCTCCCAAACATCCGCGCGCCCCCCGCCGAAGCCGAATGTCTTGAAGCCCATCGAATCGAGTGCTACGTTTCCTGCAAGAATCATCAGGTCGGCCCACGAGATTTTCCGGCCGTATTTCTGTTTGATCGGCCAAAGCAGCCGGCGCGCCTTGTCGAGGTTTACGTTATCCGGCCAGCTATTGAGTGGTGCGAAGCGCTGCTGCCCGGCTCCGGCGCCCCCACGACCGTCGCCGATGCGGTACGTGCCTGCGCTGTGCCACGCCATGCGAATGAACAGTGGCCCGTAGTGGCCAAAGTCGGCCGGCCACCAATCCTGCGAATCGGTCATCGCCGTATGAAGGTCCTTGATCACAGCATTCAGGTCGAGGCTCTTGAATTCCTTAGCGTAGTCAAACCCCTCTCCCATTGGATCGGATAAGGGAGATTGCTGGTGGAGAACCTGCAGGTTCAGCTGGTTCGGCCACCAATCGCTGTTCCTGGGCGCTGACGTTCTTCCCGTGAATGGGCATTTCGCTTCCTTTGACTCGTTCTGTTCCTGTGTACGGACTTCCTTCTCCATGACCTCGTCCTCCATACGTACTTGATTGCCTTTCTTCTGGCGACCGAGAACAGAGTACGCATAACGCTTCTATTGTTCCAATATCTAGTTCAGATAGAATGGATAGGCGTTGCCTATAGGCAGATTTGTAAAAGGAGAACAGCTCTCGGTCTCGGAATTTAGTCCCCAGTCAAAGAAAACTGTGCTTCTTTTGCTGAGAACTGAAGTCTGATCGCTGATGACTGCTTTATCGAACTTCGCCAACTCCGCTACTTCTGCGCCGTTGCTGACACCGGCTCTTTCTCGCGTGCCGCGGAGCAATCGCACGTCTCGCAACCCTCGCTTTCGCAACAAATCTTGAAACTCGAGGACGAACTCGGCGCGCGGCTCTTCGACCGTCTCGGCCGTTCCGTGCGTCTCACCGAACTCGGAAAAACATTTCTCCCGCGGGCGCGCGCCGTCTTGCGCGAACTCGAGGCCGCACGCGGTGACGTGGTCGAGCAAAAAGATTCCGTAGCCGGGTCCGTGATCATTGGTGCCATTCCGACTGTCGCGCCTTATCTGCTTCCTCGCGTGCTCACCTCCTTCTCCCGAAAATTTCCCCAGGTGCAACTCACCGTCATCGAGGAAATCACCCCCGTACTTTTGGATCGCCTTCGCGCCAGCGGCGTGGACATTGCCGTTCTCGCCCTTCCCATTCGCGGCCACGAATTCGAATCCGTTCCGCTTCTTACCGAGCCGCTTTTCGCTGTACTCCCGCAAAAGCACAAGCTCGCGCGGCGCCGGTCCATTTCGCTGAAAGACGTTCGCAAAGAACCGTTCCTCCTGCTCCGCGATGGACATTGCTTTCGCGAAAGTGCCGTGGCAGCATGCGACCGCGCGCGCGTCCACCCGCAAGTGATTTTCGAAAGCGGCCAATTTTCTAGCTTGTTGGGAATGGTCGGCGCGGGAATGGGAGTCTCCCTCATTCCGCAGATGGCGATGGACAAAAAATCAGGCTGCCGCTACGTTTCGATTTCCGATCCGGAAGCCACGCGCACGATTGGCGCCGTCACGCTGCGCGGCCGCTCGCTCACGCGCGCTAGTCGCAGCTTTTTGTCGCTCCTGCAAAAATCCGCAGATTAGTTCGGCCTAAGCTTCCTCGACCCTCTTCGGATCTCTGTGCGCAATGGTCAGCCGCTCTTCCGTCAAATCCAGCTCGCGCTCGAGCTGCCGTAAAAGCTCGTCGTTGATTTCGCCCTCATTTCTCAAATGAACTGCAGTCCGCCGTTCGACGCGCACCATCTCCCGCAAGAGCTCCGAATGCTTTTCCAGGTGGTCCCGCGCGCGCCTGGTTTCCGGCGCATCCCCGTCGGAGAATTTCTCGATTTTCGTTTCGTACATTCGTACCAGCGCGTCATAGACTTCCGAAAATGCCTCGCTGTCTTTTTTGCGTTCCTGGTTCAAACGCGCAAGAGCAGCGCGCAATATTTTCTGGCGGGCTTTGTGCTCCTCTTCGTGCGATGCGCCTGCGCTGGCAAGCCCCAGCGCGCGGATCAATGGCGGCAGCGTCAGCCCTTGTCCCACCAGCGTCACTATAATCACCGCGAACGTCAGAAAAATAATCATGTCGCGCTGCGGAAATGCCGCGCCATTTTCAAGCGTTTCCGGCAACGAGATCGCCGCCGCCAGCGCAACCACACCCCGCATTCCGGTCCACCCTGCGATGAAAATCTGCCGTGGCGGCGGCATCCCGACCTTCTGCCCCAGCACTTTTCTCCGAATCAGGTTCGCGATATACGCACTCGGATACATCCAGATCAGCCGCAGCAAAATCAAAATCACGCTCAGGGCCAACCCGTTCAAAATCAAGCCGCTCATCTTGTAGCTTTTTAGTTCGCGGACCACATACGGCAGTTGCAGCCCAATCGCCATGAACACGAGACCATTCAGAACGAACGTCAGCGAATCCCACACCGCCAACGCCTGAATGCGTACCGTCGGCGAAAAAAATTCCGAACTCTTGCGCGACAAATACAATCCGCACGCAATCACCGCCATCACGCCGGACGCATGAGCCGATTCCGCCGACAGATAGACTACGTAGGGCACGACGATGCTCACGGTAATTTCGATCGGCCCGTCGTCGAGCCGCCGTTCGAACCATTCCACAACAAGCCCAATCACTAGACCGACGCCGATGCCAACTAGAATCAAATATGATAGCCGCAAAAATCCCTGCCCTACCGTCGGCCGTTCGCCCGTCAGCACCATCGTCACCGCAAACGCCAGCGCCACGAGCCCCGTGGCATCGTTCACCAGGCTCTCGCCTTCCAGTACGTCCACGACGCGTTTCGGCAAACCGAGCCGGTTTGCAATCGCCGTCGCTGCAATCGCATCGGTAGTCGAAAGCACCGCGCCCAGTACAAATCCCAATCGCCAATCGAATCCCGCAAACACCCACGGCGCCGCGTAGGCGACACCCGCCGCTGTGAATGCCACCAATCCGACCGCGAGCATGAAAATGCTCACGAAGTTCCGCTGAAAATCGCGCCACGACGTCTTCCACGCGCCGTTGTACAAAAGGGGCGGCAGCACCACCAGAAAAACAACCTCCGGATTCAATTGAATCTTCGGGATTGCCGGAAGGAAGCTCAGCGCGAGGCCGGCAATGACCAGCACGATCGGATACGGCGTTTTCACCCTTTGCGCCAGCACCGCAAACGCCACGACGAGAACCAGCAGCAGCAGCGCCACGAGCTCTGCCGCGTGTATTCCAGCACCGTCCATCACCCCTCCGGCGTACGCAATCCTACAAGATACCCCATTCCTTCCGTATTCGATTCCGCGCGTTTTTCCCGCTGATGCTAAACTTTCCGTCGCCGTTTAGATTCCTTCGAGGCTCTCGTTGGCACACTCTTTCATCTTTCGCGATGTCGCCATGGTGTTTGCAGGCGCGCTTCTTTTCGGGCTTCTCGCTTGGCGCCTGCGCCAGCCTCTGATCCTCGGCTACGTTTTTGCTGGCCTTTTTCTCAGCCCATTTACTCCCGGCATTCGAATTCACGATGTTCATACATTCGAAGTCATCGCCGAAGTCGGTGTCATTCTTCTCATGTTTTCCGTCGGCATCGAATTCTCCATCCCCGAACTCCTCAAGGTGAAATGGGTCGCGCTCGTTGGCGCGCCACTCGGAATTTTTGTCTCCGTGGGGTTGGGCGCTGGAGTCGGCTGGCTCTTGGCATGGCCGCTCTTGCAGGGAGTCGCCGTCGGCTGCCTCATCGCCGTCGCCAGCACAATGGTCCTCATGCGTCTTTTAATGGATCGTGGCGAACTCTCCACCGATGTTGGCCGCGTGATGATTACTCTCACTCTCGTAGAGGATCTTGCCGTCATCATCCTGACGGTTCTTCTTCCTAGCCTTGCTAGCGCGGGTACTTCCGGTTATGCGCAGGTAGGCTGGAAAATTGGCAAAGCCCTGCTCCTGCTCGTGCCGGTCGTTCTCGCCGGATGGAAACTCGTTCCGCCAATCCTCAGTCGCGTTCAGCGCACCTGCAACGACGAAATTTCTCTTATGCTCGCGCTCACGATCTGCCTCGTCGTTGCCGCCGTCACCGAAGCCGTCGGCCTGTCGCTTGCCCTCGGCGCGTTTCTCGGCGGCCTCCTTCTTGGCAGCTCCAATTTCGCGCACAAACTTGCCCAGCAAACCTTCTCCATTCGCGACGCCTTCGTCGCCGTTTTTTTCGTCACCATAGGCATGCTCATTGACCCGACTACGTGGATCTCGAGTTGGAAAACGATTTTGCTGATCGTGGCTCTCGTCTTGGTAGGCAAATTCCTCATCTGGACGGGCGTAGTCCGTCTCTTCGGCTATTCCTGGAACACCGCGTTTCGCACCGGCATCGGCCTCACGCAAATCGGCGAATTTTCTTTTATCCTTGCGCAAGTCTCCCTGCACGCAAATCTCATCACGCCGGAAATCTACAACGCCACGCTCGCCGCCTCCCTCATCACTATTCTCGCCAACGCGACGTTTTTCAAATTCCTGAAGCCTGCACCGGCCGGCAACACGCCGTCGCTCGCCGCCGCAACCGAAGCAGGTTAATCAATGGAGGACAGAAATGGGGCATGGGGAGTTGGGGTGTTTGAGAACGATGATGCCTGCGATTTCGCCGCCGAGGTCGCAAAGTCGTCGAACCTCTCAAAGTTGGAAGAAGCGCTGGATCGCGTTCTCAAAGCAGGCAACGAATATATTGAAGCGCCGGAGGCTACAGAAGCGCTTGCCGCCGCGGAAATTGTTACGCGGCTTGCGGGCCGCGCAGGAGAGAAAACCCCCTACACGGAAGAAATCGACAAATGGGCGGATAAAATAAAGATGGCTCCGCCGGATTCGCTGCGCGAAAAGGCGCGCCGCTCCGTGGCTCGCATTATGGAGGAGCCATCCGAACTCCTGGAACTTTGGATGGAATCGGACGAATCCGATGCGTGGAAGAAATCGGCCAATGAATTAATGAGCAGACTTTGAAGAAGGACGTGCCTGGACTGAGCGGCCTGAGACATAGGTGACATTTTTTGGTGGAGCCGAAGGGATTCGAACCCTCGACCTCCTCGATGCCATCGAGGCGCGCTCCCAACTGCGCCACGGCCCCACCGGGGACTTTTATTTTAGCACAGTTGCCACGGCGGAAATCGCTGTGGCCGCGAACGATTCGAACAAGATGCAACCTCCTGCGCGCTTTACAAGTCCAATTCAACGCGGGAAGAATAGATGCTGGCGAAAGTCATTGCAATCGATTGGAAGGGTAAAACTTGTCAGCTAAATTGATTACTTGTGCGTTGTTTGCCGCGGCGTTTCTCCTGTTTGACGTCGGTCTTCTTTCTGCGCAATCCACCGGGCCTCTCACTCCTCCCCCCGCCAACGGCCCCGCGCCCGGCGCTCCGGCCACGACGGCGCCCAAACCCGCTCCGCGCAAAGCTGTCGAAGCTCCCATCACCAAAGAGTCCCCCGCGATGCCGCCTGAACAAATCATTCAGAAATTCGCCGAAAAAGAAGTCGAACTCAAGAAGGTTCTTGGCTCCTACACCTGGACGCAATATTTTCTTTTGCAAACCACCGATTCCGACGGCGTTCCCGATGGCGAGTACGAACTACAGAGCGACATTCTCTTCACCCCGGACGGCAAGCGCTATGAAAAAGTGACCTACGCTCCGGGCAATACGCTCAGAAGCATTCAACTGACCCAGACGGACCTCGACGATCTCAAAAAAATCGAGCCTTTCGCGTTCACCGGCGATGAACTCCACAAATACAACATCACGTACGTCGGCCGCCAAAAGGTGGACGACCTCTCCACCTACGTTTTCGACGTTGTGCCCAAAGTCATCGAAAAGAATCAGCGCTATTTTGAGGGGCGCCTCTGGGTGGACGATCACGATCTGCAAATTGTGAAAACCTACGGCAAGCCCGTGCCGGACATCGTCACTAAAAAGGCAGAAAATCTATTCGCGCATTTCACCACCTATCGCGAAAACCTTTTCGGCGACCTCTGGTTTCCCACGTACACCCGCACTGACGACACGCTGCGTTTCCGTACAGGTCCCGTCCATATCCTGGTGACCGTGAAATACACAAACTACAAGCGCTTTGGCTCAACCACAAAAATCGGTGTTGGCACGGAAGCCCCACCACAATAGCGCGCTCTTCGCTGCTCAGTTTTTTTGCTTTGTCTCGCCCAGGGCTTTACTCCTGGCTGGCTAGAGCTAGTGATTGTATTTCGGCCATCGTCAACTCTCGCGCCTTGCCTTTCGCTAAATCCCCTAATTGCAACGGCCCAATCGCCACTCGAATCAGCCGCAGCACTTCCACTCCGCACCCTTCCAGCATCCTGCGAATCTGCCGGTTCTTTCCCTCATCAAGTACAATTGCCAACCAGCAATTTTTCTCGCCCGTGCGCAACATCCTCGCGCGCTTTGCCTTCAATACGTCTCCGCCTTCCGAAATGCCGGCTTCCAACCGCGCCAGCAGGGAATCGTTTGCCGCGGCTCCAATCTGTACGTGATACATCTTGTCCAAATGACTCTCCGGCGCCGTCACGTGTGCCGCCCATTCCGTGTCGTTGGTCATCAAGAGCAGACCTTCGCTTGCCTTGTCCAGCCTCCCCACCGGCCCCATCCACGGCATTCCGCGCGGCAACAATTCGTATACCGTCTCGCGCCCCTGCTCATCCTCCGCCGTCGTCACAATTCCTCTCGGCTTGTTCAGCATCCAATACACTTTTTGCGCCGCCTTCACTCCCCGCCCATCCACTTCGATTCGATCCCGTCCCAGCCGCACCGGCGTTTCCGCGTCGCGCCGCACCGCGCCGTTCAATTTCACTCGCCCCCCACGAATCAGCTCCGCTGCCTCCGACCGCGAGCAAAATCCCATCTTCGAAAGCGCCCGCGCCAACCCTGTCTTCTTTTCCTTTCCTCGTTCCACTCGCTGCCGCTTCACGCTCTCCCTCATTCTCTTCAATCATCTATACGCTTTCCGCGCACCCCGCATCCTACATTTCATTTGGGATTCCGTCCTTGAAGCCGCTAGAATCCCTGCTCCTGACGGAGGTCAAATGTCCGCTCGTTTTTCTCGCGCCGTAATCCTTGTCCTTTCACTTTTTCTCCTCGCTGCTCCCGCTTTTTCTCAGGATTCCGCGCCTCCGCCCGCTGCCGACGACGCCTATCAATCCCAGCGCAAATTCGCCATCGCTCTTCTCAATCAGCAGAAGCACATGGAAGCATTGCCGGTTTTCGAATCGCTCGCCAAGCAAAATGCCAATGATTCCGAAGTTCTCTTTGGCTGGGGCGCCTGTCTCGTAAATCATTCCGCCACGGTCGCTGATCCCGAAGCCGCTCGCAAGGAGCGAATTCACGCCCGCGAACTGCTTCTCCGCGCAAAAGAATTGGGCAAACAAGGCGACCTGCTCATGAATCTTCTCGATCTCCTGCCCCCCGACGGTTCCGCTCCCTTCGCCTCCGCCACTGTCGTAGACGCCTCCATGCGCGCCGGCGAAGCCGCTTTCGCAAAAAATGACTACGACGAAGCCATCAAAAACTATTCCCACGCTCTCGAACTGGATCCGAAGAATTATTACGCGGCCCTATTTGTCGGCGATTCCTATTTCGCGAAAAAAGATTTTCCCAGCGCCGTCATCTGGTACGACAAAGCCATCGCGCTCGACCCCAACACGGAAACCGCGTATCGCTACGAAGCAGACCTGCTCATCAAATCAGGCGAAATGGAAAAAGCCCGCACGCGCTCCATTCAGGCCGTCATCGCCAATCCCTATTCGCAGGTCACTTGGCGCGCCCTCAATTATTGGGCCACTTCCAACAAACTCCAATTGAATCGCTTGCACATCAACACGCCAACTACTTCCAGCAAAGACGGCCAGACCAACATCACGCTAAATATGAACGAGAAAGGCGGCATTGCCGCGAGCATGGCTTGGATTATCTATGCCGGCGTCCACACTCAATGGCAAAAAGACGAATTCAAGAAACATTTTCCCGACGCCAAGGAATACCGCCACAGCCTCACCGAGGAATCGCAGGCGCTGAACGTAGCTGCGCTCGGCGTTTCGAACGACAGCAAAAAGCAGAAAAAGCCACCGGCAGATCCCGATCTCGCTCTCTTGGTAAAACTCTTCGACGCCAAAATGATCGAACCGTACGTCCTACTCAGCGCGCCCGACCGCGACATCGCTCTCAACGACTACGTTCCCTATCGCGAACAGCATCGCGACCAGCTCGAAGCCTATCTCTCTCAATTCATCGTGCCGCCCACTCCTCCCAAGCCGTAAGCAATTTTCTTGCGGAAAAAAAAACGGCCCCCGAAAAAAAATCTCCAGGAGCCATTTTGCCAGTGCAATTTGCGCGTTATTGTTTGTCGTACACAGCCACGTCGTGCACGTCTTTGCCAGCTTCGTTCTTTCCATGGAACGTCGACGTCCGCGTCTTTCCATCCTTCGAAATCACCGACGTCACCGTCACCAACGCTTTTCCATCCTTTTTCATCGTCACTTCTACTGTGTTCGCGTCGATCCGTTTTACGGAAACGGTATCGCCATAAGGCAATCCCTTCGCCGCAACGTCCTTTCCGTCAAACCCCGCCGTGAAGTCTCCTACTATGGCTTTGCCATCAGCGTCGGTTCTTTCCGAATGAAGTTTGTAGCTTTTTTCATCCGCCGCGATGGTCAGCGTCACGCTCTTAGGCGCCGGACTCGACGTGTACTTCGACTTCGTCGCATTCAATTTCCATGTTCCTGTCTGCGGATCATCGGCCATCGCCGGAGCGCTGAACGCAAGTCCCACAATCAGGGCAACGCACACAAAAAGGGCAACCTTCTTCCATTGCATGATTCACCTTCCTTTGATTTCTTTCTGGAGATGAGGGCCTGTTGCCCTCTCTTATCCTCGCAATCTCCTCATTTGTCCAGCAGTTTGTATCTACCTGAGGTGGCGCGGATGTTCTTCACGCTTTTGCAGAACCGCGCTTCGCTTTCGCGCAGTTCGAAGAAGGGCGGGATTAGCCTGGTGCAACACACGAACCCGCCCTCCTCATTGGCCACCTCCGCCAACTCAATCTCTTTTTTGTGAAGTTCGAATTCACAACACCTCGAACTCACAAATCTCCCCCTCTGCCGCAAAGGGCAGAGCTCGGACCTGGATTTTTCGGTGAGTTTCCAGCGTGGTGTGACCCGGGAATGGCTCCGTCAGGTTACCTGGGGCGTAGCTAAAATCGCGCCCTGCGCGGGCACACTACGCTGGCTGTGAGGAATTGCTACGTTCGCCGGATGGAAAACAACTGGAGGAGCTCTTGGCCGGAACTCAGAACGGGCCCGGCGGAATCTGCTTCATGAATCAACGCGACTGCTGATTTCCCGATCGCGAGCCGTTGTTCGGGAACGCGCTCTTGGCGGACAGTTTCACTCTCCCGCGATGCCCTCTTGATGGAATCCGTCACATAATCGTTCGAGGAATCGTCGCGCAAGCGCATCGTCTCGGGCAGTTCACCGCAGAACAGCCCCATGGCCAGCGAGAACAGCAGCATCAAATAGAATGTCTTCAGGGTGCGCATTGGCCCGGGTTCTCTATTCGGTCCTCAGTCTCCTGCGAAGTTCTCTTCCCGTCAACGAAAATCGCCGCTTTAGTAGCACAGGCACTCTTGCCATCCCCTAGGCTCAGTACACCGCTCACCGCACAGGGTTTAGGGTAAACACCGGATTGCCGTAACCACGCCTTAGCCAATAATCGTAAACAAGGAGAAATCTTACCGTGTCCCCTGGCGAAGTGACCCTTGGAACCAACGGAGGCCTTCGGAAGGAAGATCGTTCCATCGTGAGCGAGCCGGTGGAGCTCACCAACCTCAGCCACAACTGGAGTCCGGAAACCACCGCCACGCATAACATCAGTCCACGCGGCGCCCGCGTGACCACGCAGCGGCTTTGGGAGCCCGGCAGCTTCTTAATGCTCAAATCTCTCCGTAGCAACTTCTGGGCCCGCGCACGCGTCGTCTATTGGCGGTCCTTCTCCAGCAGAGCCACCATCGGCCTCGAATTCATCGCCCAGGGCGGCGACTGGTCGTCGTCGGCCAACTAGCTCACCCACCAATCTCTCCTTCCCTAAACACAGCGATTTGCGCTGGCCGACCAGATTTTTTGCACCGTGTAAGCCCCTATCGTCTTGGGCTCGGCGTTGCAAAAATCGCCAATTTCTCCGAACTGATCGTCGTACCACCCGGCGCCCGGAACAGGATCGGTAATCGCTTCGGCAAGCTCATGTGACGTGATCATCGTCAGCGAGTCGAAGACGCTGCCTGCGTTGTCACACCCAGTGCAGTTCGGGTAGGGAATGACACCGTAGTACTGCGCGCCGGAAACATCGTCGTGGTACCCGCAAAAACTGGAGCAGGACATTGTGCCGCTCATGACGACTTGAACGTTCGGCGGAGTAAAGACCATATATAAGTCGTTGATGGAAGCAGCCGGTTTCTTGCGCTTTTTGGCGGCGGCAGAAGGCTTCTTGCTCTTGGGTGTCGTCGCAAGGCTCTTCACCTTCGCCTGGATTTCCGCGTCTGTAAGCGAAGCTGCAACAGCCATGTCCAGAATCTGCGACTCCGCAAAAGTTCCCGGCCCAATCGGATACGCGGGAACGTTATATTCGGTCAACTGTGTCATGAATGGACTCTGCACGATGTAGGTCAGGAACTGATCGATGTTCGCGGTGGACGGTGAACTCGCGGTGGCCCAATAGCTCCCCCAATAAATCGCGTGAATCGCTACATTCTTAATGAGCGGACCGCCTCTATAAGACAACCCACCCGCGGCGGCTTTTGACACGTGCGCTGCGGTTGGTACGAGGCGAATTGCATCCGGTAAATTCCTTGCAGGCATAATCGGTCCCCTTCTCCATGGTTTGACTAACCCCCGCCCATTCCACTCTTGAAATATTAGATGGGCCGCGCCCTTGAGCCGTTCCCTAAGAATCGTAGCCGGGGCCGCTCGGCGCCCCGCATTCTTTCCAAATCTTCTCCCAATTCCACAGCCCGGACGTCACTTCGATCGGCAACGGCAATCCGAGCTGATGCGCGAGCATGCACACTTGCCCGCGATGGTGCGCTTCGTGAGAAATCATGTAACACAACATTTCCGGCCCAACCGGCCAAGGCCGGCCCCAGCCGTCTCTCCGAAATTTCTCGACGCGGCCCCCCGTCCCGCCGAGCGCTTCCGCCAGCATCTCTTCACAGCGAGCGGCGCTCTCCGCCAATCCCGCACGGGCCTGCTTCGACGTGCAGTGCGCGCGATCGAGCTGCCGCGGAACCTTCAGGTGTGGAGCGGTAAGCCGCACCCACTTTGTGCGCGCGTTGTGCATGTGCGTGAAGATCGCCGCAATCGTGCGAGCCTTGCCGGGCGGTTTGGCTCTCCACGCTCTAGGGTCAAGATGTTCGAGCAGCATCTGATTCATCCGCTCGTTGGCGGTAAAGATCTGCACCGCGGCTCCGCGCCATCTGGGTTTGCCCTTGCCCGTGCCGGATTTTGGGCCGTGGGTCATATGGCAGCTAGCGCGGAACGAATTTTTGCACGCGCATGCCGTGATACACGTCGCCGACGTACACCGCGCCGTCTTTGGCCACTGCGAGATCGTGGCCCCAGTAAATCTGGCCATCGTAATTGCCAAAGCGGCTCCATTTGGCAAGGATTTTGCCGGAAAGGTCCAGTTTCAGGAGCTGGCCGCGATCGGGCGGAGCCGGTTTCAGATCTCCGCCGTCGACTACGTAGAGCAGATTGTCCGGACCAATGGTCAAGGACCATGGTCTGCCCAACTCCTCTGACTTCCACATCTTTAGAAATTTGCCGTTGCCATCGAACACCTGAATACGAGAGTTGGAACGGTCCGCGACGTAGACGAGTCCTTGCGCATCCACGGCGACGCTGTGTGGCAAGTTGAATTCGCCCGGCTCAGAGCCTTTCTTGCCCCAATCGAGCAGAAACTTTCCATCCGGAGAGAATTTGGCAACGCGATTGTTGCCGTAGCCGTCGCTCACGTAAATGCTGCCATCTGCAGCGAAAGCGATGTCGGTGGGCAGGTTGAAATGAGTGGCATCCAAACCCGGAGTGCGCTCGGTACCGATTGTCAGCAGGAGTTTGCCGTCGTGAGAAAACTCGAACACTTGCTGCAGCGCGCGGTCGGTAACCCACACGTTGTCGTGGCGGTCCACGCGAAGTCCGTGAGGTTCGAGAAAACGATTTTGTCCCCAGGAGGAAAGCAGTTTGCCGGAAGCGCCATCGAAGCAAAGAATGGTGGCCGAGGCAATCGGATGCGTTTTGTCGGTGGCCCAGGAGTTCTCAGCGCGATGAAAAACGAAAACGTGATTGTGAGAGTCGACAGCGACTCCGGAAACTTGGCCCAGGACGAAGCCGGACGGAAGCTCGGGCCAGCCATGCACAACGGCGTACGGCTCAGGCGAACCTGCCCCTTGTCCGCCCGTTTGTTGTGCCCCCAAATTTTGCACCAATGAGAGCGCGCAGAGAAAAGCAAGGAAGAGCGCAAGAAAGCCGGCATTTGCAAGGAGCTTGCGAAACAGTTCAAGCATTGGCCGCCGCCACCTGAATTTTCCGCTCGGCGGAAGCACGCAAGGCCAAAAGGTACTCAAAGGCCAGTTCGGTCTGTTTGTGAACGTAATCGATTCCCACAGGCTTGCCGCTTTCAAGGCCAGGGTGACAGAACTCCCAATCCATATAGCCTTGGTATCCGGAGGCGACAAGTGCATCCACGTACGCCGGATAGGCGACCTTTCTGCCCCAGAAATGCTCATCGAAATGGCCCCCGCCCACCAACTCGACACTTCCGTCCGGGCGTTTGGCGAACTCTCCATTCATGTGTGAGTGGACTTGCAGAGCCCCACTGGCCTTGACCATCTCACGAGCATGTTCGGGTGAGCCCACCTCAGGCTCTATGTTGATGTCCATGCACGCCTTGAACGACGGCGAACCGATTTCTTCAATGAGCGACAGCACATCCTGGTAGCGGTTTACGATGTCAGGACCGTGATTCTGCATGGCCAACACGATGCCGTGATCCTCGGCCACTCGGCAAAGCTCGCGCATGGATTCAACCACGAACCGCCGTCGGTCGCTTTTCCAAAATCCGTATTGGTTGTAGCCGTATGTGTCGTCGTAGGTCGCCAAACCATCGTGGAGCGTAATGCCGCGCCATGCGGCGAAGATCTTGCAAATCGGGGAGCCTAGATCGTGCGCGAGCTTGATGCAGTCGCGCACGTAAGAAATCATGGTCTCGCGCTGCACTGGCACTGGACTCGAGAGGTCGCAGTTCGGCGAAACTGCGCACAGTTCGATCCCGGCCTCGCCGGCCAGATCGCGCAAGTGTTTCCGATGATCGGCGGAAAGATCCATCGGCGCAGCGTGAGGCCGCTCCGCATCCAGTTCCAGTCCTTCCCAGCCTTGTTGTTTGGCCAGACGCACCAAGCTAAAAACGTCCACGGCCTCGCCGCGATACCACACTCCCCGATAGGTAATGCTGTATAAACCGACCTTCATGGCTGCCTCCAAACAGGAACGAGGCTAAAGAACTGACTAGCGCCGAATCTTACCAGAACGGAACGGCCGGCTGCCCCAGGTTTGCCAACTTTTTTCACACTGCAAGCAATGAGTAGAGACTCGGGTCACCGCGATTCATCACTCTGCATGGCTAGGGTGATTTCCCCTAAATGGAATTAGGTGATTCACCCGATGGAGGTTCCTTGCCAAAGGAATACATTGTCTCTACGAATGGCCCAGACCGTTGTGCAAGGAGGGTGAGAGCATGATCAATGAGATTCCGAGATTCGTTACCGAGGCAAGAGCTTCGCATCTGCTCGGTATCCCCGAGGCGGAACTTCGCCGCATTTCCGAGGAATCCGGATTGGGCCGCGTGGAACGCGCCGGAGATGAAGAAAAGACGTACTTCACCTACGAGGAATTACCGCAGGTGTGGGTGCTCGCGGAGTACCAGAAACAGACGAGATACTAAATATTGAGCATTGAGTTGGATAACACCATCCCCTGATTCGTCCCCGCGGTGCCGGGTGCCGCACCCGCGAGCCTGAGTGAACCGAATGTGTTGACTTGTAAGGCGCGCCTTTTGCGCTCCGGAAGATTCTACGCAGGAGCGGCTTTTCTCTTTTCCTGAACCTAGCGATTGACGACAACCCCATCTCCTAATCTGGCGCCCGCCTCCCGCTCAGAACTTTCTTCACGCCGTTCGCGTATATTGACGAGATGCGAATCCGATTCGCCCTTCTCTTGCTCTCCGCGCTTTTGGTATGCGGCTTTGTTCGCGCGAATGACCTCGCTTTGGTCGGCGCAAAGATTTACCCCTCTCCCACAGAACCACCTATCGAAAACGGCTCCATCCTTATCCGCGACGGCCGCATCGTCTCCGTCGGTCCTGCGGCCGTCGTCAAAGTTCCACGCGACGCGACCGTAATTGACTGCAAAGGGTTGGTCATTGCGGCTGGCTTTTGGAACAGCCACGTCCACATCCTCACGCCCGGCTTGCTCCACACCGAGAAACTTTCTTCCCAGGAGCTCACTTCCCAACTCGAAGAGATGCTGACGCGCTGGGGCTTCACCACGGTCTTTGACATCGGGTCCGTCCTCGAGAACACGAATCTCATCCGTCATCGCATGGAAACCGGCGAAGTAAAAGGGCCCCGGATTCTCACCGTCGGCGAACCGTTCTGGGGGAAAGGCGGAACGCCCATTTACGTGAAGGGATTTCTCGAAGCCAATCACATCGGCATTCCCGACGTCGAATCGCCCGCCCAGGGCGTCGAGCGAGTGCGCCAACAGATTCACGACGGCGCGGACGGCATAAAGATTTTTGCCGGTTCCGTTGAACAGAACAGCATTCTGATCATGCCTGTCGACATCGCAAAAGCCATCGTCGCCGAAGCGCATCGCGAGGGCAAACCTGTTTTTGCGCATCCTTCCAATCTGCAGGGAATTGAAGTCTCTCTGCAAAGCGGGGTGGACATCCTCGCGCACACGACACCGGAAGGTGGCCCTTGGAGTCCGTCGCTCGTCGAGCGCTTGAAGGCGGCGCACATGGCTCTTATCCCCACGCTGACGTTGTGGCATGTCGAATTCAGAGGAATTTCCTCCGCGGACTTCGAAAAGGGAATGAACGAGACGGCGCTGCCCCAAGTGCGGGCCTATTCCCAAGCTGGTGGACAGATTTTGTTCGGCACCGATGTCGGCTACATCGATCAGTTCGACACTGCGGAAGAGTTCACGTGGATGTCCCGCGCCGGCATGAGTTTCCAGCAGATTCTTGCCTCGCTCACGACAAATCCCGCGGAGCGCTTCGGCGATTCCGCCCATCGAGGCCACATCGCCAAAGGCACGGACGCCGACCTCGTCGTCCTTTCCGCCGATCCCGCCCACGACGTCACCGCCTTCTCCAAAGTCCGCTACACCATCCGCAGCGGCAAAATCATCTACTCCCAGAAGTGAATTCACCCACGCCGCGCTGTCATCCCGAGCGGAGCGAGGGATCTGCTTTTTCCCCTTGTAGTGGCCGATCTTCAGATCGGTACTTTTGTGGCAAAAAGGACGCGAATCGAATAGTCTTTTGCCTAATATCCAGATGGCCTTTCCGTTCGCCTCTTTGTTTTGGGATCACTTCGGCCTGCCGCTTGTCTTGGCGGCTGACGTCCTCATCATATTCATTCTCACCAAGGGTCTGACGAAACCCGCTCCCGAGGCCCCGCCGGTGAAACTGTATCGCCCTCGATTTAACCAGCGATCAGGAACGCCAAATTCCGAACTGAGACCGAAGCCGGTGCGCCACTACGCCTCATGCCATTGCCTCGACGCGCAATATGAACCCGCCAAAGATGAACCCGTCCAAAATGAACTGGACGAGAAGGAGGAACCTGTTCGTCCGCTCGAATGGCAGGAGCTTTCGTTTCACACTGAGGTTCAGGATATGAATTCTGAGCCATGGCAGTCGCTTGAGGCGTATATCGCGAAGGTTCGCGAGGATGGATCAGACGAACTGGATCCGATGTCTGGAATCGGCTTGGAAAAGTGGGAGCAAATCGTCACGTTGCCTAAATCCATTGCAACATTGAAGTCCGTCAAATTCTGGAGCCTGTACGGCAGCCATCTTGTGCGAATCCCTCCAGAGATAGGCGGCATGACTAGGTTGGAAGAATTTGATCCATATACTTCGCGTTGTCTCCACTGGTTGCCCTATGAGATCACACGTTGCGAGCGCCTGAAGCGAAGCCGCGTAAGTACGCGATGTCTCTATGGCAATTACAAGTACAGGTCTCCATTCCCGAGACTGCCTCAGAATTTGACCGAACTGGCACCGGCGGCCTGTAGCGTCTGCGACAGTCCATTCTCACAAGGACAAATACAGCAAGCCTGGATTTCGCTGAAAGTCGCGACGGACGTTCTTCCCTTGTTGGTACACGCGTGCTCGGAAGAGTGCATCAAAAGCCTTCCAAAGCCGGCCTTCGGTTATGTGCAATCGCCACCATTTTGGTGGTTTGGGCCTGAAACAGCCAGAGCCTTCTTGGGGAATCCCGCCCGCTAACCCTGTGCACAGCCCCGAAGTCCCTGGCTCACTGCGACGTCCGATTTTATGAAGAAGCAATATGATTTCTCCAAATTGAAAGCGCTGAAAAATCCCTACGCAGGCAAGAAGAAAGTCCGGAAGTTGTGGACTATTCGAGTGAAGGGTAGACCACCCGCCGAACAAAAATGGCCCTCCGAGCTTCCACTCGAAGAGCCACTCAAACTTCGCATTTGATTGATACTACTGTTTGTCGTACACCACTACGTTCTTCACGTCGTGGCCTTCATTGTCCTTGCCCACAAACGTGGACGTGCGCAGCTTTCCGTCCGCCGAAATGACCGACGTCACTGTCATCACCGTTTCTCCGGCCTTCTTCATGCTCACACGAATCGTATTTGCATCCACTCGTTCGACCGAAACCATGTCTCCGGCCGCGATTCCCGCTGCCGGATAATCTTTCCCGTCAAAGTTCGCCGTGAAGTCAACCTTCGTCGCTTTGTCTGCTCCGTCGATTCCTTCCGAATGGACCTTTACGCTCTTTTCCTCGGCCCAGATCGTCAGCGTAATGCTCTTCGCCGCCGGTCCCGGGCTATAAACGGACTTTGCCGCATTGAACTTCCATGTCCCTGTCTGCGGGTCCGCTCCCTTGGCCGCAACGCTCAATGCGAGCGCCGCGCACACCACTGCACACACGATTGCTACTTTTTTGAACTGCATTTTATTCCTCTTTCAGAGATTGTTCTCTGGACCAATTATTGGGGTGGGCCTGTGAACCTTCATTAGGACCCTTTCAAACGTGAATGTCCAGTCTTATTCCTGGCCGCTCTACTCCGTCATCCCACGCATGCAGGCGACAAGAAAGCTGTGGGAATCACCTGAGTCCGGAGGTTGTCGACTATTTCAAAGGCTGGCGGAGGAAACGGGACAGCCTTACCAGAAGCTGATCGATCTTTATCTTCTGGACTGCGCGAAGAAGCGGAAGAAACTCGCAATGAAGTGGGTGGCGTAATGGTGTCGCTTGGTCTTCAAACGAGGAGTGGCCCACTTTGCAGACTGCGCAAGGCAAAAGGCCACCCGTTCGCTATGCGCGGTACTTACTTGAAGCACTACGCAGGATATAATACTCGGCTAACTTGACAGAATCGGAAGCAAATAAAGGCGTGGCTGGTGAACCTCGCGGTTCCGAAGGGGCGCTTATTTTCCCGAGCCGAGCTGAAAGGCTTGAGACAGAGACGAACGAAGAAGAAGAGAGAGAGGAGAATCGCCGCAAGCTCCACCTTATTTTTAACGGAATAGTTGCAGTCACAAGTGCTCTCACAGTTTGCGTTCTCATTTATCAGGCTCGCGTAATGCAATACACCTTGAGACAAGTACAAATACAATCCGTTGCCGCGAACAAAAACGCTGAAGCGGCCCAAATTCAAGCCCAAGCCTCTCAAGAAAGCGTAAAGGCGATACAGAGCCAATTCGGCAAGATCAACGCGCTTGGCTGGCCCTCTCTATGGATTGGCCTTCTGTTAAAGGCCCCACTGGTGAAATTATCGGGAAGTTTGTTCATGCAGCTGGAAATCAGCCGTTGGTTGTACCGATGCGCCTGATTAATAGCGGGAAAACCGTTGCTCGAATCGTAGATTCGGATATTTTCGTTGAAGTGGTAAAACTGATGAAAGTCCGCACTTGGGTATCGGTAATGGCGCGCCATGGCACTTTAGCGCTGGAACAGTCCTTCCTAACTCGCCGGGCGATTTTCTTGCTTACAGACAGCAACAAAGAAGAATCGGGCTTGAAGGCATGGCCAATTTGACGCCAACCGAGAATCAAGAGCTCAGTGCGGGTCGGGCCTATCTAGCCGTTTATGGAAAGATGACGTATAGAGATGTCTTTGGGGTCTCTCATTGGACAAAATTCTGTAGCTGGGTCCCGTTGAATTCCACCCGCGCTATTACAACTGAAGAAAATGCTCTGATTACAACGACGTCGATAACGACTAAACGAGAGGGTGGCGCAGAGACTGAGCGCTGAGACGATTTTGGGCGCCGCATCCCTCTATGGTTTTCAGGCCGGGTGCGCCAGGTCTGTTTTCTAAACTTGGGTCTTTCGGGTTTCCAAAAGCGGCATGTGAGAACTTCCCTTGGCGTTCCCAGGCGTTACGTAGAAGTACGTGCGTGTTCCGTGGTATGTGCGCGGTATCCCGGTCGGCTAAGGCCAGAGCATGTCTTTAAGGATCCTTCACACTCTCCTCACCAACAGCAACGACTGATCGTCAAACTGCGCCCCATGCCTCGCCACACTCGCCTTTATCTCGTCGCAAATTTCCACCAGTGGTTTCCGTCCATGCTTTTGAATCTCTCCAATCAACCGCTTCACACCGAATTCTTCGCCCGCCTTATTCGTGGCCTCCAAAAAACCGTCCGTGTAGAGCGCAAACAGCGTCCCGCTTTCCGCCTCAGCGCCTGAGATCGAAAACGCCCCTTCCGGCACAATCCCTAGCGGCATATTTGGACACTCAATCTCCGTCACTTCCGCAGTCGTCCCGCTGAATCGCAACACGGAGGGATGCCCCGCCAATCCCACGCGCAATCCCTCCGCGCTCGCCGCCACAAAACAAAACGTAATGAACATGTCCGGCTTTTTCAGTGGATAGAGCACTTGGTTCAGTCTCGGCATCAGCGCTTCGCTTCCAGCGCCCGAGCTCAGTAGCATTCGCGATGCGCTCTTTGCCATTCCCATTACCAATCCCGGCGCCACCCCGTGCCCCGAAACGTCTGCAAGATACGCAACCCAGTTTTCCGCTGTCCCCGTCACGTCAATCAAATCCCCGCCCACTTCGCCGCTCGGCGACGACCGCCCGTAAAATTCAAATCCGCCCAGCTTTGTATCAATCGTCGGCACCAGCACCTGGTGAATTTCTTGGGCCAGCTTAATTTCCGCGTGAGTGCGAAAATAGCGGCGCCCCTCCGTGATCGACGCATAGATAAAACAGGTATAGCCGAGAAACGTCGCAAGGATGATCCCAATGCTGTCCCACTGCAGCCGGTTATTCAGCCACGCCACCTCCTTGGCGTTCAGTACGCTCGTATAGGGCCGGGAAGGGAACCACCGGTGCAGAAAGTTGATTAGCAAGAACTCCACGATGCACAGCGGCACCATCACCTTCCAGGATTGGCCGCGCATCATTACGCCTGCTGTCGCATAGCCCATCGCAAACACGCTGATCAGCAGCGTCATTAATATGTACCGCGCCGTCGGCTCCCGCCCCATTTCGGACATGTCGCCCGCTACGCCAAGCGTGCAAAACAAAAAGAAAATGCCCGCCAGAAAAATAATCCGCGCCTTTAGAGGTACGGTGTTCAGAAATGTATTCTTGAGTTTCATGGAGGTGCCCTTGTGGGCGCAACTATAGCAAACACACTTTCTTTTCTTCTTTGAGTCTTCGATTTATGACGGTTTTTTCGTCAGGTCGAGATCGCTATGGGCATCGAGCGACGTAGGCAATCCCTACGCGGGCGGGTGGCCTACCCTTTGCGCTTTTATCGTTTGTGTTTATCGCTTGCAAGGGGCGGGCGCCTCTTGATCTTGTCCTCCCGTTCGAACCCTTTCGCCGTGTTCGAATTAACTTAAATATAATTGTATTGACCTTATACTTGCTCTGTGCTGTCGTGGTTTGTGTCTAGCGCGACCCAGCTCGAATTGCCTACTCCACCCAGATTTTCTATCCCCTCTGTTTTGATAACCATGCAAATTGCCCCTCCCACAACCCCTTTCTTTTGATAACCATCCAGACTGCTCGGGGGTGGGGGTATCAAGTCCAAGCACTTGCCGTTCTTTCTTGCCCCGAGTGCATTCAGCGAGGGGTGCACGTTCTTCTGCACTCCCCGGCAACTCATCTCCCATCTTTGCAATGTTTTCCGCACTCTTTGCAAAAACACCCGGGGTGTACACCCCGGAGCGTAATCCAGTCTACCCGCGCAAGTTCTTCCTGCCTCTCCGTACTAATCGTATGTCTGAGGCTGCTTGCCCTGTTACCTCCTTCCCATTGCGTCCGCCGTCCCAGGGTGGAACAATGAGTTCCGTAAGGGACTTTGCACCGGGAAACATTTCCGCTCGTCCCGGTGTCTAATTCTCGAGAGCGGACAACGGGCTCAACCGCAAGGTTGATTCAGCAGTCGGCCAGGGATCGCAGGCCAGGCCCGCTAGCCATCAGGAGCCGGTATCCAGCCGCTGTTCACCGGCCCGGAAAGGCATCCAGTGTCCGATTGGGCGAGCGCTCTATCGTGGGGCCGTGACGAATCCGAGCTTGTGGGCGAGCTGCAGGCCGGCTCTGAATCCGCCTTCGACTGGCTTGTCACGCACTATCACGCCGCCGTTTTCAATTTGATTCTCGGCATGCTCGGAGACTCTTCCGACGCCGCCGATGCGACGCAGGAAGTGTTTCTCAAGGCGTTCAAGGGAATTCGGAAGTTTCGCGGCGGCAGTTCGCTGAAGACCTGGCTCTATCGCATTGCGATTCGCGAAGCGCTCAATCACCGCCGCTGGTTCAAGCGTCACCTGCAGAAAAACGTTTCGATTGACGCCGAACCGGACGAGGGCCACGCGCCGCTCGAAATCGAAGACGGAGGCGCGACGCCGTTTGACCAGCTAGCGTCGCTGGAAATTCAAGGGGCGGTACAGACCGCGCTGGCGCAAGTTCCGGAAGTTTTTCGCAGCGCCGTGATTTTGCGCGACCTCGAAGGTTTGAGCTACGAGGAAGTCGCCGAAGTTTTGGAATGCAGCGTCGGCACCGTGAAGTCGCGCATCTTGCGCGGGCGTCGTTCGCTGAAGGAGTTGCTCGATCCGCTTTTGGGTGAGCCGAGTCATTCGGATCACCATGCGGCTCACAGAGATGCAAGCCACGCCGCTGCTCCAGCTGGCTTGGTGAATTTACTCGGGGGAGCGAAAGAGGAAGCATCATGAAGTGCGCCACGGTTCGTTCCAATCTGGCAGGTTATTTGGACGACGGGCTCGTTTCTGCCGCGAGCGATTTTGAGCGCGTCCAAATGCGGAAGCATCTCGATGCGTGCGCCAATTGCCGCGAAGAGCTGCAACGCTATCGCAAGCTTTCTCTTCTGTTGTCCCGCGCGCCGCGCGTTGTGCCTCCGGCCGATCTTGCCGTCCGTATTAAAGTTGCCGCAGCACAAAAACAATCCATGCAAAGTTGGAAGTTGCGTTGGGCAGGCGTGCGCGACCGCGCCGAAATTCTGATGGATAATGTGTTCCGTCCGGTCATGGTTCCGGCTACCGGCGGGTTTTTCTCCGCCGTTCTCGTTTTCGTTGTTGTGCTGCACATGATGGTTCCCGGAATTTCCATACAGGCCGTTCCGAACGACGTTCCTTTGAACTTGATGCAGCCGGCCGAACTGATTACGCTTTCCGACAATCCCGGCAATTGGGCGCCAGAGCAGCATGAAACGGAGCTTTCGCTACCGCACGGATTGCTCGTGGACGTCACCGTGGATCAACACGGCCAGATGCTGGATTATCAGATTCTTTCCGGCCCAAATACTCAGGACATGCGGCATCAACTCAATCAGATGCTTTTGTTCTCGCGCTTCCGTCCGATGATGAGCTTTGGCAGGAAGGCCACCGGCGGCCACGTGATTCTCAGCTTCAGCGCGGTTCACGTCCGCGGCTAGTTTTTTTAATTTCATTCAACTAAATCAAATGGCAATTCCAATCGGCTAAATCAAAAATGCCCGCAAAATATTTCCGGCCCGCTTTTTTCACGCTCGTAATTTTTCTTTTTGTTTTTTCCGAGAAAACTTTTTCGCAGCAAATTCCAACTGGCTCCGAGAAATTTCTTTTCGACGCCGTCAACCACGATCGAACTTCCGAAGGTCTCCAAGCTTTGAAGTGGGACGCGAATCTCGCTTCCGCCGCCCGCGCTCACGCCCGCGAAATGGTGGAGCGCAATCGCCTCTCTCATCAATTCAACGGTGAACCGGATTTGATGAAACGCGTGCAAACTGCCGGCGCGCGTTTCAGCCGCCTCGCGGAAAATGTTGCGGCAGCTCCGTCTGTGAATGAATTGCACATCGGCTGGATGAATTCGATTCCGCACCGCAACAACATCATGAATCCGGGATTGACCGCGATCGGAATTGCCGTGGAAATGCGCGGTGAACAATATTTTGCGGTGCAGGATTTTTCGACTGCGGTCAGCGCTCTGACAAAAGAAGAGCAGGAGAAAAAAGTCGGCCAGCTTTTGAAAGCGCGCGGTTTGCACATTGCGGAAAATTCAGAGGACGCGCGCAAAGCCTGTGATCGCTCGGTAGCGATTCCCGGTGTGCGCGCGCTCGGCATCCTTCATTTTGAAACGCCAGATTTGAATCAATTGCCGGATCAGGTGACGAGCACGATCAAGCGCGGTAGCTATAAAACAGCGGCCGTGGGCGCGTGCAGCGCGGATGAGTCCGCGGGATTCTCCCGATTCCGCATTGCCGTTTTGTTGTACTGAGCAGTGCGCTCAGTCAATGCCGTGAATGCGCAGGCTGACGAGTTGATCGATCGTGAGATCTTTCATGCCGCGCGATTTCAGGCCCGAAATGAATTCCGGCGTCACGCCGTGAATGCGCATGGCGATAAGTTGATCCGGTTCCGGATGCGAGTAGCCAAGCGTTTTGATCTTCTCGATGAACTCCGGCGAAACGCCGTGAATGCGAAACGCGATTAGTTTGTCGAGCTCCACGTGGTCGTAGCCTTCTTTTTTCATTTGCGCGATCCATTCCGGAGTTGCGCCGTGAATGCGCATCGCGATTAATTTGTCTTCATCCGGCTGGTGGCCGGAACTGCGCAGCGCGCGAATCATTTCCAGCGAAACTCCGTGAATGCGGAATGCAATTAGTTTGTCGCTGTCTGTTACGTTCAGCCCTTCGGCGCGAATGGCCTGAATAAATTTCGAGTCTACGCCAAAAATCCGGAACGCGATGAGTTTGTCCGTGTCGAGATTGTGGAGGTTTTGCGTCTTCATTTCTTTTGCGAAGTCGAGACTGACATCCTGCACGGCCATACCGAACTGTTTGTCGGGATCGACGCTAAAGCCGAGCGCGCTCATGCCATCCGCGTACTTCGAATCGGGAAAAAAATGGAAGACGCCAGCTCCTTCCGAATTGTCGATGTAGCCTTCGCATTCAAAGCGGCCGGCGTCGCGGCGAATCGTGAATTTGACTTCGTGCTTCGCTTTGATGGAGAGGTCGAGTCCTTCGAAGGAATTCGGCGACCAGTCGGACTCGTGGTGATTGGAATGATTTTTCGAGTGCTGGAGAAGAGCGAAGCGCACTTTTCCCGGCTCGTCGGAAGGCTGAATGGTCCAGCTTCCGCTTTGCGTCTCGCTTGCGAAGATGGCGAGAGCGCAAACGAGAGCAATTGCGGACGCAACGATCCCTGCTACGAGTTTTCTTGGACTCATGACTGTTCCTCCTGAAATTTTTCGAGACTAGAAAATATCGGCGTTCTTAAGTTGAATCAACTTTTCGATCGTCAGATTCGTAAAGCCGTGACTCTTTGCCTTCTGAATGAACTCCGGCGTAACGCCCATGATCTTCGCGCCGACAACTTGGTGGGCATCGAGCTTGTAACCCTCCGCGGCGAGCGCTTTCACGTATTCGGGCGTCACGTCCTGAATTTTCATTCCCACGATTTCTTCAGCGTTTGGCTGAAATCCGAGAGAGCGCATTTCCTTCACATATTCGGGGGTGACATCCTGGATCTTCATTCCCATGATCTGATCGATGTTTGGCTGGAATCCGAGATCCCTCATCTGCTTCACGTATTCCGGAGTCACATCCTGGATTTTCATGCCCACGATTTGATCGGCGTTGGCCTGGAAACCGAGGTCGCGCATCTTCTTTACATATTCAGGCGTGACGTCCTGGATCTTCATGCCGATGATTTGGTGAAGGTTCGGATTGAAGCCAAGATCGTGCATCTGCTTGATGTACTCGGGGCTGACATCCTGGATTTTCATCCCGATGATTTCCTGTGCGTTGGGTGTGTAGCCTGCGTCGCGAATAGTGCGGATATATTCCGGAGTCACGTCCTGGATGCGCATGCCGATTAGTTCTTCAACATTGGGATTAAAACCGGCGGCGCGGATTTCGCGAACGTATTCCGGTGTGACACCCTGAATTTTGAGAGAGATGAGCTGGTTGATGTCGGAGGTATCGATGCCAACGGATTTCATATCGTCAATGTAAGAAGCTTTGGGCGTCGCCTGCGCATCGGGTTTTACTTGCGGTTCTGGAGCCGGTTTCGGCGTCGTTTTTGGAGACGGCTTGGAAGCAGGAGCAGGCGTCTGCGCTTGAGCTTCGAGTTCCGTGATTTCCTGGAATGGAGAAAATAGCGCGGTTTGCACGCGAGCTGCGGCTGCGGGGTGCGAAACGCCCCAGAGCAAAGAACCGGCGATGATCGCTGCGCCGAAGCAGACGAATCCGGCGCCGAGACCCGCGGTGCGGCTTTCCGCAGCGTGGCGCAGGCCGAGAATCCGCGAGATGCGCGCGGCCAGCGGGCTGCCGTTTGCCGCGATGCTGAGCGCGGGAGTCGCGCGCCATTCTTCCATGGTGGTGAGGGCGCGCGCGTAACCGAGATGATTGCCGCAGGCGGCGACGGCGACGTCGTCGCAGCAGTTTTCGCGCTCGGCGCGCACGCGCTTGTTCAGCCACCAAACCGCCGGATGGAAAAAGAGAAGCGATTCCGCGATGACCTGGAAAAGATTGACGAAAGCGTCGAAGCGGCGGATGTGTGCGAGTTCGTGCGCGATGACGGCTTCGATTTGATCTTCGGTGAGACCGGTCAAAGCGCGAACGGGAAGCAGAACAACGGGACGGAACCAGCCGATGACGGCAGGAGCGTCCAGCCAGTGGCATTCGCAGAAACGGATGACGCGCGTGAGGCCGAGACGCGCCTGGAGCTCGCGGCACTTGGCTAAAAGAGCCGGCGCGACGGAGATGGAAGCGGCACGGCGCAGGCGCTCCAGATAAATAAGACCACCCGCCATGCGCAGCGCGAAGAACACAACGCCGGCAAGCCAAAATTCGACGAGTAAGGGAAGTGCCTGCGCCGAAAAGGATTTTGCTGCAGGCGCTCCCGCGATGAGGGGCTGGGGGGCCTGCATGAGGAAGGTTTTTTGCGCGAAGACGATGACCGGAGTTGCGGCGGCCTCCGTGGCTTGCAAAGCGGACTGCGAATTCACCAACAGAACAAATGTGACGGCCACGGAAGCGACCATGGCGAGAAGAGTGAGCACGCCGATGAGATAACGAACCGAGGCACGGCGGAAGAGGGTCATGGCGACGCTTGCGATGGCCACCAGCGCGAAGCCCTGCCAGACGAAATGAAGCAGAGACCAACCGAGCGTGCGCAGAGTTTCGGGAGCAAAAATGTTCAGCGGATTGGTCATTTCTGTTTCCTTTCGTAATCGTCGAGCAGGCGGCGAAGTTCCTTGAGCTCTTCCTTGGAGCTGTGGCGCCCGGCGAGGGCGTGCAGCATCAGCTCGCTGGCGGAGCCTTGGAATACGCGCTGAAGCATGTCCTCGGCGAATTGCTGCTTGGTTTTTTCCGCCGGCTCACAGGCTACATAGACGTGCGCGCGCTGGTTTTCGCTGCGGGTCACGAGGCCTTTTGCGGTCATGATCTGCATGAGTTTAAGGACGCTGGTGTAGCCAAGTTGTTTCATGGCGCTCAGTGCGTCGTGAACTTCGCGCACTGTGGAAGGACCGCGAGACCAGAGAACCTGGAGGATTTCCAGCTCCGAAGGCGTTGGGTTTTGTTGTGCAGTGGCTTTCATGAAAAGGAAGCTACTACGAAGGGTTTCGTATTGTCAACGAAAATCTTCGTAGTTCGTGAAAAAAGTTTGCGGGAGGCACTGCGAGGCCTGAGGGAATCTCCGTAAATGGCCCAGAAACGCCAGATCAAGGCTAGGCGACCTATCTGGAGTTAGCAGCTTTACAGTGAAGCATGAAGACTGACCTATGCCGAAACTGGCCACTTCGCAACTGCGAGACTATTCAACGTGGCACGAACACTTTTCTAATTTCAGCACATCGATTGTCGCCTGCCTTACAAAGTTCTTCATATTTTTTGACGATCCGATTTTTCTCTCCCTCAGTGGTAAAGCCCTGCAACATCTCTAGTCTTTTGCCGTGTTTTTGGAAAACAGGCCAAAGGGTTAAGGTTGCTTGCGGATAGCCCAAGAATAGTTTGGGCAACTGGTCATCCATGTACTCGCCAAATTCTCCGTTTGCGTCCTCGTAGAGGAAGAGGTATTTCTCTGCAGCGGTCGCGTTTCCCTTTTTCATTAGATCGAAAACCTCGTCCACGAATTTAAATAACAAGCCATTTGGCAGGCGGATGCCTGGCAGTGACGTCGGCGTCTCCATGGTTCCACCGGCAGATATTTGTTCCATGAACCAGAAGGCTTTACGTTGGTCGGCGGTTCTCGGCATCGCCCCCAAGAACGTGTCCGACTTCTTTCTGTCTGAGAGAAGATATCGGACCAAGGCACAGAACTGAAAACCAATCACATCTTCCTTGACCGCATCGCAACACGTGTTGACAGCTTCCACATCGTGTTGCGCGTATGATTGAGCGACTGCTTTCATGAACTCCACGTATTCATGATCAATTTCCCGTTGCGCGTCACTCAGCGGCTCGGCTGCTCTTCTGAGCTCGTACAAATGCGGAGGTAAACTGCATGTATTGGCCGTTTGTGCCGGACAACTTGACGCAACCAACGTCACGCTTACAAGTATCAACAGTGCCTGAAGAATAGTCCTTCCGTTCTGCATCCAGTCCACTCCCTAGTTTCTCAAGATAGCTTAGCTTGTGTTCCTTTTGGGGTTGGTCATCGGCTTAGTAACCCCTCTCGGTCCTGAGGTAATCCATCTGCTTGACAACGCTCTTATCGGGAACTGAATCGCAATGTGACCTCTCAACATAAAGCACCGGTCTGTCCGGTCGGAACCGGACCGCAAAATGCGGGGGAGACCGACCGCTACAAATCCTTCAATCGTTGATCGATTGTGTTCGCAATCGAGGCTGCGAATTCTCACCTGTTCGAGTGTACAGCGTACATGTTCCGGCACGCCGTCCCAGGACCCCTCTGCATTCAGGGCACGCCTTCGCTAAAATCAACGTGTGCCGAAACGCAATTGCACAAGCCGAGCGGAGTGGCGGCTACAGACTGGCAAGCCTGCAGAGGCTCTTTCTCCGCATTACCGGCTCGACTGTGACTACGGAACCGAAGTCATTATTTGCTGGGAAAAGGGCGGCAATGAGCCCATTTACGTGTGCGAGACTCACGCGAAGCAACTGGGGCCCTCTCGCGACCACGGCCCGGAAGCACGCGTCCTAACGACTGAATCCGAACCGAATGACAATCCGATCAAGCACGAGGATCGAAGCTCAACCCCGATTGTCACCGACACAAAGATAAACGCCTCTGCTTCGCCGGAAGCTGCGGGCAGTCTCCCAGAAACCAAGGTCGGGCGAGCACTTACCGCTGCATCCGCGAGATCCCGTCTCCGCGACCTCACATTCGGAAATTCAGCGAAGGCTATGGTGGACGAAGCCATTTGGAATTTGGCAGCAGGAGACTTCGAGGTTTACAGGACGGCACTGCAGCAAGGGAAATCCGCGAGAGAGGCAGCGCAAGCTGCTGGCGGACAGTTGGCCGTGATCCATCAAAAGATCGACGACTATGCGCTCAAACTAGATGCTGTCCTTTCAAGATCAAAAGCAAAAATCAACATGGCGGAGACCATAGATAAGCCACTCGAACAAGCGATGCTCGAAATCATCAGCAATGGCGCGATGAGCGACTCGGAAAAGGACGCGGCCATTCAGCAACTCGGCGCAGCTCAAGAATGGGTCAAACACGGTCTGCAGAGAGATATGACACCCCTCCAAACGAACCAAATCATACTGGCAGTTGGTGAGCGCCTAAACTGGGGAGGAAGTACCGACGTTTCGGAGGAACTCAAGCTGGTCTATCGGGCGATATACGGTAGTCTGAAAACTGCGCTTCGTATAGCCGTTCCTGAGGCACAAAATCTTCACGATCGGCTGACCAACCTGTCCGCGGCCAAAGCTGACCTTGCAACAAACCAGTCTCGCCAAGTTTCTGGCACTAGCGACGCGTCGAGGACGCAGTTAGGGCTTACCAGTTGACAGAGCGGCGGCCCAGCGAGGAGGCGGATTTGGCAGCGGTGTTGTAACGCGCTTGTCGGAAACTGAATAGCAATGTAACCTCACAGCAAAAAAGCACCGATCTGTCCGGTCGGAACCGGACCGCAAAATGCGCGGAGGACCGGCCGCTGCAAATCCTTCAATCGTTGATGGATTGTTCGGCGAGGACCTGAACTTCGCGGTCGAGGGTCAGGTCGCCGGTTGGGTGAAGCTGAGCCATGAAAACGACGATCAGTTCTTCTTTGGGGTCGATGGAGAAAGTGGTGTAGAAGAAGCCGCCCCAGCCGATGGCACCGACGGAACTGAGTTCATCGAGCGGCCCTTTTGCGCCAGAGATTCCAAAACCGAAGCCGAAACCCATGTCGGGGCCGATTTTTCCGAGTTGGTCGTGCGACATGAGTTCAACGGTTTTGCGACTAAGGATGCGCGTGTTGCCGAGTTTGCCGCCGTTCAAAATCATTTGAGAAAAGCGGGCGTAGTCCATCGCAGTGGAGACGAGACCTGCACCGCCAGCGAATAGTTTTTTCGGGCCGCGATGAGGATAGTCGGCGGAATAGATCATCGGGCCTTCAACGATTGGCGCATCCGGAAAACGGTTCAAACCTTTGCTGTCGTAATAGGTGTAGGCAGCGGCGATTCGCGGGACTTTGGCATCGGGCAGGTAGAAGTACGTGTCATTCATGCTGAGCGGATCGAAGATGCGCGTACGGAGAAATTCGTCGAGCGGTTTGCCAGAAAGAACTTCGATGAGGCGGCCAGCAACGTCAATACCGAGGCTGTATTCCCATTTTTCGCCGGGATTGAAGAGCAAGGGCAGCGCCGCGAGATTCTTGACGTTGTCGGCGATGGTGCCGTCGTACGGCATCAGTCCATGAGTGACCTTGGCATCGGTGTACATCTGGCCGAGGTCTTCGTTCCAGTTGTAGGTTAGGCCGGAAGTGTGACGGAGGAGATCGCGAACGGTGATTTCGTGCTTCGCGGGAATCGTGTAGGGCTTGCCGCCTGCGGGCTTAACGAGCACCTTCGGATTTTTGAATTCCGGAAGATATTTTGAAACGGGATCGTCGAGCAGGAATTTTCCTTCTTCATAGAGAATCATCAAGCCGGCGCTGGTGATGGGCTTGGTCATCGAGCAGATACGAAAGATGGAGTCGCGCTGCATAGGTTTGGCGGCTTCGCGGTCGGCCATGCCTTGCGCTTTGAACCATGCGACTTGGCCATGACGCATAACCAGAGTGACGGCCCCAGCGATGCGTTTGTCGTCGATGCTGTGCTGGACGGCTGTGGTGATGCGCTCGAGGCGCTCGGAGGAGAGGCCGACGGATTCAGGTTTTGCGGAAGGGAAATCCTGTGCGAAGGCGCGAGGTGCGAAGACTACAGCTGCGAGCAGGCAAGCAATAAGGATGCGGGAACGGAGTTCGGTGCGGCGCAAAAGAACCTCCTCGAAAATCGGCGCTAGTCTACAATCAGGGGCACTTATAAGTCATGAAACGAATCATTTCTTCACCATTTCGATTTCGTAGTGGACTTTGTCGACGGAGCCGTTTTTCAGGTGCATTTCGGAATCGAGGGAGAGCTTTACGGGGCAGCCTTGTGCATTGACCCAGGCCATGCCTTTCTCAAAGCCGCCGTCGCCCAAAGTGACGCGATAAAGGCCAGCTTCGGCTGTGTTACCGCGCGAGCTATCGATGGCGTATCGAATCGCGTCATAGCCGTTCATTTTCTCAGTGCCTTCGCGGACCGTGGCGGAACTGTGATTCACAATGGCAATGGTGCTGGACATGCCTGAGATCCCCGTGAGGCCTGCCCAAGCGGACTGCCAGTTTTGGCGATCGGATTTCACTCCCTTGAACGAGCGCGAGGCATATTTGTCTTTTGAGGTTCCATCAATCGTGTCCGGAGTCAGGTCCGCTTCCTGGATGAGATTGTTGTCGGCGCTGTCTTTTTTGTAGGAATAGTGAAAGGCTTCGGGGGGATTCTGAATGTGGTCGATGACGCAGTTGAGATCGATGCCGGGGTCGGTGGCAACCTTAGCTGCGGCGGGAGTAGCCGATTTGTTCTCGCGCCCATCCGGGGACACACGAGATTTGCAGGAGGCGGCAAAGAGAAGCGAAAAAGTAGCCGCCGCGCAGATAAACCATTGCCAATTGGCCTTTCTGTGAAAGTTCACGCGATGCCTCCTCAACATTTTGGCTGCAGGGAATTAGCTGCTTTCCCACCGAGAATTGGTGGCAGAATTTACGGACTATGAGACTACAACATTTGAAGTTGTTTATCGGAGTAGGAATTATTGGGTGCGGTTTTTTGGTGCAAAGCGCCCGCGGTCAGAACTCGGCCACACTTGATACGGATGGGACGGCGCATGTGACGCGCGTGATTCATCCTCCGGCGACGATCAGTGCTGAGGCGCAAAAGTGGCTCGATTCGCTACGACACAATGTGGCGCACGACAGCAGTCTGGAAGAGCGGCGCAAACGAACCGATGAGTGGCGCGTGCGGCAGTCGGCGGTGGCGAAGAAGCTTTTTCCGGTGAATATTCAGGAGCGGATGATCGGCGGCGTGCGGTGCGATGTGATTACGCCGCTTGAAACGCCGGAAGCGAACAAGAATCGCGTGCTGATCAATTTGCATGGCGGCGGATTTAATTCGGATTCGGGGTCGTTGATTGAAGGCGATCCGATTGCGAATCTGGCGAAGATCAAAGTCGTGTCGGTGTATTACCGGCTGACGCCGGAGAATCCGTTTCCGGCGGCGGTGGACGATGTCGTGGCGGTCTACAAGGAACTGCTGAAGACCTACAAGCCCAAGAACATCGGAATTTTTGGAACTTCGGCGGGCGCGATTTTGACGGCGGAAGCGACGGTGCGATTCAAACAGCTGGGATTGCCGTCGCCGGGCGCTCTGGGCATTTTTTCTGGAACGGGCGATTTTAGCCGCGCGGGAGACTCGCTGATGCTTTACACGCTGAACGGTTTCCCGGGCGATTTGGATGTGATTGACCCAACGCAGCCAAATCGAGGTGAGTATGTCGTAAAAACTGATCCAAAAGATCCGGTGCTTTCGCCGCTCTTTGCGGATTGGAAGGGCATGCCGCCTGCGCTGCTTGTGACGAGCACGCGAGATATTTTGCTGAGCGGGACGACGATGCTGCACAGGAAGATGTTAGCGGCGGGCGACGACGCGGAACTGGTGGTTTTTGAGGCGCTGCCGCACGCCTTCTGGTATCACTTTGAAATGCCGGAGACGACGGAGTGCCTAGGAATAATGGCCGGCTATTTTGAGCGGAAGCTAGGTCACTGAATCGCAGATTTATGCGGAATTGAAAGAAATAGTTGTCAGAAAGGCGCACGATCGCTACACTGTCGACATGAGTCTCCTCGCTTATTCCTATTGGTGGCGATTTACGGACCACTCACAAAAGTGGCGCGGGGCGTTTCTATAGACGGAAGAGAAACGAGAAGAGATTCGGCCCACTCGCACAGAGTGGGCCTTTTTTATTTTGGGGCAACAGCCCAAAGAGAGGACCCACGATGATTATTTCGATGAAATTGCACGCGACGCGTGGGGAGATTGACGAAGTGACGGAACAGGTGAAGCGATTCGGATACAAAGTGCACTCGATTGAGGGCGAAGAACGCGTCGTGATAGGCGTGGTGGGCGTGGGCGACGTGACGGCGTGCCTGGAGAGCGTAGAAGCGATGCCGCAGGTCGAGGCGGTGACGAGGATTACGGCGCCGTACAAATTTGTGAGCAGGGAATTTCGCAAGGAGAAGACGCGCATTCGCGTGAACGGCACGGAAATCGGCGGCAACGAATTTGTGGTGATGGCAGGGCCGTGTTCTGTTGAGAGCGAAGAACAGATTTTGAAAGCGGCGGAAGGTGTGGCGAAAGCGGGAGCGAAATTACTGCGCGGCGGCGCATTCAAGCCGCGGACTTCTCCGTACGATTTCCAGGGAATGGAAGAGGAAGGGTTGAAGCTGCTGCAAAAAGCGAAGAAGCAGACAGGGCTGGCGATTGTGACAGAAGTGATGAGCGACCGCGACGTGGAGATGGTGGCGCAATACGCGGATGTGCTGCAGATTGGGGCGCGAAATATGCAGAACTTCATGCTGCTGAAGGCGCTGGGAAAATGCGGGCGGCCGATTTTGCTGAAGCGCGGACTGAGCAGCACGGTGAAAGAGCTGCTGATGAGCGCGGAATATATTGTGGCGCATGGAAATTCGGAAGTTATGCTGTGCGAGCGGGGAATCCGCACGTTTGAAACGGTGACGAGGAACACGTGTGACATTGCGGCCATCCCGGCATTAAATGAACTTACACATTTGCCGGTGATTTTGGATCCGAGCCACGCGACGGGAAAAAGAAGTTTGGTACCGGCGCTAGCGCGAGCGGGTGTGGCGATTGGTGCGGACGGCCTGATTGTGGAGGTTCATCCGGCGCCGGAAAAGGCGATCAGCGACGGCGCGCAATCGCTCGACTTGGCGCAGTTCGACAAAATGATGCGCGAGCTGAAACCATACGTGGAGTTGTGGAAGGGATCGAGGCAGCAGGCAGTTGCGGCGACGAATTAGATTCAGACAAAGGTGAAGAGTGGCAACGCGAGCAAGCGCGAGAACAATTCGTCCTACGGCGGCGGAAATCGAAGCGGTGCGGAGATTTCTTGCGGGGTATTTTGCGCCGACGCGGCTGGTCGAAGCGACGGCGGTGAGTCAGGCTGCGGGCAAGCGCGTGCATTTGAAGCTGGAGATGGAACTGCCGACGGCATCGTTTAAGGTACGCGGAGCAATGTGGGCGCTTGCGGAAAGAATGAAGAAGGAAGCGGTTGAAGAGATGATTGCGTCGAGCACAGGCAATCACGGCGCAGCGGTTGCGTATGCAGCGCAAAAACTCGGAGTGAAAGCGACGATCTTTTTGCCGGAGCATTGCAATCCAGTAAAGCGCGAGCGAATTATCGGCTTGGGCGCGGCGATTGTGGAGAAGGGAAGCGCGGATTTGGCAGCTGCGTTTGAAGCGGCAAGTGCGTACGCGCGCAAAACGGGAGCATATTTTTTGAACGACGCGACCGATCCGGTTTTGCCCGCGGGCCCGGCGACGATTGGTAGCGAAATTATGGAGCAATTGCCGGGGACACAGGCTGTGTATGTCCCGATGGGAGACACGGCACTGATTCGCGGCGTTGCGGCGGCGATCAAGCAGGCTAAACCCAGTGTGAAAATTGTCGGTGTTCAGGCAAAAACGGCACCCTCGTATTATTTGTCATGGAAGAGTGGAGCTGCGACGAGTACGGAAACGTGCAACACAATCGCGGACGGCCTGGCAACGCGCACGCCGGATGCCGGCAACGTCCGCGCGATTCGCGAGTTGGTGGATGAAGTGATTCTTGTGAGCGATGAAGAGATGCTGCGCGCGATTGGAATTTTGTTGATGGAAGAGCACGTAGTGGCTGAGCCCGCTGGTGCGGCGGCCACGGCGGCGTTATTGCAAAGCAGAAATCAGGCGAGCGAGAACGGCGTGGCGCTCGTAACTGGAGCAAACGTTCCGCGCGAGATCTTGCAACGCGCGCTGCAGCTTGGTTAGGCGTGAGATTCCAAAGGAATGAGTTGAGATTTCCAGGGAGTTGCAGAGAGGTCGAGGCGAACGATGGTGATGGGAAGATTGAAGCGGCGGGGGCCGGCGCTTCCCGGGTTGAGGTAGAGGATGCCGTCCTTTTCGTATTGCGTGGGCTGATGTGAATGGCCGAAGAGGACGATGTGGATTCCGGCAGCGGCGGGATCCAGGTCGAGGTCGTGCACGTTGTGAATGATGTAGATGTTTGCTGCGTGTGCCTCGACGAGTTCAGTTTCCTTCAATGAAGCCGTCCAAGGCGCGGTGTCCACATTTCCGCGAATGGCGATGACTGGGGCAATTTTTCGCAACTGCTCCAGAATTTCGGGTTTGCCGACATCGCCGGCGTGAAGGATTAGTTCGGAGCCGCGCAGCGCTTCGACGGCTTCCGGACGCAGGAGACCGTGCGTATCGGAAATGAGGCCAAGGAGTTTTGCTTTTGAGTTCAAGAGTTTAAGGTACGAAATTATTGGCTCGAAGACGAAGTGGAAAGTTCTTTTCCGGTTTCGGTGAGTTTAAGGATAAGCACCTGGCCGTTCGAATGGAAAGAGCCACCCGTCGCTGTTTTCGCTTCTTTCATTGCGTTGTCAGGAAGAAAGTGCATCACCTGTGCGACGAGGCCCGTGCTGGAAAGCGTTTTTTCTACATAGTCGCGCTCGGCGTCAACGTGGGGATCAATTTTGTGCGTGATGCCATTGTTGCGCTGGTCGCGCTCGAAGCCAACATCGTGCGTGGCGGCGCCGACCCAAACCGTTTCGTCATGGATAGTAAACGGCGCTTTCCAAATGCGCAGGTGATTGCGCGAAGAGACGACGGAAATCGGTTCCGCGTGCGCCCAACCGTAATCCTGCGCGCGTCCAAAAAGATACAGCTGACTCATGGGCATCGTGAGATAAGACTCTTTCGAAAGACTGACGATGATTCCGTGCAGCACGGTGTTTTTCACGTCCGCGTCCACTTTCACCCAGCCCGCCGTTGTGAAGACGCGCTGCATTTCCGCCTCTGACCCGAGAATCAGAAAATTCACCATGTCGCCGGCATTGCCGTCCTTGTCGGCGACGCGGCGCGGAATTTTTGCGAAGAGCGCATTATCAATTCCGATCAGTGAATTCACCTGCTGAGCGACAACACGAACTGAACCCGCCGCCCCAGCTTCCGCAGCGTAGATCTCGATGTGCACGACGTAGGAGCCGTCAGCCGAATCGGTTTTTGCTTGGTTGATTCCGATTGCAAGCTGTCCTGCCACGGGCGCAAGCACGTCTCGCTGCGCGCCAACGAGAAACGGTTCGGCCGCGTCAGCATCGCCAATGCGGCCAATCAACGCGCCGCGGCCGGCTCCATTGAACGGAAGAACCCGCAGCAAATCTTTGAAGCCGCGCGGCACGCCTTCCGGACCATTTTCTTCTTTTGCATCGAAATAACGGAACTTGCCGGTGGCGGTGATGAGCACATGCTCCCCTGGCTGCACGCTAATATTGGTGTCGGTCCAATAGGAATCGCCTTTCAGCGCAAAGTCTTTCGAAAACCGCTTTTTGCCGATTGGAACTTGCGCGCCAGATTGCGTCTTCGAAGGATCAAGCTGTGAATCCGGAGGCGGGCCTTCATCGCCGACGAGCTGTGCGCGAAGCGGGGCTGCCGGAAAGAGCAAAATCAGTGTAAGTAGGCCCAGAAATCGCGCGAGTTTGCACGGAGCTTTCGACATGAAGCGAGCCATCCTGAAGCAGTTTGGATGCATCCTCACTGTAAGCAGATGCGCGACAGGGAGGCAAGAGTTGGAAGTAGGGCCGGCCCCGCGGATTCCTTGACTCGGCTGAAACGCGCTTGTAGATTGGCAGAAAGCGAATTTGAGGGGCGAAACGCCGAAATTGTTAAGATTGACAGGACCACACGAGTCGCCGCAGGGAAGGTCCGGGCAGGACATAAGGCCGAAAATGAAAAGTAACCGAAGAAGTCTGGTGGCGCTGCTGTGCGCGACTCTGGCGTTGCCCGCCGCCGCATCCGCGCAAAAAAGCGGGCAACTGCCGCCGGTGAAGTGGGAAAAATTGCCGGAAACGCGTGTGACCGTGGACGGAAGCGAAGCCATGTTTACGACGATGTGCGCTCTGCTCGCTGCGGGTTTCGAAGCCGATGTCAGCGCGGAAAAATGGTCGCCCATGCGCGCGCAGCTTCGCGAACGCATGCAGCGCCAGCAAGGGCCCGCAGTCGAAGTCCTGCGCAATTTTTACCATCAGCACGAGCTTGCCGACCCGGGTGCGATGCTTTCCCGCTACATTTGGTTTGGTCTCGTCAGCGGCCCGGCGCCGGAATTCAAACCGGGCCTGCGCCGGGATGAACTTCCTCCGGAAGTGATCGCGCTCGAAGGTTTCCAGGAAATTCTTTCGAACTACTACAAAGAGCAAAAAATCGGAGAGCTCTGGCGGCAAGTGCAGCCCGTCTACAATCGCGAAATTGAAAAGCTGCATGATCAGATTGCGGATATCGTTTTTGTGGCCACGGGATATCTGCGCGAAATCTTGGAGCCGAGCAACCCGCGCACCTTCACGGTTGTAGTTGAGCCGCTGGTGGGCAGAATCACCAACGTGCGGAATTTTGGAGATCACTATTCGCTTGTGCTGAGCGGTGCGGACGCGCTCCCTGTGGATGTGGTGCGCCACGCGTATTTGCATTTCCTGCTCGACCCGCTGCCGCTGACGTACCCGCACGTAGTCGCCGTGAAACGGCCCGTTTACGACGTCGCCGCCAAAGCGCCACGGCTGCCCACGGAGTTAAAAGATGATCTTCCTTCGTATTTCGCGGAATGTCTGGTGCGCGCCGTGGAATTGAAGCTGAAGCGCATGTCACCCGGCGAACGCGAAGCCGCGATGGATATGGACGACGCTTCGGGCCTCGTATTGGTGCGTCCGCTGTTTGCGGCGCTTACTAAATTCGAGCAGTCGGAGCCGGGCATCCGCCTCTACTTCCCGGAACTCGTGAGAGCAATTGACGCGCCCACGGAGCAAAAACGTGTAGCTGCGCTCAGGTTTGCTCCCGGGGAGACCGCCGCGGCGTCAGATGCGGAGGCAACAGAGGCAGTCGCACGACGCAGAGCCGCGCCCACTACAATTCCGAATGATAAGGAAGTGATCGCCGCGCTGACCGAAGGTGAACGCCGCATCGCGGAGAAAAACCCTCGTGCTGCCGAAGCCTCCTTCCAGCGTGTGCTCGCAAAATACCCGGATCAGCCCCGCGCGTTGTACGGACTCGGCCTCGTTGCGTTGCTCGACCGCGACGCGACGCGAGCAAAAGAGATTTTCGGCCGATTGACGAACAGCGAGACCGTTAAGGGGAAAGACCCGATGGTCCTTACATGGTCGCACGTATATCTTGGGCAAGTTCTGGACCGCGAGGGAGAGCACGATCGCGCAAAGGCCGAGTATCAAGCCGCGCTCGCCGTGGAAGGCGGTCCGGAGCAGGCGCGTCAAGCGGCGAGCAAAGGACTCGCTGCGATGGACACGACAAAACCGATCGAGCGCCCTTAACCCAGCGCAGTGATTCCAAGGAGAGGCAAAAATGAAAAACGCGGGAAAGATTTTATTGCGGATGGCGGCAACAGCGGCGCTCCTCAGCGGAAGCGTGGTTATGGCGCAAGACAGTCAGGATCGTCCAACGCTCAACAAGGACAAGCAGCAACAACAAAACCAGCAACCGAGCGCCAATACGCTTACGCTCGACACTCCTTCCGCAGCCCCGGCATTGTCTGAGGAGGACACGGCCGTCAAAGCACTGCAAGCGATGCCTGACGCCTCGACTGCAAATATGCAGCTAAAACTTCAGGCAGCCGAGGGCTTCCTGCAAAAATATCCGCAGAGCCATTACCGGTCTACGGTCTACGCGTTTCTAACGGTGGGGTACCTCCAGGTGGGCCAGGCAGACAAGGCGGTCGAATTCGGCGACAAGGAAATTGAACTCAATCCCAATGACGTACAGACCATGGCCATCGTCAGTCAGACGATTCCGCGCTCCATTAATCCCAGCGCGCCTGACGCTTTAAAAAAACTCGACAAGGCGGAAATGTATGGGAAAAAAGCTGTTGAAGTGCTGCCGACTATTGCCAAGCCGGAAGGCATGACCGACGAAGTTTTTGCGAGCGCGAAAAATCAGACATTGGCCATGGCGCATGGCGGACTTGGCTTGGTGAACTGGCGGCGCGGAAAATTCGCCGACGCCATTCCAGAGCTGGAACAATCCGTAAAGCTGGATCCCATTCCTGACCCGGTGAATTGGTACATTCTCGGAGTCGCGAACCAAAATACTTCTCACTTTGATGACGCGGCGGCTGCCTTTGGAAAGTGCGCGTTGATTCCCGGGAAATTACAGGACACTTGCAAAAGCAAGAGCGACGAGGCAAAGAAGCTCGCCGCAACGAAGCTGAGTGTTCCCAAGTGACGGACGCATTTCGCAGATCGATGCGGACCAGATGACACGCGGAGACGATGAGCGGCTCGAAGAAAAGCTCGGCCTGCGGTTCAAAAACCGAGCTCTGCTGCAGCAGGCGTTGACGCATAGCTCGGCCGTCCCTGAATTGCGCGCGGGCAGGGAAGATGGCAAGGCGGATTTTCCTCAAATTGGAAATAACGAGCGGCTGGAATTTCTGGGCGACGCCGTGCTAGATCTGCTCGCAAGCGAATATTTGCTTGAGAATTTTCCCGGGTGGAGCGAGGGCCAGCTTTCGAAAAGCCGCGCCCGACTGGTGAATGCTCGGGCCCTCGAGCGCGCGGCGAGGCGGCTGGGCCTCGGCGAACATCTGCGGTTGGGCCGTGGAGAAGAAAAAACCGGAGGCCGCGAAAAACCGGCTTTGCTGGCCGACGGATTTGAAGCGGTTGTGGCCGCCGTTTTTCTGGATTCTGGTCTCGAAGCCGCCCGCGAACTGTTACGCCGCGTGTTGTTCGAGCAAGCGCTTGAGGAGCGAGGCGAGCGCATTGCCGAATCGGACCGCAAATCCGCCCTGCAGGAATTGTTGCAGCAGAGCGGCCGTCCACCGGCGGAATACCGCCTCGCGGGAGAAACCGGGCCGGATCATCGCAAGGTATTTCTGGTGGAGGTTTGGGCCGACGGGAATTGCCTCGGCAGCGGCGAAGGCAAAACCAAAAAAGAGGCCGAGCAACAGGCGGCGCGCAGTGCGCTGTTACAATTGGAAACGGTCGCACCCAAGGACTAAAAGAGAATGACGGAAGAAGTTCCGCAGCAAAACAATTCGACGCACACGCCTGCCCCTCACAAGGAAAAAACGACTCTTTCCGAATACATGGAGTCTCTGCTCGTGACGGTGATTCTGGCGTTGTTCGGTACGAGCTTCATCGTACAGGCATTCAAGATTCCTTCGCCTTCGATGGAAAAAACGCTTCTTGTCGGCGATCACTTGCTGGTCAACAAATTTGTTTTTGGCGGGCGCGGCGATGCCTGGTATGAAAAATTGTTGCCGTACCGGCCGCTGGAACGTGGCGACATCATCGTATTCAAGTATCCCTACGACGATCATCAGCACTTTGTGAAGCGCGTGATTGGCTTGCCCGGCGATCGCCTGAAAATCGTGGATCAGGACGTTTACATCAACGGAAAGATTTTGAAAGAACCTTACGTTGTTCACGACCCCGCGGCAGGCTACGACCCTTTAAACTACCGCTTTCCGCCTTCCAATAATCAGTTTCTTGGCGCACGCGCGCGGCCTGAGTGGATCAGTGAAATTAAACGCTACGTTCATGGCGATGAAATTGTCGTTCCTCCGGACAAGTTCTTTGCTATGGGCGACAACCGCGATCAGAGTTCGGACAGCCGCTACTGGGGCTTTGTGGACCGCGATGCCATCATGGGCCGTCCCTTCTTGATCTATTGGTCCGTTCAGGCAACCAGCGACGACTACGCACAGAACAGCACTTTCCTGCAGCGTCTCGCGGGAATCATGGACACTTTGACCCATTTGCCGGCCCGCACTCGCTGGAACCGCATGCTCCATACCGTGCACTAGAAAACTCCGTTGCGGCGGGAGCGCCCCTACCTTTTTGTTGCGCAGTCTGCGAAACTTTTGGCGGCAGTTCCGCGAAAGTGACGGCTTAGCTCTTGAGTAGACTCCGAAGGTATTGGAAGTCGGGCGTGGCACTGGTGTTGTTCGTGCTGGTGGCGCAGCTCACGGTGAACCTTGTCCTCAGGACGCATCGCGTGCGGCAATCCATGATCGCCCGCCTCGAGCGCACGTTCGGAAGGCGTGTTGAAGTACGGACGTTCACGGCGGCGCTTCTGCCGTTGCCTAGCCTCGACGCGGAAGGAATTTCCGTCGGTGAAGATCCGGCGTTCGGGAATGAATATTTTCTGAGGGCGGACCGCTTGTCCGCGAGACTCCGGTTACTTGGATTGCTGCGCGGCCACTTTGAGTTTGGCACTCTGTCGCTCGAGCACCCCAGTTTAATCCTTGTGAAAAACGCGGAAGGGCGCTGGAATCTGGAGCGCTGGCTGCCGCCTGCCTCTACTGATCCGAATAACGGTGCACGAAATTACGGTCCGCGCGCTCCGGATGCGCCCACGAACCGCCTCTCGAAAATCGATATCAGCGAAGGCCGCTTGAATTTTAAACTGGGCGACGATAAGAAGGCTTTCGCGCTTACCGCGGTGAAAGGCAGCATCGAGCAAGTTGCGTTTGGCCGCTGGCAAATCAATTTGGAAGCGGAGCCCTGGCGTAGCGGTGTGCAGCTTCAATCCGCGGGAACGATTCAAGTCCGCGGAGAAGTAGCGGGTACGTCGGTGCGGTTGCGTCCTGCGCAGTTGCGGATTCGCTGGTCGGAAGCTTCGCTGGCGGATCTTGTGCGCCTCGCGCGCGGCGAAGATGAAGGCGTGCGCGGCCTGTTCGATCTGGAAGCGAGCGCCGAGAGCGGAACAAAAGACGTCAAGCCCGGCGCCCCGCCCGGCGAATGGACTTTTTCTCTCGAGGCGCGCGCCTCGCGGATCCATCGCTGGGATTTGACCGAGCGGGCCGACAATCCACGTCTAGCTTTGCACTGGAAGGGCCGCTGGCTCCCCGCCGATGGCAGCATAAACATTGACGAAATGCTGCTTGCCGCGCCGAAATCCAATCTGCGTGGCGAGGCGGCGCTTACCACTCTTCCCGAGACGCATTTCTCCGTTCGCGTGGATTCGGCGGGAATTCAGGCGTCGGATTTGCTCGCGTGGTATCGCGCGTTCGCGCTTGGTATGGCGGAGGGCGTTTCCGCGGAACAGTATTTTACCGGCGGAGCGGCGCTCAGCGGTTGGCCGTTGAAGTTGGAGGCCGCGGCTTTTTCCAGCCACGGCGGAAAAATCTCGCTTCCAGGTTTCGCTGGTACGTTTCGCGTTGGCCCCGTGCGCGGCGGCATGGAGAGAAACGCGTTTGTCCTCGAGCCGGCGGTGATTGCGTGGGGCGGCACTGCCGAAAAAAGCGGTTCGCACAAGAGTCCTGAGCTGCCAAAGACAAAAGTGCCTCCGGTTGTAGCGAACACGGTCGCGATTGGTTTGCGCTATGACTTTGACTCGCGCGAAGGGAGCATTTCGCTCGCGGGCCAATGCGATAACGCCGACGACATTTTAAAAGCCACCGCCGCGTTTGGTCGCCAGTTGAATCGCGGATGGGAATGGAAGGGGCAAATGGCCGCGAGCCTGCGGCGCGACTGGGGAAACCCAGCGACGCAAGGCTGGAACGGACAGATCGAATTCACAAAAGGTGATCTGCAGATTGCGGGATTGAATCAACCGGTCAAGGTGAAGGACGCATTTTTGCGCTGGCAGCGTGGGAAAAAGACCGTTGCGATCGGTAGTGTGGAAGCGTTTGGCGGCACTTGGGACGGAGAGATCTTGGAAAATGCTGGTGCTGTCTCAGGCGTTCAACCGCGTTGGCAGTTTAAGCTGCATGCGGATAGCTTCAGCGCCGCGGACCTGGATCGCTGGGCCGGGCCGCGCGCGCGGCCAAGCTGGCTCCAGCGGCTTTTGCCGGCGATGCTCGGCGGCAGTTCCGGGCAAAGCGCGGCTCCAAGCGATCTCTTGCGGCTTGTGGATGCGGAGGGCGAAGTCAACGTTGATGAATTTGATTTGGAGAAACTCAAGCTGAAGCAGGTGCGCGCGCAGGCTTCGCTGCATGACCTGCATTTGCGTTTACAAAATGGCCAGGCACAATGGGCCGGCGGAACTTTGCAGGGCAGCTTGTCCGCAGCATTTGGCCCGAAACCCGTTTACGAATTGAAATTGCAAGCAGGTGGATTGAATCTCGCGCAAGTGCCCTTGGCCGGAAAAGTTGCCGATCGCGTGACAGGGATTCTCGGAGGAAGTTTGGAACTGAAAACAGAAGGCGTGGGACGTGATACGTTGCTTGACAAGCTCCACGGAGAAGGGCGCGTCCAGCTCAAGAAAGTGGAATTTCGGGGATGGGATGTTCAGGCGAGTTTTGCGGCCGGAGCGCCTCACGCCGGCGCAAGCCGCTGGATCGATGGCGAAGGAGTTTTTCACGTCGGCGACCGCAGCCTGGAAGTGAATCACCTGCGATTGCGCTCTCCGCTGGAAGAAATCAGTTTAAAAGGCAGCATTAGCTTTGGGCGGGAGGCGGATTTGACGCTGGAGAATGCAGCGGGCACCAGCAAAACGAAAGTACCGAGTCCGCAGCGCGTCATGCAAATCAGCGGGCCGCTCGAAGGACCGAAAGTCGCCATTCAAAACATAAGTGCGCAGCAGCCAGGCGACTAAAGAATTTTGCAATTTGCCTTTCGAAACAAAGGAGCAGGGAATGACGCGATCGCTCATGGGAATTGTGTTGGCCGTTCTGTTTGCTGTGTGCTCGACCGAAGCGCAGGAACGATTCACGCTCGAGCAAGTTCTGAGCGCGCCTTTTCCCGCGGATTTGATCGCGTCCAAAACGGGCAACCGTATCGCCTGGACGCTCGACGAGCAAGGCAAGCGCAACGTGTGGGTCGCCGAGGGGCCGGACTTCAAAGCGCGTCGTCTCACTTCTTATCTTGATGACGACGGCCAGGAACTTTCTTCGCTCGCTTTTTCGAATGATGGCAGCACTCTCATCTACACGCGTGGCGGCGGAAAAAATCCTGCGGGACAATTTCCCAATCCCACCAGCAATCCCGCTGGCGTCGAACAAGCCGTCTGGGTCGTGAATTGGAACGGCGGCGAGCCAAAAAAAATCGACGCAGGCCATTCTCCCAAAATCTCTGCGAATGGAATAGTTGCTTACGAACGTGACGGCCAACTTTGGCTCGCGCCGCTCGATGAAAGCGCAAAGCCGCTGCAAATCGTCGTGCGCGGCCGCAACGGCGAGCAGGAATGGTCGCTGGATGGAAAGCTCCTCGCGTTCACCTCCGCGCGAGGCGATCACAGTTTCATTGGCGTTTATGACGTCGAGCGCAAAACGGTGAAATTCATTGCGCCGACCGTGGACAGCGATTCAATTCCGCAATGGCCGCTCGACGGCAAGCGCATCGCGTTCGTGCGCCGGCCCGCGCGGCCTCGCGATACGCCCGAAGGCTATTTCATCGAGCCGGATCGCCCGCATCCCTGGGCCATTTGGATTGGAGACGTTGCCAGCGGCGCCGCAAAAGAAGTCTGGCGCAGCGGTAACAAACCAGACGATTCGTTTCCATACATGGCGGACGACACCGGCGGCGGCGTCATCAATTGGGCCGCAAACGACACCATCGTGATGGCCAGCGAAGCCGACGGCTGGCAGCATTTGTACGCGCTCTCCGCAAACGGCGGCGCGCCGAGATTGCTTACTCCCGGAAATTGCGAAGTCGAGCAGTGGTCTTTCACTCCCGACAAAAAAACAATTCTCTTCAATTCGAATTGCAACGACATCGACCGCCGCCATCTCTGGAGCGTCGGAATTGACGGCGGCAGCCTAAGTCAATGGGAAAAATACGACTCGGTCCGATGGAGTCCCGTTGCCTTGGCCGACGGAAACATGGTTGCTCACATTGCCTCGCAGCCAACTTTGCCTCCTCTTGTGCTCGTTACGAGCTGGAAAGAACACGCGACTTCCAACAAGACCGTTACAAATCTAGCCGATAAGTTTCCCGCCGAAGCTATCCTCGCGCCCCAGCAAGCCATCTTTAAATCCGCCGACAACTACGAAATTCACGGCCAACTCTTTCTTCCGAAAAATCTGAAGCCCGGTGAAAAACGCCCCGCGCTCATCTTCATTCACGGCGGCTCCATGCGCCAAATGCTTCTCGGCTGGCATTACATGTACTACTACGCGAACGCCTACGCGATGAACCAATATCTTGCGAATCGCGGCTACATCGTTCTCGCCGTGAACTATCGCAGCGGCATCGGCTACGGCCGCGCCTTTCGCGAAGCGCCAAACCGCGCCGGCCGCGGCGCCAGCGAATATCAAGACATTGTCGCCGCCGGAAAATATTTGCAAAGCCGTGCCGATGTTGACCCCAAGCACATTGGCCTCTGGGGCGGAAGTTACGGCGGCTATCTCACCGCGATGGGTCTCGGCCGCAACTCTGACATTTTCGCTGCAGGCGTGGACATGCACGGCGTGCACGATTGGCCCACCGACAACTGGGACGGAAAAAACATTTCGCCGGAGCTGACCAAACTCGCGCACGAATCTTCGCCCGTCACTGCGGTTGAAACCTGGAAGTCTCCCGTTCTCTTCATTCACGGCGACGATGACCGCAACGTCTATTTCACGCAAACCGTGGACCTCATCGCGCGCCTCCGCGCCCACAGCGTCGAACTCGAGCAACTCATCTTCCCCGACGAAATTCACGATTTTCTCTTGCACAAAGACTGGCTTGCCGCCTATCATGCCACCGCCGATTTCTTCGATCACAAACTCAGCGGCGGAAAATCGCCCGCCGAAGCCGCCGGCCACTGACAGCGAGCCGCATGCGCAAACTGTCTCGACCAGCTGCACTTTTTTTCTTCGCGCTAGCCTTCGCTCCGTTTTGCGCTCTTCTCGCGGAGGAAAAACCGCTCACTCGCACTTTCGTCAGCGGCTCCGAGGAACGCTATCAGATCACGGCAACCATTCGCGTCGAAACGCACGGGGTCTCCACCGAAAAAATTGGCGAGAAGACTTACGTCAATCCGTTCACGCACGAAGCCACGGGCCAGCTCTCCTGGCGCTCTGTTCGCAAAATCAACGCTGTTGCGCCGGAGAGCGCCGCAGCTATCGAAGAATCTCTCGATCAATTTCACGCAAGTTGTTCGGAACCGCCACAAGGCCCAACAGCGGATGTTGATTTACAAAATTCCGTGCAGGAAATCTGTTCCCGCTGGCAAAATCTTTCTCACATGACTTATCAGGAAGAAAGCCACGGCCAGTTTCGCGGAATGCCCGACGCCGCAAATCAACTTGCCGGCCCGGACTCACCCTTCGTTTCGCTATGGTTGCGGCGCGCGCTTCGTCCTAGCGTTGTGCTCCCAAAAACTGCTATTCACTTCGGCTCGCCTGCGTCGCACTCGTCGGGTGCCAACACTCCTGAAAGCGGCAAGCCCGTGGGCAGCGAAACCATCGAGTGGATGGAGGGCCGCGCGGACCCTCCGTCTGTGATCCTTCACATTACGCAAAGTCTTTCCTGGATAGAGAAGTCTCGTCGCAGCGCAGGTCAATCCAACTCCGCCTTGCCGCCCGCGAGAATCACGTTTTATGCCGACGCGCTCAACACGCTCTCGTTGCTCGACGCCAGCATTCTCAGCGGCTCGCGTTCGGCCTCCTACGAAACGCGACAAGCCCTCGATCCCATTCCCGGTTTACCTGACGCTCCCGAATTTGGCTCGAAACTCACCATCACGGTTACTCTCCTGCGACTGCCATGAAATTTCGCCACTCCATCCGCGCTGCTTTCTTTTTTATCTACGTAACTTTCCAAGCGTCAGCGCAAAAAACAATTCCCGTTCCAGCTTGGAAGCCCGGTTCTACGGCGTTTTATCTCGTTCATCTGAAAACCGAGCGCGACATCAAAACAAAGAGTGCTTTCGCCCTGCCTCAAATTCCCAATGAAGCAAAAATTGACGTGAGCGGCATCCTGCGGGTAGAAATTCTTGCCGCAAATGCAGCCGGACCCAATGAAGTGCGTTTCCGCACTCACTTTCTCTATCTTCTGAGCGACATCGGCGCGTTGCAGCGCGGCAGGAAACCGGACCAATCGGAAGTGCAGCAAATCTCTCCGGACAACAAATATATTGACGGTACTCTTCGACCCGACGGACAGATCGCGCAAGTCTCCGGCCTCGATCAACTCGCTCCTGAGCAACAGAGCGCCTGGAGCGAATGGGCGGCGCGTTTCGCCACCGCGTTCTTGATCGAAACAGAAGCGCGCAAACGCGGTGCGAAGTGGAATTCTGAACAACCGGAAACTTCTCCGTCTCCCATCGCCGGACTTTTCTGGCAGGAAAAATCCCACTACGTCCATGACGAGCCGTGCGCCCCCGTGAAGTTCGACTCTTCCCGCGAACCACAGCGCAGCACTACTTCGGAAAGTTGCGCCGTGATCCTGACGACGGCCTCGCTTGTCCAAAAATCTTCCTCGCAGGACGCGACGTCGCAAGACTACAAACTCCGTGGCCTGCATACGCGCGGCACAGCCAAGGGAGCAAACGAAACAATTCTCTACATCTCCCGAAAAACCGGCCAGCTCATCCGCGCTTCGCAGGACGCGAAGCAGCAAATGGACGTTCAGATTGCCCTCGCCGGCGGAACCAATCAACTGCATTACACTGTCAGCGCGTCGGCGAACAGCACGGTGGAACTCGTCACGGAATTACCCTTCAAGCTGCAGCCGGATCCGAAACAATAAAAAGTCTCTGCTCCTCGGCGCAAAATTTTCGTTGGCGTTATAATGTTTGTTTCGCTGCATGCCGCCGGGCATGCCGGAGAAGCGTCCCTTGAATTTCAAACTCAGAAGCTCTTACGAGCCGCGTGGCGACCAGCCTGCCGCAATCGAGCAGATTTCCCGCGGCGTGGATGGCGGCGACAAACATCAGGTGCTCCTCGGCGTCACCGGTTCCGGCAAAACGTTTACCATGGCGCGGGTCATTCAGGCCGCGAATCGCCCTTCCATCGTTCTCGCACACAACAAGACTCTCGCCGCGCAGCTTTATCACGAATTCAAAAACTTTTTTCCGGAAAACGCGGTCGAATATTTCGTCAGCTACTACGATTTCTATCAGCCGGAAGCCTACGTCCCCGCCGCGGACGTTTACATCGAAAAAGAATCCACCATCAACGACGAGCTCGATAAATTGCGCATGAGCGCCACACGCTCGCTCTTCGAACGTCGCGACGTGATCATCGTCGCCTCCGTCAGTTGCATTTACGGCCTCGGCTCGCCCGAAGCCTATTACGGCATGCTCGTCATGCTCGAAAAGGGTTATCAGACTTCCCGCGAAGCTCTCCTTCACCGTTTCGTGGACATTCAGTACGAACGTTCAGAGGATTTACGTCGCGGCACCTTCCGTGTCCGCGGTGACACCATCGAAATCTATCCGACCTACGAAGACCACGCCTATCGCATTGAAATGTGGGGCGATCAGATTGACACGCTGCGCCAAATCGATCCGCTTACCGGCGCCTTGCGACCCGGCAATGAAGATTTGCCTCGCGTTCCCATCTATCCCAGAAATCATTACGTCATGCCGCAGGATCACCGTGAGCGCGCCATCGTCACGATTCAGGAGGAACTCGAGTGGTGGAAGAAAGAATTGGAAAAACAGGGAAAATTCGTCGAAGCCCAGCGCGTCACGCAGCGCACTATGTTCGACATTGAAATGATGCGCACCATCGGATATTGCCACGGCATCGAAAATTATTCACGCCACTTGAGCGGCCGTTTACCGGGCGAAGCGCCGCCGACTCTGCTCGACTACGTGCCCAACGATTTCCTTCTCTTCATTGACGAATCGCACCAGACCGTTCCGCAAGTCCGCGCCATGTATCACGGAGACCGCTCGCGCAAGCAAACGCTAGTGGATTACGGCTTTCGCATGCCTTCCGCGCTCGACAATCGCCCGCTCACTTTCGAAGAGTTCGAAAATCGCCTCAATCAGGTCATTTACGTTTCCGCGACTCCCGGCCCGTACGAATTGACGCGCTCCGGCGGCACGTTTGTCGAACAAGTCATCCGCCCAACCGGCCTCGTTGATCCGCAAGTGGAAATTCGCCCGGTCAAAGGCCAGGTGGACGATTTGCTCGAACAAATTCGCGTCCGCGCGGAGAAGAACGAACGCGTGCTCGTCACCACGCTCACAAAACGCATGGCCGAAGACCTCAGCGAATATTTCACCGAAATTGGCGTCCGCTGCCGCTATCTCCACTCTGAAATCGAAACCCTCGACCGCATCAAGATCCTTCGCGATTTGCGCCGCGGCGAATTTGACGTTCTCATCGGCATCAATCTTCTCCGCGAGGGTCTCGATTTGCCGGAAGTTTCGCTCGTCGCCATTCTCGATGCGGACAAGGAAGGCTATCTCCGCAGCACTACTTCATTGATTCAAACCATCGGCCGCTGCGCGCGCCACGTCGAGGGCCGCGCCATTCTCTACGCCGATCGCCGCACCGATTCCATGAACCAGGCCATCAGCGAAACGAATCGCCGCCGTGCCAAACAACTCGACTACAACCGCGATAACGGCATCACGCCGCAATCCATCATCAAGGGCGTGGACATGGAGCTCGCGCACATCGTCGAAGCCGATTATGTCACCGTGGCTTTGAATGAATCCGAACTCGACGCCGCTGCGGCCAGCGTGCGCAACGAAGAGCAGCTCGCCGAACTTCTCAAGAAACTCGAAACACAAATGCGCGAAGCCGCCAAAAACTTCGAATTTGAAAAAGCCGCCCAGCTCCGCGACCGCATCCGCGGCCTCAAACAGCAGGATCTTGCCGGCACGTTTTCCAAAGAAAGCGCCACCACGGCCGACTAACTTTTGGTGAATCACCGACTCTACCGAGGATGCGCGAGATCCTCCGGCAATCAGCAGCCAACTCGATCCTCTCTCCTTCTGCTTCCAGCCAGGTACGTGCCTGAATAATTCGCATCTCCTCTTGACAATTACATGTAACACATATTACAAAAGAAATGTGCATATAGTACGCACATAGCGACGTTCAGACATGCCCGCCAAGCCGCACAATCTGCGCCTTCCCGAATGGCTCCTCCTCGTGTACCAGCTCCCCGCCAAGCCCACGAACATTCGTGTCCGCATCTGGCGCCGCCTTCTGCAAGTCGGTGCCGTTGGCCTCAAAAATTCCGCCTACATCTTGCCCAACACTCCGCAGGCGAAAGAGGACTTCGAGTGGATCAAGGCCGAGATCGCCGCTGCGAAGGGCCAGGCCAACATCTTCCTCGCCGATCATCTTGACGCCGCCACACAAGCCGAAATCGCCGCCGCATTTCGCGAAGCGAGGCAAGCGGACTTTTCCGAAATCCTCCGCGAAGCGAAGTCCCTGCTCGGTGCCATTGAGCGCCGGCCTTCGTCCACGCCCGCGCGTCGCAAACTTCTGCGCGGCACGCGAATTCTGCGCGACCGCCTGAACGACGTCCTCACCATTGATTTCTTTCTTGCGCCCGGCCGCGACCAGGCAATTACGCTGCTCGACAAATCGGAAATTCTTCTAGCGCAGAATCGCACCGCCGCGAAATCCACTGCCAGAAAAGGAGAAAAGCTTATGTTGGAGAAATTCCGCTCCCGGACCTGGGTCACACGGCCTCGCCCGGGCATTGACCGCATGTCTTCCGCCTGGTTGATCCGCCGCTTTATCGATACGCAAGCGAAGTTTGTGTTCGCAGAGAAGCCTAACGACCAGCCATCTGCAGTGCCCTTCGATATGTTCGGTGTGCAGTTCAGCCACGAGGGGAACGCATGCACCTTCGAAACGCTCTTGCGGCGTTTCTCCCTCGAAGAGCAGGCGCTCGTGCGTATCGGTCAGATCGTCCACAACATCGATTTAAGCGACAACCGCTTTGACGTGCCGGAAGTCGCGGCCGTCGGCAGGCTCGTCGAAGGATTGCGCCAGATTTACTCGGAAGATCAGCAATTACTCGAACACGGGATGGAAATCTTCGAGGCGCTGTACCGCTCTCTTACCAACGCGCCGCCGGCGAGGCAGCGCCGCAGGGGCGCCACCTCCTACATTGGCCTCTCCTGAAGTCAGGATCTGCCATGAAAGCCAATCGCAGAGATTTTGTTCGCCTCATGTCCGGCCTCGCGTCAATGCAAATAGCTTCGAGGTTGCCTTGCGATCCCATTGCCGCGCCTCCTAAACCTCCGGTTCCCTTAAGTGCGGTCGGAACGCCACGCGCCTACGGTGTAAGAGAGGACTTTCCTGCTCTGCGCCAGGAAATCAATGGCTTCCCGCTCGTCTACCTCGACAGTGCCGCTACGGCGCTGCGCCCTCGTGCAGTCATCGATGCAACTTCAAACTTCTACGGGCACGACAACGCCAATCCTTCCGCGTCGCTGCACACATTGGCGCGCCGGTCCGCCGATGGCTATGAATCGGCCCGCCGCACAGCCGCTCGCTTCCTTCATGCGCGCTCACCGGACGAAATTGTCTTTACCCGCGGGACCACGGAAGCCATCAACCTCGCCGCAGCGTGCTTGGGCGTTTCTCATCTCCGCGCCGGCGACGAAATTCTGCTGACCCAGGCCGAGCACTATTCCAATCTCCTTCCCTGGCAGTTCATTGCCGAGCGCACTGGCGCTCATCTCCGTTTTCTGCACGTCGATAACGACGGCAATCTCCGCCTCGACCAGCTCGGCGCTCTTCTTTCACGTCGCACAAAAATCGCCGCATTCAGCCATGTTTCCAATGTTCTTGGCCGCATCAATCCTGCGGCCGAAATTTGTGCGCGCGCGCACCGCGCCGGAGCCATCGTCTTGATGGACGCCGCGCAATCCGTCCCCCACGTTGCGGTTGATGTGCAGGCACTGGGCTGCGATCTTCTGGCTTTCTCCGGCCACAAAATCATGGGGCCGATGGGAATTGGCGTTTTGTGGGCACGCGCAGAACTCTTGGATATGCTTCCGCCTTATCAATCGGGAAGCAATATGGCGCATGAGTTGGATTCCGTTGAGGCGCCCGCGCCACTTGCCCCAAGAGCGCACAAGTTCGAGGCCGGCACGCCCAACGTCGCGGGAGCCATCGGACTCGCCGCTGCCATCGAATATCTTGAATCTCTCGACCATGAAGAATTGTGGAAGTGCGAACAAGATCTCACGGCGTATACCCTCGAACGTTTGCGTCGCTTGCCAGGTCTGCGAATCTTGGGTTCCGTGGACGCGCAGAATCGGGTCTCTGTTTTCTCTTTTGTTCTTGAAAACTGGCCGCCAACCGATGTCGTTCGCTTACTTGATCAGCGAGGTATCGCCATCCGTGCTGGGGATCTCGCGGCTCTACCTCTCTTGAAGCGTATGAACGTTGTCGCCGCTGTCCGCGCATCTTGCTATGTGTACTCTGACCGCTCGGACATTGAGGCCCTCGTGGCAGCCCTCGCCGACCTTACGTCCCGCCGCGCCGCAACTCATCCAGCGAATAAAACGTATCGCGCCACGTGACTCCCCCCTGCCACAGCGTTATCGCGGTCGAACGCAACAGCATGTAGTCGAACAAGAGGGCTCCAATCGGATGTGAGAGTGCATACAGCGGAGATGTCTCCATAATGACGGCCACTGCTGCTTCCAATGCAATCGCAGCAGCTGCCGCCAACGCCGCAAACACCTGCGCGCTGCCCCGCAGGAACGGCAATGCCAGGAAGGGCAGCACGCTCGCCGCGAAGAGTCCCAATGATTGCATCGCAACCCTCCCCAGGCTGTAGTCTGCCGCGGCGAAGAAATTCTTGGTTACTCCGCGAACAATATTTTTGACTCCCGCGTGCCAGCGCACGCTGACAAACTCCGTCGCTAGCGCCATTCCCGAGCGAAAACCCGCTCTTTTCACGTTTCGCGCCAGCCGCATGTCGTCCACAACTTCCAGAGCCAGCTTGCGGTGTCCTCCGCTTGCTTCATATGCTTTTCGCCGCACGAGTTGGAACGCCCCAATACCTGCATACGATTTCGAACGCGGATCTTCCATTCCGTACGGATCGGCCAGCAGAAACAGACCGAGTGCGAAAAACGTAAGCGTCGCTTTTTCCCAGAACCCGTGCATCACGAGCCTGCACATCAGCGTCAGGTGGTCCAGTTTGCGCTTCTGGGCCAACGAAATGGCCCGGCGCAGCGTGTCCGCGCGCAGTTGCACGTCAGCGTCGGTGAAAAGGAGCCATTCGCCCGTGGATGCTTCGTAAGCCTTCTGAAGCGCATGCGGCTTTCCGAGCCAGCCGGCAGGCAGTTCGTCTATTCGAACGAGCCGAAGGTGCGAGTCTTTCGCGGCAATCTCCCGCAAAATTCGTGATGTGGAATCTGTTGAGCGGTCGTCCGCAGCGACGATTTCGAAATCTGGATAATCGAGCGCGAGAAACGTATGGAGTGCTTCCGCTAGTTTTTCTTCCTCGTCGCGCGCTGCAAAAAGCACGGAAATGGATGGACACTGCGCGACTGCGGCAAGCACGCTTTGCCGCAGTCGCGGTAATTTCACCGCGCTCCATACCACGCGAAGCCCGTAAGTAAGCCAGAAAATTGCGATGAGGCCAAACAGTAAGAGGAGGAACCGGTGCATGAGTTGGGTTTGCTGATGCCAGCAAGGTATTCTAACAGACGGCATGCGGGGCAGTCTGACGATCATCGGGGCCGGGCGTGTGGGGCGCGCCCTAGGCCGGGTGCTACGCGAGGCCGGTTGGAACATTTTTGGCGTCGTCACGCGAAGTAAGCCCACTGCGCAGCGTGCCGTGCGCTTCATTGGGCAGGGAAGAGCGTTTGCCGGAATTTCGCGGCAAGCCTTGAGCCCGCGAAATATTTTGATCGCGGTTCAGGATTCGGAGATCCCACGCGTTGCTGCGGAACTGGCGCGGATTTCCGCGGAGGAGTGGAAAGGGAAAACGGTCTTGCACACGAGCGGCGCATTGGCGTCGGATGTTTTGGAGCCTCTGCGCGCGTTTGGCGCTTCCGTCGGTTCCATCCATCCGTTGCAATCGTTTTCCGGTATCGGCGTGCCGCCGCTCGAAGGCCGTGTATTTGCCATCGAGGGTGATCCTGCGGCGTTGCGGCTCGCGCGACAGATGATCCGCGCTCTTGGAGGCTACATCTTGCAACTACCGGTGACGGGAAAGGCGGCGTATCACGCCGCAGCCTCCCTGGCTGCGGGACACGTGCTGGCCGTGTTGGAAGCTGCCGCTTCTACGATGATGTCCATCGGCGTGAAGCGCCGCGAAGCCGTGCGCTCTCTACTTCCCTTAACACGCCAGGTGCTCGATAATTTCGAAAGGCTCGGCCCGCGCGCCGCATGGACTGGACCGCTTGCACGCGGAGATTTCGATGTCGTCGCCGCACATCTGGTAGCGCTTCGTAATTTTCCGCCGGAATATCGCCGCGCGTACGAGCAATTGAATCGCCTCGCTGCGCGCGTGCTTTCACAAAATCCGGAACAAACGATTTCCAGGTTGAATGAACTCCAGATTGAACAAGAAACGATGGCAAAAAGTATGGGGAGGCAAGGGTGAAGGGTCCGCAAATCGCAATTGAAAGCAAAATGTTGGCCAACGGTTTGCGCGTTGTCATCGCGCCCGATTCCGCTGCTCCGGTAGTTACGGTCGGCATTTACTACAAAATTGGATTTCGTCTTGAGCCGCAGGGCCGCAGCGGATTCGCGCATCTTTTCGAACACATGATGTTTCAAGGCTCCGCCAATGCTCCAAAAATGGAGCACATCAAGCTCATCAATTCGAGCGGCGGCGTTTTGAACGGCTCGACCATGTACGACGTCACGAATTATTACGAAGCCGTTCCTTCGAACGCGCTCGGCCGCGTGCTTTGGCTCGAAGCCGATCGCATGCGCGCGCTCAAAGTGGACGACGAAAACTTGAAAAATCAGCGCGACGTGGTGAAAGAAGAAGTCCGAGTCAATGTTTTGAATCAACCCTACGGTGGCTTTCCCTGGCTCGATATGCCGCCAGTTGCGTTTCGAAACTGGGCAAACGCGCACAATTTTTACGGCGATTTCGCGGATTTGGACGCGGCGAGCCTCGCCGACGTGCAGGCGTTTTTCAAAACGTATTATTTGCCGAACAACGCCGTGCTTTTGATTCTCGGCGACGTCAAACCCGAAGAAGGATTTTCGCTCGCCGACAAATATTTCTCCGACATTCCACGCGGTCCCGAGCCGCTCTTTGCCGATCCAAACGAACCTGCTCAATCCGAAGAGCGGCACGGAAAAGTGGAAGAAAAATTCGGTACACTCCCGGCCATCGCCATCGGTTACGTCTTGCCAAAGCGCCGCAGCCCCGAATGGTGCGCCATGGCTCTACTTGATCAGGCTTTGCACGGTGGCCGCGCCGGTCGCATCCATCGCAACCTCGTTCTCGAAGAGCAGATCGCCGTCGAAGCGGGCGGCGGTGTGGATGACATTTTCGGCTACAACGGCCCCGCGCAAATGACCACGACGATCTATCACAAACCCGAAATTTCCGCGAACACCACTGTCTCTGCATTCGACGACATCATCGCCGAAGTGCAGGAAAAGGGAATCAGCGCGGACGAGCTCGAGCAATTGAAAATAAAATGGCGGTCCGATTATTACGCGATGCTCGAAGGCGGACGAGGCGGGTACATGCCAAAATATGGATTGATGCATCTCCTCGCGTGTTTCTCTCTGTTCGATGGCGAACCTCAGCTGGTGAACACAATTCTCGACGGATTTCTGCAAGTAACTCCGGAACAAGTGCAGGCGGTCGCGACAAAATATTTGCAAAAAGACAATCGTGCAATTGTTTTCCGCGCGCCTGTAAATCTCGGCGAGAAGGAGGCTGCGTAATGGCCACTCCAACGGCGCAGCCCTCGAACGCGGTTCCGGCCCTTTCCGCCGAACGCGCGGTGAATTGGCCGAAGCGGGTGAAATCGAAACTCGCGAACGGCCTTGAAATTATTCTCGTTGAATCGCGTTCCGTTCCGCGTTTCCACGGCCAGCTTTCTTTTCGCACAGGAAATGCCGGTTCGCATTTTGCGCCGGGCCTCGCCGACATGACCGCCACGATGGTGCGCACGGGAACTGCAAGGCGCGCCAGCCGCCAAATCGAGGAAGATTTGCGGCGGCTTGGCGCCGATCTTTCCACCAGCGCCGGACAGGACACGAGCGCGATTGCGTTCGCGGGCTTGAGCGAATTTGCCGCGCCGTTGCTCGGTCTCGTCAACGAACTCGCGCGCGAAGCTTCTTTTCCCGACGCCGAGCTCGAGCGCGAGCGGCGGCAAAAACTCGAAGAAGTAAAACTCGAACGCACGCAGCCCGGATTTTTGGCAGGCGAGCGCTTGCGGAAAGTTCTGTTCGGCGAACACCCATACGCAAAAATTTCGCCGAGCGAAGCGCAAGTCGCCGCATACAAGAAAGAAGAACTGCAAACGATTTATCGCGACTCCTACACGCCGGAAAATGCAATGCTACTCCTCGTCGGCGATTTCGAGCCGAAAGCGATGCTCGGCACAATCGAAAAAATCTTTGCGCCGTGGTCCGGAAAAAAGCCAACGGTGCCGCAGGCTGCCGGTCCCGCAAATCCGCGCGGACGCCGCGTGTATCTCGTGCATGTTCCCGGCGCCGTGCAGACGCAAATTCTTTGCGGCTGCCATTCCATCACGCGCAAGAATCCGGACTGGATCAAGCTCGGTCTGACGAACAGTCTTTACGGCGGCGCATTCAATTCGCGGCTCGTGATGAACATCCGCGAAGCGAAAGGCTATACGTACAGCCCGCGCAGCAGCGTGAATGCTTTGCGGCAGCATGGATATTTTTCCGTTTCCGCGGCGGTGCGCAACGAAGTTGTGGCCGCGTCGCTCACGGAAATCTTTTACGAACTCGACAAGCTGCGCTCGCTTCCTGTGCCCGAACCGGAACTTGCCGACGCGCAGAATTATTTGAGCGGCGTTTTTTCCATGGGCCTTGCGACACAGGATGGACTCCTTTCGCAAGTCGCTACAGTTGCGCTGAACGATTTGCCGGACGACTATCTCGAAACGTATCGTGACAAAGTGCGCGCTTTGAAACCCGAAGACTTACAATCCACCGCGCAAAAATATTTCGATTCCGCAAACATGCAAATCGTTGTCGTCGGCGACCGCAGCAAAACTGAAACGCAAGCCGCACTTTTTGCCGATCTGGAAATCTTCGACGCGCAAGGCAATCGCTTATCGTGAGCCTCTTTCTTGCCTCCCGTATTATTGATTTAGGTATATAGTTCTTATATTATCTGCGCCATCGTGTTTCGGCGACGCTACCTCTTTCTACTTTCCTGCTTTACAACTTCTGCTTCTCGCCTGCATTTCGCTTGAAGGCAAGAAGAAGCCGCCGCTGCATCCGATCAATCTGAATACGGCGAGCTCGACGGAGCTTCAGGAAGTGCCGGGAATTGGCCCCGTTACCGCAGATAAAATTTTGAAGATGCACAAGTCGTACGGCCCGTTCAAGAGCGTGGACGATTTGCGCGCGATCAAAGGCTTCGGCCCGAAGCGCCTTGAAAAAATGCGCAAGTACCTTACCGTCGCAAATCCTCCTCCAAAGAAAACGTCTCAATCTTCCACGAGCAAAACAAAAACAGCGCCGACTTCTCCGGACAATAGGCCGCAGGATCCGGACCAGAAGTCCGAGTAGTCAGCTGCTTAAATTTGTGCATTTTCAGAGCCTTTGGTGAGTGGGTTTGGGCTGGCGGATGTTCAGGGGGACCTGATCTGCGATGGTGATGCCGTAGCCTTCGAGGGCGACGACTTTTTTGGGGTGGTTGGTGAGGACGCGAATGTCACGGAGGCCGAGATCGATCAGAATTTGCGCGCCGATGCCGCTTTCGTGCTGGACCATGCGCTGGCGGGCGGGTTCGCGGTCAAGCTGACCGCGCGCGTGGACGTGAATTGGCGGTAGCTTGCCCGCTTCATCCGGCTGATCGATACCGAAGCCGCGGCCGGTGTGATGCAGGTAGAGAAAGACGCCGCGATTTTCTTTCGCGATGGCTTCAAGCGATCGCTCGACAAGGTCTTTGCAATCGCAGGACGTCGAGCCGAAAACATCTCCCGTCAAACAGTGCGAATGAACGCGAACAAGCGCGGGAGAATCGCCTTCGAGTTCGCCGCGCACAAGCGCGACGTGCTGGTCGTGATCCACATCGCTGGCGTAAGCAATCATGCGAAAGTCGCCGAAGCGCGTAGGAAGAATTGTTTCCGCAACGCGGCGGACGTAACGTTCATGCTGCATGCGGTAGCGAATCAAATCCGCGACCGTGAGCATTTTCAAATTGTGCTCTTTGCAAAATCCGAGAAGCTGCGGCACGCGGGACATGGTGCCGTCTTCGCTCATGATTTCGCAGATGACGCCGGCGGGTTGCAGGCCGGCAATGCGCGCGAGGTCCACGGACGCTTCGGTTTGTCCGGCGCGAACGAGCACGCCGCCATTACGCGCGCGAAGCGGAAAGATGTGACCGGGGCGAGCGAGATCCTGCGGCTTCGTTTTCGGATCGATGGCGGTGAGTACGGTGATGGCGCGATCAGATGCGCTGATGCCTGTAGTGACGCCGACGCGCGCGTCAATGGCTTCGGTAAATGCTGTGCCGTGGACGCTCGTGTTAATCGGCGACATGAGCGGAAGATGAAGTTCATCGCAGCGGTCTTCCGTAAGCGGCAAGCAGATAAGGCCGCGGCCGAACTTGGCCATGAAGTTGATAGCGTCTGGCGTGATTTTTTCGGCGGCCATGGTGAGGTCGCCTTCGTTTTCGCGGTCCTCGTCGTCCACGAGGACGATCATGCGGCCGTTGCGGATTTCTTCGACAGCTTCTTCGACGGTGGCGAATTGGGGGCTGTGGTCAGTCATGGAAGAGCTCTCAGTCGTCAGTCATCAGTATTCAGTTCGGAAGATCGTAATGCCTCGATGATAGCACCGGATGAGTTGTTGACGGTGTGACTCGCCACGTAAGGGACCAGTACCCAGGGGTACCCCCTCCCTCCTTTTTTTGTAAGTGCAGATTCTAAACGGGCTAGAGGGAGGGCGTCCATAAGTGCAGAATCTAAAGGAGTTAAAGTGCCTTTAGAATGAGCAGATGCGGGTGATTCGTGTAAGTGTTGATTCTGTAGAGGTTGGCGGGAAGGGAATTTGTAAGTGCAGAAAGTAAAAGAGTTAGCTGCGCGGACGACGCGTCGAACGGGATGGAGACCCAATTTCACGCAATATCGTAGCACAAGAGAGTTAGCATTTCAAGTACCATAACTACAGGGTATCGTTCGAACGGCCCGCGCACGACGTCTCTGCAAAACTGGGTGGGCGCAAGAAGAATACCACCGAGCGAGTGGGAAGTTAGTGCACCGCAGAGGCAACGGAGGTTGGAAACTGGGACTCGTAGTGGCAGTTGTGGCGGGGGCGCTTATGGCGGTAGGGCTATACGTGTTTTTTGTTGAGCCGCTGTGGGTGTTGCCGCTGCTGGAATGGATTACGCCGAACATTTTGTATCGGGTGAAGACGGAGAAGGGGTTGGTAGCGCTTTCGTTTGATGACGGGCCACATCCGGAGTTTACGCCGCAAGTTCTTGAAATTCTGAAGCGGCATGAGGCGAAGGCGACGTTCTTTTTGATTGGAGAGCGGGCGTTGCGTCACCCGGAGTTAGTGACGCGAATCCGGGCTGAGGGGCATGAGATTGGGAACCATTATTTCAAAGACGGGCCGACGCTAGGGCACTCGGATGCAAAGTTTGTGGAGAAGCTGGAAAAAACGGAGCGAGCTCTTGGGCCATCGGGGGAATTGCGGTTTTTTCGGCCGCCGGGAGGAGTGGCGTGGCCGCGGCAACTGCGATTGGCGCGAGACCGCGGATCCACCTGTGTTTTGGGCTGCGCTTATCCTCATGATCCGATGAGGCCGCCTGTGAAGTACATTCGGTGGCTTGTTAGAAAGAATCTTGCGCCGGGAACTATTGTGATTCTGCACGACGGAATTAGAGATGCGACGCGCGGCATTGAGGCGTTACCGGATATTCTTGCAGAAGGGAAACGAAGAGGGCTGCGGTTTGTCTCGATTGGCGAATTGATTCAGGAGGCTCGCGCAAGCACTGATGACGCAAACCCGCTGTGAAGAGCTGGCGCGATAGAAATAAGAAATAAAAGCAAAGGGGAAAAAGAACCGGTCTAAAGACCGGCCACTACAAGGAGCGCAGATTTGAACTGCGCGGGTTGTTTGGGACTGGTATCCATATTGTGGGTGCAGCGCCGCGGAGGAAAACGAGTGAACGAGCCAAGGGCGGAGTATGAGAGGCGGCTGAAGGGGCACGAGCGGGCGCTGGCGGCGTGCGAGGCGCGGCACGTGTGGGTGGGAAATGCGAAGCTGGCGGTGATTGCGGTTGGGTTGGTGCTGGTGTGGTTGGTGTGGGCGAGGCGTGCGGTGGATGCCTACTGGTTGCTTGTGCCGGCGGCTTACGTCGTGCTCGGGGTTGTGCATGAGTTGATTTTGCGTAAGCGGAGAGCCGAAGAGACGGCTGTGGCGCTTTACCGGAGAGGCATCGGTCGAATTGAGGATCGGTGGGCGGGGAGCGGAACGGCCGGCGAAGAGTTTCGGGAAAAGGATCATGTGTATGCAGATGATCTGGATTTGTTCGGGACTGGGTCGTTGTTTGAATTGCTTTCGACGGCGCGGTTGCCGATGGGGGAGAAGCAGCTTGCGGATTGGCTGAAGAATGGGTCAGGCATGGAAGACGTACTTGAACGGCAGGAATTGATAAAGGAATTGAGCGGCAAACTGGATTTGCATCGCGATCTCGCGGTGACCGGGGAGGAATTGCGAGCGCGGCTTGTGCCGGAGCGAGTGCTGGAGTGGGGCGAGAGCGCGACGTTGCTGCCCGAAAAGCTTCGATACGTAGTTGCCGCGCTTGCCACAGCAGCAGCGGTGGCCGCGATTTATTACGGAACGACGGAGATTTACCTGCCCTTTTTGTCCGTTTTGATCGCGGAAGCTGTGCTTCGGCGCTTTCTGGAAAAGCGCGCAACCACGGCCCTGGCGAAACTCGACTGTAACGCGGAAGGGCTGTTGCTGTTTTCGAAGGTTTTGGGACGGATCGAAAATGAATCGTTTGAAACGAAACGGCTGAAGGAGTTGGCAGCTGAATTGAAGGCAGGCGGCAAGCCTGCTTCGAGCGTGGTGAAGGAACTGGCGCGGATTGTGTATTGGGTGGATGGGCGCGACAGCTTGCTGGCAAAAATCTTGGACTGGCTGTTTGTCTATACATTGCAAGTTGCATTTGCGGCGGAAGCTTGGAAACGGCGTAATGGCAAACAACTGCGCCGCTGGATGGCGATTGCGGGAGAGCTGGAAGCGCTGATTTCGCTGGGGACGTACGCGTATGAACACCCGAAGGATGTGTTTCCTGAAATTGCGGAAGCGAAGAGTATTGGCACGCGATTTGAGGGCGAAGGACTGGGACATCCGCTGATTTCCGAGGCGCAATGCGTGCGGAATTCGGTGCGGTTGAACGGGGCGACGCGCGTGCTGCTGGTGAGCGGGTCGAACATGTCTGGAAAAAGCACGTTGCTGCGGACGGTAGGGATTAATGCGGTGCTGGCGATGGCGGGAGCGCCGGTGCGTGCGGCGTCGTTGCGAATGACGCCGCTGGCGATTGGAACACGGATTCGGAGCGCGGATTCGCTACAAGAAGGCCGATCGAATTTTTACACGGAAATTTTGCACATCAAGCGCGTTTTTGAATTGGTTGGAAAAGAGAAATCGGTGCTGTTTTTGTTTGACGAGTTATTGGATGGAACAAATTCTAATGACCGGAGGATTGGCGCCGAAAAGCTGCTGCGGACTCTGGTGGAGGCGGGAGCGATTGGGATGGTGACGACGCACGATTTGGCCCTGACGGAAGTTGGCGCAGCGATTGGAGATGGATTGAAGAACGTGCATTTTGAGGATCAGGTGGAGCATGGAAAGATGAAGTTTGATTATAGATTGCGCGAGGGAGTGGTGAGGAAAAGCAACGCGATTGAGTTGATGAGGATTGTCGGGCTGGATGTGTAGACGACGAAAATGCCGCGCCACCGTTTGGCGGGCAGCGCATCTAATGGAGCGGAGGTAGGGCCATGCCAAAACTGGGGATTTGGGTGCAATTGAAAGCGAAACCGGGAAAGGAAGCTGAGGCTGAGAAGTTTTTGAAGTCGGCGCAGCCGCTTGCGGAGGGCGAAGTGCAGACGATTACCTGGTACGCGGTGAAACTGGGGCCGGGGAGTTTCGGAATTTTCGATACGTTTGCAGATGAGGCGGGTCGGAACGCGCACTTGACTGGCGACATCGCGAAGGCGCTGTTTGCGAGGGCGGAAGAGCTGTTCGCCGAGGCGCCGCAGGTGCATAAGCTGGAGATTCTTGCAGCAAAGGTGCCGGGCGTGAAGTCCGCCCAGGCTGGGGCGTAAGAACACCAACTACTAGCCACGTTAACTCGTCGGCGCGGATTTAGTTGAGCCGCGCATACTGCATGCGGGTGCGCCTACGCGGTCCAATTCGGAATGGACCTCTGATGGACGATTTCGCGCTGAAGCCGCCAGGAAGTGCCGTGGTTCTTCCAAAGTAGCGTGTAGAAGATGGGTTCCCAGCCCTTGCCGAGGTCCTTGGTTCGAGTGACGAGGACAATGGCGGAATCGTCGAGCACCTCGGCGTGATGAATCGTGGAATTCTTTGTTGGCACCGTGTGGCCGACGACTTTGCCCGAGGTGGCGCTGCGCAGGAAAGACAGCATTTGCTCGGCGGTGAGTTGCACGAAGCCGCCTGCATCGGCGACACGAATACAGAGAAAATCGGGAGCGTAAGTGGCCGCGAGGCGAGTTGTGTCCGCGGAATCGGCTGCAGCTAGAAAAGATTCCACGGCTTGGCGCAGACCGGTTTCGGGAATAGTCATAGGCGTTTGCGAATTTTGCGATGAGGCAGCAGCTTTCCGTTTCAGGGAAGCGCGGCGGATGAGAAGGAGAACCAAACCGAGCGCGAGGTACGCGAAAAGGTTAGCCGCGGTGGCGCGCAGCGAAAACGGTACGTGGAGGGAAGAGATTACCTGACTGACATACGGCCCCCCGAAGAAAGCGGCAAGCCAGGCCGCGAGGAGAACGGCGGGCACCAGCCAGATCAGACGTGCGTACTTGTTGATGTAGCGAGTGTTCCAGGCGTGTGCGGCGGCGAGAACTCCTCCGGCGTTCAACAGCGAGTTCAGAATCCAGAGTGCGAGATCGCCATGGGCGTTCATAGTGGTTTGTTACCTCGCGAAAGAAATCGCTACGCGTTTCGATAGGAATGGTATGGCAGCACAGACCTGCGCTGTCTGTTACTACGATTTAGAGGTCAAAGTATATCGCGAGGAGAAGTCCGGCAAAGCAGAAGCGAATTGCGGTCTGCGCGGTCTGACAATTATGGGCGCGGCTTTCCAAACACTTCTTTGAGCAGAGATGTGGTTCTGGCGGCCGGGTTCTTGCGAATTTGGCGCTCTTGGTCGGCGAGTTCGTAAAACAATCCGTCGAGCGCCTTTGTCACGACATATTTGTTGATGTCGAAGCTTCGGTTCTTTGCGAAGGGAATGGATGCGAACCTGTCGGTGAGGGCTTTGTACTGCGGCGTGACGCCATTCTCGTTCATTGTTTTTTCAACGATGGGTTGAAACGCCACGGTCAGCTGGTCGGTGGTCTTGCCTTTGAAATAATCCGTAGCCGCAGTGTCTCCTCCGGAGAGGATTTTCCTGGCGTCATCGAAGGTCATTGCCAGAATTGCGTCGCCAAAGATCTTCCGTGCCTGCGGCGCCGCGGCTTCCGCGGAACGGTTCATGCTTAGAATGAATTCGTCTACCTTCGGGCCAAAGCCGACGGCACGCAACCCTTTTTCAAGCGACCGAAGATTGCTGGGCATCAGGATTTTGATCGCTTCATTCTTGAAATAGCCGTCCGTTTTTCCGGTTAGTTTTACGGCGTTTTCGGTGCCGACTTTCAGCGCTTCCTTGAGGCCGGAGGCGACTTTGGAATCGCTCAACGCGTTCACGCTCCCGATGCCGATGCGTTTTTCGAGCTGATCAAGCTGGGCGGAAGCCGTCGAGCAAAAGGATAATAAAAGTACACAATATGCGACTGGGCGAATCATTCGTGTTCTCCGTCTAGAAATACACACGACCTGCCGGCTACCGAAAGGATGCCGTGCAAATCACATCCTTCCGGTCCTGGCACGAGGGCACACTTGGGCCAAGTTCCGAATTGCTGTGTCAGAATGTCAGAAGTGGATGACGACGCCAGCTGAAACGCGGGTGCAATTGGTCTTGCTGCCCGGGGTGTCGAGGCCGACGTAGTCAACCTGCGGCCGGAAGGCCAAGTGCGGAAGAATAGGAAAGTCCACGCCGCCGCCGAAACTCCAAGCGAACTGGCTGTTGGAGCCGCCGCCGCTGCCCACGGTGATGCGGGAGCCGCCGACTAGGGCTTGGGCAAAGGGCGTAATTCTAGTGGGGTTATGCAGCGAAAAACGAGGGCCGAAGAGGTAAGTGTACGTATTTACGGAAACGCCGGAAGGGGAAGCATGGTAGGCGCCAAAATCACCGGCCAAACCCAGCCATTTGTTAGGGAAGTAGGCGATAGAGCCGCTGCCGCCGTTCGAATTGAGTCCACCGGAGCCGCCCAAGCGGAAATAGGAGTAGCCGATGGAAGCGTCAACGGACTGGGCGCGCGACGAAACGGCAAAAAAGGATAGGAGGAAGCCAAGTAAGATCAACTTTTTCATCGGGACATGTTCCTTTCGTGATTAGAGAGTGTACAGATTGACCTGCGGCGAGCTGGGAGGGCAGGCCGGGTATGTGGGATTGGCCGCTGGTTCTATTGTCGGCCAAAAAGGCACAAATAGGGGTGGAAAAGAAACAATCAGGGTTCTAAGGCTGCAATGACCAGGCTTCGAGCCGCTTTTGAGACTACTTCTTAGAGTCCAAGCAGGAGAAGGCGTTGATTTTGGCGTCGGGCGTATCGAAGCTCTTGGCGCCGGATTGGTCGGTCATGGTCAAAAATACCCAGTCGCTCTGCTGCTCATCCGTTCTACTGAAAGTTAGGACCAAGGGGTCGCCGATCATGGGCCTGTAGCGGACGGTGCGAAGAACAACAGGGAAGACTTCCCTGGTAAGGTCTTCTGCTGGTCGACCGCAGCGAGCGATCAGCCTATCCGGGGTCAGGCTGGCGATGGCCTGGTCATAGCGCTTCAATTGGGCGTCCCGGGCCATTGCGGCCAAGCGTTGCATGACCGTAACCGTCAAAATCACTCCTAGAAATCCGCCGATGACGATGGCCCAGATGCGCCATGTGCGCTTGAGGAAAGCCGCAAAATCTGCGAGTTGGGAATCGGCAGGGCTCGGTGAATCTACCGTAATGGGCGCATAGACGCCCGGTTGGCGTGCCGGGACGTGCGCGTTGCCAGCGCAGCAAGAAGATTCGTCGGACGTTTCTACGGCCCCCGTTGGGGCCAACTCAGTCGAAGTCGCGGGATCTTGTAGTTTGGTCTCTTCCATACATCCACCTTTGGGCAGGGGCGCCTTTGGGCTGTATGGTAATCATCCCTCTCTGCGGCGTTTTTGGCTGCTATTTTTGGCCTTTTTAGCGAGAGGGTAACCCTGTTCGAACGGACATATGCAGGCGGAGCTGACGGGCCTAAGGAATACGGTTCAGGAGGGGGACGAGAAAGTGATAAAGGCTTGCGCCGATAAGGGCGGCCCCGGGGATGGTCAGGATCCAGGCCCAGACGATGCGACGCGTAACGCCCCAGCGCACAGCGGTGAGGCGGCGCGAAGCTCCGACGCCAACGATGGCCCCGGTGATGGTGTGGGTCGTGCTGACGGGAATGCCGAAGATGGCATTGGCCACGATGGTGATGCCGCCGGCGGTTTCCGCGGAGAAACCGCCGAAAGGAGTGAGCTTAGTAATGCGCTGGCCCATTGTTTTGATGATGCGCCAGCCGCCGGCCATCGTACCGCCGCCCATCGCCAAATGACAGCAAAGCACGACCCAGAAGGGCACGGGTAGCTTGTTATTTACGGTGTGAAGCACGCCGCCCGTGACGAGAGCAGCGGTGATGATGCCCATTCCTTTTTGCGAGTCGTTTGTACCATGGCCGAGGCTGAAAAGCGCCGCGGAAAAAAGCTGCAGCCTGCGAAACCGGCGGTCCACTTTGACAGGGCGCTGCTTGCGCACGATCCAACTGGCGATCGTAGTGAGGATCATCGAGAGAATCATGCCGATGACAGGCGAAAGAAAAATGAACAGAATTGGCTTGACCCAGCCGCCGAGGACAAGGGCTTTGAAACCCGCGTGAGCGACGGCCGCTCCGCCGTATCCGCCGATGAGTGCGTGAGAAGAACTTGTCGGGAGCCCGAGGATCAGAGTGATGAGATTCCAAGTGATGGCGCCGAGGAGGCCGGCAAAGATCACCTGTTGATTGATGAGGTCAAGACGAACCAGGCCTTTGCCGATAGTGCTGGCCACGGCAGTACCAAAGAAAAATGCCGCGATGAAATTCCAGAAGGCGGCCCAGGCTACGGCGCGGAAGGGCGTGAGGACGCGCGTGGAGACGACGGTGGCGATGGAATTGGCGGCGTCATGCCAGCCGTTGGAGAATTCGAACGCAAGTGTGAGTCCGATGACGATGAGAAGGAGATGAAAACTGTTCACGGGCTATGCGCTCTTTAGAATGACGCCTTCTACGACGTTGGCGACGTCTTCGCATTTGTCCACGGCGGTTTCGATGACTTCAAAGATTTCCTTCCACTTGATGATTTGGACGGGATCTTTTTCTTCGTCGAAGAGTTGCGCGATGAGCGTGCGGCAGAGCCTGTCGCTTTCATTCTCGTAGCGGTTTACTTCGACGCAATGCTGGAGCGCTTCGTTGGGCTTATCAATGGCGCGAACGGCCGCAGTGACTTCGACCGTCGCGAGCAAAAGCACTTTCGAGAGCTCCAAGGTGCCCGGTTTGACCGAGACAACGCGATAGAGCACAAAACGGCTGGCGGCGGCGTCAATCAGGTCGATAACGTCGTCCAGTTGGCTACTGAGAGCGTGAATGTCCTCGCGGTCGAAAGGCGTGATAAAGGTTTGGTTTAGCTTCGTGAGGATACCGTGTGTGATCTCGTCGCCCTCATGTTCAATGGCCTTGATGGATTGCACTTGCTCCGGCACGCCAGTGTAATGACTGAGCAACTCGACGAGCGCGCGCGCGCCTTTTTCGATGTTTTGCGCCTGCTTGACGAAAAGTTCAAAGAAATCATCTTCGCGTGGCATGAACCTCTGCAAAAGTCCTGGCATGTTGTCTGACTCCCCCCTGAGGAGTCCCACTGAGGCAGGGGCAGTTTAGCGGAGGAGTGGGAGTGTGGCAACTCGACAAAGAAAAAGGGCGGGCCGGAAAACCGGACCGCCCTTTTTCTTTGATTGAGGTTTTGGGCTAGCTGGAAAATTCAGCGAGCCGCACAGGCAAGAGTGCCTGTGCTACTTGTCTTAGTACATGCCGCCCATGCCGCCTGCGCCAGGACCGCCGGCTGCAGCAGCCTTCGGCGATTCTTCCTTGAGCTCGGCGATGAGGGCTTCGGTTGTGAGCATCAAGCCCGCGATGGAAGCTGCGTTCTGCAGCGCGAGGCGGGTAACCTTGGCTGGGTCGATGACGCCCATCTTGACCATGTCTCCGTATTCGGCGGTTTCGGCGTTGAAGCCGAAGTTTTCGTCCTTGGAGTCGCGAACCTTGCCGATCACAACGGCGCCTTCATGGCCGGCGTTGAGAGCGATCTGGCGAGCAGGCTCTTCGAGTGAGCGGCGCACGATGCCTGCGCCAACGGCTTCGTCATCATGCAGCTTGAGCTTATCAATGGCCGCGATGCAACGCAGAAGGGCAGAACCGCCGCCTGCAACGATGCCTTCCTCGACGGCTGCACGAGTTGCGTGCATGGCGTCCTCAACGCGAGCTTTCTTTTCCTTCAGCTCGGTTTCGGTCGCCGCGCCAACCTTGATAACGGCAACGCCGCCGACGAGCTTGGCAAGGCGCTCCTGGAGCTTTTCCTTGTCGTAGTCGCTGGTGGTGTTTTCGACTTGTGCGCGGATCTGCTTCACCCGGCCTTCGATGTCCGAAGCTTTGCCGGCGCCTTCGATGATTGTGGTGTTGTCTTTATCGATGGTGATTTTCTTGGCGCGGCCGAGATCCTCAAGCTTCACGTTCTCGAGCTTGATGCCGAGATCTTCCGTGATGGCCTTGCCGCCGGTCAGGGTCGCGATGTCTTCGAGCATTGCCTTGCGGCGATCGCCGAAGCCGGGCGCCTTGACCGCTGCGCATTGCAACGTGCCGCGGAGCTTGTTCACGACGAGGGTCGCGAGCGCTTCGCCTTCGATGTCTTCCGCGACGATCAAGAGGGGCTTGCCCATCTTGGCGGTCTGTTCGAGCAATGGAAGAAGATCCTTCATCGAGCTGATTTTCTTTTCGTGGATGAGGATGCGAACATCTTCGAGTGCGCATTCCATGCGTTCCGGATCGGTGATGAAATAGGGCGAAAGGTAGCCGCGGTCGAACTGCATGCCTTCCACGACTTCCAGCGTCGTTTCCATGGTCTTGGACTCTTCCACGGTGATGACGCCGTCCTTGCCGACCTTCTTCATGGCCTCGGCAATGATTCCGCCGATCTGCTTGTCGTTGTTGGCGGAAATGGTGCCGACCTGGGCGATCATGTCGCCCTTCACGTCCCTATGCAGCTTCTTGATTTCCTCGACGGCGACTTCGACGGCCTTATCAATGCCGCGCTTCAGCGCCGTGGGGCTCGCGCCGGCGGCGACCGTCTTCACGCCTTCGCGGAAGATGGCCTGCGCCAAAACGGTGGCGGTGGTGGTGCCGTCGCCCGCGACGTCAGACGTCTTGGAAGCGACCTCGCGCACCATCTGCGCGCCCATGTTCTCCAGGGGATCCTTCAGTTCGATTTCCTTTGCAACCGTCACGCCGTCCTTGGTGATGATCGGCGCGCCGAACTTCTTTTCGATCACCGCGTTGCGGCCCTTGGGGCCGAGGGTGATCTTAACTGCATCGGCAAGAGCGTTCACGCCGCGCAGAATCGCCTGGCGCGAATTCTCTCCCGTAACAATCGTCTTTGCCATTGCTTGATTCCTCCGTGAAATTCTTTGCTTACAGCCAAACCCAAATCAAAAACGCCGATCTAAAGATCGGCCACTACAAACCGTGCCTACTTCTTGGCTGCCTTGGCCGCGCCGCTCAGCTTCGCCAGAATTTCTTCTTCGCGGAGGATAAGCAGCTCTTCGTCTTCGATCTTGATTTCCGTGCCGCCGTACTTGCCGAACAGCACGCGGTCACCGGGTTTCACGTCCAGGGGAATAAGCTCGCCCTTCTCGCGCTTACCGGCGCCGACGGCGATCACTTCTCCCTCTTGGGGCTTCTCTTTTGCCGAGTCAGGGATGATGATTCCACCCTTGACGGTTTCTTTTTCCTCGATGCGCTTCACGATTACGCGATCGTGCAGCGGCGTCAGATTGACTGCCATCTTCGAAAAACCTCCGTTGGTGAGCTTTCAGGTTTGCTGTAGGAAGGAGGGCGGGAAATTAGCACTCCTCACAGACGAGTGCTAATATAGCAGAAACTCCCTCCAAGTCAAGCCTTTCACTGACATTTCACAATTTGGGACTGGGCTCCGATTGTTAGATAAGCCTTTTTATTTCATTGTGATACAAGTGCAAGAAAAATCTTGCACTTGGGTATTGCCGTGCAACTAGGTCCGGCATAGACTTTTTTGCAGGCGGCCGGTGGACTTTCTTCTCTACCTTCGATTGATTGGCTTTACGGCTGGCACCCTTCTCCAGCTCTTCTGGATGGTGGTGATTCTTGGGTTCCGGCGCCAGCGGAATCTCGAACGCGTTTTCTTCTTCCTTAGTTTGGCGCTTTTTCTTTTTTATGGCGGCTCGCTGCTCGCCTTAAATGCACAGATTTATTATGCGAAGCCTCCGCTTGCACTGCATACGTTCGCTTTGACGCTGATCTGCACCGCGCTTTGCTTCCTGCCGTCGTTGCTCTTGCACGTTCATCTGGAGTACGCGGAAACACGTGGGCTTTCGTGGCTTGGATTCAGCAAACATGCCACGCTCGCGCTTCTTTACGCTCCGGCATTCTATTTTGGGCTCCGAGTCTATCCCGTGCTCGCTTCGGGGCCGCCAGTGGACATTTTTGAGCCGGGCAATACGCTCGGCCCGCCGTATGGCCTGTGGATGGGCCTCTCTTTCCTTGTCTGCGGCAGCTACGAAATTCAATTTCTGCGAAAGAGTCAGGTAAAGGCGGAGCGAGTATTCCACGGCGCGGTTGCGTTTTTTCTTTCCCTCGCGATTGTGCTCGTCATCTGGCTGCACGTCCTTCGCTCCCCGTTGTCCGAGGAGGAAGTCGCCATCGGAAGCGCCATCTTGGCTTTGCTTGCCGTATTTCCCATGGCCGCCCTCGTTTACTTGGTTCAGCGATACAACTTTCTGCACATCGGGCGGCAGAAGAATCTTCTGTACGCCGTGTCGGTGACCTCGTTCGCGCTTCTCTATCTCGCGTTGGTCCGGCGCGTGAGCGAATGGTTCGCTCCCGTCCTGCCTCCGGAAGCTACGGCAGCAATTCTGCTGTTTGTTCTCGTTGTTTTCTTTGAGCCGTTGCAGCGCGTGCTGAGCCGGCGATTGGGGGAAACCGCCCGCAAGGAAATGAATCTGGTAAACCGCCTGGGAAACCAGATTCAGCTGGAAGCGAAAAAAGGCAATTTGAAGAATTTGGTGGAATTCATTGACCGCCGCTTGAGCGAAGAACTCGAGTTCGCGGATGTGTGGGTGACACTGCTGGACCCCGGGCTGGAATCGCCGCGGCAAGCTACGGCCAAAGTGGAGGCTGGGGAAAGCTTCCCGATTTATCGCGCGGAGCGAATCAATGCCTATCTGCATGTGCGGCCACACGGCTCGATGCTTTCGGGAGAAACGGAAGTAGCGATGAAATTCCTTTGCGAATCGCTGGCCGCTTCGCTGGACCTCTGCCAAGTGATTGACGAAAAACTACAGCTCGAAAGGGAATTGGCCGAGCGAGAACGCCTCGCATTGGTCGGGCAAACGGCCGCAAGCATTTCGCATAATTTGAAAAATCCGCTTGGTTCGATCAAAACCATCCTGCAGGTTCAGCTGGAAAATCCCGAGTTGCCCGAATCCATGCGTGGCGAAACGCGAATGGTGCTGGAAGAAATCAGCCGGCTTTCCACGAAGCTGAATCAGCTGTTGCAGTTCAGCCGGCCCGCAGTGCGCGGGCGCGACGTTCCGTCGGTTTCAGACTCCGCAACTGTACTGCGCGAAGTCGTCGGCGTACTTCGCCCGGAAGCGGATCGGCGGGGAATTTCGATTCGGCTGGAACTGGCGACAGAAACGATTCCCGTTGCGGTCGGTCCGGAAGCCTTGAACGATATTTTTTCCAATTTGGTTGTGAATGCGCTTGAAGCAACTACTTCAGGAGGCGCCATTTCCGCGGTCATCTCTACCTCCAACGGCACGTGTTTGGTCAACATTGAGGACGATGGTCCGGGAATTCCGATCGCCGTCCGCGAAAAAATTCTTCAGCCGTTTTTCACCACGAAATCGCAGGGAACGGGTTTGGGTTTGGCCATTGTGGCGCGCCGCGTTGCCGAGTGCGATGGAAAACTTGCGTGGAAAAGTCCAGTTCGAGACGGACGCGGCACGCGATTTGAAATCAGTTTGCCCCTTGCTCAGGAGGCTCTATGAAGACAATTCTGATCGTGGACGATGAGCCGGCAGCGCGTTACGGTTTGCGCCGCGCGCTTGAATCGCGCTATCGCATCTCGGAAGCGGAATCGGCGGAGGCGGCTCGCGAGGCTCTGCAAACGGAGAAGCCTGACCTCGTTTTGCTCGACGTCGTGATGCCAGGGCAGGATGGGATTTCCTTCTTGAAGACCTTGCGCGACGAAGGGAGCGATGTGCCGGTGCTGATTGTCTCCGCGCTGGATACGGCGAAAACCGCAGTAGAAGCGCTGCGCGTCGGCGCTGCGGATTATTTGGTGAAAGGGTTTGAACTCGACGAGCTACGGCAGCGAGTAGCGAATCTGCTGAAGCTGACCGGACTCGAAAAAGAAAATTCTGCGCTACGCAGTCAGTTAGCCACGGAAGGACAGTTTGGCGCGATGATTGGACGTTCTCCGGGAATGCGGCGCGCTTTTGAAATTGCCGACCGCGTTGCCGCGACCGATTCCACAGTCTTGATTTTGGGCGAAAGCGGAACGGGGAAGGATCTGCTCGCGCAGGAAATTCATGCGCGTTCACCGCGCTCGGCCAAACCGTTCGTAGCAGTGAATTGCGCGGCCCTGCCGGAGACTTTGATTGAGTCGGAATTGTTTGGATACGAACGCGGAGCATTTACGGGCGCGGCGCAACAAAAGAAGGGGAAATTTGAATTGGCGCATGGGGGAACACTTTTTCTCGATGAGATTGGTGATATGAATCCAGTCACCCAGGCGAAAGTCCTGCGCGCGCTGGAAAATCGTACAATCGAGCGGCTCGGCGGATCACAATCCATTCCTGTGGACGTCCGCGTAATCAGCGCGACGCATCGTGATTTGCCTGCGGAAATCTCCGCCGGAAAATTCCGCGAGGACCTGTTTTATCGTTTGCGCGTGATTACGATTGAGCTTCCCGCGTTGCGCGAGCATAAAGAAGATATCGCGGTGCTTGCCGATTCGTTTGTGCAGATGCATGGCAGGCGCTTGAATCGCGGCACGCAATTGAGTCGCGAGGCGTACGCTGCGCTGGAACGGTACGATTGGCCCGGCAACGTGCGCGAGCTGAAAAATGCGCTGGAACGGAGCATGGTGCTGACACCGGGAAATGAAATTGGCGTGAAGGATTTGCCGGAAGAAGTTGCGACGGGGAAAGCGATCACGCACAAGGAATCGTCAAACGGCGCGGATACGGGGATGAACGAACGCGACTTTCGCGAAGCAAAAAGAAAATTTGAAGTGGCATGGATTATGAAACAACTTACGAGTCATCGCTGGAATGTTTCGCGGACTGCGGCGACGATTGGACTACACCGGCAAAGCTTGCAGGAAAAATTGCGCGAACTTGGCATCCGGCGGCCCGGGCGCGAGCCGATGGAGGACGAAGCGTGAGCCGCAATCCGAATGTGCGCGGTTACGTGTTGGCCGGCGGCGCGAGCTCTCGGTTTGGCACGGACAAGGCCTTCGCTGAGTTTCAGGGCCAAACCATGTTGGCCAGAACAGCGAAACTACTCGCGACGGCTATTCCGAAGGTGAAAATTGTTTCGCCCACTACAAAATTAGATGACGCGGCCTACGAGACGATTCCAGACCAATGGCCGAATCAAGGGCCGCTGGGCGGCATCTTGACCGCGATGCTCGACGCGAAAAAAGAAGGGGGTGAACAATCTTGGGCGCTGGTTTTGAGTTGCGATATGCCGTTTCTATCGGTGGGCTGGTTGCGATTCCTCGCAGAGCGAGCTTCGAAATCCGGTGCGGAGACGGTCGTGCCGAAAAGCGCGCACGGGTGGGAGCCACTGTGTGCGTGCTGGCTGGCATCCACGGTGGAGATCGTTTCGCCGCTGTTCGAAGCAGGAACACGCAAAATCACTGACGCCCTGAACGCACTTCACGTGGAGGTTCTTGACGAAAAAGAATGGAAACGATTTGATAGTTCCGGGCGGCTCTTCTGGAACATGAACACGGTTGCGGACTATGAAGAAGCGCGCAGGGTCCTTGCTGCGGAGAAAACTTGAGCGAATTCAGAAAACCAGGCGCGTTCGCGGAAAACTTTTTTGAGTTTCGCGACGTCAACAAAGCGTTTGACGGGCGTCCGGTGTTGAACCATGTTTCGTTCACTGTGAAACGCGGGCAGACGTGCGTGATCATGGGGCGCAGCGGAGTCGGGAAATCAGTTTCACTCAAGCACATCATGGGTTTTCTCAAAGCGGATTCGGGTCAGATTTTGATTGACGGAGAAGATGTAACACATTTTTCGGAAGCGGAATTTCAAGAGGTGCGCGGCAAAGTGACGATGGTTTTTCAGTCAGGCGCGCTTTTCGATTCGCTGACCGTGCGCGAAAACATCGGGTATCCCCTTGAAGGAAAGCCCGGACTCACCGACGAAGATGTGGAAGCGTACATTCAGAGGCTTGCTCGCGAACTCGAAGTGGAAGAGGTGCTCGACAAAATTCCGAGCGAGCTTTCCACGGGAATGAAGCGCGCCGTGGCGATTGCGCGGGCACTGGCGCAAAATCCCGAGGCGATTCTTTACGATGAGCCCACGACGATGGTTGATCCCATCATGGCGGCGCACATGGGCGACATCATTTTGCGGCTGAAGGAAAAATTCCATCGCACGTCCATCGTCGTCACGCACGATACGCACCTGGCGAAGAAACTCGCCGACAACATTGTTTTTCTCCAGGAAGGCAAAGCCACGGTTTTTTCTTCCTGGACCGAGTTTGAAAACTCCGCCGATCCGTTTCTCCACAATTTCAGGATGCAGGATGAACTCATTCCCGCACTGGACGTGACCCTTTGAGCCAATCCAACGGTCCTTCCGATCCGCGCAGCCAGCTTTGCCGCGAGATGGGATTTTGGGACGTTCTGCTTTTCAACATTGTCACCGTTCTTGGTCCACGCTGGATTGCCGCCGCTGCGCACAACGGAACTTCCTCGATAAGTTTGTGGGTCCTGGCAGCCATTTTGTTTTTTGTTCCCATGGCGCTGGTCATCAACGAATTGTCCTCGCGATTCCCGGAAGAGGGCGGACTATACGTTTGGTCGAAGGAGGCCTTCGGTGATTTTCATGGATTCGTCGCCGGATGGACATACTGGATTTACACGATTTTCTATTTCCCGGGATTGTTGCTTGCAAGCACGGCGATGAGCGCGTACGTATTGGGCGGCAAGGGCGCGGACCTCGCGCAGGATCGAACTTATTTGTTAGTTGGGTCGTTGGTGTTGCTTGCCGTCGCGGTGATCCTGAACATCATCGGGATGAACGTTGGAAAGTGGCTGCAAAATGCCGGCGGTGTTGGCACGTACCTACCCTTGCTGATTTTGGTGGGAATTGCGGGCGCGCTGTGGCTCAAGAATGGATCCGTGACGCATTATACGTGGGCAAACATCAAGCCCACGTGGAATTGGGATACGGTAAATTTCTGGTCGCAGATTGCATTTGCATTTACCGGACTGGAGCTGGTTTCCGCAATGGGCGGTGAAATTCGCGAGCCGCGTCGCACACTGCCGCGCGCGGCACTCACCGCAGCGGCATTGATCGCGGCGATGTATATTATCGGGACTGTTTCGCTCCTTTCGCTCGTTCCCGCAGCGGATGTGGATCCGAAGAGCGGCGTGTTCCACGCGATCACGATTGGCTCGGTTGCGTTGAAGATCGGATTTGTCGGCGTTTTAGCCGCGCTTCTTGTGACGGTCGGAAACGCGGGAGGAGTCGGAAGCACCGTCGCCGGAATCGCGCGCGTGCCGTTTGTCGTGGGAATAGACCGCTATTTGCCGAAAGCGTTTGGGAAAATTCATCCCAAGTGGCGCACGCCATATGTTTCGATCATTGTCCAAGCAGTGTTTTCCGCGCTGGTTTTGCTGCTCAGCCAAATTAACGAGACCACGCGCGGCGCATATCAAGTCGTTGTCGATATCACCATCATTCTGTACTTCATTCCGTTTCTCTACATGTTTGCGGCCGCGATCAAGTTGGCAAATCGCCCTGACCGCAACACGAATCCGCACGCCGTTTTGGTTCCCGGTGGCAAGCCGGGTGTATGGATCGCGTGCGGCTTGGCGTCGGCGGTTACACTTCTTTCGATTGTCGTCTCCATTTTCCCGCCGGGCGACTCCTCAAACCGTTTGCTGTTCGTGGTGAAAGTGACCTGCACAACGATCGGAATGATCGCGCTCGGTTTGATTCTATATTTCCGTGGAGCGCGAAGCCGGGGAACCGAGTAGTTCAGAAACCCTGTGAAACCAGATTCTCCACGCTGAGTGAATTTTCCGTGGACAGGCTTGAACGAGCCTGCAGGTATCGCTCCACATATTTTCCAAGAACATCGGCTTCGAGGTTGACGACGTCGCCCGGTTTGCGATCGCGGATGTTCGTGTGCTCGTAGGTGAAGGGAATGACGGCGATTTCGGCAATGTGATTTTCCCAGCGGGCCACGGTCAGGCTGATGCCGTCGATTGTGATCGAGCCTTTGCTGACAACATATTTTGCGAGATCGTCGGGCACCTGCACGGAATAGCGCCAACCCTCGCCTTCGGGTTCAACCGCAGAGACAGTGCCGGTGCCATCCACGTGGCCGAGCACAAAGTGTCCGCCAAATTCCTTGCCGGCAGTCAGAGGCTGTTCCAGATTTACGCGCGTGGATTTCTTTAGCTTTGAAAAAGAAGTTTTGGCAAGCGTTTCTGCGGACAAATCTGCGGAGAAAGTTTCTTTGTCACACGCGACGACTGTTAGGCAGCAACCGTTGACGGCGACGCTGCCGGAAACGGGGAGCGACGTGGCCAGACTTGGCGCCTGGATGGTCACACGGCCGCCGTCTTTTCCTGTGGAAAGCGATTCAACCGTTCCGAGATGTTCGATGATACCCGTAAACACGCGCGCGCCTCTCCAACAAGATAGCGGATTTGGGGGCCAGGAACCAAATACTGCATAAAATCGCGACAGGCGAACCTTACTAGAATTGTGTAAGATTAGTCCGATTCGAGGACATCGGGATGAGCGACGAGCGGCGCGACCGCGAATTGGGAATGGACCGTCCCATTTCCCGGCGGGATTTTTTGGATGGCATGGCTGTTACGATAGGCGGTGCCGTTTTTGGAATCCATTCGACGGCGGCGCAAGCGCAAGACATGAATACATCGGGCTATCCGCCGGCATTGACCGGTTTGCGCGGCGATCAGGACCAGGTTTTCAAATGCGCGCACAAACTGCGCGACGGCAAAGCATGGTACTCGCTGGGCGCCCCCGAAAAATCCAGCGAGACGTACGATCTTGTCGTTGTTGGCGCTGGAATCAGTGGCCTCGCCGCGGCGTATTTTTACCGGAAGAAGTACGGAAAGAATTCGCGCATTCTGATGCTGGACAGCCACGACGATTTCGGTGGACACGCGCGTCGCGACGAGTTTGAAGTGGACGGCCGGCTGCTGCTGGCAAACGGCGGAACGCAATCGATTGAAAGTCCGGGCGAGTACAGCAAAGTCGCAAAAGAGTTGTTTGCTGAACTCGGTATCGATGTTCAGAAATTCTACAAAGATTACGATGCAAAACTTTACGAAAACCTTGGCACCGCTTGTTTTTTTGACAGGGAAACTTTTGGCGCCGATGTCTTGCTGACAGGAATGGGAAGAAAGCCCTGGCCGGAGTTTCTCGCGAACGCGCCGCTCTCGGACACAGCAAAAAAGGACATCGCACGCGTTTATACCGAAAAGAAAGATTATCTTGCGGGCCGCACGCGCGAGCAGAAAGTCGCCTTGCTCCAAAAAATCAGCATGACGGAGTTTCTGACGAAACATTGCAAGGTCGCGCCGGAAGCGCTGCCTTTTTTTCAGAAATTCCCGCACGACCTTTATGCCGTTGGGATCGACGCGATCTCCGCGTACGGCTGCTACCTCAACGGCGACGACTACGGCTCGTTTACATATCCCGGATTCGATGGGCTGGACCTTGAAGAGCAGGGCAAGGAAGAGCCGTACATTTTTCACTTTCCCGATGGGAACGCATCGGTCGCGCGGCTCCTCGTGCGCGCCCTGATTCCCGAAGCGATGCCCGGGCACACGATGGAAGGCGTCGTCGCTGCCAAGGCGGACTACAGCAAGCTGGATCAGGAAAATCAGCCCGTGCGCATTCGTTTGCAGGCGACGGTTCTGCACGCGAAACAAATTCACGCCGCCGATGCAAAAGATGAAGTTGAGATTGCCTACGCGCGCGACGGTAAATTGATTTTGCTGACGGCGAAACACTGCGTGATGGCGTGCTACAACGCGATGGTGCCGTACCTCTGCCCCGATTTGCCGGAAAAACAAAAACAGGCGCTTGGGTATTGCGTGAAAGCACCGTTTCTTTACACGCGCGTCGCGATCCGAAATTGGAAATCGTTCGCGCAGCTCGGTATCCATCAAATCGTGGCGTCCGGAAGTTATCATTCGTTTGTCGCGCTCGATTTTCCTGTCAGCATCGGCGACTACAAATTTCCCAGCAAGCCGGATGAACCCGCCGTGCTTTTCCTTCTGCGCACGCCATGCAGCCCGGGTGCGCCGCGCCGGGATCAATACCGCGCAGGACGTTACGAATTACAGACCACGCCTTTCGACAAAATAGAACGCAGCACTCGCGAGCAATTGCAACGCATGCTCGGTTCCGCCGGATTTGACGCGGCGCGAGACATCGCAGCCATCACCGCGAATCGCTGGGGCCACGGTTACGCCTACGAATACGACTCGTACTCGGATCGCGACTTGCCGCCGGGACCGCGGCCAAATATTTTGGGGCGCGCGCCGTTTGGACGAATCACGATTGCGAATTCCGATTCCGCGGCACGTGCGTACACCGACGCGGCGATTGATGAAGCGCATCGCGCCGTGAGCGAGCTTCCAAAATAAGTGCTATCTCTTTCCAAAGGGAAAAGAGCGAATGGCCGTTCAAGAGAAAAATTTCTGGCTGACGACCGTCGAAATGCCGCGAGTCGCGCCGCAGCCGCTTCCGGAGCGAGTGGATGTGGCGATTCTCGGCGCGGGATTCACCGGGCTTTCCGCCGCGCGCACTCTGGCAAAACGCGGCGTGCGTGTCGCGGTTCTCGAATCGCACACAATTGGTTGGGGCGCAAGCTCGCGCAACGGCGGCATGGTTCTCACGGGGCTCAAGTTGGGCACGACGGATCTGATTTCGCGTTACGGGAAAGAAACAGCGAAGCGCATGTTTGCCGCGTCACTCGAGGCGATTTCGACAGTCGAGCGCCTCGTCGCGGAAGAAAATATCGACTGCAATTTTTCGCGCTGCGGCCATTTGGAAGTCGCAAACAAACCCAGCCACTTTGTTGGATTCCAGCGCGGCGCCGAAACTGTATCGCGCGAACTCAGACACAACCTCCACCTCATTTCTGCTAAGGAACTATCAACCGAAATTGGCTCGAAAATCTATTTTGGCGGAATGGTGGATGAGGCAAGCGCCGGAATAAATCCCGCGCGATACGTTGCCGGACTCGGCCACGCGGCGATGCGTGCTGGTGCCGAAATCCATGAACAAACATGCGCGGAGCAAATTGTATCTGCCACAAACAACGGTTCCGCGAGTTGGAAAATCTCCACGTCGCGCGGCGCGCTTTGGGCGCGAGACGTTTTAGTCGCGACGAGTGGCTACACTGGTGGTGCGACTCCTGCTCTCCGCCGCAGATTGATTCCCATAGGGTCGTACATCATCGTCACGGAAGTGCTTCCGGAAGCAGTCGCCAAAGAAATCAGCCCGCGCAATCGCATGATCTACAATTCGCTCTACTACACGCACTACTATCGGCTCACGCCCGATCGCCGCATGCTTTTCGGTGGCCGCGCCGCGTTCTTTCCCGAAAATGAAAATACGGTTCGCGAAAGCCAGGCGATTCTGCAGCGGGACATGGTGCGGATTTTTCCGCAGCTCCGCGATTCAAAAGTCGAATACGTCTGGGGCGGAACGCTGGACTTTGCTTTTGACATGATGCCGCACGTGGGAAAAATGGATGGTTTGTACTATTCCGTCGGTTATGCGGGGCACGGAGTGGCGATGGCCACGTTGCTCGGTCAAAAAATCGCGGAGCAAATTGCTTCGGGCGCCGGCACGAAGAACGACAATCCGTTTGCGGAAATTCCGTTTAAGGGCGCGCCACTCGGCCTCTATCGCCGCAAGCCGTGGTTCTTGCCGCTTGCGGGTCTTTGGTTTCGTTTTCTCGATCTAATCAGCTGAGTGCTGCTCCGGCGTTTCCTGTCTCCGCCGCAAGATCAAATACGCTGCCGGGCCCAGCAGAATCGTCACGGGGCCCCAAACGAGTGCGAATTTGTCCGCACTGAGAATGCTTCCGGCCGTGGCAACGATTCCCATGAACACCGGCGCCGCAACCGAATAGAAAAGTCCAACTGTGCCGCCTGGAATCTTGAAAGGCCGCTCCAGGTGCGGATGTGTTTTGCGCAGGCGCCAGCCGGAAACGGCGGTCATGAGCGTTGTCGCCACGCGCAGCCAGGCGTAGATGGTAATGAGCTGCGTGAGGCTGTGAATCGCGAGCAGAGCGTAGACGGCAACGGAAATGAGAATGCTCGCGACGGGTGTGCCGAAACGCGGATGCAGGCGCGTGAGGCCGCGGGGGAAAAATCCGTCTTCGGCCAAGGCGAAGGGCATGCGCGTTGTCGCAAGGACGGTGCTATTCAAGAGGCAGACATTCGCCACGGCTGCCGCCACCGTCATTGCGAGCGCAAGCCACGGCCCGCCAATCAGCCTCGCGGCTTCTGAAAAATAGCCGGAGCCCCAGTCCTGCCAGTTGTTCAAAGCGGCCAGAGAAGCAGCCGTCGGCAAGAAATAGGTTGCGATGGACAGGGGCACAACGATCACAAGTGCCAGGGGATAGTTGCGGCGCGGGTCACAGACTTCCTGGGCGACGGTGGAGAGTTGTTCGTAGCCGGAGTAAAGCCAAACACCGAGTGCCAGCCCGACGCCGAAAACCTGCGTGAAGGGTTTGTGCGGAGGCGTCAGCGGCACGAACGGATTGTGGTGGGCGTGAAAAAGCGCGATCACCGTCATGACGACGACCGGAGCCAGCACGGCGATTTCAAGAATCGTCGAAACGCGCCCAACAAGATCAATGCCGCGGATGTTGATATAAGCAACGAGCACAATCAAAGCTAAGCAAATTGTGTAATGCTCCCAGTTCGTGATTGAAGGGAAAAAAGCTTTGATGTAATCCGCAAAAAGCACAGCGTACGCGCTGCCAAGCAGAAAAGAGGATGTCCAATTCCACCAGCCGGAAAGAAATCCCCAGAAATCGCCATAGCCCACGCGCACCCAGCGGTAAAAGCCGCCTTGCACTGGCATCGCGGTGGTCAGTTCGGCCGCAACCAACGAAATGGGAATGCACCAGAAAAAAGGAATAATGAGGTGATATAGCAGGGTCATGCCAGGGCCGGAGGTTGTGACTTGCTCCTCGAGCCCGAACGGCCCGCCCGTCGTGTAGGAATACATCACGAACACGAACGAGAAGATGCCTGCTTTTCTTGCGGTGGATTTCAACGAGCGCTTATCGGCGTCAGCCACAGGTAAGAAAATTTGTCAGATGCAAAATACAGTGGGGGATGCTACGCGTTTTTAGTCGCGCAAGCAACGTTCTTCGCCGTGCTGACTAGAATTTGCGAGAGTGTTCTTTTGCCCAGCGTTCAACGACGACTTTCTTATCCGTGTAGAACTCGATCGCATCGCGGCCTTGGCCATGCATGTCGCCGAAGAAACTGTCTTTCCATCCGCTAAATGGGAAGTAAGCCATTGGTGCGGCCACACCAATGTTGATGCCGATATTCCCCGCAGGCGCTTCGTAACGGAATCGCCGTGCCGCGGAACCACTTGAAGTGAACAAAGACGCCTGATTGCCGAACGGATTCTTGCTCAAGAACGACATCGCCTCGTCTAAATCCATTGCATGAACCAGGCTCAGCACCGGCCCAAAGATTTCCGTGTGCGCCAACTCGCTTTGCACGGGAACGCCATCTAGAATCGTCGGCTTCACAAAATTTCCGTTTTCACTTCCGGAAATCCTGGCGTTTCGCCCGTCCACCAGAATCTTCGCGCCCTGTTTTTCACCTTCTCCAATCAATGTTTCGACGCGCGCCTTGCTTTGCGCCGTGATCACCGGCCCCATTTGAACGCCTTCGTCAAGGCCGTTCCCCACGCGGAGCTTTGTCGCGGCATCGGCAATCGAATCCCGAAACGTCTTCTGCGCCTCGCCAATCGCCACTGCGACGGAGACCGCAAGGCAGCGCTGCCCCGCGCAGCCAAACGCACTGTCGCCGATAATTTGCGTGGCCATATCCATGTCCGCATCGGGAAGTACAATCACGGGATTTTTCGCTCCGCCCTGGCACTGGGCGCGCTTTCCGCTTGCCGCGGCCCGCGCGTAGATGTATTTCGCCACCGGTGTCGAGCCGACAAAGCTCACTGCGCGCACTTTCGGGTGATCGAGAATCGTGTCCACGGCCGTCTTTCCGCCGTTCACCATGTTCACGACGCCTTTCGGAAGTCCGATTTTCTCGAGCAATTCAAACGCGCGCTTCATCGTCAGCGGCACGCGCTCCGAACACTTCAGTACAAATGTGTTACCCGTCGCGATCGCGTAGGGCAAGAACCAGAAGGGGATCATCGCGGGGAAATTGAACGCGGTAATCGCGGCGACTACGCCCATCGGTTGCCGGATCATCGTTTCATCAATGCCACGGGCCACGTCTTCCAGGTTGTAGCCCTGCATCATCATGGGAATGCCGCAGGCAACCTCGACGTTTTCAATCGCGCGCCGCAGCTCGGCTTTCGCTTCGGTCAGCGTTTTCCCGTTTTCAATGGTGATGAGCCGCGCCAGCTCGTCAATGTGCTCTTCGAGCAGCATTTTCAGTTTGAAGAGTGGTTGGATGCGGTCTTCCGGCGGTGTGCGCCGCCATTCGGAAAACGCCGCCGCCGCCGCGTCAATTGCCGCGTTCACTTCGGCTGCTTCTGCGAGCGGAACTTTTCCGAGCGATACTCCCGTCGCAGGATTCAACACGTCCTGCCAGTTGCTGGACGTGGAAGCGGTCCATTGGCCGCCGATAAAATGCGGGATGCGGATGTCGGAAACAGCAGTAGCGCTCATGGCAAAACCTCGGCGATCGAGAAGAGTAAAACCCCGAAAAAATCCGCGCGGAACAGAGCTTGGGGGATTCGACTAGAGTTTACAGCAAATCCTCGCACAGTAAAACGCGCCGTGCTTCATTGTTGCTCACGAATCGCGGAGCCACGCTTCAATGGCGAAGTCGCCGCCAAAATCGCGCGCGCGGTAGTGCAACGCATGAATTTGAGGTGCGGGAATCGGTCCACGAACAAACGGAACTGTCGCGCGGCCCGCAATTTTCGGCGCGTAAAACAAAAACAACTTATCCACGACTTTACTCGCGAGCGCCGCGCCGTTCAGCGTCGGACCAGCCTCCAGCAAAACGCTCAAAATCTCCCTGCGGCCCAGTTCCTTCAGCGCGGCTTTCAAATCCACCTGCCCTCTTTGCGCTGGCATCCGAACGATTTCCACTCCGGCATTCTGTAGCTTGCGCGCTTTCGCGGATTTCAACGACGTCGACGTGAAGACGAGCAGATCATCGTCCAGAGTCTTCACGATTCGGGATTTTGACGGGAGCCGCAAACGCGCGTCCAAAATCACGCGCAGCAATCTGCGTCGCCGAGATAATCCGCTTCGATCGGTGAGCAGCGGGTCATCGGCGAGAATTGTGCCGATTCCCGTGAGCAACGCATCCGACGCGTGCCGCATTCTCTGAACTTCCGCTCGCGATTCTTCCGAGCTAATCCACTTACGCTTTTTCGCTTTGCGTTGTTTCGGCAAAGCGAGTTGTCCATCCAGCGTGAGCGCAGACTTCAGCGTAACAAACGGCTTTCCCGTCGAACTCCAATGGAAAAACGCTTCGTTCAATTCGTTCGCGTCGAGTTCCAGATCGCTTTGGCCCAGCTCTGCCGCAATCCCGGCAGCCTGCAGCCGTTCCATTCCCGCGCCCGTTACTTTCGGGTTTTTGTCTCGCGTTGCAATCACAGCGCGAGCCACGCCTGCTTTGATGATCGCCTCCGTACACGGGCCCGTGCGTCCGGTGTGATTGCAAGGCTCGAGACTCACGTACATCGTCGCGTCGCGCGCCTTTTCGCCCGCTGTTTTCAGGGCAACGATTTCTGCGTGCTCGCGCCAGTCGTATTGATGGAAACCTTCGCCGACAATTTCGCCGTCACGCACAATCACGCAGCCCACCATCGGATTCGGGCTGGCCAGACCAATGCCTTTGCGCGCAAGGGTCAGCGCGTGTTGCAGGAAGCGAATGTCGTGTTCGTTCACGGTTTCAGTCAAAGAGGGAATCGACGTAGGTTTCCGCGTCGAAAGGAACGAGGTCGTCGATTTGTTCACCGGTCCCCACAAAACGGATCGGCAAACCAAGTTCGCGCGAAATCGCGACGACGATGCCGCCCTTCGCGGTTCCATCGAGCTTCGTCAAAATAATTCCGGTCACCCCAACGGCGGACGTAAATTCGCGCGCTTGCGAAAGCCCGTTTTGACCCGTAGTCGCATCCATTACGAGTAAAACGTCGTGCGGCGCGCCGGGAATCACTTTTGCCGCAGTGCGCTTCATTTTTTCAAGCTCGGCCATCAAATTCGATTTCGTATGCAAACGCCCTGCGGTGTCCACAATCACCGCGTCGGCGTTCCGCGCTTTTGCCGCTGCCACCGCATCAAACACGACCGCCGCAGGGTCCGCACCGGATTTTTGCTTTACGACTTCCACGCCGTTCCGCTGCGCCCAAATTTCCAATTGCTCAATGGCAGCCGCACGAAATGTGTCTGCCGCGCAAAGCACGACCCTTAATCCCTGGTGCCGGAGTCTGTTCGCTAGCTTTCCAATGCTCGTTGTTTTGCCAACGCCGTTCACGCCTACAATGAAAACCACTCGCGTCCCCGCGCCGTTATTCGACGCTCTAGCGAGATCCAATTCCGTCGCTGGCTCCAAAATCCGCGCAATTTGCGACTTAATTTCCTGTTTTAGTTGCATTGCGTTAGAGAGCGCATGCCGATCCAGTTTTTCCTTCACGGAGTCCAAAACTTCGCGTGTCGTTCTCACGCCAATGTCCGCGGAGATCAGCGCGCGCTCCAAATCCTTCAGAATCGAAGGATCAATCGCGCGCTCGCCGAGAAAAATGGCGTCAACCGTTTCCGCAAGCGCCGCTTTGGTTTTCGTGACGGACGTTTTCAGCCGTTCGAGCAGCGATGGCTCGGCCTTCTCCGCATTATCTTTTTTGCCGAATAGGGAGAACATGGTTTGCTGCGCCAGTAAAAGCGCAAACTCAAATTGTAACAGAGAGGGGAATTACGCGCCGCGCAGGCGGTTGCTTCAGACTTGCACTTCGACCGCGGAGAGCCGCAACTTGCCTGCGGCGATGGCCGAGTCGAGCGCGTTGACCACGACGCCGTCAAACTTTGATCCCGCAAGCGCTTTGATGCGCCCGAGAGCAAAGTCCAGGTCCATCGCGGTCTGATAGGGACGGTTGGTGGTCATTGCGTCGAGGGTGTCCGCGACTCCGATGATCCGCGCCATCATTGGGATTTGCGGTCCGGAAAGTCCGTACGGATAGCCGCGCCCGTCAATGTGTTCGTGGTGCAATTCGATACCCGGTAGCATCTCTTTCAGCTGCGAAACGGGGCGCATGATGTTCGCGCCCTTCACGGTGTGCTGCTTCATCAAGTCAAATTCTTCCGGCGTCAGTGAGCCCGGCTTTTTCAATACGCGGTCGTCCACGCCGATCTTTCCGACGTCGTGCAGCAGCGCCGCGATGCGCAGCTTGTCCAGTTCATCCGCAGGCAGTCCCAGCTCGCGCCCGATAATTTGCGAATATTTTGCCACGCGCCCAGAATGGCCTCGCGTGTACGGATCCTTTTCGTCGATCGCCGCCGCGAGCATGCGGATTGAGCCGATAAACAGTTCGCGGTTCTCTTCAGCCGCTTCCTTCAGCTTCTCGATGTACTCTTCGATGTCGCTGGCCATCTTGTTGAAGTTTTCGGCCAGTTCGCTGATTTCCGATGCGCCGCGCACGGGCGAGCGTTGATGAAATTCTCCGCGGCTGATGGCTCGCGTGGACGCGGCCAGGCTACGAACGGGTCCGCTGATGCCAACGGCGAAGAAATATCCGATCAGAATCGCCACAAGCACCACGATACTCACGAACGCAAACGCCTGGCGGTTCAAGTCCGAAAAGCCGGCGTCGTCCCGCGCTTCGCTCAAACTGCGTTCCGCCACAACCGCCCAGTTCAATTCGCTGAGCGTGCTATACGTTCCGATCATCTCCACGGACTTTTTTCCGTCGGGCGTATAGCGCATCGTTTCCGTGTTGTGCAAATCCTGCGGCAAGCCTTTGATTCGTTCGACGACTTTGTCCGCGCTTGCGTCTTCTCCGGGAATAAATCTTCGCGTATCCGCATGCGCGATCAGTTTTCCGCGATGGTCAACGATGAACACCGTTCGTCCGCGTACGCTGGCGTCTTTCAGTCGCTGCAAAATCGGCCGGAAGGAAACCACCGCCGCAAGCATTCCGGTGAACTGGTCGTGCTCCACCAGCGGAATCGCGATTACAAACGCGGGCTGGTTGTTTGGCGCCAGCGCCAGAGGATCGCTGCGAAACTTTACAATGTTGAGCTGCTGCGATTGCTGGCAGATCTCCAGCGCTCTCGAGAGCACTTTGCTTACGAACGGGTCCTGCTCCGCGCGAAAATTTCCCTGCGAAGCGCTCGTGCCTTTTCCATTCTTGCCGACCGCGGTCATGTAGAGAACCGTCGAGCGGTTGCTCTCCACAAAGTTTTCTAGGAGCCGCGTGACTTTCGGCTCCGCCGCGGGGTCTTCCACGTCCGAAATTGCGCCTGCCAGCTCCAGGATTTGTTGCTGGCTCAAAAGCTGCTGCGTCAGATTGGAATCGAAGAGCTGCACCTCCTGCGCCAGCGAACGCGTCAACTCCGACTGCTGCACGCGCTCCGTGTCCACCAATTTTTCCTGGCTGAGCTGCAGTACCTGGCGGTGATAAAGTCCAATCGGCAGCGCGCTGACGAGCAGCATCGCTCCCAGCACCAGCCACAAGATGCGGATCCGGCCGGACCGCATCCTCTCCACAGCTTGTTTCCACTTCAAGTCCATACGCTGACCACTATTTTAAGATGGAGGCAGGGTGCTAGGACTAGCCTTGCGCGGCGGCGGTGCGGATCCGCCAATGGAACCAAGGTACTACTCGCGCGCAGCTGCCTTATTCGCGTTTTTGCGGGCGATCCATGATTTCGCGAATCGCCGCGGCAGGGGCTTTGCTTTCGTGCAGAATGGCATTCACTTGCTCCGTGATGGGCAATTCAATGTGACTTTCGCGCGCCAGCCGCAAAAGGGCGGGTGCAGTGCCGACGCCCTCCGCGACCATCTTCATCCCGGTGAGAATCTCTTTTGGCAAGCGGCCTTTGCCTAACTCCAATCCTACGTGTCGGTTACGGCTTAGTGCCCCCGTACAGGTCAGCACCAGATCGCCCAGCCCAGCAAGCCCGCTGAGCGTCTCCTGTTTAGCACCGAGCGCCACGGCTAGACGCGTCATTTCCGCAAGGCCGCGCGTAATTAACGCCGCCAGCGTGTTCGCTCCGAGGCCCAGGCCTTGGCAAGCCCCCGCCGCAATAGCAATCACATTTTTCATCGCTGCGGCCAGCTCCACGCCGAGCACGTCGCTGTTTGTATAAAGCCGCAACGTCGGGCCCCCCAGTTTTTCCTGCAGCATCTTCGCGGTCGCTTCGTCCTCGCAGGCCAGGACTACCGCGGTCGGCTCGCCTCGCGCCGCCTCCAGCGCAAATGACGGCCCGCTCAGCACCGCGATTTTTGCTGCTTGCGGAGGAATCACCTGTGCAATCACCTCGCTCATGCGCGCCTGGCTTGCAGGCTCCAGACCCTTCGTCGCGCTGACTATGGTCACGTTACCGGGCAAAGCAGTGGCCGCTGCACGATAGACTTGACGCGCATGTGCCGACGGCATCGCTCCCACAACGATTTCCGCTCCATCAATCGCCGCGGCAATCTCTGAATGTACGGAAACCGCAGGCCCAAGCGTCTGCCCGGGCAAGTACGTCGCGTTCTCGCGCTTATCTCGCATCGCGCGCGCCAATTCGGCATCGTGCACCCAAAGCGCGATCTGATGCCCTTCTCGGTTGCGCGAGAAAAGAATTGCCAGCGACGTGCCCCAGCTCCCGCCACCCAGAATCGCGATCCGGCTCATTCCGCTTCTTTCTCTTTTTTGCTCAATGAGAATTTTGGCTCCGTGCCTTCGACGAGCCGTTGCAAGTTCGCGTCGTGCTTGTACACGATGAGCATCGCGGCCGCGAGCGAGCCAACTGTCACTGAAATCGGTGGCGCAAAGTGTGGCGCCCAAAAAAAATAGACGAGCAGCGGCATCGCAGCGGCCGCGGACACCGAAGCCAGCGAAACGTAGCGCCAAAATCCCACGACAAGCGCAAACACAAGTAATGCTCCCAGCGCGGCCGGCAGGCACAACACCAGAAAAACGCCCGCCGCCGTCGCCACACCCTTTCCACCACGAAATTTGAGCCACACCGGAAAACAATGCCCGGCCAGTGCGCCGAGTCCCGCAAGAATCTGAAACGCTGCACGATCCGGAAAATAGTGCCGCGCCAGCCACACGGGCATAGCGCCTTTCGCTACGTCCAGCAACAGCGTCACAATCCCCGCGGCGAGTCCCACACTGCGCGCGACATTCGTCGCGCCGATATTTCCGCTGCCCGTTTTCCGGACATCCGTCGCGCCAAATAGTTTCCCCAACAGGAGACCAAAGGGAATCGAGCCACAAACATAGGCGGCCAAAAAAATGAAGAATGGTGTGAGTTGTGTTTGCATTCAGAGATCGCACGCGCCCGGAAACGATTCGAGCGTAGTGTACTCCGGGCCGGTGGATTTTAGTTTGCTCTCAATTAAGTGAAATGCCGAAGCGTTCATCATTCCGAACTCCTTCGTGGAATGTTTCGCAAGTCCCTCACGCAATCTCGGTGCAATCCTTTCTGCCTTGCTCCGCGCTAATGTCAAATGCGGAGTGAATTCCCGCTCTTCTCTCGGAACACCGACTTTTGCCAGTGCTGCCTCAATCGCCGCTGCAAGCTCAGGCAAACTCTGCGGCGCTTTCATCCCAACCCATAACACGCGGGGCCGCCGCTCGTTCGGAAAAAATCCAAGCCAGGAAAATTTCACTTCAATTGGCCATTCGCCGGGGACACCCCGCAGGGCCTGCCTGATGCTCTCCAATTTGTCCGAAGGAATTTCACCGAGGAACTTCAGCGTAACGTGCAAATTCTCCGCTCTCGTCCACTTCCACGAAACGTCCAGCGGTTTCAGGCCGTGGCCCAACGCCGCGATGGCCGCGCGAATCTCGTCGGAAATTTGCAGCGCGACGAAGAGCCGCACCGCTCAACCCCGTTTCGCCGAGCCGTTGTACAAGAAATGCACACGCACCAGATCCAGCGCCGCTTGCGAAGCCTGCATGCGAATCATTTCGCGGTCGCCGGGGAATCGCAGCGCCTTCGCTTTCGTCTCGCTTTGACTAGCGAGCGCCACGTGCACGGTGCCTACCGGTTTCTCTTCGCTTCCGCCGCCCGGACCAGCAATTCCGGTAATCCCAACGCCCAGCGTGCTTCCCACGCGCCGCCGGATTCCTTCCGCCAGCGCTACTGCCACTTCAGCGCTCACTGCGCCTTTCGCTTCAATCAATTCTTTGGGCACGTCCGCCCAGGCAGTTTTCATTTCATTGCTGTAGCAGACCACGCCCCCCAAGAAATAAATCGAACTGCCGGCAATACTTGTGAGCCGCTCCGCGAGCAATCCGCCGGTGCAACTCTCGGCCGCGGCAATCGTCGCGTTGTTCAACGTCAACAAACGCGCGACAACATCCTGCAGCGGCGAACCGTCACGAGAAAAGATTCTGTCCGTCAAAGCAATATCAAATCCTTGCTCAATCTCAGCAAAGGTTTTCTTCGCATGAGCCGCGTCATCCGTCCACATGCGCAAGTGCACTTGCACTTCGCCCGGCGACGCCAGCACCGTCGTATTTACGTTCGCGTACCGCTTATAAACCGACTGAATCCGCTGATCCACCATGGACTCCCCAAGCCCCGTCACACGCAGCTCGCGATGAAACATTCGCACGCCGGAAGCGCGCCGCATCACACGTGGCAGCACCTGCTCCAAGAATAGCGGTTTCAGTTCCACGGGCGGCCCGGGCAGCAGCGCGATCATGCGCTCGCCGTCTTCGATCCACAGTCCGGGCGCTGTCCCGCGCGGATTATTCAACGGCTCCGCTCCTTCCGGCACCATCGCCTGCCGGACATTCGTCTCCGGCATTTCGCGCCCAAACGACCGAAATCGCGCCTTGATCCCATCCAGAATCCTGTCGTCGCGTTTCAGTTTTCGGCCAAGCAAGTCCGCCACCGTCTCGCGCGTCAAATCATCTTCCGTCGGCCCAAGTCCGCCGCTCGAAACAATCAGCGGCACACGATTGAGCGCATCGCGAAACGCTTCGCTCATCAAGTCGCGATCGTCGCCCACAATCGTTTTCCGCAGGACTTCAATGCCGAGCTTGTTCAGCTCTTCCGTCAGAAAAAGGGAATTGGTATCCAGGCGGTCCGGTGTCAGCAACTCCGACCCCACCGCGATAATTTCAGCTTTCATCTTCATCAGGGGAATTGTATCAGCCTAGCAGCGGCAGCCCGCGCACATCCCAGTCGAGGCTGTAGAGTGCACTCGTCGTCACAATCATTGCGCGGCCAGTCGGTAGGAGCGTCATGCCCACAATCTGCGAACCGGATAGTGCCAGGTCCGCGTGTCCCTGCGGCGAAATCCGCACAATCCCGCGGCGCCCTCCATGCGAGGCTGCCACATACAGATTCGCGTCGCGATCGAACGCCAGTCCCTGCGGACGTCCCAGGCCACGAAAGAAGGTGGTCACTTCGCCGTTCTTGGAAATACGATAGACGCGGTCGAAACTGGAAGTCGTCGGCCCGGTCGCGTAAAGTTCGCCGTCGGGATGAAACGCCAGGTGATACGCCGCCACGGACGGCTCCAGTGTTGCAAACACAAAAACTTCGCGGCTCGGGCTGATTTTGAAAATCGTTCCGCTGCGGTCGCCCACGTACAAATTCTCGTCGTGGTCGAACGCCAGCCCCGTCGCCACGCCCATTCCTTCAATCCACTCTTCCGTTCGCCCGTCCGGCGCCACGCGATGCACCGTTCCATCATTCCGGCAAGACACAAATAAGTTTCCCATGCGGTCCAGCGCCAATCCGCTCGGATTCATCAGCGACGTCACATATGGCTTCACATTGAAATTCGCCGTCACTTTGTAAAGCGAGACCGGCACGCGCTGTCCGCGTGGCCCGCTGAATGTCACGTATGTATTTCCCTCAAAATCCACCGCGGGATTCGCGGCGGGTTGCAGGTTGTCCGCAATCTGCATCGCAACGGAAATTGCGAACGGCTCGCTCCGGTTTCCGCCGCTCTCGATGGACACCAGTCCGCCGGCCGCCCCGTCCGGCACGCGCGCCACAACGCGGTTCGCGCTCACCAGCGAAAGCCCGCTCTCCGCTTCGCCAAAGCGCACCACAGGCTTTGCGGCGCCGCGCGAGGCAAAGCCGCTGCCGATCAGCGCCACTTCGCCGCCGGGAATGGCCGCGCTCGGCGTCACCCGCTCAATACGCGGTGTTCCATTTCTTTCCACGGATGTTCCGAACCCAAATTTCATAGCAAATGAAAGTGTAGCGCGACGCGCAGCAGAATGGCAGCGTAGACACCCGCGAGCCAATCGTCCGCCATGATTCCCCAGCCGCCGGGCAATTTTTCCAGATTCTTGATTGGATACGGCTTCCAGATATCGAACAGGCGGAACAGCAGGAATCCCGTGAGCAAATATTTCCAGTTCACCAGGCTCAGCGCGGCAAAAATCGCATAGATGGAAAAATCCATGTGAGTTTGCAAATTCGGCATCGCAATTGGAATCAGCGGAAGAACCAGCGTCAAATGCTGCCCTGCTACTTCGTCTATCACCACGAATTGCGGGTCCTTGATTCCCGCGTAGTCCGCCGCGAGGTGCGAAGCCCATACGCCCGCCAACGCGAGAAAAATCAGCAGCGTAAACGCGCACGCCAGCGGAAGCCACAGAGCCGCGTCATGAATGTCGGAACCCGGCACCAGAAAATGCTGGTCCATCAGGGTCGAGTCGGCCAGTGGGTGCAACGAGAAAAGGTCAGTCCAATGCGCCGGGCGCAGAAAAAACACCGCGGATAGAAAAATCGTCACCACGCCCACCAGCGAGCCGAAGGTTCCCGGCGCTTTTGGCGCATACCCTACTCCCAGCGCCGTCGCAATCGCCAGCGCAAGCCGCGGCTTCTCTTTTTGTGTGGAGGGCTCAGGATTCGGTGTCATCGGTCTCGTTCAAATCGAGGATGATGGTCTTGCGATTCTCTTCCGGCTTCTCCAGCTCTTCTTCGTCGAAAATCGGATCGGACACCACATATTTTTCGCTCGCCCAGTTGCCGAGGTCCATTGTCCGGCAGCGTTCGCTGCAAAAAGGGAAGTCCTTGTGTTTTTCGGAATCGGTTGCAGCTTTGCAGATGGGGCAGCGGTAGATCATAAGTCAGGTTCGTCCCGGATATCGGACCCAATCTTAACTCAGCCGACTAAAGTTCGTCAGCCTAGTACGCGCAACGGCGCGCCCGTCGTGATTCGCATAAGGGCTTCCGCAGGTACAGGCACAGTTTTTCGCCTCGGTTCCGGCCGCGGCTCAATCTCCACGACGCGGCCCACGAGGTCGTACGCATCGGTCTTTTCAATTTCGACGCGCACCATGTCGCCCATCGCCGCAATCTCGCCGCTCGGCAGCTCGATGTCCGTCAAATAAAGTTTGCCGTCAATTTCCGGCGCCATTCCTTCGAGCCGCGCTTCCCACACGAGCGGATTCTCTTTCGATTCGCCCTCGACCAGCGCTCGCACCGTCTGTCCCTTGAACCGCCGCAGATTCTCCCGCGAAATCTTCTTTTGAATTGCCATCAAGCGGTTGCGCCGGTCGGTAATCGTTTCCGCGTCCACTTTTCCATCGAGCGGAAAACTCGCGGCATTATCCACATCCGAATACTCGAACGCGCCCATCCAATCGAGTTTGGCGGCGCGCACAAAATTGCATAGCTCTTCAAAATCCGCTTCTGTTTCGCCCGGAAATCCCACAATGAAAGATGTGCGCAGGGAAACCCCGGGAATCGTCTTGCGAATCCGCTCCAGCAATTTCAAAAACGCATCACCATTCGAGCCGCGCTTCATTCGCGCGAGCACGTTGCGGCTCGCATGCTGCAGCGGCATATCCATGTACTTCACCAGCCGCGGATGCATCGCAAGCGCGTCCAGCAAACCTTGCGTCACGCGATTCGGATAAGCATAAAGAAAACGCACCCACGCCAACTCACCGATTTCCGCAAGCCGCCCCAACAATTTCGCCAGCCCGTCGCGCAATCCCCAATCTTCACCGTACGAAGTCGTGTCCTGCCCGATCAACGTAACTTCACGCGTGCCGGCGGCAGCCAGATTTTCCGCTTCCTTCACCACTGACTCAAACCGCCGGCTGCGAAATTTTCCTCGCAGTTGCGGAATGATGCAGAAGCTGCAGGGATGATCGCAGCCTTCCGCAATCTTGATGTACGCGGCATGCTTCGGCGTGGTTACAATCCGCGGCGTCAAATCGTGATACAAAAACGCGGGTGGCTGCGCCGGTAAAACTCTCAAATCGCCTTCAACGGCTTCGATGATTCGTTCCACTTCGCCCGTGCCCACTACCGCGTCCACTTCCGGCACCTGCTCCAAAATCTGGTTGCGATACCGTTCGACCAGACATCCCGCTACAATCAATTTCTTCGCCGCGCCAAATTTCTTGTGCTCCGCCATCTCCAGAATCGTGTCCACCGATTCCTTTTGCGCGGACTCGATAAAGCTGCACGTGTTCACGACAAGGATTTCCGCCTCCGCCGCGTGCGGCGTCAGCTCGTATCCTTCGCGCGAAAGAATGCCCATCATCACCTCGCTGTCCACGAGGTTCTTCGGGCATCCCAAACTCACGAATCCGACTTTGGTGTTTGCGCGCGTCATAGTGCGTTTTTTATGCTGTTATGCAATTCACAAGTATAACATGCCCGCGAAAATGGCCGGAAAACGGCCTATTCCCGCGCGTTGATTCGAGATTTTATTTCGAGAGAGAGTATTAATGTGACCGGACGGTCGAGCGAATTTCTCCCAGCAATTCCCGCAAGCGGCCTGTATCGCAAGTAGCGCCGCCAAATCGTGCGGCCGAATAGAGTTGTGTGAACTCCTGCACTGCGCGCGACAACTTCGTCTCTTTGACCACGGCGGCAAATTCGTTGGGCGTCTGGGTTTCTTCGCGCGATAATCCCGCTTTTTTCAGAACGCGCAGCATTTCCAGATACAACCGCGACGCAAGTTGCGGATTATTCTGCGACTCCGGATTGCCGTGCAACTGCAGGAAAAGCCGCACGAAGCGGACAAGCCGCCCAAGCAGATTGAAACGCAGCACCAAAAGGAAGGAAATCAGCGCGAGCGGCAATATCATTCCAAGAGATGCATGGCGGAACGTCCATCCGCGAAGCAGCGCCTTTCCCATGCTTTCCTTGCGATCGAACCAATCGCGCGCCCTCTCTCCCCAATTGCGCGATTTCGCCTGCAGGGATTGCGCCAACTGCACCTGGTGTCCGAGATCGTAATTGATCACCCATTCGTTCCAGGTCAGCTCAATCCAGTCCGCAATCAAAGCAAGCCGCGAAAACATTCCCGGCGTTACTGCGGCAGCCGGCGGCGTCGGATCGAAAACCACCCAGCCGTTTCCCGGAAAATAGACTTCCACCCAGCTGTGCGCGTCGCTCGCGCGCACGATATAATCGCCGCCGAGCGCGTTGTATTCTCCCGGCAAAAATCCGTTCACTTCGCGCGATGGAATTTGCACCGTGCGCAGCATCACCGCCATCGCCGATGCAAAATATTCGCAGTGCCCGGCGCGCGTCTCGAATAGAAAATGCGCCAGTGGATCTCCGCCCGGTTTTCCCGTCAGATCGAGAGTGTAAGCATATTTTGTGCGCAGGAAATTCTCGAGCGCGATTGCCTTGTCCACCGGCGTTTGCGCGTTCGCTGTCGCGCTCTTCGCGAGTTCGAAAATTCGAGGATCGACTTTAGGCAGTTGCAAGTACGCGTCCGTGATGGAATCGGGATAGGTCGTGCCCGCCGCGCGCAGTTTTTCCAGTTGAAATTGCGGCAGCCGCGAAACTCCGGAATAACGCATCGCAGCAAAATTGTGAAATGGATTGAAAAAGGAATCGGAGGAATCGCGGAAAAGATAGGCGCGCCGTCCGTAGGGGCTTGAGCGATCGCCGTAAAAACTTCCGCGTATTGCGACGCCGTTACCGGGAATGAAAACCGCGTCGCTCGCCATCGGCTCCATCAGCACGGTATATTGCAAGACGCGGGCTCGTTCGCCGCTCTTTAGTTGCGCGGCCCCGATGGGGATCCAGCCGTCGCCGTTTGCAAGTACCGCGACTGTGCCGCGACCGCCGGAGCTCCAGCGCGTCCCGTCAAAATTTGCCAGCGCGATTCCGCGCCAGCGCAGTTGGTTGTATTCGACCGGTGCGCCAGTTTGCACGCGCATCACGACCGCCGTGTTCTTTTTGATCTCACCAATTTCGCCGAGCTCTACGTCATCCGTAAATCCGGACATCAGCGTGGTGTTCATGCTCGTGCGGCCCATGTATCCGGCGCTGAATCGCGGAAAGAAAAAGAAGAGAAGGCCGCCGGCAAGAATTGCGCCCACGGTTACGCAAAAAACGGCGGCTCCAAGCGCCCGCGCAAGCCGGCGTTCGTGTTCATTTGGATTTGGAATTTGCGCTGGCAAAGCGTCCGCTGCGCCCCGCCGCAACTCAATGGACGCAAACGCGGCAACCGCGAAAAGAAGGTAGACAAAAAACAGAATGAGAAACGTGGTGTCAACGGTGAGAACCGCGGAAGCCAGAACTGCGGCGAACGAAAGCATCGAAAGAAAGAGTGCGTCGCGATCCGTGGACGCGCTGTACAAGCGCACCAGGGTGATGAAAAAAAGAAAATGAATCGCGGCAATCAACCCGCCGTAAAGTGCGGAATTCGGCGAGCCCGCCGCATACGCGCGCGAGAGAACGAAGATATCCACCGGAAAAAACGCGAGGTATCCGGTAACAAGTAATGTCGCAGTGCGCGTGCTGAGTTCTGGCGGATGGTGGTGCCACCAGCGATGGCCTTTATAGAGAAGTCCGGCAACAACGAGGATGGTGCTCAGAATATCCAGCTTGCCGGTGGAGACGACGCAGATCGTGCCGGTGAGAATGAGCAGAAACTGGGAAGCGCGAAAAAATCGTTCGGCGGGAAGTTCCGTGGAGCTGGGATTCGGAGATGCGCTCGCCATAGTGAATTTTAAGAATAACACCGGTGGGTGAGGCGACGAGGCAAAGCGGGCGAAAGAATAACGCTCTGTTATTGGCCTTTTGTGTCATGCGCGGTCAGGGCGCGGTCTGCAATCTTTCTGGTGAGATTGGAAACAGCCCGCTTTGTAACGTCACGCAAATCCAGGGTCTCTGCGCCTTTCACTTTCGGCAATTTCGCGACCGGCACGAGGAATCCATTGACAGTCACTTTACGGAAAGTGACTGCATGGCGAACCATCTGTAGCGGCTTGCTCTCCTCTGGGAACTCCAGTCCGCGATTTATTTTTTTCCAGACATCGCGAGCTGCGTCCAATGGAACCCCTATTGCTGAAACAGTTGGAAAATGCCAGAGATTCGCGACGAGAGTTGGAATGTGGTCGGGAATGGAATTCGGATTCTTGACCTTCGGCGGAGGAAGTAGAAGAGTTTCTCCTTCCGGATTAGCGAGCACTAACGCTACGAGATTGACTTCCACGAGTTCCTGTTTCTTGCCCGCCTCAGGTAAGGTTTCCGCAATACCTAATTTTCTGCCTTCGCAGTGCGTTGCGACCGGGCAAAGCAAACACTGCGGCGCGCGCGGCGTGCAAACGGTTGCGCCGAGTTCCATCACAGCCTGATTCCAATCGCCGGGCGCGTTTCGATCGAGCAAGCGATTCGCTTCTTCGTGGAGCGCTTGCCATTTTTTTGTTTCGCGCAAATCGCCGCGAATCGCTCCGAGGCGCGCAAGCACGCGCGCTACGTTTCCATCGAGCACGGCGGCGCGCTCACCAAATGCGATGCTCGCAATGGCGGAGGCCGTGTAATCGCCAATTCCCGAGAGTGACAGAATTTGCTCGCGGCGCTGCGGGAACTTCCCGCCAAATTCCGCGACAACTTGCCGCGCCGCTTTTTGTAAATTGCGCGCGCGGCTGTAATAACCAAGGCCCGACCAAAGCTGAAGCACTTCTTCTTCCGGCGCCTCGGCAAGCGATTTCATATCAGAGAATCGTGCGAGGAAGCGTTCGTAGTACGGAATCACTGCAGCGACACGCGTTTGCTGCAGCATGATTTCCGAAAGCCAGATTTTGTAAGGATCTTTCGTCCGCCGCCACGGAAGGTCGCGCTGAAATTGGCGAAACCATGCGAGAAGCGATTTGCGAAACGATGCGAGTGCGCGGCCGCTAAGCATATTGCGCAGTATTCTCGCACAGCGGAGAGCGTGACGCTTTATTCGATGAAATCGTCGAGGAACAAAACGTAGGATGAGTGCCACAGCAAGGCAGGAATGGAGCCATGCTGTTGGCTGGTGACGATGATTTTGAAAATGTCCGAAGCGGAGGCGAGGTCCTGCATCAACGCATGCGATGGATCGAAGGGCAGCGGCTGAACTTTTGCGAGATGGCCGAGAATGGGAAAGATATGTTCTCCGGCGGTGGCGGATGGAGTCTCGAAACCGGGGCTGCGGTATTGAAGCTGCGCGCCGCGCTCAAAAAAATGCCACGCGAGGCCTGCGCAGAGCGTGACAGCACGTTCAAATCGCGGGTTGCGAGTCTCCGGCGAAGAGGGAACTACTGTTCCTGGTGGCAGATGCGGATCGAGAACGAGGAGGACGCGAAAATCTTCTTCGAGTGTGAATTCTCGCACCATCAATGCTCCGAGACGCGCGGACGCTTTCCAATGCACATAGCGCGCGCTGTCGGTCGGCAGGTACTCGCGCAAGGCGTACAAATCCTGGCCGCGGCCCTTGGACATACTTTCCAGAGCGCCTTCGATGCCCGCGAAAATCTCCGAGAAATCTGCGACCGTCTCAACGCTGGGATAAACAAGAACTTCTTTTTTCATTTCCAAGCGGCGGGCTTTTTCCAAAAAACCGAAAGGAAAACGCGTGACGATGCGGAAGGCGTCCTGTCTATAAACACCGCGCTGCGGAAACGTGACCGGCACGCGCTGGCGGAGCGATTCCTTGCGCGGCAAATACGGAAAATAAATCTTCGATTGCAACATTGCCACGGCGGCATCTGAATTTTTGGGCGTAACGGCTTCGACCATCAACGAAAACGACGGCATCGTCAGTTTTTCGTTTTCCAGCTCCACCGTTGCGCGTTCCGTCTGGCCGGCAAAGATGTGTTCCGGCATTTCGAGATGCAGCTCGACTCCGGAAAGACAAACCGAGGAGAGCAAGCCGGACATCAGGATGATGGCGATCAGGCACGCGAGAATCAGGAAGAGAAGATTGTTGCCGGTGTTCAGCGCGGCGAGCGCGACGACGAGCGTTCCGCCGATGTAAATCCACCCGGCCCGCGTGATTCTGTACTCCATTTTGTAGCCGATCCAACGGAGAGGCGTGCGCTTGGCCAGAGTGGGGACGAGCGTAACGGCGACCCAACCCGCGACGGCGAGCGCGAGCAGCGCGGAAGTTCCCGCAAGAAGGACATTGCCGAATTCCGCAGCGACGCCGGAATAGAGGGCAAGGATGAGGGCAACGCTCAGCGCAGTGATGGAAAGAAGAAACGCACGGACGGCAGGGCGGTCGGCTTTTGCCCAAAGTTGCGCGACAGTGGATGGATGGCTCACGGAAAAAATCTTAGAGCGGAACGCGAACGGACTCGACGATTTCGCGCAGGGCGGTTTCCGTCGTTTCCGATTTTCTCTGGAGCGAAGCGTGGCGCGCGCTGGCGACGACGCGATGCGCGAAGACCGAGACGGCAAGCTGTTTGAAATCGTCCGGCAGGCAGAAATCGCGGCCGTCCAGGAATGCCCGAGCCTGCGCCGCGCGCTGCAACATTAACGTTCCGCGCGGACTGACGCCGAGCGCGAGCTGATCCGATTTACGCGTGCGATTCACGATTTCGAGCGCGTAATCCTGCAAACTCGAATCCACTTTGATGTGTGTGACAGCTTCCTGCATGGCGAGAACTTCAGCTACGTCGGCGACGGGTTGCAAGGAATGCAACGGATCATCGTTGGCACGCTTGCGCAGAATTTCTTTTTCCGTTTCATGCGAGGGATAACCCATCTTGATGCGCATCAGGAAACGATCGAGCTGCGATTCCGGCAGCGGATACGTGCCGTGATGCTCGACGGGATTTTGCGTAGCGATGACGAGAAAAGGATTTGGCAACGGCAACGTTTTTCCGTCCACGGTAACTTGCGCGTCGTTCATTGCTTCGAGCAGCGCGGACTGCGTGCGCGGCGTGGTGCGGTTGATTTCATCGGCGAGAACGACGTTGGCAAAAATCGGGCCGGGACGAAATTCAAATTCGCGCGATTCCGGATTGTAGACGCTGACGCCGAGGACGTCGCTCGGCAGCAAATCGGAAGTGAACTGCACGCGCTGGAATCCGCACTGAAAGGATTTCGCGAGTGCTTGCGCGAGCGTGGTCTTTCCCACGCCGGGAACGTCTTCGATGAGCAGGTGACCGCGCGCGAGAAGAGTGATGAGCGCGAGTTGGATCGCTTCTTCCTTGCCGTAAATGGCGCGGGCGATGGTGCTCTTCAACTGCGACACGACGTGAGAGGTGGCGGTCGGCATCTGGTTGTAAACCCGGGCCCTTCCTGCTACAAATATAAACGGAGCTGGGCGACTAGCTCAGTTGGTTAGAGCGCTCGCCTCACACGCGAGAGGTCAAAGGTTCAAGTCCTTTGTCGCCCACCATTCCCAATTCCATTATTCATTTTAGCCAAACAAGCTCATGTTGAACATTTTCCGTGCGCTGGAGTTTCTAGGGCTGAGCGTGTGGCTCGGGAGTGATATTTTCCTGAGCTTTGTGGTGGCGCCCGGGGCGTTTCGGGTGCTGGCGCCGAATCGGGATCAGGCCGGGGCGATCGTTGGATTTGCCTTGACGAAAATGCACCTGCTTGGGATCGCGTGCGGCGTTGCGATCTTGCTGCTGCGCCTTTTACGGACGAAATCGTTTGCGAGTCTGGCGGCGGCGCCGGGGCTCTGCGTAATGCTGATGGTTTTGTTGACGGCGGTTTCACAGATTGCCGTAACTCCGAAGATGGCGGCGTTGCGGACACAGATGGGCTCGATCCAGGCGACGGCGGCGGACAGTCCGTTGCTGGCCGAGTTTGGGAAGTTGCACCAGATTTCGGTCACGCTAGAGAGTGGCGTGTTGCTGGCCGGAATTGCTTGTATCTTTTTGATGGTGCGCGAGTTAGCCACGAAATAGCCGACTTGGGCTAAGGCACGAGAGGCCACATCCCCCTATTGTTTTGGCAAGTGTGCGCAATTCAATGAAAAGAAACGATTTACGGCTGATTTGCGTCAGTCGGTTTGCGCGAAGTGTTTCTAAATAGAAGAAATTAAGATAGTTAAAACCCGTTCTCTTGCGCGTAAATCAGAAAGCAGAGTTGGACACGGGGGGATCGGACGGAATTTTCTGTATGTGCATGTTAATACAGTCGTTACGATAATGCAAGAGGAATTTGCACTGAACTACGGGCGGGACTGGCGATCTCGCGGAAATCCTTAAGTTTCCTGTTGACAGCGAAACGGGCCACTGCTATTTTTCTACCATAGATGCTAGAAAAATAGCGGGACATGACGAAAATGCATTCACATAGCGCACTCTCCAGACGGGAACGGCAGATCATGGACGTTCTTTACAGAACCGGGCGTGCGAGTGTTGCGGACGTGCTCAGCCAGCTTGGCGGGAAACCACATTATTCGACGGTGCGCGCTCAACTTCGTGTACTGGAGGAAAAAGGGCACGTGCGGCATGAAGAAGACGGATCGCGCTACCTCTATGTGCCGACGGTGCCGCGCGATGTTGCACGGCGGTCCGCGCTGCGGCATCTGGTTGAAACGTTTTTCGACGGTTCCGCGGAGAAAGCGGTGACCGCGTTGCTTGGCGATGAAGCTGAGCAGGTGTCACCGGAAGAATTGGAACGGCTTGCGCAACTGATTGAGAAAAGCAGAAAGGAAAACAAACCATGAGCGGGCCGACGGCTTTTGAACCCGGGGCTACCTATCTGATGGCATGTTTTGTGAAGGCAACGATTGTGCTGGGCGCTGCATGGATGCTGACGAGCGTTTGGCGTGGCATGTCCGCGGCGTTCCGACATTCGATCTGGGCCGCAGCAATTCTGGCCACGCTTGCGCTGCCGTTGTTCATGTTCTTTGTCCCCGCTTGGCATTCGACGGCGCTGGGGAATGCGGCGCGTGTTCTCAGCGCGCGAAATGCGCCCCTCACTTATGGCGGCACGGAAAATGTTCGCGCGATGATTGTGAACGCGGTTTTGACCGCACCGACCGACAGGAGCTGGGGAGGGTGGGTTTTTCTCGGATGGATGCTCGGTTTCTGCATTTTTGCGGCTAGGTTTGGCGCGGGGCTTATCGGCCTTCGAAGGATGGCCGGCCGTTGCCCTTTGCTGAACCAAAGCGAGTGGATCCGAAGCGCGGAAGGAATTTGCCGCAGTCTGCGTATAAGACGCCGAGTGCGATTGCTCAAGTGTGAGCGGACAGCCGCTACGCCGGTGACGTGGGGCGCGCTTCGTCCTGTGATTCTGGTCCCGGCAAGTGCGGAGAATTGGTCCGAGGCGCGCAGAAGCAGCGTTTTGTCCCACGAGCTTGCGCACGTAGCGAGACTGGATTGGCCGTTGCAAATCTGCGCGGAGCTGATGCGAGCGATTTATTGGTTTCATCCACTGGCGTGGGCCGCAACGAGACGGCTGCGCAGAGAAGGCGAGCGCGCCTGCGATGATTCTGTCCTGAACTCCGGAATCGAAGCCTCCGACTATGCAAAGCAACTGCTTGAGCTTGCATCCACGCTCCGGAACTCCATGCGGAGTTGGTCTTCCGCTCTTGCCATCGCCCGGCAAACAAATCTGGAAGGGAGATTTAGTGCCATGTTGAATCCATCGATCAATCGCAGGAATTTATCGTGGGGCGCGAAGGCGCTGATGATGCTTGCCGCGGTGTGCGTGCTCGTTCCGCTAGCTGCTTTGCGACTCCCGGCGCAGAGCGCAGGGAAGTTCAGCGGGATCATTTCCGATCCGAGCGGAATGCCGGTCGCGAACGCGACAGTCATTATGGACAATCACAAATGGGACGGGGTTCACGGGATTCAGATGACGACCTCGGATGCCGAAGGCAAATACAGTTTTGTAGGACTGCCAGCTGGCGAATATGAAGTGCGCGTGACGAAACCTGGGTTCGCAGAGTTTCGGGCAACGATTTCTTCGCTCGACTCAGGGCACGATTCTCCGCACAACAACATAACGTTGCAGATCGGGAGCGTGAACGAAGAGATCGATGTGATGGCAGAGGGCGGACCGAAAGAAGGAATTAAGCAAGGCGTGCAAGGAGGCGTGGCAGGAGGAGTGACCGGCGGAGTGGCGACCAACGGACCTACAAAAACAATTCGTTTGCGGATTGGCGGCGAAGTGCAAGCGCCGAAGATCATTGAGAAGGTGCCTCCGGTCTATCCGGAAAAAGCTAAGGCAGCGGGAATCGATGGGACGGTGATTTTGCACGCGATCATTTCAAAGGATGGGAATCCGCTTTCGTTGCGAGTGATGAACAACCAGATTGATCCGGACCTGGCGCGCGCGGCGGTGGAAGCGGTCAGCAAGTGGCACTACAAGCCGACGCTGCTCAATGGAGAACCGGTTGAAGTGGATACCACGATTATGGTGAAATTCACGCTGATGCCTTAGCGGAACTGGCTGCGCCGTCCTCGCTGAATTCCCGAGCAGTTATCGCCGTCGCGATTTGGGAGCATTGGCGCGGCGTGCGCCTCGTTTGATCCTGTTTGAATTCGAATTGCGTTTGCGCGGCTTGCGGGGGCGGATTTTGTTGGTGGCGGCGTAGCCGGCGCGTTGGAAGGCGCGCCACATGTACCAACTGGCGACGGTGCGATAGGGGCGCCAGCGTTCGCCGAAGGCGAGAAGTTCCTTGGGGCTGGGCTTGTGTTTTTTGCCGTAGGCGACGGACCAGCCTTTTTGCACGCCGAGGTCGTGGATGGGAAGCACGTCCGGGCGGCCGAGGCGGAAAATCAAAAACATTTCGACGGTCCAGGCGCCGATGCCGCGAACGGAAATGAGGCGCTTGACGAGTTCCTCGTCGGAGAGTTTCTCGGATTCTTCCATTGATGGGACGATGCCCTCGATCGTTTTTTTGGCGAGATCTTTCATCGCGAGGACTTTTGCGCCAGAAAGGCCCGCGTTGCGGAGGGATTGCGAGCGGAATCTGATCATTTCCTGTGGAGTGGGGATGCCGCCGGTGGCGCTCAGCGCCTTGATGCGGGCGAAGATGGTGGCGGCGGCTTTTCCCGAAATCGATTGGTAGGCGATGGCTTCGAGGAGCGCTTCGTAAGGAGACTGATGCGCGTCCATTTCAGCCTGGAACGGATTGCAGGTACGGATGAGTTCAGCGAGGCGTTCGTCGCGTTCGGAAAGATGCTTTGTGGCAGCGTTCAGGTCGAAAGGAAGTGCAGGCGGCTGGTTGATCAAGTGAGGTCTCCCAAGTCAGAGCTCGAGAATAACGCAAAATTAGAGGGAGCGAAAGAAAAACGAAGAGAGATTGCTAGCTTCGGCGGCCGCTGCTGTCCCGATTCGCCGCAAAATAGGCGCAGACTGAGTTGACCGGACAAGCATCGCACTTTGGCTTTGTTCGTTTGCAGGTTTCCTGGCCGTGGCGTTTCACGAGCAGGTAGGCGCGCATCCTCGGATCAAATTTCTCCGCAATCTCGGTTGAGATGGCTTCTTGCAGACGACGATAGGTCCTTGCGTAGTTTTCCTGTTCTTTGCCATCAAGGATTCGAGCCAAAACATGAGCGCAATTGGAAGGTACAGCCGCAACTGGCGCAATTCCCGAAAACAAAAGGATGCGGTCCGCGCCTGGGTCCGCTATGCCGGGAAACTTCTTTAAGATTTTTCTGGCTTCGCTCGCGGGTTTGGCGAGAGCGGACCGCAGATCTCCATCGAATTGATCTTTCACGCGCATCGCAATTTCCTTGAGCCGTAAACCTCGCAGTTCGGGAAACATGCCGCCAGGTTTGAGGGCAGAAGCCAATTTTGCGGGCGTGGCGCTAAGCAATTTCTCCGGCTCGATTCCGATTTCGGTGGAGAGCTTCTTCCAACCTTTTGCGCAAGTCACGTCGCTTGCGGGATACCCGCAGTGCCACCACACAATGAATTCATAGGGATCGAGTGGCCAGCAGGGCTCTTGCCTTCTGTAGAATTTTTCCAGCTTGGCCAGGATGTCAGTTAGGTTGAGGCTAGCCTGCCGCATGGAACTAATCGGGATGTTAGTGACCATTTTTGGTTAGAGCAAGCATCGAATTCGGGCATATCAGAGCCTCCAACAATTGCTGTGCTAAAATTTCTGGTTTATGCAAACAGGAATTATTGGACTACCACAGGTTGGAAAGACGACGCTGTTCCGGATTTTGACGAAAGCGCACGTGGACGCGTCGAAGGGCGGACAGGAGACGCGGGTGGGCGTGGCGAAAGTGCCGGAGCCGCGGCTGCTGGATTTGGCGAAACTGTATTCCCCGAAAAAAATTACTTATGCGACGGTGCAGTATGTCGATTTGGGCGGGATGCAGAAGGAGCGCATGCGCGAGTCGCTGGCGTCGTTGCGCGAAGTGGACTGCATCGCGCACGTAATTCGCGTGTTTGACGATCCGAGCGTGCCACACTCGGAGGGAAGCATTGATCCGCTGCGCGATGCGACGAATCTGGACCTGGAGCTGATTCTTTCCGACCACGAGCAGATTGCGAAGCGGCTGGAGCGCATTGAGAAGGATTTGAAGAAGAAGAGCGACAAGGCGCTTGAAGCGGAAAAAGCGGTTTTGGAAAAGTGCAAAGCGCATCTGGAAGCGGAAAAGCCGTTGCGGGAGTTGCCGTTGACTGCAGAGGAGCGCAGGCCGATTGGTGGATTCTTGTTTTTGTCGCAGCGGCCGATGCTGTACGTGCTGAATTTGGGAGATGAAGAAGCAGGTGAATTAGGCACTGCAGTGGAGCGGCACAAATTGGGGGCGCTACAAGGAAGGCCGAATACGGGAGTGGTGGCGGTGTGCGGGCGGCTCGAAGCAGAGCTCGCGGAGATGGATGAGAAAGAAGCTGCGGAGCTACTGGCTTCTTATGGATTGAAAGAGCCCGGGCTGAACCGGCTGATTCATGCAACGTACGATTTGATGGGGCTGACGTCGTTTTTTACGGCGGGAGAGCCGGAAGTGCGCGCGTGGACGATTCATAAAAACACGAATGCGGTGAAAGCGGCAGGCGCGATTCATAGCGACATTGAAAAAGGGTTTATTCGCGCGGAAGTGGTGCGATGGAATGATTTGGTTGCGGCGGGGTCGCTGGGTGCCGCGCGGGAAAAAGCGCAGGTGCGGCTTGAAGGGAAAGATTACATCGTGCAAGAAGGCGATGTGATTTTGTTCCGGCACTCGGGGTAGCGACGAAATTATTCGAGCGTAGCCATCGGTCACGTGCGCGCGCGGCGTACTTTCGGGCGGGCGCACAGATGAATCCTTCCACGTAGTTTCCAAACAATGCGGCAGAGTGTTGTATTCTGCTGCGTCACCAAAACCCATGGAACATGAATTGGCAATTCGAACGGCGATGGCGGCTGGGCTAGGGCTTGTGGCCGCGGCAGGGAATTTGCTCGGCGGATATTTTGTCGTGCGCAGGGACTGGCCGCGGCAATTCTTGCAATATTTCCTGGCGCTCGGCGCGGGTTACATGCTCGCGGTGGCGTTTCTGGAAATCATTCCGGAATCACTTGCGCTTGCCGGGCGTGACGCGATGTTTTTTGTTATGGCGGGATTTTTCCTGGTGCACCTGTTCGAACACACGCTTGCCCCGCATTTTCACTTTGGCGAAGAGACGCACACGGAAGAGATGTCGCATCATCGCGCGCAGAACAGCGTGATGCTGGGCCTTGTGATTCACACTTTTTTTGACGGCGTGGCGATCGCTTCCGGGTTTTTGGTTTCCACCTGGCTGGGCACAGTGATATTTATTGCAGTGTTTCTGCACAAGCTGCCGGAGGGTTTTACCGTGGCGTCGGTTTTTCTGGCATGCGGAAAAGGAAGAAAGAAGGCGATCCAGGCGGCGGCAGCTTTGGGAGCAGCGACGCTTTTGGGTGTTTTGCTGACGAGCGTGCTGCAAAGCCAGCTTCGGTATGCGTTGCCGCTATCGGGCGGGGTGACGGCGTATGTGGCTGCGACGGACCTGTTGCCCGAGGTTAACCGTGAGCCGAACTGGCGTCTGGCGGTGCTGGTATTTGTGGGCGTGGCTAGTGTGCTGATAATGCAGCATTTATTCCACGTTTAGGTTGAGCGGCGGTGTCGGCAAAAACTGACATGTGGCTGCAACTTTCTGATTATTCAGGTGTTCGACAGGATGTGGTTGCTATGACCAGGTCGGACGTCCAACTGATGCTGGACGTAAAGGCGGGCGACCAACAGTCGTTCGAGCTTTTGCTCCAGAGGTATAGGACGCCACTGGTCAATTTCCTGTACCGGATGGTTCGAAACCGGGAACAGGCGGAAGACCTAGCCCAGGAAGTTTTCTTGAGGGTGTATCGCGCGCGGGAAGATTACGAGCCGAGCGCGAAGTTCACCACCTGGCTGTTCCGGATTGCAACCAACCTCGCGCTGAATTCGTTGCGCGACCATCGGTACCAGAAGTTGGAAGTTTCGATGGATGCGCCGATCGTGGCCGACTCGGAAGAAGGCGACGAGCGGACGATGGAAGTAGCGGATGAACATCCGGACATAGAAGAGCACCTGGTGGAAGAGGCGAGAAAGAAAATGATCCGCCATGCAATCGAAAAGCTGCCGGAGAAGCAACGTGCGGCAGTTTTATTGCATAAGTATCAGGAGTTGGACTATTCGGAGATTTCGAAGATTTTGCAGTGCTCGGAAAGCGCGCTGAAGTCGCTGCTGTTCCGGGCCTATGAAACGCTGCGAGTGGAACTGGCCCCACTAGTGGCGCACTCGGTGAAGCACTAGGGCCCAAGGATGGTAGTTATGAGCTGTGGAAAAATGGAAACGCGGATTCTGGCGTACGTGGATGGCCGCCTGAAGCAGGGCGAGCGAGCCGAGGTGGAAAAACACCTCGAAGGCTGCGCGGCGTGCCGTTTGCGTGTGAATGAGTTTCGCGCGGTGAACGAATTGCTGGATGAGTTGCCGGTGATCGAACCGTCGGGCGCATTCAACGCGCGCGTGCATGCGTTGGTGGCGGCAGAACCGCGGAAGAAGAGCAGCTGGCTGGCGTGGCTTGCGCCGGCGCCGCGGATTGCTTTCGTGGCCTCGATGCTGCTGGTCGCGACGGTGTGGTTAGGGACGCGTCAGACGCCGACGCCGCCGATTGCCGCGCAGGATCTGCCGGTTGTGGAAAGCTCGGATTACGACGTGATTTCGAGCTTTACGCCGCTTTCGGATTTGTCGCTGGCTCCGGATGATGATGCTGACGATTCGGATGCGTCGCAACCGCAGCAGCCGCAACAAATGTAAAGAGAGATGAGCAGAAAATCCCAACTCGCCGGCTGTTTATTCGTGCTGGGACTCGCCGTGCTGGCTGCGCTTCCGGCGGAGGCGCAGAATCGTCCGCCAAAAAATAATCGGCAAGAGCAAAGGCAGCAACCTCGGCAGCCACAAGGCCAACAACAAGGGCGGGATCAGCAGCGGGCCAGCGCCCGGGGCGATGCACATTCCAATCGGCCGCCTGCCCGCGAATCTGTGGTTCCGAACACGAATCGTCCACCTGAACGAGCGCGAAATCAGCAGAACCGTCCGCCGTCGGCGTATAACCCGCCGCAGCGGAATTTCAACAGTTTGAATCCGCAAGAAAAGCAAAGAGCTCTTGAGAACAACAGGGACTTTCAGAAGCGAACTCCTGCGGAACAACAGCGAATTAAGCGGGGTTTGGAAAACTGGAATCGGTTAACACCGGAACAGAAGAATCACATCAAGAATGACGTACTACCAAAGTGGCGCCAGCTTCCGCCGGATCGCCAGCGAGCAATCGGCAGCCGACTCAACGTACTGCAGAGCATGCCGGAGTCAGCACGAAACCGGCATCTGGATGATCCGAATTTCACACGAGGCATGAGCGAAGATGACAAAGTGATGCTGCGCGATCTGGCCCACCAGCATGTGGGCGGGGCGCCGGAACCCCCGAACGAATAAGAGCTACAACTCCTACTAGAGAGCAAAAATCCCTCGCGCCGATGCGGCGCGAGGGATTTTTCTTAACGCAGAAGCAACCACGCTGTGTGGCCGGTTAAGGTTTAGTCGGCGGCGGAACCGCGACGCGGTTGCCGGGCACGACTTGCGTCTGGAATGAGAAGACCTCACAGCTCCCTGGGTTCACGTTAACTTTTATCCAATTAACATCGTTGGTATCGTTGAGCGCGTTGTCTCCATAAGTCTCGAGACGAGTGAAGTTTTCAAGTCGCACACCTTGTGCATTCAGGAAGGGCTTGTCGATTCGGAAGTAGTGCGTGTCGCCGTGCACGTAAGCGACAGGCTTCCGAAACGCCACAACCTCATCGCGAAGGGCGAGCAGAATTTCCTGGAAGCCGTCGGTCACACCAGGAGCGAGGGCTAACGTGTTGGGGTTACGAACGGGCTCGCTTTCCACGGGGTGGCTGTTGAACCCGGCGTCCGCCTGGGAAATCAGCATCACCGCGGCGGAGTTGCGGTCCTTTGCTTCCTGAAAAGTTTCGTGGAGCCAGGCGATGACGGCGTCACGGCGATAGGCCCATTCGACCGGATCTGGAGCGTCTTTGCAAAGATTGTTGCAGGAGCCCTGGATATTCATGGTTGCGAACGTGACGCCGTTGTAGGTCCAGCGCCGATTTTCGACGCAAGGAACCAGCCCGGAGACGCCGAGGCAAATCGGAGCGGTCTGAACTTCCTGTCGCAATTTGTGGCGGCCGCCGACGGTGAACGGTGAGTTGAAGAAAAGTTGGCGCTCGTGGTCGAGACGCTCAAGAGAGTTGAACGGCCCGTTTTCCGCAGCATCGCAGTCGGTCCAGTCGTTATCGCCGGGCGTGAAAGCAGCTGGAGCGCGAAGCTGGCTGAAATAGTGATCGAGGGCGTATTGATAGAGATCATCGCTGCAGGTAGTGGGAGTAACCGAGCCCGGAATGCCCTTGCCAGCCTTGAGGTCGCCGTCATGAACGGTGAATGCGAGCTCCTGTGAGTTCATGTCGGCGATCAGGTTTGGGACGCCCACTTGCGCCTGGACGTCGTTGTAAGGAAGATCGCCCCAAAGACCGATGGCAAACGAGTCGCGGTCCCTGTCGCCATCCCGGTCACCGTCATCTGCCCAGACCATTGTCCCGGCGGCGAGCGCCGACGATGCAAGAATGAACAACGCGAGATATGTTTTCCAGCTCAAATGCACAGAGCGCCAGACCTGGGGCACTCTATTTTCACGCGTAACCGTCACTGCCATAAGTTCCTCCGTCTTTTCGCGCACAAAAGTACGCAAATTATGAATTTGGCGACGGAATTTGACGTGCGCGTCTTACTGCACGATGAAAGGAGTATTTAAATAGCAAGACAGCCGGATGCGAAAGGGCGCTTCCTAAAGCGATTGCAGAAAAGTGAAGAGTAAGGACCGGCGCGAGATTCTTGATGCGCCAAATTGGAGCGATTGACAGGCGCAAGGAAATGGCGGCATTGTGACAGTTCGGGCTTTTCTGCATCGAACAGAATGAGGAGAATGGATTGGGAACCGGCCACAGCGCCGTCAGTTTGAATGAACCCGCGGGCAGTACTTCTTCAGCGCGATTCCGCGCATTAAAGCATCGAAATTTTCAGTTATTTGTCGGCGGACAACTTGTTTCGCTGATCGGCACGTGGATTCAGAACGCGGCGCAGCTTTGGCTCGTCTACCGGCTGACCAATTCGGCTGCGCTGCTGGGAATTTTTGGTTTTGCGAACCAGATTCCGATGCTGGTGCTGTCTTCCGTGGGCGGATATGTCGGTGACCGCTACAGCCGGCATCGCGGGGTGATTGCGACGCAGGCTGTTTCGATGCTTTTGGCGTTTTTGCTCTCCGTTTTGACGTTGAACCACTTGATTCACGACCGACGCGGCGCGTGGGTGGTGATTGTCATTGGATTCCTGCAGGGAGTCGTGAACGCGTTCGATGTGCCGATCCGGCAGTCATTTTTTGTGAATATGGTAGGGAAGCAGGATCTTCCGAACGCGATCGCACTCAATTCTTCGATTTTCAATGGGGCGCGCGTGGTCGGCCCGGCGATCGCCGGATTCGCAATCAAATTAATCGGCGAAGGATGGTGCTTTTTCGTGAATGGCCTGAGCTTCCTGGCCGTGATTGTAGCGTTGCTGGCAATGCGCGTTGTGCCGCAAGAGGAAATTGCCGAAAGTCGGTCCGCGTGGCAGAGGTTTTTGCACGGCTTCCGGTTTGCCATGAGCGACCGCGTGATTCGATCCGTTCTGATTTTGCTCAGCATGCTGAGTTTTTTTGGGCTGCAATACACAGTGTTTATGCCGGTTTTTGCAAAAGATATTCTGCACGGCGGCGAACTCGGGTACGGGTTGCTGATGAGTGCCTCAGCGGTAGGCGCTGTACTAGGTTCACTGCAGTTTGCAGCCAGAACCAGTTACAAAGGCATGTTGAAGTGGGTTGGTACGATGTTCCTAATAGCCTCGCTTGGGCTAATTGTTTTTTCGCAATCGCGCTGGTTCTGGTTATCGGCGGTGGTGCTGTTCGTTTTCGGATTCGCGGCGACTTCGCAGATGGCGGCGACAAATACGACTGTGCAGAATCGCGTGCCGGACGAGCTGCGCAGCCGCGTCATGGCGGTCTATGCGACGATGTTCATGGGAGTGCAGCCGATAGGATCGTTGGTCGCCGGTCCGCTTGTGAAACGATTTGGCGCACCGGCAACCGTGGCCACGTTTGGCGCGATCTGTCTGCTTGGCAGCTTGATTTACTTCTGGCGCGCGGTGCCGTGGGCGCGGAGCGTGAAGCCCGCCGAAGTGAAGGCTTAGTTCACCGACAGCACTACGACGCGATCCGTTTCATTTTTCGTCACCGCAGGAAGCTTTAGAACTACGCCGTTTGCCGATTGAGTCACTTCGACCTTGGCACCGCCGACCAACTCCTGTGCGCCGGAAATTGTTTTTGCGATGGGCGGAAGCGCGAGCAGCGGAGCGTTCCACTTCAAGACGTGGACATAAATTTTGTTGCCCTTCTGGGTGGTTACGCCCCAATCGGCTGGCGCGAGCGGGCCGCCGCGCGTTCCATAGATGGAATCACCGTATTTTGCGAGCCATTCGCCGACGGCGTGCAATCGCATCTGGAATTCTTCCTGGATTTCTCCATTCGGCATCGGGCCGATGTTCAGCAGCAAATTCGAATTGTTTCCCGCGGCGCGAACGAGCATCTCTTCGACCTCTTCCGGACTCTTGTAGGAGCGGTCGCCGATGTTGAAGCCCCAGGAATCGTTGAGAGTGTTGCAGCTCTCGAGCGGAAGTGCGTCGCTGACATAGGTTGTATTGAAGCCGGCGGTGTTACGGCCGGGAAGATCGCGTTCGAACGTTTGAACATCTTCGCCGGGGCGCGGCGTTTGATGGTGGTTCGGAATGATGAGGGCGGCGGGCTGCAGTTGGTGAATGAGCGCGTAGGTTTTGTCGAGATGCCAATCGGCATCGGGTTTATCCCACATACCATCGAACCAGATTCCCGCGATTGAGCCGTAGTTTGTGAGCAGCTCACGCAACTGGCCGTCCATGTAATCGTCAAGGTAAGCGTTCCAATCGCCGTGATCGGGGCGGCCGTTATCCCAGGCGGTTCTGCCGCGCGGGTAGTAATCGGGGTTGTGCCAATCGAGCTGCGAGTAATAGAAGAACAGTTTGATGCCTTGCTTGTGGGCTTCGTCGGCGAGTTGCTTGAGCGGATCTTTGGCATACGGCGTGCGCTTTACAATATTCCAGTCGGAAATTTTGGAATCGAACATAGCGAAGCCGTCGTGGTGGCGCGAAGTGATGGTGATGTACTTCATGCCGGCGGCTTTGGCGAGCGCGACCCAAGTTTTGGCGTCGAATTTTTCGGGATCGAAAAATTTGGGCAGGCGCTCGTAGTCCTGAAGTTGCAGCTTGCGATTGTGGAGAACCCACTCGCCGTCGCCGAGTACGCTGTAAACGCCCCAGTGAATGAACATGCCGAATTTGGCGTCCTGGAATTCCTGGCGCGCTTTCAAATTTTCAGGAGTTGGTTGGTACGTGGACTGCGCCGACGCTGCGAAACTGGAAAAACACGCCAGCGCGAGGACAAGAAACTTCTTCAAGCAAAAATTGCGCAGAGTCATTTTCCTCACTCCAATGGAGTTTTCGCACGGACATTCTACAACAGAGACTCATTACGAGGGATTCGGGCGGTATTTCCAGACAGAAAGGGAAGTTTCCGCGGATGAAGTGGAACTTACAGCGGCGAGGACTGCGTCAACCGTCTTGCGTTTAGGGGAAAGGGAGCAGACGGGATCGGTGGCGGAGGCGTCTCCGGCGAGAAGGAGTGCCTGGCAACGGCAGCCCCCGAAATCTTGCGCGCGGCGGTCGCAGGATTTGCACGGCTCTTGCATCCAGGATTCGCCGCGGAATTTGTTAAAAGCGCTGCCTGCTTCCCAAATTTCGCGCAACGATTTTTCTTTCACGCTTTCGAATTGCATGCCCGGAATGACTGCGGCGGCGTGACACGGGAGTGCGTCGCCGCGCGGTGTGATGAGCATGACTTTGCGTCCCCAACCGCCCATGCAGGGCTTGGGATATTTCGCGTAGTAATCCGGAACGACGTATTCCACACGGATTTTGCCGCGCAGACGTTCTTCCGCCGCTTTCACTTTTGCGAGGAATTCATCGAGCTGCGCGCGCGTGGGCAAGAGCATCCCGCGATTCGCAAAAGCCCAGCCGTAGTACTGCACGTTGGCAAACTCTATACGGGTTGCGGAGGAAGACTCGGCAATGGCGAGCATTTCGTCCATCTGATGAAGATTGCGGCGGTGCAGAACGAAATTGAGCGTGACGGCGATGCGGCGGGGTTTGAGCCAATCGAGGACGCGAAGTTTTTGCGTGTGCATTTTCGTGTCGGAGATTTCCTCCGCGACTGATTCGGTTGATCCCTGAAAGCTGAGTTGAAAGTGATCGAGGTCGGCGGCGATGAGGGCGTCGAGTTTTGTTTCGTCAAGAGGCAGCCCCGACGTGATGAGGCTGACGTAGAGTCCAGCGGTCCGAGCGGCGCGAACCAGTTCAACGATGTCCGTCCGAGCGAGCGGTTCGCCGCCAGTGAAGTCGGCTTGCAGGACGCCCAGCTCGGCGGCCTGCCGAAACAGGGAAACCCACTCTTCGGTGGAAAGTTCCGACGCGCGCGCGGCAAGCTCCTGCGGATTCGAACAGTACACGCAATGCAACGGGCAGCGGTGCGTGAGTTCACAGACAAGCGCGAGCGGGTTGGACTGCGAAGGCATCATCAAAGAATGCTGCGAGCTAGGCGGAGAAGTCCAGCGCGCGCTCCTTTTGCAGTAATTCGAGATAGCCCAGGATGTCCGACTCGACTTTGTGCGGCTCGGCTTTCGAATAGAGTTTTTGCAAATCCGCGATAATCTGCGCGACGGTGTGCTTGCCATCGCAGCGCGAAACAATTTCGAGGCTTGGGCCGTTCAGACGCAAGGCGCGCTCCGGCATAAGCAGCACGCGCTGATTGTTGTTTTCGCCAAGCCGGCAACCTGGCGCGAGCTGCGGTTTCGCGTTCGAATCAATCGCCATCAGGATTCCTTATCAGGTTGAAACGCGCCCGGCGGCGGCCAACCGGGTTGGACGTACGCAAAATAAAGCGCGTCGAGCATCGCCCAGAGAATATCGCACTTGGCGCGCAAAGCATTGTGAGCCGCGTCTTGTTGTTCGCGTGTGCGCGCGTTCTTCACAACCCAAGAGAGTGCAAACTCTGCGTCTTCGGGAGCCTGCGTCAGTCTACCGGTGAAATAGTCGAGACCTTCCGCCATCCATGGATAAAATTCGCGCAATCGATCCATGCGCAGTGCGATCAGCTTTCTGGAGAAAAGTTCGGTCAGGGAGGAAGCCACGGCTTCGAGATGCGTGCTGTTCCCAATAAATTTGATATACGCATCCACCGCGTAACGCGTCGCGGGCAAAATTCCTTCTCCGCGAATCGCGCGAATGCGCGGCAGGCCGGTTGCTTCGACGAGGCGCAGCCACTTTTCAATGCCGCCGACTACTCCGTGCTCTCCGTCGTGATCCACGAGCCGTTTGCGCCACGCGATTCGAAAAACGGGGTCATCGCTGCGCGCGAGCAGCGTGGCGTCTTTGATCGGAATGTGGCTTTGGTAGTAGTAACGATTGAGGGCCCACGCCTGCAGTTGGCCTCGCGACAGCGAACCTTCGTGCATCATCACGTGAAACGGATGCTGATGGTGATACCGTTCTTCGCCAATGGTGGTGAAACCCGCGATGAAATCAGCTTCCGGGAGGGGCGGTTTTTCGGCTGAGTTCACAGTTGTATCTCCATGCCATCGTAGGCGATTTCAAAGCCCGCATCCAGCGCGGCGCGGTGCTCAGGGCCGTCTTCGACCAGAATGGGATTCGTATTGTTGATGTGTAGCAATATTCTGCGGGCTTTGCTGGCTTGCGGAAATTGCGCCAGCAAACCGTCCGGTCCGGAAAGCGGCATGTGACCCATTTCGCGCGCCGTTTTTTTGCCGCGGCCCGCCAGTTTTAGTTCGCCATCGCTCCAAAACGTTCCGTCTATTAAGACCAAGTCGCTCGCCAGCGCCCATTGCTTCCAAGTGCTGTCCAAACCCGGAAGAGACGGCGCAAGAAAGACGCGCTTTCCTCGGAATTCCAGGTCGAGCGCAACGACGGCTTCACGCGAGTGGAGTTGGCGTCGCAACTTCTCGCTGACGAAATCCGGAAACTCGCCGCCGAGCGGGATGGCCCGAACCTGAAACTGCGAAACTTCGCCCGGTTGCAGAGTGCGAGTTGGAGAAAACTCATTCGCCGTGGGAAGCGAAAACCACTGCACGGGTGGAGTCGCGCGGCCCAGCACGCGAAAAATGGAATTGTCCTCGTCGAGGATGCGGCGTACGGAAGGCGTGGAGTGAATGCGAAATCCCTGAAACTCGCGCAAATGCAGCAGACCGGCGATGCAATCCACATCAGCGCCGGTGAGGAACACGTCGTAAATCGGAGTCGAGTTGTGCGTGGAAGAGAACGGGGCAAGCTCGGGAGTCCTCAAAATTTGCGTCCGCAAGTCTGGGGAAGCGTTGATCAAGGCCCAGTGCGTGCGCTGCGCATATTCCGGATTGGCATCCACCGCGATTTGCGTTTGCGAACGCGGCGTCGCTTTGAGCGAGCTTCTTCGCAGCCCCGTGCAATTGCGGCAGCCGCAATTCCATTGGGGGAAACCGCCGCCCGCAGCGGAGCCAAGAATCTTAATGCGCATGAGGGAGTTCCCAGGGATTAGCCGGCCGGTAGGCAAAAAAATAGGGACGCGCAGCGGCGCGTCCCCGAATCTTCATAGCCGAACCGATTAGAGCTCAGCGTTGGCGTACGAGTTAACTTCGCAGTTCAGGTCGATCTCTTCGTGCTGCGGGGTCGTCCATTCCATGATCAAGTCCTCCAGGAGTTTGGATGCTTTTGGACGAGCAGAGGATAGCACGCGTATTTAGAGAAGGGAAGAACTTAAGGATGCGCGAGGAGTTTCGAGCGGCGAAAGCGAGGCGGATCCGCACCCCAAAGGATTGTTGCGTTGGTAAACTTAATCCACAAGCGGCAGTAGCGATTTCACCCAATTGCGCACGTGCAATTTCCCGAAACTTTTTTCAGAAAAACACACGATTTCTCTTGACTTGCCGCCAAACATCTTTAAGATGTGGCGAAAAGTGGAGTAGGGTGGTCAAGAGCGGTACGAAGTAGGGCAGGCTGAATCGGATTCAGAGGGCTGTGAGCGAACGTGGTCATCTGGGGCAACAGAAACCACTTCTTTACCAAAAACGGCAGCAGAAAGGCCGGTTTGAGGGCTCATCGTCAGAATCCGGACTCGACGGGCAGACGGCTAAATGAACCTACGCGGCAACTATCCAGCGAAGGTCGACGAGAAGGGTCGTCTGAAGATACCGGCCGTGTACCTCGAGCAGCTAAAAGCATTCGGGAATCAATTTTATATCACCAGTCCCACGGGCGATTCGGCAAGGATTTACCCGATTAGCGTTTGGCAGGCAATCGAGGAAAAGCTTTCGAAGGTTTCCTCGCAGAATCAGGCGAAGCGGAAATTCTTGATGCACACGAGCTACTACGGGCAGATGGCGGAGATGGACGGGCAGGGAAGAGTGCTGCTGCCGGCGATTCTGCGGGAAAAAGCCCAGACGAAGGGCGAAGTAGCCGTTTTTGGCGCGCTGGACTACCTGGAAGTGATGAATCACGCCAAAGTGGTGGACGACATGAAGAAGGATCCGTTCACCGCGGAAGACTTTAAGGCGCTGGAAGACCTTGGGATTTAAGGCTGTGTGAGGGTGAACGCGCCGCACACGCCGGTGCTGCTCGAAGAGGTGCTCGAATGGCTGCGAATAAGACCGGACGGAACCTACGTGGACGCAACGCTCGGGGCGGGCGGACATTCGGAGGCCATCGCCGAAAGATTGGATTCGGGCCGGTTGATCAGCCTGGACCGGGACGAACGGGCGCTGCAGATCGCACAGGAGCGGCTGCGGAAGTTCGGCTCGAAAGTGAGCTGCGTTTTATCTCCGTTCTCAAGGATTGTGGAGGCCGCACACGAGTTGGGGATTCCAAAGGTGGACGGGGTCTTGGCCGACTTGGGAGTTTCGAGCATGCAGCTTGACCAGGCGGCGCGAGGCTTTTCGTTCCGCGAAGCCGGGCCGCTGGATATGCGGATGAGTGACGCCGAAGAGTTGACGGCGGAGGAAATTGTGAATCGCTGGCCGGAAAAAGAGTTGGCCGATTTGCTCTACCGCGAGGCGGATGAGCACGATTCCAGAAGAATCGCCAGAGCGATCCTGCGCGCGCGACCGATTCGCGACACCGCGCACCTGGCAACGGTTGTGGCAGGGGCCCGAAAGCAATGGGGAAGGCAGAAACTGCATCCCGCAACAAAAACGTTTCTGGCGCTGCGGATAGCGGTGAATCGAGAGATGGAGGAACTCGGGCAGTTTCTTTCTCGGACCCCGGCCACAATGAATTCGGGAGCGCGATGGGTGGTGCTGACGTATCACTCGCGCGAAGACCGTTTAGTGAAAGAAGCCTTTAAGGAAGGCGAGCGTCAAAGGACGCTGAAGATTTTAACGAAACACGTTATTCGTCCCAGCGAAGAAGAAGAGCGGGCGAACCCAAGATCGCGAAGTGCGAAGTTGCGGTGCGCGGAAAGAGTCTGAGCCATGAGGAAGAAGAAAGCGGTAGCGATGAGAGAGTTCCGCACGGTGAAGCGAATTGACAATTCGCGGCTGGTGCGTCACGTGGAGCCGGTGAAGCTGAAAAATTTCTATAAGACGGCGGCGATGGGCGCAGTAATCGCGCTCTGCTGCATGTTTTACATCTTTCAGCACTTTCGCTGCATTGACCTGAGCTTCCAGCTGGAAGAGCTGAAGCAGAAGCAGGCGCAGGCCGCGGCGCTCAATTCGGAATTGAAACTGAACATCGCCACTCTCAGCCGCCCGAGCCGCATTGATCAGATTGCGCGCTTGAGGCTGGGATTGACGCAGCCGCTACCCGATCAGGTTCGCGAATACGACGTGCCGAGTGGCGCGCAAGTGGCTTCCGCGCGGTATACGCGCGGGAATCGCGCGCAGTAGGCGCCAGCTTTCTTCCTTCACGCCGCTCCAGGCGGGAGACCGGGTATGAAAGTCGAGTTTGGCGGGAACAGCGTCCGGCCTGGAACATAAATGCGGGAAAATCGCGTTCAACTTCGGTTGCTAATCATCGCCGGATGCGTAGTTTTCTGGATGACGGCCGTTTTCTGCCGACTTGGCTATCTTCAGCTCATCGAGCACGGCGAATACCTGACGCGCGCGCATCGTCAGCAGCAGCGCACCATCGAAGTCACGCCCAAGCGCGGTGCCATTTACGATCGCAACATGCATCCGTTGGCGATGAGCACGGAAGTCGAGTCGGCGTTCGCGATTCCGACAGAGCTTGCCGACAACAAGTCGCAAGCGGCACATCTGCTTTCCGGCGTGCTGAATATTCCGCAAGACGTTCTCACAAACAAATTCAATTCAGGGAATACGTTTGTCTGGGTTTCCCGGAAGCTGCCGCCGGAGAAATCGGACGCCGTGAAGGCGCTGAACCTGAAGGGCATCTACATGATGAAGGAGAATGAACGCTTCTATCCCAAGCGCGACCTCGCGGCGCATGTTCTTGGTTTTGTTGATCTCGATGAAAAGGGTCAAGGCGGCATCGAGCACGCGCTCGACAAACAGATTCGCAGCAAGGGCGAAAAGATTCTGGTGATGGCGGATGCGCGCCAGCGCTGGTTTGACGGCGGTCAGTTGCAGCGCGACCAGGGCGCGAACGTCGTCCTGACGATTGACGAAAAAATTCAGTACATCGCCGAACGCGAACTCGCCGCGGGAATTGCGAAAACGCATGCCATCGCCGGCACCGTCATCATTCAAAATCCGAACACCGGCGAAATTCTCGCGCTGGCGAACTGGCCGAAATACAATCCCAATTCGCCGAACGAAGTGAGGCCGGAATCACGCATGGATCGCGCGGTTAGCGCGATTTATGAGCCGGGCTCGACATTTAAATTGATCACGCTTGCGGCGGCGCTCGATCAAAACCTTACGCGCCCCGATGAAGTCTTCGATTGCGAAAACGGCGCCGTCTCCATCGTCGGCCACAAGATTCACGACCACAAGAAATTCGGGATGCTCAGCGTTTCGGAAATTCTTGCGCAATCGAGCGACGTCGGAGCAATCAAAATCGCCCTGCGGCTCGGCGCGCCGAAATTTTACGAGTACATTCGCGCTTTCGGCTTCGGCCAGCAGACGGGCATCGAACTGCCCGGCGAAAGCCGCGGCATGCTCGGCAAACTGGAAAATTGGTCGGGGATTTCCATCGGCGCGATTTCCATGGGGCAGGAAGTGGGCGTAACGCCGATTCAACTCGTCACCGCAGTTTCCGCCATCGCTAACGGCGGCTATTTGCGCAAGCCCTACATTGTTTCCGAAGTTCGCAAAGGCGATCAGGTGGCTTCTTCGGGCGACACTTTGCAACCGGAACCGAAAATGGTCATCCGTCCGGAAACAGCGGCCACTCTTCGCAGAATGATGGAGGGAGTCATCCTAGACGGCACGGGGAGATTTGCGCGCCTCGATGGCTGGACCGCCGCTGGAAAAACCGGCACCGCGCAAAAAATCGATCCGAGCACGGGACGTTATTCGCGGACGCAATTCATTGCGTCATTTACAGGATTTGCACCGATCAACAATCCTGCGGTGACGATTCTGATTTCTCTCGACTCGCCGGTTGGTTTACACGAGGGGGGACCCACGGCGGCGCCGATTTTCAAGCGCGTTGCCGAGCAGGTGCTTCCGTATCTCGATGTGCCGCGCGACGTGCCGGTGACTGCGAAGCTGGTTCAGGCCTCCTATAAGCAAGAAATTTCGGAAGCGCCGGATACTTCGCTCGACGATTTCAATCCTGTGGATTTGAATGCAACGCCGCCCGATGTGCAAAATTTACAGCCGCTTGCAAGAACCGAACCGAAGCCGCCGAGCGTGACCGTTGCGCTCGATGAAGGCGGCGACATTGCGGTACCGGATTTCCGCGGAAAAACAGTGCGCGAAGTTACCGAAACCTGTTTGCGGCTTGGCCTCAATCCCGTTTTGATTGGCACCAGCCTTGCTCAAGATCAATCGCCCGCCGCGGGATCAAAAGTCCGCCGCGGGGCCAAGATTACGGTGCGGTTTGATGCAGCGACACCAAACAAGAAATCGGCCGCATTCCGCGCCAAAAACAGGAATTAGAATGAGGATAGAGCTTCAGGAGAAAGAAACCAAACTGGTGAACGAAGCGGAGTCGCAGAACATTGTGGGTGGAAGGACGCAGCCTGTGGCGCAGCGGCTCGATTCGCTGCTGGCTGGAACTGGTGCGACCCTGAACGAAGCACAAGCGGCCATTCCGATTCGAAACGTGGCGTGCGATTCGCGCAAAGTTCAGTTGCAGGCGCTTTTTTTTGCGTTGCAAGGCGCAAAAGAGGACGGCGCAAAATTTGCTCGCGACGCCGTTTCTCGCGGCGCTGTGGCAGTGGTTAGTGAAGCAACTGCGCCTGCGGCTCTCCCGTCGAGCGTCGCGTGGATTCAAGTTCCCGCCGCGCGCAAAGCTCTTGCAATCGCTGCCGCGAATTTCTTTGGCCATCCCGCGAATGCGCTGAAGCTCGCCGCCGTCACCGGCACCAACGGCAAAACCACCACGACTTCGCTGATTGATTCCATCATCAAAGCTTCCGGCGCGAAGACTGGACTCTTTGGCACCATCGCTTATCACACACCGCGTGGCGATTATCCCGCGCCGAACACCACGCCTGAATCCGTGGACTTGCAGGGCTTCTTCGCCGAGATTCGCGACGCGGGCGGCAAGTACGCCGTGCTCGAAGCCAGCTCTCATTCGCTCATGATGGATCGGCTTTGGGGCTGCCACTTTCAAGCCGCTGTCTTCACGAACCTCACGCACGAGCACATGGATTTTCACAAAACGTTTGAAGATTATTTCGCTGCGAAGCGCAGGCTCTTCGAAGGTACCGGCGCCGGCCCGGCCGAAGTTGCGGTGCTGAACGCCGACGACGAATACGGCCCGCGCCTCAAAGGCATCGCGAAATCCGGCGTCACTTACGGCATCGAACAATCCGCTGACATCAGCGCAAAGAAATTCCAGCTTAATTTTTCCGGTCTTGCGTTCACGGCGCATACTCCAGACGGCAAACTGCAAATCACCAGCTCGCTCGTCGGCCGCATCAACGTCTACAACATCCTCGCCGCTGTCGGCGCCGCGCAAGCGCTCGGCCTTTCGAATGAAACGATCGAGTCAGGCATAAAAAATCTCAGCAGCGTTTCCGGCCGCTTTCAGCAAGTCGTGCTCGGCCAGCCGTTCCTTGTCATTGTGGATTACGCGCACACGGACGACGCTCTGCAAAATCTTATTCGAACCGCGCGTGAACTGAGTCCCAAGGGCCGCGTCATTACGCTCTTCGGCTGCGGCGGCGGCAAAGACCGTACCAAGCGCCCGGTCATGGGCGAAGTCGCGGGCCGCTTGAGCGACCTCACGATTCTCGCCAACGACAATCCGCGCCTGGAAGATCCGCTGAAAATCATCAGCGACGTTGTCGTCGGTCTGCAAAAGACCAACGGAAAATATTTGATCGAACCCGACCGCGAAAAAGCGATCAGTATGGCGATTGACGAAGCGCGCGAAGGCGACATCGTGCTTCTCGCCGGAAAAGGCCACGAGGACTATCAAGTCATTGGCGAAACGACTTTGCCTTGGGACGACCGCGAACAAGCACGCAAAGCTCTGCGCGATCGCGGCTATGGAGAAGAGCCTCCTGCAGGAGCCGGCCCGGGCACGGGGATTGGCACCTAGCGCGCTCTGTTCGATACTGGCTAGAGGGCGCCGGGGTTCTGGTAGCGACAGAACATGCCAGCTGTTAGCTTCCGAAAGGGAGGGCCCCTCAATCCGGTGAAACACAACGGAACCCGTGGCAGTTGGTTTAAGTCGAACTCTTTGAGGCACTTATGCGGTGGACGATTGCACAGGTGGCTGGCGCTTTGGATACCAGGCCGGGAGCGGGGCTCGACCCCGTGGCCCGGGTGGCCGGCGTCTCGATTGATTCTCGCGCGATTCGTCCTGGAGAACTGTTCGTGGCCATTCACGGACCGCGTCACGACGGACACACTTTCGTACCGGACGTCCTGGCGGGAGGGGCTCTTGCGGCAGTGGTGGCGCAAGACAAACTGGCGCAGTATCCCGAAGCCGTGCGCGCCCGCTCGATCGGCGTGGCCGACACGTTCGTCGCGCTCAAGCAGCTTGCCCGCAAAGTTCGCGAAGCCTGGGGCGGGAAAATTGCCGGCGTCACGGGTTCTGTCGGCAAGACCACGACAAAAGAGATCCTGGCGGCATTGCTGGGCACGCGGCTCCGCATTTTGAAGTCGGAAGGAAATTTCAATAACGAGTACGGGCTGCCGCTGACGCTGTTCAAGCTGGACGAAACGCACGAAGCCGCCGTTTTGGAAATGGGAATGTCGCGGCGGGGCGAGCTGGCGCGACTTGCGGAAATTGCGCGCCCGGATGTCGGGATCGTCACGCGCGTCTCGCCGGCGCACTTGGAATTTTTCTCGTCGGTGGACGAGATTGCGCTTGCCAAGCGCGAGTTGATTGAGGGTTTGAACGGGCGCGAATCGACGGCGGTGTTGAACGCAGATGATCCGCGCGTCGCGGCGTTTGGCGCGTTTGCGCCGGGACGCGTGCTGACGTATGGAATCGAGCAGCCCGCGTTTTTTACCGCGGAGGCGATCGAAGATCGCGGGGCGCTCGGCTCGGAATTCGATTACGTCAGCCCGGAAGGGCGCGTGCGACTGGAATTAGCTTTGCCGGGGCGTCATGTGATTGCCAACGCCCTGGCTTCACTCGCTGCGGCAAGCGTTTGGGGAATCGGCGCGGCGGAAGCACAGGCTGTGTTGCGCACGATGCGCGCGCCTGCTATGCGCGGCGAACTTTTGCGTTTTTCGAATGGAGCGGCACTGATCAACGATAGCTACAACTCGAGCCCTGCAGCGCTGCACGCGATGACGGCGCTTCTCGCGGCAACGCCTGGATTTCAGCGCCGCATTCTCGCCGCGGGAGAAATGCGCGAGCTCGGCACAGCGAGTGCGGAGCTCCATCGTGAAGCAGGAGCTGCTGCGGCAAAATCTGGCAAAGTCGATTGGATCATCGGCGTTGCAGGCGATGCCGCGCAGATCATCGAAGGCGCCGTCGCCGCGGGCTTCAATCGCGCCAAAACAAAATTCTTCCCTTCGTCCGAAGATGCCGGCACGTTTGTCCAAAAATTCTTCCAACCGGGCGATCTCTTGCTTGTCAAGGGTTCGCGCGGCGTAAAAATGGAACGCATCGCGGAGGCTCTGATCGCTGCTCACGCTTCCACTGACGCACGTCGCGAGGAGGTTCGGCACTAGGATGCTCTACTACCTCCTCTATCACGTTCTGCAGCGCTACTTCAGCCCGCTCAACGTTTTCCGCTACATCACCGTGCGCACGGTGTATGCGAGCTTGACGGCGATGTTTCTTGCCCTCGTCTTCGGTCCCTGGCTCATTCGCAAGCTCCGAGAGCTGCAAATTGGCCAGTTCATCCGCGAAGAAGGGCCGCAGGAGCACAAGAAAAAAGCTGGCACTCCGACGATGGGTGGAGTGTTGATCGTTCTTTCCACGGCCGTTCCCGTGGTGCTCTGGGCGGATCTGGCGAATCCGTTCGTGCTCATTGCGCTATTCGCGCTTCTGGCTTTCGCGGGCATCGGTTTCATTGACGATTACGCGAAAGTTTCCAAACAACGCAATCTTGGCCTCACCGCCAAGCGCAAATTCTCTCTACAGATTTTGATTAGCCTCATCGTTGGCGCGTCACTACTGATTCTCGCAACGTACAGCGCGTATTCCACGCAGCTCATTCTTCCGTTCCTCAAACGCATGCATCCGGATCTGGTTATTCACTCGCTTATTCATTCCAAACATTTCTGGCCGTTCGCGTTTCTGCCCTTTCTTCTGTTTGTCGCGATTGTTATCGCGGGTGCCTCGAATGCCGTGAATCTCACCGACGGTCTCGACGGCCTCGCCATCGGCTGCACCGTCATCGCCGCGGGCGCGCTCACTGTGCTCACCTATGTGAGCAGCAACTACCGTTGGGCGAGCTATCTCGAGATTCAATACATTCCTCGCGTCGGAGAACTCACCGTCTTTTGCGGCGCGCTCGTCGGTGCTTCGCTCGGCTTTCTTTGGTACAACGCGCATCCCGCCGAAGTGTTCATGGGCGATGTTGGCTCTCTTTCGCTCGGTGGAACGCTCGGCGTCATCGCTGTCATCATCAAGCAAGAAGTACTGCTCTTTTTTGTCGGCGGAGTTTTTGTCATCGAAGCGCTCAGCGTGATTTTTCAAGTGGGCTCTTTCAAGTTGCGCGGAAAACGCATTTTCCGCATGGCGCCGATTCATCATCATTTCGAATTGTTGGGATGGAGCGAGTCCAAAGTCATCGTGCGTTTTTGGATCGCGGCGCTCGTCTTTGCGCTGTTTGCTCTGACGACGCTGAAGTTGCGCTGAAGATTTGCAGGGGTGGACGATTCAGCCGGACGCCCCAAACATTGAGCTAGAAGACACGGGAAGCATGTTCGAGCTAGGTGGGAAAAAAACCTTGGTCATCGGCCTCGCGCGCACCGGCGTCGCGACTTCGCTCTTTTGCGCGAAGCATGGCGCCATCGTCACGGCGGTAGACACGCGCCCCGAGTCCGAACTTGCGGACGCCGCCGCAAAACTCCGCGAAGCAAAAATTTCTCTCGGGCTCGGTGGCTACTCCGACAAAATTCTAGATGGTCAGGACCTTGTCGTTCCCAGCCCGGGTGTTCCTGCCGATTCGGATATTTTGGAAGCTGCCCGCGCACACAACATTCCCATTTGGAGCGAAATTGAGCTCGCGGACCGTTTCTTGCACGGCCGGCTGATCGGCATCACGGGCTCCAACGGGAAAACTACAACGACTTCTCTCATCGAGCACATTTTGAAAAATTCCGGCTACGCCACGCTTCTCGCCGGAAATATTGGCACGCCGCTTATTGGTGTGGTCGAATCCACGACTGACCAGACGGTCACCGTCGCCGAGCTCAGCAGCTTTCAACTCGAATGGATAGAAACATTTCGGCCGAACATCAGTGTCTTCTTGAATCTCACGCCCGATCATCTTGACCGTCATGGTTCGATGGAAGCCTACGGCGCAGCCAAAGCGCGCATCTTCGAAAAACAAACTGGTTCGGACTTCGCGATTCTGAACGCCGACGATCCCGCCAGCACGCCGTACGCTCCCACGAAGCCAAAAGTTTTTTGGTTCAGCCGCAAGCAGCGCGTTGCGCAAGGAGCATTTCTCCGGGGCGAAGAAATTGTTTTTCGCCACGACGGCGCGGAAGAAGTCATTCTGAAACAATCGGAAATTCCGTTGCCGGGTGCTCACAATCTTGAAAATGTTCTAGCCGCCGTTGTTGCCGCGCGGCTCACGGGAGCGCAGCCAAAAGAAATTGCGAAAGCCGTCCGCTCCTTCGCCGGAGTTGAGCACCGTCTCGAATTTGTTGCCGAACATAATGGCGTCCGCTATTACAACGATTCGAAAGCGACCAACGTCGACGCCACGCTTAAGGCGCTGGACGCGTTTCCCGGCCGCATCCTTATTATTCTCGGCGGCAAAGACAAGGGCAGCGACTACACCGTCTTGCTAACCCCGCTTCACGAAAAGGCGATACTTGCGCTGCTCATCGGCGCCGCGGCAGACAAAATTGAAAAGCAAATTCAGGGAAGCGTAGCCATCGAACGCGCGGGGACAATTCATCGCGCCGTCGAAATCGCATCACGAGCCGCCCAGCCCGGTGACATCGTTCTGCTAGCGCCTGCGTGCGCCAGCTTCGATCAATTCGAAGATTACGAACATCGTGGCCGCGTGTTCAAGCAACTCGTTCACGAGTTGGCCAATCACAAGGCGCATTCGGCTTCAGGCCCAGCAGCCTTGGGAAAGAGGTGAACCAGTGCCGAGACGCACAGAAAGCGATCGTTGGCTGTTTGGGGTAACGCTGGGCCTCTGCCTGCTCGGCGCCGTGATGATTTACAGCGCCTCCGCCGTCACCGCCGAACACGACTATGGCCATTCTTATTATTTCCTGTTGCGCCAGTCCGTTTGGCTCATTCTCGGCGTTGCCGGAATGTTTGCGCTCATGCGCATGGACTATCGCAAGCTGCGCGAGCCGATTGTCGTTTATGGCGCGCTCTCGCTCGTCGTGTTCATGCTCGTTGGTGCCTTTTTTCTCGATAAGTCACACGCCACGCATCGCTGGATTCGTTTCGGTCCTGTCGGCATTCAGCCATCGGAAATCGCCAAGCTCGCCGTGATCTTGTATCTCGCGTGGTTCCTTGACCTGAAACGCAAGAGCTCTGCGCACCTGGAATTCACGAAAAAAGACTTTCTTCACAATATTCTTCCGGCTATCGGCCCGATTTTCGTTTGCATCGGTCTGATCCTCATGCAGCCGGACCTCGGCACGTCGGTTGATATCGTTCTCATCGCCACGGCCGTTCTTTTTGTTGCCGGCATTTCCTGGAAGTGGATCGCCGCTGGCGGCGCAGCCGCAATTCCAGCGTTGTTTCTTCTCATCATGAGCGCCAGCTACCGGCAAGCGCGCCTCATGGCATTTCTGCATCCGGACAGCGATCCGCAAGGCGCAGGCTTCCAGCTGTTGCAATCGCTCATCGCCGTAGGCTCCGGTGGATTCACCGGCGTCGGCCTCATGGAGAGCAAACAGAAGCTCTTTTATCTCCCCGAAGCGCATACGGATTTTATTTATGCAGTGATCTGCGAGGAACTCGGCTTTATCGGCGCCATCATCGTCATTGCTCTGTTCGCGATTTACGGCTGGCGCGGTCTGCGCGCGGCGTTTTCCGCGCCCGATAGTTTTGGCCGCCTTCTCGCGCTTGGCATCACCGCGATGGTTCTTTGCCAGGCGCTTATCAATTTCGCTGTTGTGCTCGGCATGGTGCCGACGAAAGGAATTCCGCTGCCGTTCGTCAGCTACGGCGGTTCGAGTTTGCTCGTAATGCTCTTGGCCACAGGCGTGCTCCTGAATATTTCGCAGCAAGCGGAGTCCGAGTGAAATTGGCCGCGCCATGAAGCTCTTGATTGCAGGCGGAGGCACGGGTGGCCACGTTTTTCCGGCGATTGCAATCGCCCGCGAATGGCTTTCGCGCGGAGCCGAAAGAGAAGTCGTGCTCGTAGGAACACAACGCGGAATTGAAATGAAGCTTGTCCCGCAGGCCGCCCTGCCGCTCGAAACACTGCGCGCCGCCGGACTCAAGGGCAAGGGCGGCTTCACGCTCATCAAAAATTTCGCCACGCTTTTTCCCGGTATGGCTGATGCTTTTTCGATCGTTCGCAAGCACAAACCGGTCGCGGCATTCGGCGTCGGCGGTTACGCGGCGGGCCCCATGCTCCTTGCTACCTGGCTTCGCGGCGTCCCGAACGTCATTTTCGAACCGAACGCCGAACCGGGCTTCACGAACAAAGTTCTCGCGCGCATGTCGTGCCGTATCGCCACCGGCTATCCCATCACCGCGGAAAAATTTGGCAAAAAAGCTGTCCTCACCGGCAATCCTGTCCGCGCCGAGTTTTTTCAAATTGCTCCGCGCAAACCGGAAAAACCCTTCCGCCTCCTCATCACCGGCGGCAGCCAGGGCGCTTTGCCCATCAATCGCTGCGTCGCGGACGCCATGGACCGCCTCGCCTCGCGCAAATCCGAATTGAGCGTTGTGCACCAAACCGGCGAACGCGACTATAATGCGGTACGCACTGCGTATGCGCGGCGCGAATTTGTAGCGGAGGTAGTTCCTTTTCTTTCGAACATGGCGGAACGCTTTGCCTGGGCAGATGCGATTGTTTGCCGGGCAGGCGCCATCACTGCGGCGGAAATCGCTGCCGCCGGACGCGCCGCCATCTTTATCCCCTTCGGGCGCGCGACGGACAGCCATCAATTGCGCAACGCGCAGGAAATGGTCAAAGCGCAAGCGGCGCGGTTGATCATCGAACCAGAGCTGACCGCCGGGCGCCTCGCTACCGAAATTTTTTCTCTCCTGGACCAGCCCCAAGAGATCGAACAGCTCTCCAGCAACGCGCGCAGCTTGGGAAAACCAAACGCGGCGCGCGACATCGTGGACCTGATTGAACAGGCGGCAGGGCCACGTCTAAAAGGGCGGGCGTCATGATGGTCACGTTTCGAAATTTTCAGCGCATTCATCTCGTCGGCATCGGCGGCATCGGCATGAGCGGCATCGCCGAAGTGCTGCTCACGCTTGGCTATTCCGTCTCCGGGTCGGACACGAAACCCTCCACGACCACGGAACGCCTGCAAGATCTCGGCGCGATCATTTTCGAAGGCCATAAAGCTTCGAACGTCGAAGGCGCGCACGTCGTCGTCACTTCTTCCGCCATCAAATCGGACAACCCGGAAGTCGCCGAAGCCCACAAGCGCAAAATTCCGGTCATCCCGCGCGCGGAAATGCTCGCCGAATTGATGCGCCTCAAGTACGGCATCGCCGTGGCCGGTGCGCATGGCAAAACCACCACGACCTCCATGGTCGCCTCGGTCCTCACCGCCGCGCACCTCGACCCAACTTTTGTCGTGGGCGGTAAGCTCAATCAAGCCGGCACGACTGCTCGCCTCGGCAAAGGCGAATACTTCGTCGTCGAAGCCGACGAAAGCGACCGCAGCTTCCTTTACTACGCACCCGTCGTGGCCGTCATCACGACAATTGATCGTGAACATCTCGATCAATACAGTTCTCTCGAAGAAATTCAGTCCGTCTTCGCCGAATTTGTGAATCGCGTTCCGTTCTACGGCGCCGCCATCCTCTGCCTCGATGAGCCTAACGTCCAGGCCATCATTCCCGACATCAAGCGCCCCATCATCACGTACGGTACGTCCACACAAGCCGACCTCGTTATCAGCGACGTCACCATGGAAGGTCTGGGCAGCCAATTCCGCCTCACCTACAAAGGCGACGACCTCGGCATGTTCAGCCTCATTCATCCGCCGGGGATTCACAACGTGCGCAACGCCGCAGCAGCAGCAGCAGTTGCGCTCTATCTCAATGTCCCGTCCGATCTAATCCGCGAAGGCCTCGCCCACTTCACCGGCGTCGGCCGCCGGTTCGACATTAAGGGCGTCGTCGCCGACGTGACCGTGATCGATGACTACGGCCATCATCCCGTCGAAATTCGCGCCACGCTCGAAGCGGCCCGCGGTTGCAAATTCAATCGCCTGCTCGTCCTCTTTCAACCTCACCGCTTCACGCGCACGCAGCATCTTTGGGACGATTTCTGTCGCGCGTTCAATCAAGCCGACATCCTTGTTCTGACTGACATCTACGCCGCCAGCGAAAATCCCATCCCCGGAATCACCAGCGAAGCGCTTGCCGCCGCCATTCGCGAAGCCGGACACAAGAACGTCCACTACTTCCGCACGATGCAGGACGGCATCGAATTTCTGCTGAAAAATGCCAAGCCCGCCGACGCCATTCTCACCATCGGCGCCGGCAACGTCAGCCGCGCCAGCAGCGAATTTATGGTCTTACTCGGAACGGAGCATCCCACCCACCATGCGTCTTGAGGGCTCACAACTTCTCGCGTGCATCGCCGAGCTCGACGTCGAGCATCGCCCGGCCATCTCTCTCTCCAAATACACATCGCTTGGCATCGGCGGCACAACGGATTTGCTTCTTATCCGAAGACACGAGTCAATTCCGGGCCTGCTTCAACTTCTTGACGACCAGCGCATCCCGCACAAATTCCTGGGCGGCGGTTCAAACCTTCTCATCGGCGACGGCGAACTCCCCTGGATCGTTCTCCAACTCGCCCGCCCCGAGCCCGACATTGTCCTCGATGGAAGTTTCGCGCACGTGGACGCCGCCGCCGACCTCGGCCGCACCGTCACCTACTGCGCCAAGCACGACCTCGGCGGCATGGAAGGCCTTATCGGCGTCCCCGGCACCGTCGGCGGCGCCCTTCGCATGAACGCAGGCGCCTACGGCATGCAAATCGGCAGCTACGTCCGCGAAGTGAAACTCTACCGGGCCGCCGCGCGCAAAATCGAAATCCTCCGGGGCGATCAAATTTCCTTCGAATATCGTCACACTTCTTTTGCGCCTGATGATATGATGCTCGCAGTGACATTGGAACTACCCTCCAAGTCGTATCAAGAAATAATTCAAGGAATTCGCATCTGCAACGAAAAGCGCCGCGCTAGTCAGCCGCTTGGCCAAAAAAGCGCGGGCTGCATCTTTAAGAACCCTCCAGGCACGTCCGCCGGCCGCATGATTGATGAACTCGGACTCAAAGGCTTCAGCGTCGGCGACGCGCGCGTTAGCGACCGCCACGCCAATTTTTTCGTCAATGCCGGCCGCGCCAGCGCGAAGGACATGCTTTCGCTCATCGCAAATGTCCGTGACCGCGTGGAAAAAGCTTACGGCGTCAAACTTGAAAACGAGGTGGTCGTGTGGAACGCGTGAAGACCATGCAGCGGAATGCCGCCGCTGCCGACTCCGACGCCTACCGCCCGGAGCTGGTTGCGGACGACGAGCCGCGCTATTTGCGTCGTCAAAAGCCGGTCGAAATTCGCCGCAAGAAATTCGGCTCAAAAAACTTGTCGTTCTACCGCCGCCTTTCCCTTTGGATTCTCATTGCCGCAGCCGTACTCATCGCCGGTTTCTTTACCGTGCGCTTCGCGCTCTATTCGCCGCAAGTGCAGCTGCTCAAGGCCGAGCAAATTGACCTCACCGGAAATCGCATCGTCGCTCGCGAATCGCTCGTCAATGTTTTCTATCCCGACCGCGGCAAGAGTGTTCTGACGATTCCGCTCAACGAACGCCGCATGGAAATTCAAAAACTAAAATGGGTCGAGTCCGCCAGCGTGCAGCGCATTTTGCCCAACCGCGTCCGCGTGGAAATCACCGAACGTACTCCCATCGCGTTCGTCCGCAACGGCAACGAAATCGCTCTCATTGATGCCCACGGCGTCATCCTTGACCGCCAAGGTGACGTTGATATGCGCTTCCCCATCATTTCCGGCATCACCGACGCCCTTCCTCGCGACGAGAGCGAGCGTCGCATGCAGATTTATCAGGAGCTTGTCCGCGACCTGAATATCGTCAACGCCGATTCCGCGAATCAGCTCAGCGAAGTGGACCTCTCGAATCCGAAAAATGTCCGCATCGTCATGGCCGGAATTCCCGGCGTGAACGCCGCGCAAGCCGTCAACATTAAATTCGGCTCCGGCGATTTCACTTCGAAATATCGCATGCTGGTTGAAAATTTTACGCAGTGGCAGGCGAATGCCGGTTGCGTGCATTCCGTGGATTTGCAGTTTACGCGCCAGATCGTTCTCAATCCGGATTCGTCCGGTTGCGGCGAGCGCATCGAGGCAAAATCGAAGTCGAGATAAAAGGCTTTCTGGGGAGCGGCGGCTTGTCGAAGAAGGATAAATACATCGTAGGCTTGGACATCGGCAGCACGAAGACCTGCGTGCTCATGGCCGAAATCATCGAAGAGCAGGTGAAGTTTCTCGCGCTCGGCGCCGCGGAATCGAAGGGACTCCGCAAAGGTCTCATCGTCAATCTCGATTCCGCGATCAGCTCCATTCGCCGCGCCGTTGAAGAAGCCGAATCCGTCGCCGGCGTTCCCGTCGAATCCGCGCTCATCGGCGTTGCCGGCAATCACGTTCGCGGAGTCAACAGCCGCGGCGGCATCACGCTCGGCAATCGCCCGCGCGACATCGAGCGCGACGACGTCAAGCGCGCCGTGGACGCCGCGCGCAACGTCACGCTCCCCGAAGACCGCGAAGTTCTCCACGTCCTTCCGCACGAATTTATCGTGGACGCGCACGACGGCATCCGCGACGCCGTCGGCATGGTCGGCCAGCATCTCGAGGCCAACGTGCACATCGTCACCTCTTCCATTATCGCCACGCAAAATCTCGTTACCGCCGCAAATCGCTCCGGAATCTTAATCAGCGACACGGTTCTCGAGCCGCTTGCCTCTTCTGAAGCCTGCCTCACGCAGGACGAACGCGACCTCGGCTGCTGTTTGCTCGACATCGGCGGCGGCACCACCGAAATCATCGTTTACGGCGGCGGAGTCATCCGCCACACCAGCGCCGTTCCCATCGGCGGTGACCATTTCACCAACGATCTCGCCGTCGGCCTCCGCACGCCGATTCCCGAAGCCGAGCGCATCAAGCGCCATCACGGCTGCGCCGCTTCCGCGCTGATGCGCGCAGATGCCTCCATCGAAATTGCCAGCGTCGGAGATCGTCCTCCGCGCATGATTTTTGCACGCAGCCTTACGGAAATTATCGAGCCGCGCGCCCAGGAATTGCTCGCGTTCATTCGCGACGATTTGCAACGCACCGGTTTGCTCAAGCAAATTCCCGCAGGTTTCGTGTTTTCTGGCGGTGGCGCGCGCTTGAACGGCCTCGATGAAATGACCGAGCATCTCTTTCATTTGCCCGTGCGCATCGCGGAGCCGAAAGGAATTCACGATTTGCCGGAGCAGGTCGCGCAGCCGGAATATGCCACGGCCATCGGTCTTGTTTTGTACGGAGCAAGAGCGCGACGCAATGCGTCTGCGCGCAACGGCGGCATCGTCTCGAAGCTGAAGTCGATGTTCGCCGGCGCGTGATTTGCGGGGTTTGTATGGGCCGCTTTCTAAAGCGGGCCGTTTTGAAAGATTTTCGCGAAGCACAGCATCGCACTTCGCACACGGACTTCCAGCCGAGATAGGGGGAACGAATGACGGCAAAAGACACGGGAATTCGTATGAGCTTCAGCGAGGAGCTGTCTCCTGCAAAGATCAAAGTAATCGGCGTCGGCGGAGGCGGCTGCAACGCCGTCAATCGCATGATTCGAGCCAAGGTCGAGGGCGTGGAATTCATCACGGCGAACACTGACCTTCAGGCGCTCAAACTTTCGCAAGCGCCCGTGAAACTTCAGCTCGGCGCAAAACTCACCAAAGGCCTCGGCGCCGGCGCCAATCCCGAGGTCGGCCGCAAGGCCGCGCTCGAAGACACCGACAAAATTATTGAGGCGCTCGAAGGCTCGGACATGATTTTCATCACCTCGGGTCTCGGCGGAGGCACCGGGTCCGGTGCAGCGCCCGTGGTGGCTTCGCTCGCGAGCGAACTCGGCGCGCTCACCGTCGCCGTCGTCACCAAGCCGTTCGCCTTCGAAGGCAAGCGCCGCATGATGCAGGCCGAACAGGCGCTGCAGGATCTCATTGGTGCTGTGGACACCGTCATCGTCATCCCCAACGAGCGCCTCATGGAAACCGTCGAGCGCGGCACGAGCTTCTTCGACGCGTTCCGCATCGCCGACGATATTCTCCGCCAGGCCGTACAGGGCATCTCGGATATCATCACCGTTCCCGGCATCATCAATCGCGACTTCGCGGACGTGAAAGCCATCATGAGCGGCCAGGGCTACGCCGTTATGGGCACCGCCGTCGCCACTGGTTCGAATCGCGCCGTGGACGCCGCCAATCGCGCCATCGCCAGCCCTCTGCTCGAGGACAATTCCATTCAGGGCGCGCAAGGTATTCTCATCAACATTTGCGGCAGCCCGAGCCTTTCGCTGCACGAAGTTCACGAAGCGTCCTCGATCATCCAGAAAGCCGCCGCGGAAAACGCCAACATTATTTTCGGTGCGGTTCAGGACGAAACTATGAAGGACGCCGTGAAGATCACCGTCATCGCCGCCGGCTTCAAGGAAGCCAACAAGAAAAATACCACGCAGCGCCCGCAATTTATGCCGCGCACCTGGAAAGCCGGACGCGAAGAGCAAACGCCCGCAGCTATGGCCGCCGCAGCGGGTGGCCGCTCCGCCTTCCATCGCGACGTCGTGCAAGAGGTTCAGGAGAACGTGCGCGAAGTCGCGCGCGAAGTTCCCAGCGACGACCTCGACGTGCCGACTTTCTTGCGCCGCCAAGCGTCCAAGGCGTAGCAACGATCTGGCTTCTACAGCATAGTAAGGCTTGCCCGCCCTAAGCGGCATCTAGCCAGCTTGTGGGGCTGCCCTTTCGGGGCAGCCTTTCGCCTTTTCCCGGCAAATCTCATTCATCTGCGCGACCTTCCTGCCCGTTCTTCCGTCAAAAAAGATGTAAGCGGATGTCGTTTTCGAGCCCCCCCATACGACATATAAGTGGAGCAGGGAAATGCTCTACGGAGGCGGTCATGGCAAGGCAGCACACCCTTTCTCGGCAGATTCAACGGGTCGCGGTGACGGTTCCTGCGTTCGCCGGAATTGCCATGCTCTCCGGTCCTCAGCAGCAAGGCGCATCCCCTCTTTGCCTTCTTGTTGGCGTGGCAGAAAAGTATGCCGTAAAGCTGCTCGTGGACATGGTCCCGGCCGTCTTTCAGGCGTTTCAAGGCTGCGATTCACATTGGTCTTCGCTTTCTGCGGGTCATCTCATCGTAACCGGCTGGCACGTCCTTCGCTTGATGTGCGGAGCGGCATAGCCTGCCCTGAAGTGGTCCAGCGCAAATACCCAAAATGGCTCTTCGCTTGAGCGAGTGCCGAACTTATTCTTTTCGGCATCAAATCGCGAATGGCCAATGAAGCAAATTCCATGACGTCTTCTGCGGGCGTCCGCTCGGGCGCGGCTGAGTGGCTGATTTTGTCGCTGCCTGGGTTGATTTGGGGCGCGTCCTACCTGTTTATCGCGGATTCGTTGGGCGCGATTGGCCCGGGCGGCGTGACCTTCGTTCGTTTGGCCATTGGATTCCTCACATTGTCTTTGTTTCCTCCGGCGCGAAAACCGGTCTTGCGTTCGGACTGGGGAAAGATCGTGGCCCTTGGCGCATTCTGGATGGCCTTTCCGCTCAGTATGTTTCCGTTCGCGGAACGATATGTTTCGTCGGCGCTGACGGGAATGTTGAATGGCGCGAATCCGCTGTTTACCGCAAGCGTCGCGGCGCTGATCGCGTGGAAGCTGCCTTCGCGCCGGGTGATCGTCGGCATTGCCATCGGTATGGCAGGAGCCGTAGTGATCGCTCTTCCCGCACTAGGTGAAGGCCATAGCACCATCGCCGGCGTGGGAATGATTCTTGCTGCCCTGGTTTCGTACGGAGTCGCATTGAACCTCGCGAGCCCCTTGCAGCAGCGGAATGGCGCGTTGCCGGTAATTCTGCGGACGCAATTCGTAGCGCTGATACTGGTTGCGCCAATCGGGCTGCGCGACGTTTTCCATATCCGCTGGGCGCCGGGGCCGCTGGCGGCGCTGCTTGCTCTCGGTGTTCTGAGCACAGGCATTGCGTTCGCGATCATGTCCGTTTCGGCGGGCAGGTTCGGTGCAACGCGTGCTTCGTCGGCGGCGTTTCTGATTCCCGCGGAAGCGCTCTTGTTGGGTGTTCTTTTCCGTGGCGAGCATGTAGCCGTTCTTTCCGTGATCGGCGGCGTGGTCTGCGTTGCCGGCGCCTTGATCATGCGCGGCGGCCCGGCCACCGGAAAGCGCTCGGTGGACGCCGCTTCGGCGGAGCCAAATCCGCAAAAAGACAAAACCGTCCCGCCCGATCCCCAGCTCCAGCCATCCGAATCCGCCCGGTAAGCTTTTTGCTTCCGCCTGACGAGTCAGTTGACTGGTCATCCGGTGCGTAGGGCACGCACCGGATCGGTTCGCGTTGCGCGCCAAGCAGGTAAGAAGCAGGCTGCCAATGTGGCCACAGTTATCACCGCACCTGCGCACCCGAAGGCCAAGGGATCGCGGGGGCTGACTTGGTAGAGCAGATTGCCGAGCAGGCGGGTCAGCAGCAGCGCGGTGCCAGCGCCGAGCAAGACCCCGGCGCCAGTGAGGGCGAGTCCCCGGGAGAGCACCAGGTGTAGCAGGTTCGATGAGCCAGCGCCGAGGGCCATGCGTAGGCCCAGTTCGCGCGTGCTCTGCGAGACGGTGTACGACATCACTCCGTACAAGCCGATGGCTGCGAGCAGCAGGGCCAAGCCGCCGAGAACGCCAACCAGCGTCACGGCGACCCTCTGCGGCGAGGTGGAGCGTTCAAGTTGCTCCTGCATAGTGATGAGTTCGTACGGCGCGACACTGGGATCGAGCGCGTGTACTTCGCGCGCGATGGCCGCGGCCATGGTTTGCGGAGCGACGGGAGTACGGATGTTCAGCACGCTGCCGCGCAGGGAATTTTGCCGCAGCGGCACAAACAAAAACGGTGTGGACTTCTCGCGGACGCTCGAATATTTCGAGTCTTTGGCGACGCCGACGACCTGCATCCAGCGTCCCTTGAGCTGGAGGCGCTGGCCGAGGGGGCTGCGGCCCTGCCAGTTGCGCTCCACCATTGTTTCGTTGACCACGGCGGCGAGTGCGGCTTTCTCGCCATCGGCGCGGGTGAATTCGCGGCCTGCGACGAGCGGAATGCCCATGGTGACAAAGTAGTTGTCGCCAACTTCGTTGTACTCGACGGTGGGTGATTCTTCCGGCGGTGGTGTGTAGCCATCAACGGCGATGGGCGCGGAGGTGGAGCTGACGTAGCTCAGCGGGGTCATTTTTGCGAAGGCGGCGGATTCCACACCGGGGAGCGCGCGGACGCGCTCGATCAACGCGTCCTGAAAGATCTGGGCTCGCGCGGGAGTGTAGGCGGCGGAGACCAGGTCGATGGCGGTGTCCTGCACGGCGCGGGTGTTGAAGCCGGGGCTGGCCGTGCGAATCTTGAGCAGGCTCTGCATCAGCAGGCCGGCGCCGACGAGCAGAACGAAGCTAAGTGAAACTTGCACCAGCACGAGGCCGGAACGCACCCAGGCGCGGCCGCGGCCGCCGATGACTCCGGCCGATTCCATCTTCAGCGCGTGGGCGAGGTCGATTTTTCCCGTTTGCAGTGCGGGGACGAGGCTCATCAGCAGCGTGGTGACGAGGCAGACGGCAGCACTCAGCGCGAGCACGCGCCAATCGATTTCGCCGGGGAGATGCATCTGCACGCCGCCGCGCGCAGGGAATAGCAGGACGAGGGCGTGGCGACACCAGTAGGCGACTAGAAGGCCGCCGGCGGCTCCGAACAGCGAAAGCACGAGGCCCTCAGTGAGGAGCTGCCTCCAGAGGCGCGCAGCGCCGGCGCCGATGGCGAGGCGCACGCTCATTTCGTGGCGGCGCGCGGAGGACCGCACTAAGAGCAAATTCCCGACATTCGCGCACGCGATCAGGAGCACAAACGCGACGACGGCGAGCATGATTTCGAGTGTGGGGAGCAGAGTGCCCGCGTTGTTGAACGGCGTTTGCCACAAAGGCCAGAGGCGCATAGCCCGTCCGCGATTGGTGGCGGGATACTCGGCTTCGAGCCGGCGGGAGATTACCGCGAATTCCTGCTGCGCCTCTTGTCGCATGACGCCAGGCTTCAGGCGCGCATAGGCTTCAATCCAGCGCGCCGCGCGATCTTCGAGCTTGTACCCGTCGGGCTCGAAGATGTCTTCCATAGACGCGGGCACCCAGAAGTTCATGCCCCAGCCGACAAATGTACCGTAGAAGCCCTCGGGGGCGACGCCCACGATGGTGTGCATGACGCCGTTAAGCCGCTGCGTCTTGCCGATGATTTGTGGATCGCCGCGGAACCGGTCTTGCCAAAGTTGATAGCTGATCACCACGACCGGATGCGCGCTTTGGCCTTGATCTTCTTCGGGGAAGAAACCGCGACCGAGCACGGGCGGAACGCCGATGGCGTCGAAGTAGTTGGCGGAGACGATGCTGCCAGTGGTGCGCTCGGCGCGTTCGCCGATGCTGAGTGTGGTGCCGGTAATCTTGCTGACGAAGAGCGTTTCGCAGAGCGTGCAGCTGCGCTGGAGGTCCTGGAAATCGGGCCAGGAGAGCGGCGTGCCGCCGGGTTCGTCGCGTGAGGTGCCGCCAATGGCTACCAGCCGTTCCTGGTGGGTCACGGCGGGGTAGGGCCGGAAGAGGATGCCTTCGATCCAACTGAAGACGGCGGCGTTAGCGCCGATGCCGAGCGATAAGGTGAGGACCGCAACGGCGGCGAAGCCTGGGTTGTTGCGGAGTTGCCGAAGACCGTAGCGGCAGTCGGACAGCACCGAGCGAAGCCAGTTGCCAATCAGCTCCTCGCGAACCTGCTCTTTTACCTGTTCGATGCCGCCAAGTTCGATCCTCGCGACGCGTTGCGCTTCCTTAGGCGACATGCCCGCGCGGATGTTTTCTTCGGTCAGCAATTCCAGATGGGAAAGGACTTCCTCGTCGAGGTCCGCATCCACACCATGAAAGGACAGAAGATTTCGCAGGAAACTTCGGACCGTGACAAAGGTCGGCAAGTTCGTACCTCTACTACGCTTCCAAAGCTTGACCAATAGCCAAAGAAATGCGGACCCAGCGCTGGGTTTCGGCGTCGAGTTGTCGCTGTCCAGCCTTGGTCAAGCGATAGTATTTCGCGCGGCGGTTGTTTTCGGATTCTCCCCAAAAGGAGGAAATCCAACCTTCTTCTTCCATTCGGTGGAGTGCGGGAAAGAGCGAGCCTGGCTTAACTGCAAAAGTGCCGCCTGTAATCTGCTGAATTCTCCGGGAGACTCCCAGACCGTGCATTTCGCCTGCGACAAGCGATTTTAAGATCAACAGGTCCAAAGTGCCTTGCAAAAGGCTTGTCGGTTCGGAAGGCAAGCTATCTCCTATCGAGGCTCTATAGGAATGCTACTGGCCTACATATAGAATGTCAATAGGAACCGTGAAACGGACCAAACACAAGTCGCCCTTCGCTGGTGCTCGGGCTGTGTCATGTGCAAATTACCCCGGTAAAACCCGGCCCATCCCATACGGCGAAGCATGTCTGCTTACTCCGACTGGTTTTTGCGAGGGGTCTCCAGCCAGCTATCCTGAAACTTGCTGGCGAAGCATCCCGCCGAGGACGTCTGCTAGTTCGCGCACCCCACTCTCAAACTCCGACGCGCCGCTCTTCCCGTACGGCAACGAAGTTCCCAGCCCAGAGTGGACTTCGCGTGCTCCAGTAGTCTTGAGCACGGCTTGCAGATTGTCTGCGTTAATTCCGCCGCCGGGCAAAATGGTGATTCTTCCCGCAGCCGCCCTCATCAATTCGGCGAGGACGCTCACGCCTGCGTCTGCTTTCGGCTTTCCGCCCGAGGTCAGAATCCGCGTCGCGCCGGTCGCAATCACAGCTTCCAGTGCCGCGTGCAAATCCGGTGTTTCATCGAACGCTCGGTGGAACGTCACCGGCAATGGCTTTGCCGCCTCGGCCAGTTTTCGTGTGCGATCCACGTCAACGGTACGATCGGCATGCAAAATTCCAAACACAACTCCGTCCATCCCGCACGACTTCGCAATTTCCACATCTCGCTTCATCGCGGAAAATTCTTCTGAGGAAAAAACAAAATCGCCGCCTCGCGGACGAATCATCGCAAAAATCGGCGCGCGCACGGCCACGCGTGTTTCGCGCATTAATTCTGCGTTCGGCGTCACGCCGCCGACATTCAAATTCGCACAGAGCTCGATGCGGTTTGCGCCGCCGCGCTCCGCGGCTGCAGCCCCACTGGCGGATTCCACACTGATTTCGAGAAGGATAGAGTTGTTGGTCACGATAGAAATGTTTCGCAATGTACTAGGTCGTCGGCTCGGTCGCGATTTTTTCCGTTCCGGAAAGCGTGCTCCAGCCCTGCCGCGAGAGATTTTTGAAAATAAACAGTCCGGAAATTCCACTCAAAGCGGCAAGCAGCAAGCCGATACCGAACCGGTGAAAAACCATGTGGCCAATGCTGAAAAGCGCGGAATAAACCATGATGACTCCGGCGACCCAATTCGCAAGATTTGTGGAGAAGTCTCGAACCTCCGGCAATTCCGGGCAAAGCTTGGCGATCGGCTGCCAGCCGTAAATGCTCGGATGCACGCGCCGGTAAAACGAAACAAGCTTTTCCGCGGGCTCTGGTTTTGTCACGAAAGTTCCGATGAGCCAAAGAACCGTTGTAACACCGGCGGTGATGAGCGTGGTTTTCGCTGTCACGACGGCGCCGTTGCCAGAGAATTTCATATTCGCAAGAACAAACGTCAGAACTGCGGCGCCAATCGTGGCGACAATTTCGCTCCACGCGTTGATCCGCCACCAATACCAGCGAAGAATCAGCACCGCGCCGGTCCCTGCCCCAATGCCAAGCACGATCGTCCATCCGGTGGAAATGGATACAAGCTGGCTCGAAACCCATCCTCCCGCCAGCACCAACACCACCGTGAAAATCTTTCCGATGTTGACGTAGTGGCGCTCGGTGCTGTTCTTCACGAGAAAGCGGCGGTAAAAATCATTGACGAGATAGGAAGTGCCCCAATTCAATTGCGTGCCGATCGTGGACATGAACGCCGCGAGAAACGCGGCGACCATCAGGCCACGCAAAGCGGGTGGAAGAAAATCGCGCAGCACCATGACGTAGCCCTGCTCACGATTTGCCTCGAACGCCGCGCTGGGATTCAAGCCACCGTGCGGCGAATACAGCGCAAGCGCGACAAGGGCTGTGACAATCCACGGCCAAGGGCGCAGCGCATAATGCGCGATGTTGAACCACAGCGTCGCGCCGAGAGAATTTTTTTCATCCTTGGCGCTGAAAATTCTTTGCGCAACATAACCGCCGCCGCCCGGCTCCGCGCCGGGATACCAACTGCTCCACCACTGCACGCCGAGAAAAAGAACAAATGAAATCAGCGGAATCGTCCAGAGAGCCTCACTTGTGAAACCGTGCGAAAAATCGGGAAGAAACTTGAGCGGATTCGCAACGGCTCCTCCAACTTTTGCGGTTTCACTGCTGACGATTTCCAGCCGCAGCGTCAGCGCGCCGATGCCCCCGATTTTGGAGACGGCAATCCACGCGAGCACAATCACCATTCCCATCTTCAGGATGAACTGGAAAAGATCCGTAACGAGAACGCCCCAGAGTCCGCCGATGAATGTGTAAATTCCCGTGAACGGAATTAGCACGAAGATGCAGATAAGCAGCGCGGTGTGGTGAGGTTCGCCGAGCGTGTAGTGAAACAAAACGTGATTGCCAAGCGCGAGTTCCCAAACTTTACCGGGCGCGATCGCCGGGCCAAGGAGAACAGCGATGATGTCCACCATGGCGCGTGTGACCCAGCCAAGAATAAGGCAGTTCATCAGGAGGCCGAGGTAGATCGCTTTGAGGCCGCGAAGAAATGCCGCAGGTTTTCCCGAGTAGCGAAGTTCGGTGAGCTCGACGTCGGTCATGATTTCCGCGCGGCGCCAGTACCGCGCGAAAAAGAACACCGTAAGCATTCCGGTGAGGCACTGGTTCCACCACAGCCAGTTCCCGGCGATGCCTTGTGTGGCGACGAGACCTGTAACAAGGAGTGGCGTGTCGGCGGCGAAAGTCGTGGCGACCATGGACGTGCCTGCCAGCCACCAGGAAACATCCCGGCCGGAGATGAAGAATTCGGCGGTGGTGCCGCTGGACCGGCGGCGGTAGTAGATGCCGATCAAAAGATTGATGAGCAGATACCCAACAATGACGGCCCAATCGGTGGAAGTGAGGGGCATGGTCCTCTCTCGACGTGCTATAGAGCAGGAAGGTTATATCGTTTTCGTGGGGGGATTGCAATAGCGCATTGCTGGATCGTGATTTAGTGAAGCGGGCGCGCGAAAAGGAGAGAACCGTGAACAGCGTTCCAGAAGATTCCGAGAACGGCGGCAAAATTCCAACCCCGCAGAAAAAGGCGCATTTGCGGCGGAGAGTAGGCGCGATTTTTCCAGAGAAGAATTGCGTCGAGGAGAAAAAATAGCGCGCCGAGTGCGAGAAAAATCGTTATTGTGCGATCAGAGAAAAATCGCGAGACGAGAAAACATTCGATGAGGAGAAGAGAAGCCACGAAAAATTTCGCGGGAACGCGGCCGATTTGCGTAGCGAGAGTGCGGCGGCCGGATTTTTCATCGGGTTCGATGTCCATGATTTCTCCGAAGACGTGCGAGTGCATGGCGAAGAGCGCGCCGAAGAGAAATGTTTGCCAGGGAAGTTGAGGAACGCGATTGAGCCAACTGCTGAGAATGAAAATGAGGAGATAGCTGCCCTGGATCAGAACATCGAATGGCGGACGGCCTTTTAGCGCGATGGGGCGGGCGTTGTAAACGTAAACGGCGAGGAGAATTGCTGCGAACCAAACTGCGATGCGCGGCCCGGCCCAAATCCAGAAGAGAAAGAGAAATGGAATTTGGGAGACAACGATTTGCCACCGCAAGGAACGAAGCTGCTGGTCGGCGCCGCGCGAGCCGAAAAGATAAGTTCCCTTGCGAGGATTGAAGCGGTCGCCTTCGGCGTCGACGATGTCGTTGACGCCGTAGAGAAGCAGGCTCAGCGGAAAGACGATGTAGAAGAGCCCGGTCCAGAAGGCGGCGCTGTGAAGATCGAAAGAGCGGCCGAGCGGCATCAAGTAGAAGAGCGTGGTAGTGGTCCAGAGGCCGGGGCGCGAAACCTGGATGAGAAATTTGACCGTGGAAAGAAAGCTGTTTTTGGTGAGCGTTTGTGGGGTTGTTTGGGCGGCGACGCTCATTGAGTGGAATAGAAAGACTGTAACACCGCAGCCGCGGACCACTCAAAATTGTTCTCAGTTTTTGAAGAGAACGTAACGAAGCGAAGAATTGAAGGAATTACAGAAGGCCGAGGGATGCAAACGTGGTGAGGGAGCAGCAGCCGAGTGCGAGGCCGAGAATGATGCCGGCGAGAACGTCGCTGAGGAAATGCATACCGAGAACAATGCGCGAGAGCGCGATGCTGATTGCGAGGAAGATGAGTGCAAATTCTAGCGACGGATAAAAGTAAGTGAGCACGAGCGCAATGGAAGAAGCCGTCATTGTATGGCCGGAAGGAAACGAAAACCTGTCCGGGGGAAGGACTTTCGACCAGCAGTGAGGTTCAAGCTGGCAGGGGCGCGGACGGTGGCTGAGCCGCTTGAGCGCTTTGAAGACGAGGACACCGACGACAGCGGCAAGTGCGGCAGAGCTAATGGCGGCGAAGCGGTGCGGACCGCCAAACAAAAGAAGAAGGACAGCGGTGGAATACCAGATCCAGCCGTCGCCAAGGCGGGTGGCGGTGAGCATCCAAAGGCGAATCCACCGCGGGGCACGCCAGCGGTTCAGGCGCCGCATCAGGCGATGATCGCGGCGCTCAATGAAACCCCAGACATCACGGGCAACGGCCATCTTGAAGCTCCCGTTAAAAACAATCGGCCGCAAAAATCTTCCGGACAAGCCGGCACGAAAATCAGGCTCGGCGCAAAGTCGCGTCCAAATCCCAAAGCCGGCGCGGAGCGGAATCGCCAGCGTTCACAAGCTTCGACCACTTCTTGCAAAAGCGAATTTCGTTGGTCCAGTGGCCGACGGTGATTGCCGGCAGCAGAACGGCCAGCGGAAGCAGGGCGAGCGCCCAGGGCTTTTCGCAGAGCATTGCGCCGGTGACGCGGAAAACGTCGGCGGTGATTTTGGCAAGGCTGCCATGATCGCCGCGAATGCGACCGTGGTGCCCGCGAAGGCCGGAGAAAAACTCCTCGACGGTGCGGGCGCCGGGAACTTCGGTGTAAGTCAGCGCGACTCCGGCGAGCGTGTGCGAATCGCTGCCTGCAATGCCGACTTTTCCGTAGGAGACGGCGAGGCGCTCCGCTTCGAGATTCGCGCGGGAACACATTTGGCCGTTGCGCGTTTCGAATGCAAGCCCGTAAGAGGCGAACCATTCGAAATCCTCGGCTTTGCGCTTGCCAGTGAGTCCGGAAAACACGTGATTCACGCTAAAGAAGATTTTACGTTCCGTCAGATACATCAGGAGCGCTATAAAATCGTTGCGACGCTTTTGAATTTCGATATGGTCGCGTTCGGTGATGCCGTAGACTCCGAGGTGGAGTTCCGTGCCGCTGGGCATGGTGCAGGTGACCTCTTCGCTGAGGAAGAAGTCGGGGCGGTCGCGGAGGACTTCCGCGGCATCAATGGAGTCGTGGTCGGTGACGGTGACGATGGACATACCCAGGCGCTTGCAGCGGGAGTAGACCGCTTCGGCGTCGTTGTAGGACTCATAGCAGAAGTGCCGGATGATCGGTGAATTGATCAAGCCGGAGGCTTTTGTATGGACGTGAAGGTCGCATCGCATACGGAAATTATCGCTTTGGGATATGAACAGTCCATGAAGAGGCGGAGAAATGTAGGTAAATGTGCTCATGCAACTTATTGAACACAAGGGACTTTCGGAGTTTTCCACATGGCATGTAGCATGCTCTCGGCGGGGAAGTTACAAAGGTGTGACAGAATCGCGCTATGAAGAAAATACAGATCGTCTTTCATGACGCTGGCGGGGGACACAGGAATGCTGCTGTGGCCTTGCAGGCCATGGCGAAGGCGCAAAAACCCGATTGGGAAGTGGAGCTGGTGCAGTTTCAGGAGCTCACGGACCGGTTGGATGTGTTACGAAAGGTTACAGGGATACGGATTCAGGAACAGTACAACACGCTGCTGCGGAATGGGTGGACGCTGGGAAGCGAGTATTTGCTGCGCGTGCTGCAGCTGACGATTCGGGTTTTTCATGGGCCGCTGGTGGGGCTGCTGGAGAGGTTTTGGAAGGAGCATCCGGCGGATTTGCTGATTTCCGTGATTCCGCATTTCAACCGGGAGATTGCGGAGAGTTGGGAGAAGGTTTA
>Ga0137403_10000022_pt1 | contig 162200 bp, 161 predicted proteins | sample CZOMad2_1_16fung_FD_122057 | JGI IMG/M metagenome (GOLD analysis project Ga0137403, IMG submission 122057) | Vadose zone soil fungal communities from Angelo Coast Range Reserve, California, USA - CZOMad2_1_16fungal (Hybrid Assembly) | ecosystem: Environmental > Terrestrial > Soil > Vadose... | reverse complement strand
AGCCGAAGTTTCAATTCAAAAATAGCACCCTCGCCAGATGCTGATTTGAATTGCTCTAGAAATACGACATGCGGCGGTGATAGCATCTACAGCTTATTTAATTACAATAAAACGTGACCATGCTCCTATCGAGATTTCTGCGTACTATTTCGCCTATCTCTGCATGTTTGCCATATTTGTTGCACTGTGCTTCTGCCAATTTTCCAACAGCAGACAATTCCTTCGAATATGAGTGTGTGTATTCGTATGTCACCTGATGTGAAGATGCCGCTATAAGATCTGCCGTTTGCCCAGGCTGGACGTTCAATATTGTGCCCATCATATCCGCACAACTTGACAGCAATAAAACAGCGAGTAAAACAGCTGCAAATTTTAATTCAATCGGTTGCATCTGACAGACGTTTCCATAGTTCAAGTAGTTGGATATGTGGAACTGTTTCAGTATTGATAGCAAGTGTTATTGGGACTCCTTCACAAGATTTTTTGTGGGTTATATATATACCCTCACGTAGGGTGTGGCACGTAGCAAACTCATTTACTCCCCCTCTAATTACGCAAACATTAGGAGTATCCAGCATCGCTAATAATGTATCAATTTCCTGTTCCACTTTAGAGAGTCCTACCCCAGTAACGTCTTTCCATATCCCCCGTCCAAGTAACGTGGGATTATGAAACACAGCGTATAGTACAACCATAGTTAAGCATTATTAAAGACGACAATTAAGTCGCGTCACGTTTCACTACAACACCACCGGACGATCCGGAATTTCGTTGATCTTGCCGCCGTGTGCGGGAAAGTGGCGCGACAGGTGTTCGCCCACGGCATGTATCCCGGCAAGCACGCCCGATTCAAAATTCCCTGCGCGGAATGCCGCTTCCATTTCGCGACAAATCGCTGCCCAGGGTTCTTGACCCAGTTTGACGTGGATGCCGCGATCGGCAACGATCTCGACGTCACGATCCGCAAGCAACATATAAATCAGCACGCCGTTATTGTGCTCGGTGTCCCAGACACGCAATTTTGAAAACACCTCGATGGCGCGCTGCTGCGCCGTTTTTCCTGCCAGCAATGGAGCCAATTCAAGCGACGCTTCAATTGCGAAGCGGATCTGCCCCGCGTGTTTGGCCTCGGTTTCGCGAATTGCACGCTCGATTGTATCCAGTGCGCGCGGCGGAAAAATACGCCGCACCGCCGCACGGCCAATTGATAAATGTCGCATAATGCGTTTCAAATTCATTACCAGCTCCCCGATGCACCACCACCGCCAAACCCACCGCCCCCACCACTAAACCCTCCTCCATCGCCGAACCCGCCGGCACTGCCGCCAAACCCACCGCCACCGTAGCCGCCCAACCCGCGCCCACCACCCAGCAACACGAACACGAACGCCATCAACCCGACCAGCAGCGCGATCAACAACGGCCCAACTATCAGCCAAGCCAATATGCCCAGCACACCACTCATCAACACGGCAGCGGGAAAACGTCCAAGTAGTGCGCGCAGCACACCGCCTACGACGACGACCAATCCGAAGGCGATGAACAGCAACGACTCGATATTATATTTTCCACTCGCGGCGGCACGCCGTGGCGGTGGCAAGGGCTCGCCATCGATCACCCGCATCATCGCCGCTGTACCGGATTCGATGCCCGGATAAAACTCGCCGCGCTTGAGGTATGGCACGATGACTTCATCAACGATGCGATGTGCAGTAGCATCGTTCAGCACACCTTCCAGACCATATCCCACTTCAATGCGCAACCTGTGATCATCCTTGGCGACGAGCAGCAGCGCGCCGTCGTCCACGCCCTTGCGTCCCAGCTTCCACACCTCAACGACACGGATGCCGAATTGCTCGATGCTTTCCGGTTGGGTGGTCGGCACGATCAGCACCGCGAGCTGCACGCCCTTCTTCGCTTCAAATTCAGCGAGACGGGACTCCAGTGTTTGAGTTTGTTGAACGTCCAGCGTCGCGGTGAGGTCGGTGATACGCTTCGAGAGCGGCGGCACAGCCACTTCGGCCTGTGCCGCGCCGACCAGCCACAGCGCAAGCAGAACCACCTGCGCAAAACTTTTCATTTATTTCACCGGTACAGCGACGTTGGGGGTCGCAGTTTTGGGTGCGGCAAAATCTACCGTTGGCGCATGAGAAATCTCTTTCTCGTTTTCAACCGTGAACGACGGTTTCACCTTGTAGCCAAAAACCATCGCGGTCAGGTTGGTCGGGAAAGAGCGTATCGCAATGTTGTATTCCTGCACCGCCTTGATGTACCGGTTGCGCGCGACCGTCACGCGGTTTTCAGTGCCTTCGAGTTGCGCCTGCAAATCGCGGAAATTCTGATCGGATTTCAACTGCGGATAATTTTCTGTCACCACCAACAGGCGGCTCAATGCCGAAGTCAGCTCACCTTGCGCAGCCTGAAATTTGGCGAATGCCTGTGGGTCGTTAATCAACTCAGGCGTGGCCTGAATGCTGCCCACTTTGGCACGCGCCTCGGTGACACCCAACAACACGGTTTGCTCCTGGGCAGCGTAGCCTTTCACGGTATTCACCAGATTGGGAATCAAGTCGGCGCGGCGCTGATACTGGTTGAGCACTTCGGCCCAGCTTGCCTTGATCTGTTCATCGGTAGTTTGAAAAGTGTTATAGCCGCAGCCATTCAACATTAGCACCAGCAAAATTACCCATAAGGCACGCATCATTGATTCCTCCATTGAGTAGCAAAACACAGAAAAGCTACAACACCAAGCCGCATAAATCCTTTAAGGCCGTTGTTACGCAATGCCTCTCCCGTCAAGGTTCAGGCTGCACCTTGGTGGTGGGAGCAGTCTCCGGGACGGGTGTTTCTTTGGCGGCGAGCGCAAGCGCGAGAGTCGTTGCGGAAGGATTCAGGCTGTCGACCATCGAACTCGGAATCAGAATCGTGGCTCCCCGTTCTTTTGTCGCCTCGTAAATGATGTTCATGGCACGAAGCTGGAGCGCTGCGGGATGTCCAGCATAAATATCGGCGGCCTCGACAAACTTCCCGGCAATGGCAGCTTCGGCTGAGCCGAGAATTACCCGCGCCTGTTTCTCGCGTTCAGCTTGAGCCTGACGAGACATGGCATCCTGCAACGCCTCCGGAATGGCTACGTCACGAATCTCCACTGAATTGACTGATATGCCCCACGGAGCGGTTTTTTTACCGATCTCATCCTTCAAGTGATCGTCTGCCTCTTTACGATCGGACAACAGGGCAGCCAACATCGAAGAGCCGATCATTTCGCGCAGCGAGGTTTGCGCAACCCGGTCAATGGCCTCGCGATAATTAGTGATGGCTAACGCCGCTTTTTCGGCATCGTGCACACGCCAGAAAATGATCGCATCAACGTTGATCGGAACGGTGTCCTTGCTCAGTGCCTGTTCGGCATTAAAAGCCGTGGTCTGAATACGCTCGTCGATAACTGCCACCACATTGTCGATGATCGGGATAATGGCGAATAAACCCGGCCCTTGGACGCTTTGCAATTTCCCCATCCTGAGAATGACGAATTTCTGCCAGGTATTAGCCATTTTCAATGACAAGGCGATAATCACTGCGGCCACAAAAAACACGAGCGCAAGAGAGTCATTCACCCACTGGCCCATGGCAAGGCCTACGACAACACAAACGACAACTAGGAACGATGTAATTGGATTTATATTCATGATCGAATGTCCTCCTGTCCGGTTGCAGCTTCAAAACTGCGTGTCATTTTGAATCGGGCCACAAATTAATACAAGTCGCACCCGCGTTTTATCGGCCTGCTGTTATCCGGCAATATACTCCACAAAATGCCTTGGCAACCGCTGCCAGGAATGCCATCGCCCCAGCATCGTTTAGCGATTGCAAACACCACCCGCCGTTTTTCAGGGGCAAGCTTCAGCGGAAAAGACAAAATAAAAAAACCGCCAATCGTGGCGGTTTTTTTATTTTAACTGGGGTGACTGATGGGGCTCGAACCCACGACAACCGGAATCACAATCCGGGACTCTACCAACTGAGCTACAGCCACCATTGAAGAAACAACCGATAAAACCACTGACGAAACACACCGGACGAAAAATCTTTGTCCGGACACCTAACAGACACTGGCGTGCCCGACAGGAATCGAACCTGCAACCCCCAGCTTAGAAGGCTGGTGCTCTATCCGGTTGAGCTACGGGCACAATTGTTTGCGCAGGCGATTGATCTGTCTACTGAAACCTGGTCGGGGTGGAGAGATTCGAACTCCCGACATCCTGCTCCCAAAGCAGGCGCGCTACCAGGCTACGCTACACCCCGAAGGCTGGGCATTATACAGACGCATACCGGGAAATCAATTTGGATTTTTGGGTTTTGTTAATTGTGGCATCGCCAACATCAGGTAGTAGCCCATCGACCACAATGTTAATAGCGCGGCGACGTACAACAACACCGCGCCGATGGTCTGGCAATCCAGGCCAAGTATGCGTTCGTGAAAAAGCAGCAGTAAAACAGCCAGCATTTGCAGCGTCGTTTTAACCTTGCCGAGCATGGATACCGCGATATTTTTGCTGGCGCCAACCTTTGCCATCCATTCACGCAGCGCAGAGATGGTGATTTCACGCCCGATGATGATGAACGAAATGATTGCATCGGCACGTCCGAGCTTGACCAAGATGATTAATGCCGCCGCCACCATCAACTTGTCGGCAACCGGGTCGAGAAATGCGCCAAATGCAGAGGTTTGATCAAGCTTGCGCGCCAGATAACCATCCAGCCAATCGGTCAGCGCCGCCAGCAAGAACACACTGGTCGATATCAAGTTTTTCAGATGTGGGCTGAGACTTTGGTCAGACAGATAAAACACTGCAACAAACACCGGTATGAGAATGATGCGCAACCAGGTGAACAAATTTGGGATGTTAAATGGCATTGGGCGACAACGCGTTTAGAACAGGGTTGAACAAAGGTGGGCTAGTGTAGCTGCTGATAAATCTTTTCAGCAAGTGATTTGCTGATTCCTTGCACCTGGCAGAGTTGCTCTACACTGGCTTGCGCCACTTCCCGCAACCCGCCGAAATGGGTCAACAGATTACGCCGCCGCTTATCTCCTATCCCGCTGATTTCTGCCAGACTGGACGTAGTGCGCGTTTTGCCGCGTTTGGCGCGATGTCCGGTGATGGCAAAGCGGTGCGCTTCATCACGCACCTGCTGGACAAGATGCAGGGCGGGGTCGTCGCTGGGCAACCGTATTGATGCGCCATTGGGAAAGATTAACTGCTCCATCCCGACTTTTCGTTGCTCACCTTTTGCCACCCCGACCAGCACCAAATCGTTCAGCCCCAGTTCGTGCATCACTTCCATCGCGATGTGTAATTGCCCTGTCCCACCATCAATCAAAATCAAATCGGGACGTGCCCCCTCACCTTCTGCCAGCTTTTGGTAGCGGCGTGTCAAGGCTTGACGCATCGCCGCATAATCGTCGCCGGGGGTGATGCCGGTGATGTTGTAGCGGCGATATTGACCGGAACGCATATCGAAATTCTCGTATACCACGCACGATGCGACGGTCGCCTCACCCATGGTGTGGCTGATGTCGAAACATTCAATACGCTGCAATTCCGGCATATCCAGTCGTTCACGTAATTTGTCCAGACGCAGTTGTTGCCCGCCTTGTTGCATTTTGCGTTGCTGCAAAGCCAGCAGAGCATTGCGTTGCGCCATCTCCAGCCATTGCTTGCGCTCGCCGCTCAGCGCTTGGATCAAGCGCACCGGCTGGCCGGCCTGCTCGCTGAGTAATTGCGCCAGAGTCTCATCGCCGCATGGCTTGTCCAATATCAGCAGCGGCGGCACGCCACGGTTCAGATAATGCTGCGCGATGAATGCCTCGGCGATTTCATCCGCAGGCAGTTCTTCGGCATGTTCGGGGAAGAAACACTTGTCGCCAAGATGCCGCCCGCCGCGCACCATGGCCAGGTTCACACATACCATATCGTCCAGCTTCGCCACTGCGACAATGTCGGCATCGGCAGCCTTGCCGGTGGATTCGACAAACTGCTTTTGCTGCACCACATGTAAGTCACGCAGCTGATCCCGCAAGAGCGCAGCTTGCTCATAATGCTGCCGCTCTGCCGCCTGCTCCATCGCAGTACGCAAGGTTTGCTCGACTTCCTGATGTCTTCCCTGCAATAACAGCACTGCATTACGCGTGGCGGCCTGATAATTTTCAGCGTCAATGAGCTTCACGCAGGGCGCGGTGCAACGATGAATCTGATGTAACAGGCAAGGGCGGGTGCGATTGTTGAATACACTGTCTTCACAAGTGCGGATGCGAAAAATTTTTTGCAGCAGCTGGATGCTCTCTTTGGCCGCATACGCGTTTGGATACGGGCCGAAATATTGATGCTTACGGTCAGGCGTACCACGAAAATAGGTCAGGCGCGGAAACGTGTGCCCGGTGAGCACGATGTAGGGATAGGATTTGTCGTCACGGAATAAAATGTTGTAGCGCGGCTTGAGCAACTTGATCAAATTGTTTTCCAGCAGCAGTGCCTCGGCCTCGGTACGCGTCACAGTGGTTTCGATGCGTGCGATATGCGACACCATTAAACGGATGCGCGGCGAGATATTGGCTTTCTGGAAGTAAGAGCTGACGCGCTTTTTCAGTTGCTTTGCCTTGCCGACGTACAACACCTCGCCTTTGCTGTTCAGGTAGCGATACACCCCCGGCAACAACGGCAGGCTGGCAAGTATTGGCTTGGGGTCGAATGATTGGTCAGGCTTCACGTTGCTGCACATGCCGCTGAATATTTGCAATCACCGCTTCGAACATTGACGTGGTCAAGCGTTTAGTCTGGGTGTTGTAGCGACTGCAATGATAGCTATCGAACAGCATCGCGCCATTGGGTAACAAGTGCTGTGCACCATGCGCAAAGGCATAAGCGCTTTTGCGCAGTTGCAATGCCATCATCACCGCATTGTGCGCGATGCCACCAAGCGCCATGATTGCCGCGCCGCGCGGCAGTATACCTAGCTCCTCTGACAGATAGGCATTGCAAGCACGAATCTCGCCGGGTTCCGGTTTGTTTTGCGGTGGCAGGCAACGCACCGCGTTGGTGATGCGGCAACTGCGCAAACTCAATGCGGGGTTGGCTTCACCTGATGCAGCCAGCGGCTGTGCGCTGCTGGCAAAACCGTATTTATGCAGCGACTGGTACAACAAATTACCGGCATGGTCTCCGGTGAATGGGCGTCCGGTACGGTTCGCACCATGCATGCCGGGTGCCAGGCCGACAATCAGGAACGGGCTGTGCGGCGCGCCGAATGAATCGACCGGATGCGCGTAATAATCCGGGTGTTCGGTGCGCACGGTATCAAGAAACTGCGCAAGACGCGGACAGCAACGGCAACTTTTATCAAACAACAGGGGCTCTGATTTATTCATGGCGCACTGTATTCTAATGTGAAATGACCCTCACCGTTTTGGCCCAATACTTTAACCAGATACGGCATCACCTCCTGCAACACAGCGTGCAACAGCCAGGGCGGATTAAGGATGAACATGCCACTGCCATGCATGCCGAAACCATCCGCGTCAGGGGCACGCACGGCAAGCGCAACATGCAGCCAGCTTTTTACCGGTAATTTCTTCATCTGTTCGGGCAAGCGTTCCGTTTCAACACGTTGCAATTGTGGATACCACACCGCATACATGCCGCTGGCAAAGCGTTTAAGCCCTGCATTTAGCGCCGCAGTGACACGCTGATAATCCTGCTTGTCTTCGTAAGGCGGATCAATCAACACCAGCGCGCGGCGCGGCGGCGGCGGTAACAAAGCCTTGAGCGCAGCGAACCCGTCGCTGTTTTGTGTTAACACCTGCGTGCCATGTTTGGCAAAATTCTGCTGCAGAATTTCACTGTCAGTCGGATGCAACTCGAACAAGCGCATCCGGTCCTGCTCACGCAGCAACTCCAGCGCAATCAGCGGCGAACCGGGATATAGCTGCAACTGCCCGGCAGTATTGAGGCGTTTCACCAGCGCCACATATTCCGCCAGCGGCACGGGCAAATCGTCACGCTGCCATAACCGCGCAATGCCGCTTTCATACTCTGCATTCTGTGCGGCATAACCACTGTCCAGCGCATAGCAGCCCGCCCCGGCGTGCGTGTCGAGATACCAGAACGGCTTGTCTTTCTGTCGCAGATAATCAAGCAATTGCATCTCGATAAAATGCTTCAACACGTCCGCGTGATTACCCGCGTGAAAAGCGTGGCGATAGCTCAGCATGCTTATTCAAGTTGCTCTACTTTAATCAGCACATTGCGTTGCTCATGCTGTTGCAAAACGTGACGTGCAAAGATACTCGCGTCATTGTCATTTTTTTGCTGGCTCAGCCCTCCCACCACTATCCATGTCCCCAAGCGACCCGCCACCGTAGTTGAGGCTTGCTGTATGTGTGGCGCTGGAACGCCGCGAGTATCGAACGGCAGCGAGTCGTTCTGCGCGGTGATTTCCAGCGTGACGTTATCGCCGTTCACCCGTGGCAATACGTAAAAACCGCTGCTGACATCCTGATATTGAAAACTGTCTATTACATGAACACCCGATGGTTGTTGAATCACCTGACGTTGCGGAACGGCGATTGATTGTCCGCTGTGTATCAATGCGCGATTACCTTCCAGCACCTGAATTTGCTGGGTTTTCTTATCATCTTCCAGCGAAATATCTTCGCGCACCCGCGCCTTGAGTTTGTCCTGACCCTGCCCAGCTTCGACACTTAAGCCGCTATTGTCGCGGCTGCCAGGCACAATGATGCGGACATTTTTGCCCACTCCGATATTGCCCGACAGCGCGGTGAGTCGCGCAACGGTCGCGCTATCCACGTCTTGCATGACGGTGATTTTCAAACGGCGCGGCGCAATATCTATGCTTTGCAGCAACTGCTTGATCTGTTCCAGATTGCGCGGCGAAGTGCGTAATATGAGTTGGTAGTTCATGCCGCTCGCAACATCGTCCTGGTCCAGCAGGGGGCGTATGAGTGGCAGCACTTCTTCTACACTGCGATGCTGGAGAGGAATGATCTCAAGCTGGTCGGCACAGGCACAAGCTGGTAACAGCAGCCCCATCCAGAGAAGGAAATAAAAGGGAGCGATTAAATTTTTCGCAGCAGGCATCATTTTTGCGCAATCGCTTTGTCGTGCGCGGCCTTGAGCTGCTGCGCCAGCTGGAATACCACCATCGCATAATAGTCGCTGTTGTTGTAGCGTGTGATGACGTCAAAATTGTTGAACCCCAGCCAATATCTCTTACTGCCGTCAAACGTAAAGTCCAGCAGACGCGCAACCAGTTTACGCGACAGCTGCGCATGGATTTCCGCTCCATCGCGCGCCCAGTCGGCCAGGCTTTGCGCCTTGATCTCTTCATGCGCGGTGGTCTCGGTGATCTGCACAGGCACTGCAACCGGTGCCCCTTTGATCCAGCCATAGCTCTGTAAATAATTGCCTACGCTGCCGATTGCATCGCTGGCTTCATTGAGCAAATCAATCTTGTTATTGTGGTTGAAATCGACCGCGAAATTACGGTAACTGCTCGGCATGAATTGCGGGATACCCAGCGCACCGGCATATGAACCGCGCACGGACAGCAAATCGAAACCTTGCTCGCGTGCCAGCAGCAGGTAGTTTTCCAGCTCATTACGAAAGAACGCAGCGCGAGGCGGGTAATAGAATGCCAGAGTGGTCAACGCATCCAGATCAATAAAATTTCCTGCATTTTCACCATAGAGGGTTTCGACCCCTATCTCTGCAACGATGATTTCCTGTGGCACACTATATTCCCGCTCGGCACGGCGTAAAGATTTGGGATATTTTTTCCAGAAATCCAGGCCAAGTTGAACCCGCCGCGGATTGACGAAGGCGGCACGATATTCCGGCCACGGACGTGTGGTATATGGCCGGGAAATCGCATCAATGACAGCAGGCTGATATTGCACGCGCGCAAACACTTTCTCCAGATCGGCACGCTTGAATTGGTGTTTAACCACCATCTCGTCGATGAATTGAGATATGCCGGGCGGAGTGGCTGCTGTCGCAGGAAAAGCAGCAGGACAAAAAATAATTGCAACTAGAAAATAAAATACGGGTCTCATGACGGCGAATTTTACCTGAAGCTCGACAGTCAGCCGTAACTACTGGTAAATTCCGCCCCCTCGTTTAACTAATATGACTGGAATTTGAACGTAATGAACATCACTACTCAACACCATCCTCTCCTCATTCTGGGTTCGGGTCCGGCCGGATACACCGCAGCCGTGTATGCCGCGCGCGCCAACCTCAAGCCGGTGTTAATCACCGGCCTGGCGCAAGGCGGGCAGTTGATGACCACCACTGATGTGGATAACTGGCCTGCCGATGCGATGGGTGTGCAGGGTCCGGAACTGATGACACGTTTTCAGCAGCATGCGGAGCGTTTCAACACGAAACTGATTTTTGATCATATCCATACTGCCAAGCTGCAACAAAAACCGTTTTTATTAATGGGTGATGCGGGTAATTACAGTTGCGATGCGCTGATTATCAGCACAGGCGCATCAGCACAATATCTTGGCTTGCCTTCTGAAGAAGCGTTCATGGGACGCGGCGTTTCGGGCTGCGCGACCTGCGACGGATTCTTTTATCGCGATCAGGACGTAGCTGTAGTCGGTGGCGGCAATACTGCTGTAGAGGAAGCGCTGTACCTGGCTAATATCGCCAAGCACGTCACACTGGTACACCGACGTGACACTTTCCGCGCCGAGCGTATCCTGGTCGATCACCTGATGCACCAAGTGGCAGAAGGAAAAATTACGCTGCAATTGAACAGCACGCTGGATGAAGTGCTGGGTGATGCGAGTGGCGTCACCGGCATGCGCGTCAAGTTGGTACAGAGCGATGAAACCAAAGATATCGCTGTAAAAGGCGTGTTTATCGCTATCGGCCATAAACCCAACACCGATATATTTGCCGATCAACTGGAGATGAGCAACGGCTATATTCATACTCGCGGCGGCGCCAGTGGCAACGCAACAGCGACCAGCATTTCCGGCGTGTTCGCAGCCGGCGATGTTCAGGATCATATCTACCGCCAAGCGGTCACCAGCGCCGCAACCGGTTGCATGGCCGCTCTGGACGCAGATAAATATTTATCTGCGCTGAACAAAACTTGACCGGGAAGCAGCCTGATCAATCCGCTGACGCCGCACTTTTTCGTGCGGCGGTCGGGGCAGTCAAACCACTCGCCAAACAAAACTACGCCAACCCGCAAAAACCCGCACGCAGATTTTTTATCAGCAGCCCCGCTGCACCTCTCCCGATACCCGACAACCTCTCTGATTTTGTCGGCGAAAATATCCCCGATGAATATTTAAGCAATGGCTTATCGCATCTGACCTTGCGCAAGCTGCGCCACAACGGCTGGCCGATTCAGGCCAGGCTTGATTTACACGGCTACAGCAGCGATGCGGCACGCCAACAGTTACAGGAATTTTTGTATAGCGCCAAACAGCGTGCGCTGCGCTGTGTGCTGGTGATACATGGGAAAGGGATGAACAGTAAAGATGGTAAAGCAGTATTAAAAATACACACCCGCCATTGGCTGATGCAACACCCGCTGGTGCTGGCTTATTGTGACGCGGCACTCAAGGATGGTGGAACCGGTGCGGCTGTTATTTTATTGAAAAGCAAGCCTTAGATTTTTTTCCGGAATTTTGCTATGCTGAACCCGTGTGAGACTGTTGTGTTTCTCAAATTGATACACGGTTCATTCCAAATATTGGGATATCTGACATGAAAAAATACCTGCTGATTCTGCTCATACTGGCCAGTTCAAATACCTTCGCCGCATTGAATAAATGGGTGGACGCGGATGGCAAGGTGCATTATTCCGATGAACCGCCGCCAGCCAACATCAAGGCACAAGTGATACATTCTGACTCAACTCCCCAGCCTGTTTCGGGTGTGCCCGACACCAGCAAGGCCAATGCCGGCGACAAGAGTAACGCAAAACCCCCAATTGATAAAAGTAAAGAAGCCGCAGACAAGGCGGCACAAGAAACCATGAAGGAAGAATACAAGACACGTTGCGTTGCAGCACAGCAAAATATGCGCACCCTGCAGGATGGCATTCGTATCTTGGAAATTGATGCTAAAGGTGAACGCGCCTATTTAGATGATGCGCAGCGCCAGCAACGTGTAGCCAAGACGCAGCAAGATATCAGCACGTATTGCAAATAGCTACGCACGCCCTTCCCTATTCACGAAGGGGTGCTACGCCACCATCGGTTCGTCACGCATCCGGATGGCTTCTTCAATATCCACACTGACGACTTTTGACACACCTTTCTCTTCCATCGTCACGCCCACCAGTTGTTGCGCCAGCTCCATGGTGATCTTGTTGTGACTGATGAAAATGAACTGGGTGTGTTGCGCCATTTTTTTGATCAAGGCGCATAAACGCTCGGTATTGGTGTCATCCAGCGGCGCGTCTACCTCATCCAGCAAACAGAACGGTGCAGGATTGAGCTGGAACAGAGAGAACACCAGAGCAATCGCGGTCAATGCCTTCTCCCCGCCGGACAACAGATGTATCGAACTGTTTTTCTTGCCCGGCGGCTGCGCCATCACCTGCACGCCGCTGTCGAGGATTTCGTCTCCGCTCAACACCAATCTGGCTTCACCGCCAGCAAACAATATCGGGAACATTTCTGCCAGGTGCTGATTGACCTGGTTGTAAGTTTCCATGAGCAGTTCGCGTGACTCTTTGTCGATACGACGTATCGCCTCTTCAAGGGTCGCCATCGCTTCATGCAAATCTTTGGCTTGCGCATCCAGATAGGCTTTGCGCTCGGTAGCGGCTTGCAACTCTTCGAGCGCAGCGAGATTGACTGCGCCCAGCGCCTCTATGTCGGCATTCAATCGATTCAGCTCGCTTTGCAAACCATGCGGTCTATGGTTACCTGATTCCAGCAGTGCTGACAACGCCGGTTCATCCACTCCCTGCAGTTGCTCTGCCCATTGCTCAAAATGCAAGCGGGCTTCCTGTTCTTTGAGGGTGAACTCATTTAGTTTCTCACGCAACGGATGCAGTTTATGTTCGCAGGCAAGCCGTTCCTGCTCGAATTTTTGCAGATTGGCCGTCGCACTTTCCAGTATGTTGCGCGCATCGGCCAATGCCGCCTCGCTCGCCTGACGTGCCTGCAAAGCACCTTGCAAACCTTGCTGAGCCGTTTCATCCTCGCAGGCAGATAAATCTATGCGCAGCTGGGCCAGATTTTGTTCGTGCTGTGCCAACGCAACCGTTATTTGCTCAACGTTATGCTGCAAATCGGCTATTTTTTCCGTGCAGGTTTTGGCGAAAAAATTTGCTTCCTGCAAAACGTGCTGCGCCTGTTGCGCGCGTGCGCGCTGCTCACGCAATGACGCATCCTGACTATTGGCAAGGCGTTGCGCCTCATCAACCCGGGTATAAAAAGCGGCGATCTGTTCGCGCAATTGCGCCATTTGTTCTTCCGTACCACGCTGCTGCAGTTGTTCGTTACTGAGCAGTTCGGCCACTTCGCGCAACTCACCATCAATCTGAATAATGCGTTCGGCACTGCGTTCCTGTGCCTGATTCAGTTTGAGTATGTGCATTTGCGTGCCGTGCAGGCGTTGCTGCAATTCGGCACCGGCACTGCTCAACGGCGTGATTTGCTGCTCTATGGTTTGATAGCGCTGCTCGGCTTGGGCAAGGTGCTGACGTAAATCTTCGGCATGATGCTGTTGTTCTGCCAACGCTTTTTGCAACACTTCAATTTCACGCTGCCTGACCAATACGCCGTGCAGCTGACTGTCCGGAGCGTGAAACAGCACGCTGTGTGCGCCGATAAGATGTCCCTGTGGCGTAACGAACCAGCCGCCCGCCGGTAACTGGTTACGTTGCGCATAACCTTGTGTCACGTGTTCAACGGCATAAATATGAGTCAACCAATCACGCATCGCCGGCAATACCTGCGCATCCTGACATTGCACATAATTCAGCAGCGGTGTCAGTTGCGTTAACGCGTTTGATTTTTCTGGTGCAATGCCACCTGGCGCAAACAAGGCCAACTTTACCGGCGGTACATCGTCCCATGCCACCGCCTCACCCATCGCGCTCAAGGCAATCGCATTCAGGCGTTCGCGTAATACTGCTTCCAGCGCATCTTCCCAGCCTGCATCAATGTGTATTGATTGCCACAGGCGCGGCAGCTTTTCCAGTTGGTGTTGCTGTAGCCATGCGGTCAGATTTTTGTCACTATCAAGTTGCTGTTGTAATTGTTGCAGTGCCTGCAAACGTGCTTCCGTTTGCGCCGTTACGCGTTCTTGCTGCTGCATGGCATTGCGCTGCTCATTACGTTGCGCATCGGCCAGCGGCAACTGTTCTTGCAGGGCGGCCAGATGCTGCGTTTGTGTGGCGCGCTGTGTTTCCAGATCGCCAAGTTCCCGTTGTGCCTGCTGCAATGCACCGGCATCAACGTTCGGCAAGTTGTCCTTCTCAAGCAACAAGCGCGAGCGACGTGATTCCATTTGCTGCACGTTGCGTTGCAGGTTAGCGCGCTGCGTATCCGCTAATTGTAGTTGTTGCTGCAACTGTAACTGTTCGCGTTGCAACACGTTGTGACGTTCCTGCGCATCGCGCGCCGCTTGCTCTGCTTGCGGCAAGTTCTGCCCTTCCAGCTGGGCATATTGTCCGGCCTCCGTGAGCTTGGCAGCCGCGCCTTCTTGCTGGCGCTGCCAGTGCTCCAGCAGGGAATGCACGCCCTGCCGTTGGTGTAACTGCTGCTCGACTTGCCGCTCGGTATTGGTGATTTGCTGCGCCAGCCGTTGACGTTGCTCGGCAACGTGTTTGATGTGCTGCTCCAGCCGTGCAATTTCGGCGTTCGCCGTATACAGATCACCTTGCTTGATATGCAACGCATCGGAAAGTTGATAATGCGCGCTGCGTGCCGTTTCCAGCTGGCTTTCAATATCACGCAACCGTGCCGTCTCGGCTTCCAGTTCGATGCGCATTTTTTCCAGGGTCTGCGCATATTTGATGCGCTGCGCATCGGCTTCCTGCCGCTTCACCAGCCAATACAGTTGCTGCGTCGTATCGCGCTGCGTTTCCAGGGCGCGATACTGCTTGGCTATTTCGGCCTGCGCATCCAGATGTACTAATTGTTTTTCCAGCTCTTGCAGGATGTCGCTGACGCGCAACAGGTTGTCGCGGGTATCGGCCATGCGCAACTCTGTTTCGCGGCGGCGCTCGCGGTATTTTGAAACGCCCGCTGCCTCTTCGAGGAAAACGCGCAATTCTTCCGGTTTGGCCTCGATGATGCGCGAGATCATGCCTTGTTCGATGATGGCATAGGCACGCGGACCCAGCCCGGTGCCAAGGAAAATATCAGTGATGTCCTTGCGTCGCACATGCTGATTGTTGATGTGATAGCTGGAGTCGCCATCACGCTGCAAAATACGCTTGATGGAAATTTCCGCGTAGCTCGACCACTGTCCGGCAGCTTTGCCCAGGCTGTTGTCAAAAATCAGTTCGACACTGGCACGTCCCACCGGCTTACGTTTGCTCGAGCCATTGAAAATAACATCCTGCATGGTTTCGCCACGCAATGCAGACGCCTTGGATTCGCCCAACACCCAGCGCAACGCATCGATCACATTTGACTTGCCGCAACCGTTCGGCCCGACCACGCCCACAATTTGACCCGGCAGCTGAATATGCGTGGGGTCAACGAAGGATTTGAAACCTGCTAGCTTAATTTGAGAAAGACGCAAAAATACCTCTGGGAATTCGTTTTTCGGGCGAGTCGCGGTGTCGCATGCTCGCTCACTTTTTCGTCTATCAACCTGATATGCCTCATCGTTCGCTGCGCAGCTCCTTGCGCTTCATCCCGAAAAAGCAAATTTCCAACAACTTCGCAGGTGTCCCAACGATATAATACGCGCCATTCTAACCGAACCTGGCGGGCATACCAAATGACTACCCAACCGAGTAAAACGCTGGAGACTTTCCCCAACCCGCAGACTGCGCGTGATTACCATATCCACATGGAAATTCCGGAATTCACCTGCCTGTGTCCAAAAACCGGCCAGCCGGATTTCGCCACACTGATACTCGATTACATACCCGATCAGCAATGTGTCGAACTCAAAAGCCTCAAGCTGTATATCTGGTCGTTCCGCAACGAAGGACATTTTCATGAGGACGTGACCAATCGCATTCTGGATGATCTGGTCAACGCCACCCAGCCGCGTTTCATGCGCCTCACCGCCAAGTTTTACGTGCGCGGCGGCATTTTCACCAACGTGATTGCCGAGCACCGCAAACAAGGCTGGCAAGCCGCACCTTGCGTTGAGCTGAGCCGGTTCGATACACAGTCAAATACGCGTGGCTGAAACAAACCATGCGCTACCCGTGCCGCGTAGAGAAATTGCAAAACAGAATCCATGAGTAACCTGTTTCTCGGTCTGGACTTCGGCACATCCGGCGCGCGTGCCTGTGTTATTGCCGATGACCGGACCATCGTCTGGCAACAGCAGACTGCCTATGCCAATCCTGCCGCGCAAACCGCACTTGATTGGCGTGCCGCGTTGCATGGGCTGTTAAGCGGCTTACCCAAAGCGATCGCGCAACAGTTGCGCGGCCTGGCGATAGACGGCACATCCGGCACGGTGCTGCTGTGCGACAAAAATTTTGCGCCACTCTCTCCTGCGCTCCTCTACCGCGATGACCGCGCGCAACAACAAGCGTCACAACTCAAAACCTGCGCGCCTGCAAATCACATCGTTTGTACCGCCACTTCCGGCCTCGCCAAATTCCTCTGGCTCACGCAACAAAATGACAGCCATCAAGCTGCCTATTTTCTGCATCAGGCTGATTGGCTGACTGCTCTGCTCAGTGGTGTAGGGGGCGTCACGGATTATCACAATGCACTGAAAACCGGTTATGACGCGCAACGGTTGTGCTGGCCCGAGTGGCTCAGCGCCTTGCCACACAGCCACTTGCTGCCACAGGTGCTCACCCCGGGCGAGGCGATCGGAACCATCCAGGCGGATCTCTCCGCACATTTCGGCATCCATCCACACTGCGTTATCCATGCGGGAACCACCGACAGCACGGCTGCTTTCATTGCGACAGGAATAACCGAGCTTGGCGTAGGCGTCACTTCACTCGGCAGCACACTGGTCATCAAGCAACTTACTGAGCAACGCATCGAAGCCCCGGAATATGGTGTATACAGCCATCGTTACGGCAATCTGTGGCTGGTGGGCGGTGCATCCAATGCCGGGGCTGCGGTGCTGCGCAATTATTTTGACGACACACAACTCGCTGCCTTGAGCCTACGCATCGACCCGCAGCAAGACAGCCCGCTTGATTATTATCCGCTCACCAAGATTGGCGAGCGTTTCCCGAACAATGACGCACAGCTCAAACCACGGCTGGAACCACGCCCATCAGACGATGCAGAATTTTTGCATGGCGTACTACAAAGCTTGGGGCGCATCGAAGTGGCAGGTTATGCCAGGCTCGCCGCGCTTGGCGTTCCGCCACTCAAGCGTGTCGTGACTTGTGGCGGCGGGGCAAAGAATATGGTGTGGCAACAACTGCGGCAACGCTTACTGGATGTGCCAGTCGACGTGGCAACACACGATCAGGCGGCCTACGGCGCAGCATTATTGGCATTGCATGGGCAAGTGCCGCAATAGACTTATTCCAATTCTTGAGTAGTTTTGTTTTCCAAAACATCCACCGCCTCGATACGGGCAAAATGATCGCTGATTTTGCGGCTTGAAATCTCCACTTGCCCAGCCTCTTCATTGGCCTTGCGAATGTTGTCGGCAAGCCGTTTCATGCGCTCGTCAAACCGTTTGAAGTCCGTGCTGAGTTTGCCCAGCTCGCTTTGAATGATATGCACCTGTTCGCGCATCTGCACATCCTTCATCACCGCACGTGCCGTGTTCAGCACCGCCATCAGCGTGGTCGGCGAAACGATCCAGACATGCTGATGCATCGCGTATTCCACCAGGTCAGCATGGTAAGCATGAATCTCGGCGAACACCGCTTCGGCAGGCACAAACATCACCGCACCATCCGAGGTCTCGTTGCGTATCAGGTATTTTTGGGCAATATCTTCGATGTGTTTTTTAATGTCCAGCTTGAATTGCCTGCGCGCCGCCAGTTTGTCAGATTCGGCCACATCCTGATCCAGCATGCGGTGATAATTTTCCAACGGAAACTTGGCATCTACCGGCACCTTCCCGGTTGGCGGCGGGAGAATCAATAAACAATCGACCCGATTACCGTTGGACAGTTTTTCCTGAAACGCATAAGCATCCGGCGGCAGAATGTTGCGCACCAGACCTTCGAGTTGCACTTCGCCGAACGCCCCGCGTGAACGTTTGTCGCCCAACAGGTTTTGCAGACTGACAACATTGGTGGTCAGGCCGTCGATCTTTTTTTGCGCCTCATCTATGGTGGCAAGCCGTGTCATCACACTGGTAAAAGTCTCATTGGTTTTTTTGAACCCTTCATCCAAACGCTCAGCGACCTTGCCAGAAATCTGCTCCAGCCGTGCATCCACCGTCTTGGCTAGTGCTTCTACGCTACTGGATAAATGTTGCGAGGCATTGCGAAAAGATGTCTGGATCAACTCCTGATCGGCACGCGCATGTTCGGCCATACGGTCGCCCTGCTTGTTCAGGCCATCGTGTAAATCGTTCAACATCAGACGGTGTTTTTCTTCCAGCACACGTGCCAGCGCGTTGGCTTGCGCACGCGCCGACCAGAACAGACCAGCCAGAACACAAATCAGCAAAATGATAATGATTTCTAACATAGTGAAAACCATGAAAAACGCCGTGCAGTATAGCACTGCACGGCGTCAGGCTTGAATCTGCTGCGCGGCTTTTTTAAACGCGAGCCGCGCGCTTGCGTTCGTTTTCAGACAAGTAGCGTTTACGCAAACGCACCGACTGCGGCGTGATTTCAACCAACTCATCATCGTCAATAAATTCGACCGCCGATTCCAGCGTCAACTTGACCGGTGTGGTCAGACGCACCGCTTCATCGGTACCCGAAGCGCGCACGTTGGTAAGCTGTTTGCCCTTGATCGGGTTAACGATCAAATCGTTATCACGGCTATGAATGCCGATGATCATGCCTTCGTATAATTTTTCTCCCGGCGACACGAACATGCGTCCGCGGTCTTCCAGTTTCCACAAGGCATAGGCGACTGCCTCGCCGTGCTCTGCCGAAATCAATACGCCATTGCGCCGCCCCGGCATGTCGGGTTTGACCGGCGCATAATCATCGAACACGTGCGCCATGATGCCGGTGCCGCGTGTCATGGTCATGAATTCGGATTGGAATCCGATCAAACCGCGCGCTGGAATACGATACTCCAAACGCACCCGACCATGCCCATCCGGCTGCATATCCTGCAAATCGCCGCGACGCCGACCCAGCTCTTCCATCACCGCGCCTTGATTGGTATCTTCCACGTCCACCGTCAGCACTTCGTAAGGCTCGCAGCGTTCACCGTCGATATCGCGATACACCACGCGCGGTTTACCCACGCCCATTTCAAAACCTTCACGGCGCATGCTTTCCAGCAAAATGGTTAAATGCAACTCACCGCGACCCGCTAACAGAAACACATCGGTGTCTTGCGTATCTTCAACACGCAACGCCACGTTCACCAATAACTCTTTGTTCAGACGATCACGAATCTGACGACTGGTGACGAATTTACCTTCCTGCCCCGCCAATGGAGAATTGTTCACCATCAGATTCATGGTCAAGGTCGGCTCATCCACTTTAGGCATCGGCAGCGCTTCAGGCTGATTCAGATCGGCAATGGTGATACCGATCCCGATTTCTTCAATGCCGTTAATCAGCACGATGTCGCCCGCACCGGCTTCATCCAGTTGCACCCGTTCAATCCCGCGAAAACCCAGCACTTGATTGATGCGCGCACGCTTCGGCGTATTGCTGCCGTTCAACACCATGACATCTTGTCCGGGTTTAATCCGTCCGCGACGCACGCGACCAACGCCGATACGGCCAACGAAACTGGAATAATCCAGCGCAGAAATCTGCAATTGCAACGCGCCGTCCAGATCGGCATCCGGCGCGGGAACATGCTTGATGACGGTATCAAACAGCGCGCGCATATCGGTGGTCTTGTCTGCCAGATTCAGCATGGCATAACCGTTTAATGCCGAGGCATACACCACCGGAAAATCCAGTTGGTCTTCGCTGGCGCCGAGCTTGTCAAACAAATCGAAAGTCTGGTTAATCACCCAGTCCGAACGCGCACCCGGTCTGTCCACCTTATTGATCACCACGATGGGACGCAAACCCAGTGCCAGTGCCTTTTTGGTGACAAAACGGGTTTGCGGCATGGGGCCTTCTACCGCATCTACCAGCAGCAATACGCCGTCCACCATGCCCAGCACGCGTTCTACTTCGCCGCCAAAGTCAGCATGGCCGGGCGTATCCACGATATTGATATGCACACCTTCGTAATCCACCGCGCAGTTTTTTGCCAGAATGGTGATGCCGCGCTCTTTTTCCAGATCGTTGCTGTCCATCACGCGCTCGGCAATATGTTTATAGGAAGCAAACGAGCCGGCTTGACTCAGCAGCTTATCCACCAGCGTGGTTTTGCCGTGGTCAACGTGGGCGATGATGGCGATGTTGCGAAGTTGGCGGGACATGGATGCAGCCTTGCTCTATCAAAAGGGCGCGCATTCTAGCATAAGCAGGCGAACAACTCTGCTCTATTGCCAATGAAAGCACCGATTTTGTGGTATTTGCTCAAATGGCCGGAACAACAAAGCGTTGCCGCAGTTCTTGCAGATTCATCTCACTCAAAATCTGCTCCAGCCTGCCGCTGGCATTGTTTCTTGGCGCGCCCTTATGACTGGCGATAATCAGCTCGTTTTTCATTGAATGTTCCCAACCCACCAGCTCGGTCACCGTCACTTGATAGCCGTGCGCCTCCAGTTGCAGGCAACGCAGCACATTGGTGAGATGGCTGCCGAATTCACGGCTATGCAACGGGTGCCGCCAGATTTCCGAAAGCGGGGTTTTGCCGAATGAAAGGTTTTTATTTTTGTTCAATAACGCCGCTACTTCGGCCTGACAGCACGGCACCAGCACAATGAATTTGGCCTGTTTGTGCAGGGCGAACCGGATGGCATCATCGGTGGCCGTGTCACAAGCATGCAACGCTGTGACGACATCGATTTGTTCAGGCAGTTGCGGCGCATGAATCGAGTCGCGCACCGACAAATTCAAAAATGACATGCGCGCAAATCCCAGCTTGTCGGCTAACGCTTGCGCTTGGCTGATCAATTCATCGCGGCTCTCTATGCCGTACACATGACCAACCTGGCGCGATTTCAAAAACAGATCGTAAAGTATGAAACCCAGATAGGATTTGCCGGCACCGTGATCCGCCAACGTCAAGTTCGGCTGACTCACGAGCACCTGCTCCAGCAACGGTTCGATGAAATTAAACAGGTGATATACCTGCTTCAACTTGCGTCGGCTATCCTGATTGAGTTTGGCGTCGCGCGTCAGAATGTGCAGCGCTTTAAGCAGCTCAATAGATTGGCCTGGCCTGATTTCAGGTGCGGTCAGCTTAAATCCTCAACCAGTGAAGCAAGCGTCTCCGGTGATAGTGATTCAACGTGATAAGGGTATTCCTTATGATCACAGCCGACTTTGAGCTGCGCGCCCGCTTTCAGGAATTTTTTCATTTCGCCGTTTAGTTCAAAACGCATGAAGTGAACTGCCGATGTTTTTTCTGCGGTGCTGCGCTCCAAATCTTCATCGGCAATCGCATAGACACGCGTCTGACCTTCAACCTCGATAAACACTTTATGTTCAATGCCAACCAACTTTGCCAAAGCGATTTTGCGCTCCGCTTCGTTTGAATATTCCAGCATCATGGTCGCCTTGAAGTTTGAGCCATCCGGCACCAAAGGGTTGTACGCATCCAGCTCATCCTGGATACCCTCATCTTCAAAAATCTTTTCGACGCGCAGCATCTCCTGAACCTGATAACGCATCAACGTCTCATTTTCAAATATCAGATTCAGATGCTCACCCAGCGCGACCGTCCTCAATTTCCGCAGACCGATGATGTGCTTGCGCATCTCGGGCCTGGCCTTGTGATAAGTTTCCAGACTCATCAAACTTTCACGATTAATTTTTGCCATCATATCCCCTCTACTCCTTCAAATAAGACCGGTCATTACAGGCCATATGCCTTGGACAGTAAAGACAGCGGGTGAACCATCTCGGCTTTCTTGAGCCCGGCTTCCGCCATGCCCTGTTCAATATGGTGACCGGCCAGTTGACAATCCGAGCTGATGTAATCCGGTTCGTTGTTGGCCATGCTCTTGAATACCGGTTTGCCAATTTTCATCGCGGTGGCATGAAACTCTTTTTTCACGCCCCAAGTGCCCGAGTGTCCCGAGCAACGTTCAACTACATTGACCTCGGTACCGGGAATCATTTGCAAAGCTTCAGCCGTTTTTTTGCCGACATTCTGCACACGAGAATGGCACGGCACGTGGTAACTTACTTTACCCAGCGTTGTCTTAAACTCGCTCTTCAACAAACCGTCCTTGCGCCGTGCAATGAAATACTCAAACGGATCCCACATTGCTTCTTTGACCAACTGGACATCTTCTTCATCCGGAAACATCAGTGGCAGCTCTTGTTTGAACATCAGCGTGCAAGAAGGAATCGGCGTGACAATGGCGTATCCTTCGCGCGCCAACTTGGCCAACTGCGGGATGTTGATATCCTTGTTTTTGGCAACCGCTTCCAAATCTCCCAGCTCCAGTTTGGGCATGCCGCAGCAGGCCTCTTTGTTGACCAGCGTGTATGGGATTTCATTATGGTTCAGGACCTTTAATAAATCCTGGCCAATGCCGGGTTCATTGAAGTTGATATAGCAAGTGGCATAGACCGCTACCTTCCCGGGCGTGCGCTCACCTGCCTGCACAGGCCACGCAGCCGATTGTTCCGCCAGTTGCGGAAAAGTCTTGGCCGCATACTCGGGTATCCAGGCTTTTTTATCCACGCCCAACACAGACTCCATCACTGAGCGCATCGCGCCGGTCTTGTTAACCGCATTCACGGTTTTTGTAACGACCGGAATGCCCGCAAAACTCCCCAGTTTGTCGGTGGATGACAACAAATTATCGCGGAAAGTGGTCTCGCCATTTTTGTGCTTGACCGCTTTGGCACGCAACATCAGATGTGGGAAATCCAACGCCCAAGGGTGAGGCGGCACATACGGACACTTGGTCATATAACACATGTCGCACAAATAGCATTGATCGACTACTTTGGCGTAATCTTTCTTGGCGACGCCGTGCACCTCACCGTCTTCGGTGGCGTCAACCAGATTAAACAGGGTGGGGAACGCGCCGCACAAACTCAAACAACGACGACAACCATGACAAATATCGAACACCCGCTCAAGCTCTGTGTCGAGTTTGTCTTCGTTATAAAAATCCGGATTTTTCCAATCCAACGGGTGACGGGTTGGCGCTTCGAGATTGCCTTCGCGTTCTGCCATATTCATTCCTTAATTGAAATATCTATAATCTACAAGTGGACGCCGCTAAAAATTCAAAATTCTAAGTGAGACAAGGCGCAGGGAAAATTTAAGGGCGCAGCATATTTATAATATGTCAGCATTTAAATTTTCTGTGCAACACAGCATCACGACGAAGTTTGGATTTTTAGAGATGTCCATAACAAAATCCCGCAGCCCAAGGCCACGGGATATCTGTCTACCTCACAGAACGGGCCAATCAATCCATCAGCGCGTCCAGGGCTTTCTGATAACGGTTGGCGTGTGAACGCTCTGCCTTTGCCAATGTTTCAAACCAGTCGGCAACTTCGTCAAAACCTTCCGAACGCGCCGTCTTGGCCATACCGGGATACATGTCGGTATATTCGTGTGTTTCACCGGCAACAGCCGCTTTCAAATTGTCGCGTGAAGAACCGATCGGCAAACCCGTCGCTGGGTCACCGGATGCTTCCAGAAATTCCAGATGGCCGTGCGCGTGGCCGGTTTCACCTTCAGCGGTGGAGCGAAACAATGCTGCAACGTCATTCTGACCTTCGATGTCGGCCTTGTTTGCGAAATACAAATAACGGCGGTTAGCCTGCGATTCACCGCTAAATGCGTCCTTTAGACACTGCTCGGTTTTACTACCTTTTAGTTTCATCATGTAGACTCCTTTGGGTTATAAAAAACAACGAATAAAGACCTTTAAGTCTCGGATCAATCTAACGATTCTCGTCAGTCGAGTCAAGGAAAAATCCCATTTAATGTTCTTATCAAACTGCATTTGATAAATTTATCAGCCTGCCCAAAAGATTTAGAAATAAAGGGTTTCAGACAAGTGCATTATTTATTTTTCAATCGTCGGCTGTCTTCATTATTACTGCTATGCCGCTCCAATGCCCAAGCCACATGCTCTCGCACCAAAGCTGACGGATGATCCGCGCGTGACTGTAGCGCATCAATTGCAACTGCGCTATTCCGTGCATGGCCCAACGCGTCGCCATTATTTTCTCCTCGATAGATAAGTAATAAATTTATTGCCCACGAATGGGTAAAAATAAAATTGCTGGTGGCAATAAATATGGACGCCACAGTGCCATTGCTTTCTGATAGCTTCTGTGCAAACGTTTCTATCACCGTCGCGACGCTACCAGTACCATCGAATGTGAGGTTGAAATCTGTGAGGTTATCCTTGAGAGACTGGCCAAAATCCGAAAAAAAGTTATTAGTTGGTTTGAACTCAAAAGTCATTTTAGTTACCTCCAGAAATATTGCGCTTAGAAAGGATAGCTCGCGATTCGGCAATTAACAGTGCTACAACAGCTGGGAACACAAAACCAATAGCACCCGCATGAATAATTAGCATCGCAAGTCGATTTTTAATAGGTACAAAATTGCCAAGTATTTTTGGGTCGGCGAGGTGCCAAATGCCTGTGTCCCCAACATACAAAAACAGCAGAATTGTCCCGCCAATTACTAATGAATAATCTTGATCCTTGCCAAGCTTATTCAATCGTATCGCTCTTCTTTTAAGGAAAGCAAAGTAACCTTGATCATTGTTGATATGTCTTACACATAGAAATGTCTGTACCACAAAGGTTATTGGACTTAACGCCCAGAACATAAACATGGCATTCTTAAAGTCCGTTGATTTCACGTAGTGTTGGATGAAATCCGGCGCATTGGATATGAATTCAAGCGCATTGACACCGAGCTTTGCCCAAATGAATTCAGGAACAAGAAGAACACTAGACTGCAAAAGCCAAAGAGCTGAGACGTATCTAGGCATGCCAGACTTTGTTCCAAGAGCATAGAAATATTCAAGGATAGAAACGTTTGTACTCATGTTGGCACCACGTATTTCATGGCTAATCCGACCAAACTAACCAGTAACAATAAACTCTTCATGCCACCCCCCTCAACGCCTTTTGAAGCGATGCCAAGCATCCTGTTTGACGGCGTCATCAGGTTTTTCTGCCAACACTTTTCCAAGAATCCAGATTACGAAAAGTGTAATTCCGACTATGATAAAGCCTTCCATTACAACGCCTCCTCACCGCGAATACTACATCGCTTTTCATATGCGCTGCTGTGTCTTGCCAGCGCCCAAGCCACATGTTCCCGCACCAAAGCTGACGGATGATCCGCGCGTGACTGTAGCGCATCAATTACAACTGCGCTGTGAGGCGCGTTGCCCAACGCGACGGCGATGTTGCGCAGCCATTGTTCATGTCCGATACGATAGATCGCGCTGCCCGCCAGTTTTGCGTTGAACTCGGCTTCGTCCCAAGCAAACAATTCAACCAGCGACACATCATCCAGCCCGTGCCGCACGGCAAAATCAGGCTCGACACTGGTTTGCGCAAAGCTGTTCCACGGGCACACCAACTGACAATCGTCGCAACCATAGATGCGGTTGCCGATCAACGGGCGCAGCTCAACCGGCATGCTGCCTTTGAGTTCGATGGTGAGATACGAAATACAGCGGCGCGCATCAAGACGGTAAGGCGCGATAATGGCTTTGGTCGGGCAAATATCAATGCAACTGGTACAGGTGCCGCAGTGCTCTTGTTGCGGCTCGCTTAACGGCAACGGCAGATTCACATAAATCTCGCCGAGAAAAAACCACGAGCCATGTTCACGCGATAACAGCAAAGTGTGCTTGCCGCGCCAGCCGATACCGGCTTTGCGTGCCAACTCGACTTCCATCACCGGCGCGCTGTCGGTGAATACACGCCCGTTAAATCCGGCGACCTCTGAACGTATCTTCTCCGCCAATTCCGCCAGACGCTGGCGCATTACCTTGTGATAGTCACGTCCCAGTGCATAGCGGGATATGTAGGCGCGCTCGGTTTCTTCCAGCACCTGCCAGCTGTCACGCGCGGCGGGCGGCAAATAATTCATGCGCAACGAAATCACGCGCAAAGTGCCGGGTATCAGTTGCGCCGGACGGCTGCGTTTCAACCCATGTTTTGCCATATAATCCAGTTCACCATGCAGACCCTGCGCCAGCCATTCCAGCAGTCTTGATTCTGCTGTTGAAAGATCGGTATCGCTGATGCCCACTGCCTGAAAACCCAGTTGTTGCGCCCATCCACGTATCTGCGCAGCGAGCGCATCAAGGTCTGCCGGTTGCAAGTTGCCGTTTTGTTCCCACTGAGGATTCCTATTTTGCATAGTGCCGATGATAGCCCAATCACCATGGAACTCGCAGATGAAAACGCCACTCTGTCATTGGCGCGGCGTCTCGCGGCATTGCTCAAGCCGGGCATGGTGATTTATCTGCGTGGTAACTTGGGCGCAGGTAAAACCACCTTGGTGCGCGGCGTGTTGCATGCGCTGGGATACGGTGGACGGGTGAAAAGCCCCACTTATGCCTTGCTTGAAACTTATCAGGCAGCCGGGTTAGAGTTGCGCCACTTTGATTTGTATCGACTACACAGCGAAGAGGAATGGGACATGGCCGGCTTTCGCGACGAGTTTGATGGCAACAATATTTTTTTCATCGAGTGGCCAGAACAGGCGCTGGGCTTGATTCCGCCGGCTGATCTGGAAATTGATTTCTCTATCGTGGCGCAGGCGCGCTCAGTCGCCATACGAGGCTGTAGTGAGGCCGGAAAATCATGCATAAAGCAGCTATAAAATTTGTCGCGCTCGCATTACTGCTCTGGCTGTCACAGGCCGATGCCGCCGTTTCCATCAATTCGACCCGCATTTGGCCGGCGCAGGACTACACCAGATTGACGCTGGAATCCAGAGAGGCGATTCACTTCAACATGTTCGAAATCACCGATCCAGATCGCCTGGTGATCGACCTGGATGATGTTGAAATAGGGGCGCTGAAAGAGCTGTCCGGCAAAATTTCCAACGATGATCCTTACATAAAAAGCATTCGCGTCGGACAGTTCAAACCGGGTGTAGTGCGCCTGGTGCTCGACCTGAAAACCCAGGTCAAGCCACAGTTATTCGATCTGAAACCGATTGCGGAATACGGCTACCGTCTGGTGCTGGACGTTTATCCCGCCAATCCCGTTGACCCGCTGATGGCCTTGCTCAATCAGCTGGACAAACCCGACACAGCGCTTGCCACTGCGCCGCAAACTGTACCCGTCCCACCCGAACCGGAACAGCCGGATGAAACCGTTGAAAACAGGCTTGGGCTGACGCCTGGTCTGGATATTGGCAAACTGGACCAGCACCTTGCAACGCCACCTAAAACGCTGGAAGTACGCGCGCGCACTCTGATCATCGCCCTTGATGCAGGACATGGTGGCGAAGACCCCGGTGCACATGGCAAAAACGGCTCACTCGAAAAAGACGTGACGCTGGCGATCGCGCGCAAGGTGAAGGCGTTGATGGACGACACGCCAAATATGCGCGGCGTGTTGATTCGCGACGGCGATTATTTCATCCCGCTCGGGATGCGTGTAGTGAAGGCACATCAAGTGAATGCGGACTTGTTCGTTTCCATCCATGCGGATGCTTTTATCAAACCGGATGCGCGCGGCTCATCGGTGTTCGCGCTTTCGGAACATGGCGCAACCAGCACTGCGGCACGCTGGCTGGCAAAAAACGAAAATGAAGCCGATTTGATCGGCGGAGTGAATATTGCCGTGCAAGATCCTTATCTGGCGCGCACGTTGCTGGATTTATCGCAGACCGCCACGATCAACGACAGCATGAAACTGGCCAAACATGTGCTGACTGAATTGGGCGGCATTAACGACTTGCATCGTGGCCGTGTAGAACAAGCCGGGTTTGCCGTGCTGAAATCGCCGGATATCCCGTCGATACTGGTTGAAACCGCCTTTATCAGCAACCCCGGCGAAGAGCGTCGCCTGAACGACGAGGATTATCAAATGAAATTGGCCAATGCGATTCTGGGTGGAATCAAACGCTACTTTGCGCAAAATCCGGCTTTGTCCAAGCAGAAAATCGCGGCGACCAAATTCTAGCGCACGTCAGGCCGGGAATATTCCGGTAGAAAGATAACGATCACCACGATCACAAACAACAAAAACAATCACGGCATTTTCCACCCGCCGCGAAATAGTCAGCGCCACGCATAGTGCTCCTCCCGAAGAAACTCCGCAGAAAATTCCTTCTTCACGCGCCATGCGCCGTGTCATTTGTTCGGCATCCGGTTGATTGACGTATTCCAGCTTGTCCACGTTTTTTCCATTGTAAATTTTCGGCAAGTAGGCCTCCGGCCATTTACGTATGCCGGAAATCTGCGCACCCTCTTCGGGCTGCACACCGATGATTTGAATGGCGGGATTGTGTTCCTTGAAAAATCGTGAACAACCCATGATCGTGCCAGTAGTCCCCATGCTGCTGACAAAATGCGTGAGCTTGCCGTCGGTATCGCGCCAGATTTCCGGTGCTGTGCCCTCATAATGCGCCAGCGGATTATCCGGATTGGCGAATTGATCGAGGATGATGCCCTTGCCTTCGTCGCGCAGTTTTTCTGCCGTGTCACGCGCCAACTCCATGCTGCCGGCCTGGGCGGTCAACACCAGCTCCGCACCGTAAGCACGCATGGTTTGTATACGCTCTATACTCTGACTTTCCGGCATAACCAAAATCATGCGGTAACCGCGTATGGCTGCCGCCATCGCCAGCGCAATGCCGGTATTGCCGCTGGTCGCTTCGATCAATGTGTCACCCGGCTTGATCTTGCCGCGTTGCTCGGCTCTGACTACCATGGACAATGCCGGCCTGTCCTTCACCGATCCGGCAGGATTGTTGCCTTCCAGCTTGGCCAGCAAGACATTGCTGGTATCTCCGGGAATGCGTTTGAGCCGCACCAGCGGGGTGTTGCCCACATAATGTTCGATGGTGTGATACATCTGGCCTGCCTCTGAATCATCAAGGCCGCCATCTTACCATCTACGGAATCCCCGATTTAATCTTGCGCCGGTACCCTATGGATTACGACAAACTGTTTCATCATAATCTCGACCCGTCATTGAAAAATGGGCATCGCAGTACCTTGCTAGAAACTGTGCTTCAAACCCACAGACCATGCCGATGGATCGGCACCCACCGCACTCGCGGCCGTGGTGCCCGATGCGTTGGAAGCGGTGGACAATGCATATTTGGCATTCGCACCGTTATTCAATTTGGTGTAAAGCGCATACACAGTGGTACGCTTGCTAAGGTTGTGGTCGTACCCCAGTGAAATCTGCGAAGCACGCGTGTCGGTACCGGCTGCCGCGCCTGCAAGTTTTCCCGCATACGTATAAGCCAGTTTCACGGCGTCAGTGCCGAACTTGTACTTGCCGGACAGGTAGTAAGCCTTGTGTCCCAGCAGATCCGCATTGGTGGTTTTGGTCAGGTTGTCGGTGGTCGTTTCATACTCCGCATTAACTTCGAATACACTTGCCTTGTAGCCCACACCCACTTTCCAGGCGCTTTCCTTTTTGCCTGCCAAGTCGCCCAAGGCAGTACCGGTCAGCGGGCCGAGCGTGCCGGTGGGCACAGTCGAGGTGCCGAAATTATGCACTTCATAAGCGACGCTGCCATAGAGGGGGCCGACGTCATACCAGCTGGCCAACGACCACGCCGAGCCTTTGGTTTGGGTATCGAGAGATACCGCTTCTGCGCCGGCCACATAAGATATTGCACCGGTGATGCCGTTTATCGCGGGGCTGATATAGATCAGTGTATTGGTTGGCCGCCCGTCGAATGCAACGGCGGCGGAAGAACCCAAAGCGCCGACATTAGCGCCTGTAATGGCGGTGTTGCTGGCAAGCTTCGTCGCAGACAATGCTGTACCACCCAACAGGGTTCGGCTATCGGCAAGGGTATCGGCGAATACGTCCAGCCTGCGCGTGGAAAGTTTGTAGGGCGTATCGTGACGTCCCAATAATACCTTGCCCAGCGTGTCGCTGTTCAAACCGACAAAGGTATTGCGCGTACCCAAGGTACTTGCGGCGCTGCCATCAAGGACGACCAGACTTTCGATTTGCCACACCGCCTGCAAATTGTCGCCAAGATATTCGGCGCCCCTGAAACCGATGCGTGAGCTGTTACTTGATACCTTATTCACACGGACACCCCGGGTAGCGCCGGCGCTACCGTTGTCCACCAGGTCGTATGACACGTGGGCTACACCATATATCTTTACGTTGTCAGTTTCGGCGAATGCAGGAGTGGAAATGGCTGCCGCGATGCCAATCAGCACGATTTTTTTCATGAGTATTCCTTTAGTAAAATTCGCCGATTGAGTAACCGCGGCGTGCACTATAAGGAAACTATTTAATTCCGTAAAATGATATTTTTATATTTTAATATAACTTTTTTGAATATAGTAAAAACAAAAAAACCACCAGGCTTGCGCCGGGCGGGGTTGTGTGAGAAGACATGGTCAGGTTGGCGAATTCAATAAGTGATTCATATAATGCGCCACGCCCTGCTCTACCGTCAGAAATGGTTCAGCATAACCGGTCTCACGCAAGGCGCTCAGATCAGCTTGGGTGTAGCTTTGATATTTGCCGTGCAACTGTTCGGGAAAGGGGATATAGCTGATCAGCCCCTGCTTTTGCAGCTCGGCAAGCGTTAATGCCGGTTTGTTCTCGGCACCGCGCAATGCATTAATGGTTGCCGCTGCCATCGCGTTGAAGCTTTGCGCTTGCCCGGTACCCAGATTGAAAATGCCCGACTGTTCCGGGTTGTCGAGAAAATACATATTCACCTTGACCACATCTTCTATCGAAACAAAATCGCGCAATTGCTCGCCGTCGGCATAACCGCTGCTACCTTCGAACAGCTTCACCCTGCCCTGATCACGATATTGATTGAAAAAATGATAAGCAACCGATGCCATGCGCCCCTTGTGCGCTTCACGCGCGCCGTATACGTTGAAGTAGCGCAGACCGACGATCTGGGCACTGCGCTTATGCCAGCGCCGCCGCACGATTTGATCAAACAAGAGTTTTGAATAAGCGTAGACATTCAACGGCGCTTCGCATTCGGGGCTTTCCTTGAACACACTGCTGCCGCCATACACGGCGGCGGATGAGGCATACAAAAACGGTATTTCTTCGCCCTGACAATAATTGAACAGTTCCAATGTGAATTGGTAATTGTTCTCCATCATGTAACGACCATCTGTTTCCATGGTGTCAGAACACGCCCCTTGATGCAGCACCGCACTAATCAATCCGTCGAAAAAACCCTCCTGGAGTTTCCTCAGGAAGTCGGCCTGATCGAGATAATCTGCGATTTCACAGTCGGCCAGATTTCTGAATTTATCGGCCTGCTTGAGATTATCTACCGCGATGATATTGCTTTCACCGCGCTGGTTGAGCGCTTTGACCAAGTTCGAGCCGATAAAACCGGCAGCTCCGGTGATGATGTAGTACATAACCCCTCTCCCTAACCCTCCCCCACATGGGGAAGGGAATATCAAATGCCCATATCCTGAATAATCTCTGCGCGGCTTACTACCGCCGTTCCCAATTTCCCCACCACGATACCGGCTGCGCGATTGGCAATACGCATCGCGTCCGGTATACCGGCTTTACTTGCCAACATTACCGCCAGCGTGGCAATCACCGTATCGCCCGCTCCGCTGACATCGAAAACTGCACGGGTGCACGCAGGTTCGTGCAGCACTTCGTTGACGCGAAACAGGCTCATGCCATCTTCGCTGCGCGTCACCAGCAAGGCATCCAACTGTAATTCCATGCGTAGCATTTCGGCCTTGCTATTCAGTTCCGCTTCACTCTTCCAACTGCCCACCACTTCACGAAGCTCGCTGCGGTTTGGCGTCAGCAGTGTAGCGCCGCGATAACGCAGATAATCATCCCCTTTTGGATCAACCAACACCGGCTTGCCCGCTGCGCGTGCCAAACCGATCATTTCGGCAATATGTGTCAAGCCACCCTTACCATAATCAGACAGAATGACCACATCAGCCAGCGGTAATTGCGCACGAAAATCTGCCAGTGCGGCATGCAACACTTCGTGGCTGGGGGATGTTTCAAAATCAATGCGCAACAACTGCTGATGTCTGGCGATGGCACGTAATTTAATAATGGTGGAAATACTATTATCGCGATGCAGCAGCGCAGTGAGCTTGTCGTATTCTGCCAGTAATTTTTCCAGGCACGTTCCTGCTTCGTCATTTCCTACCACCGACAACAAAGTACATTGCGCGCCCAGCGCCGCGATATTGCGTGCCACATTGGCTGCGCCACCCGGACGTTCTTCCACACGCACGACTTTAAGCACCGGCACCGGCGCTTCGGGAGAGATGCGTTCGACTTCGCCGAACCAGTAGCGATCCAGCATCACATCGCCAACCACCAATACCTTGGCATTTTCAAAATTGGGTAACGTGTTCACACCTGTCCACCTTGCTGGTTCATATCAACCCTCTATTTCCTGATGAATGTCACGCAACGCCTGCAGCGGATCGGCAGCCTGAGTGACAGGACGACCGATCACCAGATAGTTGGAGCCCGCCTGTAACGCAGCGCGCGGCGTCATGATGCGCGCTTGGTCATCCGCGCTGACTTGCACAGGGCGGATACCCGGTGTCACCAGGCAAAAACCCATGCCGCATTTTTTGCGCAACAACGCAGCCTCTTGCGCAGAACAAACCACGCCATCCAGACCGCTATCACGTGCCAGGGTAGCCAAGCGTAATACCATCTCGGCGGGCGTGGCGTTGATTCCGATATCGGCGAGATCGTGCTGCCCCATGCTGGTCAGCATCGTCACGGCAACCAGCTTGGGGCGCTGCGCACTATGAATAACTGCCTCAGCCGCAGCTTCCAGCATCTTGCGTCCACCCAGTGCGTGTACATTGACCATCCAGACGCCCAGACTGGCCGCCACTTTGCAGGCCTGCGCTGTGGTATTGGGAATATCGTGAAATTTCAAATCGAGAAAAACCTCAAAATTCCGTTGCATCAATTGCTCCAGCAACTTGGGGCCGCTGGCAGTGAATAATTCCTTGCCTACTTTCAAGCGACAAAGTGACGGTTCCAGCCTATCAACCAGCGCCAATGCCGGCGTCGCCGAAGCATAATCCAGCGCAACGATTATTTTTGGATCAGCCATCAAGCACTCCAGCCAATAAGATTGGCATGACACAGTAATGAATAGTTAAAGGCATGCTCATCTTGCGTCTCCGGTCTCCTCACTGCGGCGCGGCGAATAACTGTCCCAAGCCTGACATGCCGGACAATGCCAGTAAAATTGGCGCGCCTTAAAGCCGCATTGAGCACAGTGATACATGGCGAGGTTACGGGTGCGTTTATGAATTAAATTTTTTACCAGCTCGATATCTGCGCGCCTATCGATAGATATTTCCAGCAGGCGTGCTTCGAGCAGTTTGTCCAAGCCAAGCAAACTCGGATTGCGTTCCAGCTCACTGCGCACCAATTGATATGCGGCAGCCGCGCCCTCATTTTTCAGTACGCCGTCAAATACCACATTCATCAAATCCAGAGAGTGATATTTATTCAAATATTCGCGCAACAAAGCAACTCCTTCCAGCTCACGGTTCAAACTGCGAAAAGCTTGCAGCATGCGCTCCGCGACCAGCGGCAAATATTGCGCATCCTGTTTTTCTATGTTTTTCCAGATATCAATGGCATCCTGATATCGACCCGCAGTTGCTGCCATGTCACCCAGCATCATGCTGGCACGTACTGCATCCGGATCATCCCGCAACGCTTGCTGAACATGCCCGTGCGCCGCTAACAAATTGCCCTGGGTAATTTCTTCGCTGGCCAATTCGCAATAAAAAAACGCGGCCAGCTGGCTAGTCCGCAGCCCTGTTACCGGGCCTGAGCGCTGCACAACCTGAATCGCCTTGAGCCAGTCATGCTCCTTTTGGTAAAGCTCCAGCAAAAATTGCAATGCCGGTCTGGCATATTCAGAACCTTCCAGCTCACCAAATAAACTTTCGGCGCGATCCAGAATGCCGGCTTTAAGGTAATCCTGCGCCAATTCAAAAATCGCATGCTGGCGTTTGGCATCATCCAAGTCAGCTCTATCAAGTAAATTATGATGCATACGCAAGGCGCGATCGACCTCTCCTCTGCGGCGGAACAGGCTGCCCAGCGCGAAGTGCAGCTCGACGGTTTGAGGATCGACCTTGACTACTTCGATGAAGGCCTCAATAGCCTTGTCCTGCTGTTCATTGAGCAGAAAGTTCAACCCTTGAAAATACGATTGCGGCAGCGCACTTGATTCAGAGAGTAATTGTTTGATGTCAATGCGGCCAGCCAGCCAGCCCAGGCCAAAGAACAACGGAAAGACCAGCAACATCCAGAACTCAAATTCCATGCGTTGCCTTTAAGCCGGTTTTACAAACATATCGCATGACCGTAGCCGTCAAGAAGATTGTATCGGGTTTTGTTGCGTGTCTTCGATACCCGCAAGTTTGTTCTTGATGCGGATATCGCGTTTCAAGCGCGCTATTTCGCGACGCTGTTGCAACACATTGACCAGCATCGCCAGCACCCCAATCGCCGCGCCCATAGCAAAAAATAACAGCAGCACAATCACAAGTGAGGACTGCCACTCACGGTCAAAGAAATAATGCAGCGTCACCGGCTGGTCATTTTTTAGTGCGAAACCCAGCAATGCCATGAATACCAGCAAGCGCAATAACCAACTCAAATAACGCATAACATCACCTGAAAGTATGCCTCAAGACTCCTGTAGCATGCTGCGAGCGCAAATCAGACAAGGCGAAAATAGCGAAAAACCGGAGCATGTATGTCGCACATGAGGATTTTGAGCCGCTTTTCGACGCAGTATTACCAAGCGCAGCAGTGCCAAAGGTGTGCTGTAAAGATAACATAAAAAATGGCGGACATACCTCACGATATGCCGCCATTTCATTACCTGTTAAATCCACTCAACCGCGCTTTTCACAGACCCGTTCGCGCAATTCCTTGCCTGCCTTGAAGTGCGGAACATATTTAGCCGGTACTTTTACCTGTGCGCCAGTTTTGGGGTTGCGCCCCTGGCGCGGCGGACGGTAATTTAATTCGAAACTGCCAAAGCCGCGTATCTCAATACGTCCACCACGTGCCAGAGTGGAAGACAATGCATCCAGAATCACTTTTACGGCAAGCTCGGCATCTTTAGCGACCAGCTGCGGATGCAGCTCGGCAAGTTTTGCAATCAAATCTGAACGCGTCATGTTTATAACCTCAAGCTTGATCTTCAGTTTTACCGCTGCCCATCTTGGCTTTCAGCAGTGCGCCCAGATTAGTCGTACTGGAGTTGGCAGAATTACTTTCCGCCGAGAATTTTTGCATCGCGGCAGATTCTTCGGCCTTGTTGAGCGCCTTGATCGACAAGTTGATACCGCGATTTTTGCGATCCACGTTGATGATGACCGCCGTGACGGCATCGCCCTCTTTGAGATGGGTGCGAATATCTTCAACACGATCCGGAGAAACTTCGGATGCCTTCAGATAGGCTTCCACATCACCTTCCAACGCAATCACGGCACCCTTGGCATCCAGCGATTTGACCGTACCGGTAACCACTGCGCCTTTTTCATTACTGGAAACAAAACCACCGAACGGATCACCTTCCATTTGTTTGATACCCAGTGAGATGCGTTCGCGTTCCACGTCGATCGCCAATACCAGCGCCTCGACCTCATCGCCTTTCTTGTAGTTGCGCACCACTTCTTCGCCAGGCTGGCTCCATGACAGATCAGACAAATGCACCAACCCGTCTATCCCGCCGTCCAGACCGATAAACACGCCGAAGTCAGTGATGGACTTGATTTGCCCCTTCACCTTATCGCCCTTCTTGTGATTGATTTCAAAATCGTCCCAAGGGTTGGATTTGCATTGCTTCATGCCCAAAGAAATACGACGACGCTGATCATCGATTTCCAGAATCATTACTTCCACTTCATCGCCCAGTTGCACCACTTTGGAAGGATGGACATTCTTGTTGGTCCAATCCATTTCAGAAACGTGCACCAGACCTTCGATACCCTGCTCGATTTCCACAAAGGCGCCGTAGTCAGTCAGGTTGGTTACCTTGCCAAACAAACGTGTGCTTTGCGGATAACGGCGAGCCAAGCCACCCCATGGATCATCGCCCATTTGTTTGATGCCCAGCGATACACGATTTTTCTCCTGATCGAACTTGAGGATTTTGGCTTCGACTTCTTCGCCCACGGTCAACACTTCGGAAGGATGCTTCACGCGACGCCATGCCAGATCGGTGATGTGCAACAAGCCATCGATACCACCCAAGTCAACGAACGCACCGTAGTCAGTGATATTTTTAACCACGCCCTTAACAATTGCGCCTTCTTTGAGGTTTTCCATAACCGCTTCACGATCCGCACCCATGGTCGCTTCCAGCACTGCACGGCGTGAAACGACTACATTGTTGCGTTTGCGGTCAAGCTTGATGACCTTGAGTTCCATGGTCTTGTTTTCGTAAGGCGTCGTGTCCTTGACCGGACGAATATCCACCAGAGAGCCGGGCAAGAAGGCGCGGATGCCATTGACCATCGCGGTCAGGCCGCCCTTGACTTTGCCGCTGACAAAACCTTCCACAATCTTGCCTTCTTCCATGGCAATTTCCAGATCGTGCCACGCCGCAAGACGCTTGGCTTTTTCGCGTGACAGCTTGGTTTCACCATAGCCGTTTTCCAGCGACTCGATTGCAACAGTGACGAAATCGCCTGCCTTTACTTCTATTTCACCTTTGCTATCGAAGAACTCTTCAATAGCGATCAAACTTTCGGACTTCAGTCCGGCATTGACTACCACCATGTTGTGGTCAATCCGCACGACTTGCGCGGTAATAAGCTCGCCGGCACGCATTTCCTTGCGCGTCAGGCTTTCTTCAAACATTGCGGCAAAACTATCGGGATTTAATACGGCTGCTGCAGTTGCGGTTGCGTTCATCGGATACACCTAAGAAAAATTCTGCGTAAAATTAAACTTCAGCGCAGAGGGCTAGTTAAAATACCCAAATGACGGAGAGTCAGGTGGGGCTTGGCTTATCAGCCGGGTATCTGGTCAGCACTTCCTGTACCACCTGCTCAATGTTCAGAGCGGTGGTATCCAGCAGACTTGCGCCCGGCGCCTGTTGCAGTGGCGCTACGCTGCGCCTCGCATCCCGCTCATCGCGTGAGCGGATATCCTGCAAAAGGGTCGTTATATTAGCATCCATCCCTTTTTCTTTCAACTGCTTATAGCGCCGCTCGGCACGAGCTTCGGCGCTGGCCGTCAGAAAAATCTTCAATGTCGCATCCGGAAACACCACCGAAGCCATATCGCGCCCATCTGCCACCAGGCCTGGCGCCCTGCGGAAAGCATGCTGCTTATTCATCAAAGTGGCGCGTACTCTGGGCAAGGCAGCGACTTTGGAAGCGGCGGCGGCGCATAGTTCATCACGCAGTTCGGCGCCAACCAGAGCGCCATCCAGCCAAACCTGTTCGCCAACAAAACGCATCTCCACCCGTTCGGCCAGTAATGCCAAACCTGCTTCGTCATCCAGCGCGATGCCGCCACGCTGCGCCGCTAGCGCCAGCAAACGATACAGCGCGCCACTATCGAGATAGTGATAACCGAGTTTAGCCGCAACCTGCTGCGCCACCGTGCCCTTGCCCGATGCCGAAGGGCCATCAATGGCAATCACCGGTACGGCCTGCACCATGTCACGGAAACGCGCGAAATAATCGGGGAAAGTTTTGGCTACGCACTGCGGATCGTTGATACGTATGCCGCAACCGAATGCGGCCAGTGAGAAACACATCGCCATGCGGTGGTCATCGTAGGTATTGATCGCCGCGTGGCGCAGTTGCTGCGGCGGAGTGATGCGGATGAAATCGGCGCCCTCTTCCACCGTCGCTCCCACCTTGCGCAATTCAGTCGCCATCGCCGCGATACGATCCGTTTCCTTGACACGCCAGCTCGCGATGTTGCGCAAAGTCGTCGTACCGTCTGCAAACAAGGCCACCACGGCCAGCGTCATCGCCGCATCAGGGATATGGTTGCAATCAAGTTCGATGGCCCTCAACTGACCGCTCTCCGGCGCGCGCGCCTCTATCCAGTTCAGCCCCTTCTCAATCCGCGCACCCATCTGCTGCAAGGCTTCGGCAAAATGCACATCGCCCTGCACGCCGGCACTGCCCACACCCTCTACCCGCACTGGCCCGCCGCCGATTGCACCGGCAGCCAGAAAATAGGATGCAGACGAGGCATCGCCCTCGACATGGATCACCCCCGGCGACTTATAACGGCTGCCCGCCTTGACTATAAATTCACTTTGTCCTTCACGTAATGCATTCACGCCGAAAAAGTGTGCCATCATCAGCCGCGTAATTTCGATATAAGGCTTGGAAATCAGCTCGCCCACCACCTTAACCTTCACTGTCTTGTCCGTCAGCGGCAACGCCATCAATAGTGCAGTCAGGAATTGACTCGATACATCGCCCTTTATCTTCACCTCTTCTTCTTGGGTGGGAGAAGACTTGGGTGAACCTATATGCAATGGAGGAAACCCAGCATTACCCAGATAACGGATATCCGCGCCAAGCTGGTGCAAGGCATCCACCAGGTCGCCTATTGGGCGTTCGTGCATGCGCGGCACACCGGACAATTCATACTCCCCGCCCATCACTGCCAGCACCGCGGTCAAAGGCCGGAACGCGGTGCCCGCATTACCCAAAAATAGCTTTGCCCGTTTCACCGGAAACGCGCCGCCACAGCCGGTAACGCGATATGTGTTCTCCCCTTGCGCCTCGATCTGCACACCCAATGTGCGCAAGGCTTCCAGCATGTGCTCGGTGTCATCCGAGCGCAGCAGGTCATGCACCTCGGTCACCCCATCGGCCAGAGCGGCGAGCAGCAATACCCGATTGGAAATGCTTTTTGAGCCGGGCAGACGCACCGCGCCGTGTGCAGATAGCAAGGGGGGGACATCAATAAATTCGTGTTGGGTCATGCTGTAAAAATAAGTGAATTACTGCTGTTTCCAGTTGCTGCGCACCTGGCTTGCCAGGCGGAAAATTTCATCCAGCTTGGTCTCATCGCTGTTTTCCAGCGCCTGATACAAAACATACAACTCGTCTGCATACTGCTTCAGTTCGCGCAACAAGGCATCGCGATTGGCCAGACTGATATCGCGCCACATCTCCGGGCTGCTGGCCGCAATGCGGGTGAAATCACGAAAGCCACTGGCGGCAAAAGACAGCAGCTCATCGCGGTTGTCGCGCTGCGCCAGATCATGCACCAACGCAAACGACAACAGATGCGGCAGATGGCTTACTGCGGCGAACACTTCATCATGTTGCTGCGGCGTCATCTCGCTCACCGTGGCACCGCACAGTTCCCACGCCTCGCGCACGCGCGCCACCGCGACTTTGGAATTTTCCGGCAGCGGGGTCAACGCCACACGCTTGCCTTGGTAGAGATTGGCCTGCGCGGCGGCGGCGCCGCTCTTTTCCGCACCGGCAATGGGATGGGCCGGCACAAATTGCGCTATTTTCCCGCCCAGATGCGTGCGTGCCGCAGCCACCACATCGCCCTTGGTGCTGCCGCCATCCATGACCAGCGTCTGCGCGCCCAAGTGAGGCGCGATGTGCGCAAAGATATCCGCCATCTGTGCCACAGGCGTGGCGATCAAAACCAGATCGGCATCTGGTATCTCACGCGCCATGTCATCACCGATGCGATCCAGAATGCGAAGTTTTATGGCTTGTTCAAGCGTGGCTGCACTGCGACCGAAGCCCACTACCTCGTCAACAGCATTCGCCTTACGCAGGGCAAGCGCGAACGAGCCACCGACTAATCCGACACCGAAAATGACAATTTTTTTAAACTGGGGGTTAGTCATAACTTGCTATCTTAACTTTTATGTCACTCCGCGAAATAGATTACAAAGTCCGCCGGGATTAAAGTGTACGTCCGATCGCCTTGGCAATCCCGCCCAACGTACCCATCAGATTCTTCAATTCCTGCGGAGTCAATGCCTGATCGGCGTCGCACCAGGCCTCGCACGGATTCGGATGCATTTCCACCAGCAGACCGTCCGCACCCGCAGCGATGGCGGCCTGCGAGAGCGCCGGCACCATCCACGCCTTGCCTCCCGCATGAGAGGGATCAACGATCACCGGCAGGTGCGTTTCCTTTTTCAATACCGGAATCGCGGTCACGTCCAGCACGTTGCGATAGTAAGTCTCAAAAGTGCGGATGCCGCGCTCACAGAAAATGATGTTGTGATTGCCGCCCGCCGCAATGTATTCCGCCGCCATCAGCCATTCCGAGATGGTGGCCGACATGCCGCGCTTGAGTATCACCGGCTTGTTGATGCGCCCGACTTCTTTGAGCAGATCAAAATTCTGCATGTTGCGTGTGCCAATCTGGATCACATCCACGTCGTATTCCATGAAGGTATCGAGCATACGGATATCCATCAGTTCGGTGACGATGGGCAATTTATACTTGCTTGCCGCAGCGCGGAACATGTCCAATCCCTCCACGCCCTTGCCCTGAAACGTATACGGACTGGTGCGCGGCTTGAACGCACCGCCGCGCATCAAACGGCACCCCGCTTCATGGACAAACTTTGCCGAGAGATCCATTTGCTCCTGGGTTTCCACCGAACACGGCCCGCCAATCACTTGTATCTGGTTGCCGCCAAGCCGGATTCCGCCAATGTCGATGACACTATTTTCGCGATGCGATTCGCGCGATACGATTTTGTATTGCTTGGCGATGTGCATTGCCGATTCCACACCCGGCAGGGGAGTGAACATTTCTTCGGTCAATGGACGCTCATCGCCAATCGCGCCGATTACGGTGCGCTCGATGCCGCGCGAAATATTGGCTTGCAGCCCGGCATCGTTGAGTTTTTTTACTACGGTAGCGATTTGCGCATCCGTTACATCGCTGTTCATCACTATGATCATACTGCCTCTCCTAAAGCCTGTTGCAATGCTGACAAAAACTTTTCATTCTCTGTTTCCAGACCGATACTCACGCGCAAATAATCAGGCATGGCGTAGTTGGCAATTGGTCGCACGATCACACCCAGTTCCAGCAAGCGGCGGTAGATGCGCGCCGCATGCGTAATTTTGAAGCTGATGAAGTTGCCGCAAGACGGAATGTATTCCAGCCCCAGTTTGAACAGTCCGTCCGTGATCTGTTTCATGCCGCGCTGATTCAATTTGTGGGTCTGCCTGACGAAAGCCTCATCCCGCAACGCCGCTACGGCAGCGGCTTGCGCTACGCTATTGACATTGAACGGCTGACGCACGCGGTTCATCATATCGGCCACCTGCAGATTCGCCAGTGCGTAACCGACACGCAAACCGGCGAGGCCATAGGCCTTGGAAAAGGTGCGCGAGATAATCAGATTAGGGAAATCCCCCAGCCAACTCACGCTGTCGTAACGCTTTTCTTCCGGCAGATATTCGTTATACGCTTCGTCCAGCACCACCAGAATGTTCACCGGCACTTTGCGCATGAAAGCATGCAGCGCATCTCCGGACAAAAACGTTCCGGTCGGATTATTCGGGTTGGCAATGAATATCAACTTGGCCTGTTGTTCCACGGCGGTCATGAGCATCGCTTTCAGGTCATGGCCGAAATTGATCGCGGGCACACTGATGCCCGTCGCCCCTACCGCTTGCGTCGCGAGCGGATAAACCGCAAAAGCATGAGCCGAGTACACCGCCCGGTCGCCGGGCGCAAGAAAAGCGCGCGCTGCCAGCTCCAGCATATCGTTGGAGCCGTTGCCCAACACGATGCGCGCATGCTCGATGCCATAGCGAAGGGATAACGCCTCCTTCAACTCGAAGCCGTTGCCATCCGGATACAGCGCAATGGTCTTGATCGCCTCGTGCATCGCGGCCACGGCCAGCGGGCTGCAACCAAGCGGGTTCTCGTTGGAGGCCAATTTGACGATGCCGCTAATGCCCAGTTCACGCTCAAGCTCGGGGATCGGTTTGCCGGGTTGATAAGGCGCGATGGCACGGATGTAGGCGGGGGCCAATTCAGAATAATTCATAATCAACAAGCCAAGTCAGGGATTCGATGCAACTTTGCAGGAACGATCGCCTAGATGGCAACCGGATATGAACCCAGCACCTTGACGAAAGACGCAACTTGCTTGAGTTCAGCCAGTGCGGCAACGACGTTGGCTTCGGCCTGATGACCTTCAATGTCCATATAGAATACGTATTCCCACAAACCGGAACGCGCCGGACGCGATTCCAGCTTGGTCATGCTCACGCCATGTTTGGCCAATGGCACCAGCAAATCATGCACCGCGCCGGGACGATTGGCGGCGGACATCACCAGCGAAGTCTTGTCGTTTCCGGAAGGCGCAACCGGCTGATCGCCCAGCACCAAAAAACGTGTCGTGTTTTTGGCATCATCCTCGATGTTTTCTGCGCACGCTTTCAACCCAAACAGCGCGGCGGCCTGGCTGCCAGCAATGGCGGCGCTATACGGATTCTCGGCAGCCAACCGTGCCGCTTCGGCGTTACTGGCAACCGGAATACGCGCGGCGTGTGGCAGATGCATATTCAACCAACCCTGGCATTGACCGAGTGATTGCGGATGCGAATAAACCGTCTTGATTTCACCCAATTCGTTGCTCCGTCCGAGCAGGCATTGATGAATGGCCAACACCACTTCTCCGCATATTTGCAGCGGACTTTGCAATAGTAAATCCAGCGTGCGTCCGACCGCGCCCTCGGTGGAGTTCTCCACCGGCACGATGCCGAAATTGACCGCGCCCGTTTCGACGGCATGAAACACATCATCAATACTGGCGCAGGGCTGCCCTTTTATGGCACTGCCAAAACGTTTCAGCACCGCTGCCTCGGTAAATGTTCCTTGTGGTCCGAGATAAGCTGCCGTGATGGGCGCTTCCAGCGCGCGGCATTGCGACATCACTTCGGTGAATAGCTGCGCGACGGCGGCATTGCTCAACGGCCCGCCGTTATTGCTTTGCAGGCGTTGCAATATCTGCGCTTCACGCTCCGGGCGCAACACCGTGCCGCTTTCTTTGAGATGACCGATCTGCTGCGCCACTGCAGCACGCTGATTGACGAGCTTAAGCAACTCGTCATCAAGGCGGTCAATCTGTTCGCGGCATTGTTTCAGCTTGTCACTCATACCACCTCAGGCAAAGGCAAATCACGCACCATCAACACGCCGGGAATGGCGGCGATCTGCGCGATCAATTTATCCGGCACTGTGCTATCCGTATCCACCAATGTGTAAGCCATATCGCCGCGCGATTTATTCATCATGTTGTGAATGTTGATACCCGCCTGCGCCAGTGTGGTGGAAATCTGTCCCAGCATGTTCGGCACATTGCTATTGGCAATCGCCAAGCGAAATGATGATTCACGCGGCATCACCAGTGTCGGGAAATTCACCGTATTGGTCAAGTTGCCATGCTTCAGATAGTCGCGCACCTGATCCACCACCATCACCGCGCAATTCTGCTCCGCTTCTTCGGTGGAGGCGCCGAGATGCGGCAACGTCACCACATTGGCTTGTCCCTGTAATTTTTGCGCGGGGAAGTCGCACACATAGCTGCGCAAATGCCCACTGGCCAAACCGGCCAGGATCGCATCGCTATCCACAATTGCATCGCGTGAAAAATTCAGTAGCACGCAACCCGGCTTCATCGCCTGTACGCGTTGCGCGTTGATCAGGCCGCGCGTCGCATCCAGCAACGGAACATGCAGCGTGACAAAATCGCTATGCCGCAGCAGGTCTTCCACGCTGTGCGCTTTTTTTACTTGTGAAGACAGGCTCCACGCGCCTTCAACCGTTATTTCCGGGTCATAGCCATACACGTGCATCCCCAGACTCAGCGCGGTATCAGCCACCAGACGGCCAATTGCACCCAGCCCGATGATACCCAGCGTGCGTCCGCGCAATTCGATGCCGGAAAAATGTTTTTTGCCGTCTTCAACCAGTTTATGCAGTGCGGTATCATCACCCTGTAAACCATCGGTGAATTGCAGTGCCGGCACGATATTGCGCGCCGCCAGCAACATGCCTGCCAGCACCAGCTCTTTTACCGCATTGGCATTTGCCCCTGCCGCATTGAATACCGGTATGCCGCGCGCGCTCATTTTGGCGACCGGAACATTATTGGTCCCCGCTCCGGCACGCGCAATCGCCTTCACACTGGCAGGAATATCCATATCATGCATAACTTGCGAACGTACCAGAATCACGTCCGGATCGGCAATATCGCTACCCACCAGATAGGCGCCCGTGGGGAAGCGTTTCAACCCCTCGGGTGAAATTTTGTTCAGGGTCAGAATGCGGTATGGATCAGCCATTTTTTCTGGAAAATTCTTGCATGAAGTCAACCAATGCCTGTACGCCCGCCAGCGGCATGGCGTTATAAATCGAAGCACGCATTCCGCCCACCGAGCGATGTCCCTTTAATTGCAACAAGCCTTGCGCATCCGCCTGCTTCAAAAATTCGCCATCCAGCGCCGCATTGTGCAGGGTGAACGGCACGTTCATGCGCGAACGATCCGCCACTGCTACCGGGCAGCTGTAAAAACCGTTGCTCGCGTCAATCGCCGTATACAGTAATGCCGCCTTGGCGATGTTGGTTTTTTCCATCGCCGCCAAACCACCCTGACGCTTCAACATCTGGAACACCAGGCCGGCGATATAGATGCCATAAGTCGGCGGCGTGTTGTACATCGAATCATTCTCGGCATGAATCTGATAATCCAGCATGGTCGGCGTACCGGGCAGAACTGCACCAATCAGGTCTTCACGCACGATAACGATAGTGAGTCCCGCCGGGCCGATGTTCTTTTGCGCGCCGGCATAAATCAGTCCGAATTTGGACACATCGACCGGGCGCGACAAGATGCAGGAAGACATGTCTGCCACCAGCGGTACATCACCATTTTTCGGCAGCCAGTTAAACTCCACCCCGCCTATGGTTTCATTCGGCGTGTAATGCAAATAGGCAGCACGCGGGTCGCACGTCCATGTGGCAAAGGCAGGTACGGCTGAGAAATTTTTGTCCGCGCCGCTTGCCGCCACATTTACCGTGCAAAATTTCTTCGCTTCGGCAATTGCTTTTTTTGACCACTCACCAGTCAACACATAATCAGCCGAGGTTTTACCGCGCAGCAAATTCATCGGCACCATGGCAAATTGCTGGCTCGCGCCGCCTTGCAGAAACAGCACTTTATAGTTTGTGGGAATACCCAGCAACTCACGCAGATCCGCTTCTGCCGCCGCCGCGACGGACATGAATTCCTTGCCGCGATGCGACATCTCCATAATCGACATGCCGCTGCCCTGCCAGTCAAGCATCTCCGCCTGCGCCTGTTGCAACACCTCTTTGGGCAATACTGCCGGTCCTGCGCTGAAGTTATAAATCGTCATAATTGTCTTGATTCCAGATTCTCAATAAAAAATTCAAGTGCGAGGGGTTTACAGTTTCACTTATTGCCCTGTCTCTTCTTCCGGGTCAGCGATGCGGCTCAAACCAGCCAGTTTTTCACCCTCTTCCACATTCATCAGCGTGACGCCCTGAGCGGTGCGCCCCATCTCGCGGATTTCCTTGACGCGGGTGCGGATCAGCACGCCGCTGGTACCGATCAGCATGATCTCATCTTCAACATTCACCAACGTCGCAGCGACCACCTTGCCATTGCGTGGTGAAGTCTTGATGGCGATCATGCCCTGTGTACCCCGCCCGTGGCGGGTGTATTCAATGATGGGACTGCGTTTGCCATACCCGTTCTCGGTGGCGGTCAGCACGCTTTGCTGCTCGTTCTCCGCCACCAGCAATGAAATCACCTGCTGCTTGGGCGCCAGCTTCATGCCGCGCACACCGCGCGATGCGCGCCCGGTCGGACGCACATCGTTCTCGTCAAAACGCACCGCCTTGCCGCCGTTGGAGAACAACATCACATCGTGCTTGCCATCAGTGATGGCGACGCCGATCAGGTGGTCGTCTTCATCCAGATTAATGGCAATAATGCCGCGCTTCATCGGTCGTGAGAAATCATTCAACGGCGTCTTCTTCACCGTACCGTTGGAGGTGGCGAAGAACACATATTTGTCTTCAACAAACTCACTCACCGGCAACACCGCGTTGATTTTCTCGCCTTCTTCCAGCGGCAACAAATTGATGATCGGTTTGCCGCGCGAAACGCGGCTGCCTTGCGGCACTTCATAAACCTTGAGCCAATACACCCGCCCGCGATTGGAGAAGCACAGAATGTAATTGTGCGTGTTGGCAATAAACAAATTGTCGATGAAATCGTCTTCCTTGGTCGCGGTGGCCTGCTTGCCGCGTCCGCCGCGCTTCTGCGCGCGGTATTCATCCAGACGCTGCGCCTTCATGTAGCCGCCATGCGACAGCGTAACGACCACGTCTTCCGGCGCGATCAGGTCTTCCATGCTCATGTCCTGAGTATGGGTAATGATTTCGCTGCGGCGCTTGTCACCAAACTGGGCTTTCACCGCGACCAGCTCATCGTGGATGATTTGTGTGACCCGTTCCGGCTTGGCGAGAATGTCGAGCAGGTCGGTGATCTTGTCCATCACCTCGCGGTACTCGCCGACAATCTTGTCTTGTTCCAATCCGGTCAGGCGTTGCAAACGCAGTTCCAGGATTGCCTGAGTTTGCGCATCAGAAAGATGATAGCCGCGCGCTTTGCCCTGTCCAATCAAACCGAATTCGGCGGGCAAACCTTCGGGACGCGACGCATCGCTGACCCGGCTGAGCATGTCTTCCACCAGCGACGAACGCCACGGGCGCGCCATCAATTCACGCTTCGCATCCGCAGGGGTGGGCGCGGCTTTGATCAACGCGATGATTTCATCCACATTGGACAGGGCCACCGCCAAACCTTCCAGAATATGACCGCGTTCACGCGCCTTGCGCAATTCAAAAATGTTGCGGCGCGTCACCACTTCGCGGCGATGGCGCAAGAACGCATCAATCACCTGCTTGAGGTTGAGCAACCTGGGCTGTCCATCAACGATGGCGACCATGTTGATGCCGAAGCTGTCCTGCATTGGGGTATCTTTGTACAGCTTGTTGAGTATCACCTCGGCGTTCTCGCCGCGCTTCAACTCAATCACCGCACGCATCCCGGACTTGTCGGACTCGTCACGAATTTCAGAGATGCCTTCCAGGCGTTTCTCGCGCACCATCTCGCCGATTTTTATCAACAGATTGGCCTTGTTCACCTGATAGGGCAACTCGTCGATGATGATTGCCTGACGCTCGCCCTTGCCGATGTCCTCAAAGTGAGTGCGTGCCCGCATGATCACGCGGCCACGCCCGGTGCGATAACCTTCTTTGACACCCTCTAGTCCGTAAATAAAACCTGCGGTCGGAAAATCCGGCGCGGGTACATATTCGATGAGCCGTTCGATATCCAGGTCGGGGGTTTTCAACAGCGCCAGGCAGGCATTCACCACTTCGCCCATATTGTGCGGCGGAATGTTGGTCGCCATACCCACGGCAATACCGGATGAACCATTCACCAACAAATTAGGGAAACGCGCCGGGAAGACCAAAGGCTCGTGTTCAGAACCATCATAGTTCGGTCCGAAATCCACAGTTTCCTTGTCCAGGTCGGCAAGCAATTCATGCGCGATTTTGGCCATGCGGATTTCGGTATAACGCATCGCCGCCGCGTTATCGCCATCCACCGAACCAAAGTTGCCCTGACCATCCACCAGGGTGTAGCGCAACGAAAAATCCTGCGCCATGCGCACGATGGTGTCGTACACCGCCGTATCACCGTGCGGGTGATACTTACCGATCACGTCACCGACGATACGTGCAGATTTTTTATAGGCACGATTCCAGTCGTTGGACAGCTCGTGCATGGCAAACAAGGCACGACGATGCACCGGTTTCAAACCGTCCCGCACATCCGGCAAGGCGCGTCCGACGATGACACTCATTGCGTAGTCCAGATAGGACTTGCGCATTTCCTCTTCCAGGCTGACGGGTAGTGTTTCTTTAGCGAATAGTTGTTCCATAAATAACCCAGGCAGATGTGCTGTATAGCGCAACAATCAAAGCGCGCATTTTAGCACAGCGAGACCACTCTAAGGAACCTCTGCACAGCTTCCCCACAAGCCGCGCAGCCCTTTATCTTGCAGCCCAAACCCTTAGTTATAGTGCTGTTCAGCCTGATTAAAGCGCTTCAATCCAGCCTGATTTGCGCAAGATGTTTGGCTAAAACCAAGCACTTTTGCTAGAGTCATCTCTTCATTACTCAGGCGCACAAATTGATGAGCAATGCCGATCCCACCGAAATAGAAAAATTCTCGCAGCTTGCCCACAAATGGTGGGATCCGCACAGCGAGTTCAAGCCGCTGCACGACATCAACCCCTTGCGGCTGGGTTATATCGACCGCCAGGCATCGCTGGCCGGAAAAACCGTGCTGGATGTCGGCTGCGGCGGCGGCATCCTGTCGGAGAGCATGGCCGGGTTGAGCGCACAAGTAACGGGCATTGATCTCTCTGACAAAGCGCTGCAAGTCGCCAAGCTGCATTTGCTGGAAAGCGGCAAGCAAGTCGACTATCGCAACATCACCGTAGAAGACTTGGCTGCCGAACAACCCGCGCACTACGATGTCGTCACTTGTCTGGAAATGCTCGAACACGTGCCCGATCCAAACAGCGTGATTGCCGCTTGCGCAAAACTGGTCAAGCCCGGCGGCTGGGTATTTTTTTCCACCCTCAATCGCAACCCAAAGTCTTATCTGCTCGCGATAATCGGCGCCGAATACATCCTCAACATGCTGCCGCGCGGCACACATGATTATGCCAAATTCATCAAACCATCCGAGCTCGCGCAAGCCTGCCGTAACGCGGCTTTGCATGTCGACAGCATGATTGGCATGAGCTATAACCCGCTCAACAAAGTGTATTCACTGGGCAACGATACGGACGTCAACTACATGATCGCCTGCCGTCGTGATTAAAGCGGTTTTGTTCGACCTGGACGGCACCTTCGCCGACACCGCACCTGATCTCGCCGCCGCACTCAACCACACCCGCGCCACACGCCAACTGCCGCCGCTTCCCCTGAGTATATTGCGTTTGCAGGCCTCGCACGGCTCACGCGGCCTGCTCAAGGCTGGCTTTGACATCGAGCCGCAAGCGCCGGATTACAAGGCACTGCGCGACATCTTTCTCGACTATTACGAACGCAACATTTGTGTGCATACGCAACTTTTCCCCGGCATCGCACAGTTGGTGGGCGAACTGGAGCAACGCAAAATCAAATGGGGTATCGTCACCAATAAACTGCACCGCTACACTGTGCCGTTGATACAACTACTGGGCTATGCTGAACGTACCGCCTGCATCATTAGCGGTGATACCTGCGCACGTGCCAAACCGCACCCCGACCCGCTGCTCGAAGCCAGCGCGAGAATGCACATCGCCCCGGCACACTGCATCTATCTTGGCGACGACCTGCGTGACATGCAGGCAGCCAACGCCGCCGCCATGCACGGCATCATCGCAAACTATGGCTATGTGACTGACGATGCATCTGTGGCGGGCTGGGGAGCGAACGGCAGCGTGGAAAAACCCGCTGAACTTCTTGCCTATCTCGCGCTCTGACTCCGCATGTTACAATTTGCACCGTTTGCTGCGGGGGTGCTTTTCAAACCGCAACAAACACACAACAAAGCAGCTTGGCTGCGCAGCAAATCAGTACAGCATTTCGAACCGGGGACGACTTGGCTTCGACGTGGGTTGCAAAGCAGTGTAGGGCATACCGAGGACCCGCTACCTCGTAAATCAGCTGGAAAAAACTAGTCGCAAACGACGAAAACTACGCTTTAGCTGCTTAAGTCAGCTAGACCTCACACCCCGCTGTTCGTGGAAGGGCTCAAGGCCGCAAGGCTGAGATGAGTGAGGTAAATTACACGAAATCGTGTCGTGCAGGGTCACTTTGCACGAAGCTAAAATCAAGGTGACTCGTCTTGTACCAGCCCGCCGGTTGGCGTGTACCGGATTAAATTAAACAGCCAGGCTAAGTATGTAGAACTGCCTGTAGAGGACTTGCGGACGCGGGTTCAATTCCCGCCGTCTCCACCAACAGCATCAAATCAAGCCCGCGAACCTGCGGGCTTTTTTTGTTGCCAAGCATTTCTGAAATCCGTGGAACTTTTATGTGGTTTGTGTACTCAACAGCCGCACAGTTTACTTGTGCGCGCATACTTTGACCCACTCAGAATACGAAAAGAATTACGAAGAAACCACGGCATGCTACTTGACAGACAAACGGAACTCATCTAAAACCCGCACATGTTCCCAATGAAAACAAGCCGCTTGATTGCTTTGTTCGCCGCCGCAACACTGGTCTGGAGCCAGTTGGTGGTGGTTGCCTACGCATGCCCGCAACCAGCCGTTTCCCAATCAGCCCCTGCGGCGGTGCAGTCAGTCATGGCAGCAGACTGCCTGATGGGGCAAATGGACAATCAATCTTCGCCGCTGTGCAAAGCGCACTGTGTGCAGCCGTCGCAATCGCATCAAACTGCTTCACTCGATATTCCATCCGCGTTGCTGGTTGCGATTGTCGATTTACCGAAATTCAACCCGGACCACACACAGTCCGGTCCATTTTTCCGTAGCGATTTTTTCCCCGTAACGGACGGCCAACCACCACTCCGCATCCAGTACCAAGTCTTCCGCATTTAGCCTGCTCCGCCACACCCAAGTCGCACCGCATTTCATTCGCGGCGCGGATTCGTGTTCACCCGGAGAAAGGCCATCATGCCTACAGCAAAATTTGTTTCACCTCGCAGACATATCGCGCTCGCGATAGTGCTTGCCACATTCACCACTGCCAGTCATGCGCTGACTTATGACGAAGCATTGCGCCTCGCCGAGACGCGCGCGACGCAACTTCAAGCCCGTGAAAATACCGTAGCGGCGGCACAATCAGCGCGCGTATCAGCCGGCGCACTGCCTGACCCCAAGCTATTGGTCGGCCTGATCGATCTGCCTGTGTCAGGCAGCGATGCCTTGAGCTTGAGCCGTAGTGATTTCACGGAACGCAAAATCGGCGTGGTGCAGGAGATCACCAATAACGACAAGCGCGAAGCGGCACGGCAACTGGCGCAGGCAAACATAGCGCGTGCCGATGCCGAGCTGCAAATCGAACGGCTTGCGGTGCGGCGCGAGACTGCACTCGCCTGGCTGCAGGTCTATTTTGTGCAGCAAAGGCGGGCATTGCTTGATGAGCTGGATGCTGAAAACCTTTTGTTCGCGGCATCTGCCAATGCACGGCTGACAGCAGGTCAAGGGAAAGCCGCTGATGCCTTGTTGCCTCATCAGGAAGCTGCGGCACTGGCCGACCGGCGCGATGATCTCGCGCGCGATCTCGCCAAGGCACAAGCCGCGCTCTCTCGCTGGGTGGGCAGCGCGGCCAGCGAGCCGCTTTCCGGGGAGCCACCGCCGCTGACATTGCCTGAGGCGCATCTACGCCACGCACTGGAACGTCACCCTGACCTCATTGTTTTTAACAGCATGGAAGACGCGGCGCATGCCGATGTGGCAATGGCACGGGCGGCAAAAAAATCTGACTGGAGTGTGGAACTGGCCTACGAGCGACGCGACCCGGCATTCAGCGATCTGGTATCGGTGCAATTCACGTTCGATCTGCCGATTTTTTCCAAAACCCGCCAGGATCCGCTCATCGCCGCCCGGCAACAGGAAATGGAACGGATCGCGGCGGAGCGTGAGACGATGCTGCGCCAGCACACCGAAGAGCTGGAAAGTATGCTCGCGGAACGCGCCGCGCTGGAGCGCCAGATTGAGCGCGTGGACGGCGAGTGGCTGACGCTTGCGCGACAAAAACTCGACCTCGCAACTGCCGACTACCGCGCCGGACAAGGGCCGCTCATGTCAGTGCTGGACGCGCGCAAATATCTTATCGACACCCGCATGAAACGAATTGATCTCGCCGCCCGACGCGCAGAGGTTGATGTCGGCGTGCGCTATCTCACTACGGAGAATCAACCATGATCAAGCAACAATTTTTTGCCATCGGCGCCACAGTGTTTGTTCTCACCGGAATAGGCGCGGCGGGCGGCTACTGGTCTGCCACACGGATGCACCCGCAAGCTGGCATGGCGCCTACGGCCAACCAGAATCCCGCAACTGAAAAAAGTGCGGACAAAGCCATGTACTGGTTCGATCCGATGTTCCCCGCACAGCACTTTGACAAGCCGGGCCCGTCCCCTTTCATGGACATGCAACTGGTGCCCAAATACGCCGACGAAAAAGAGGCTGGTGGTGGCGCGCACATCGACCCGTTACTCAGCCAAAATACCGGTGTGAAATTCGCCACGGTTGAAACCGGACGGCTTGCCCAAGGTATAGAGGCGACGGCCAGTGTCGGCTTTAACGAACGCTTGGTAGCGGTGGTGCAAGCACGCAGCGGTGGCATCGTGGAGCGGGTTTATGCACGCGCGCCAAACGATGTAATTGCGGCAGGCACAGCGCTTGCTGATGTGCGCGTACCGGAATGGTATGGCGCGCAAGCCGAATATCTCGCGCTGCACAACAGCGGCGATGCGCAGCTTGCTGCCGCTGCGCGCAGCCGTCTGCAACAACTCGGCATGAGCGAAACACAAATTGCGCAGACGGAAAAAACCGGCGAACCGCAGGCCATGTTGACTGTTTACGCGCCACTCAGCGGCATGCTGCAGGAGATTGGCGTGCGTCAAGGCATGATCGTCATGCCCGGCCAGATGTTTGCCAGAATCAACGGAATCGGCAGCGTGTGGCTGGAAGCCGAAGTGCCGGAAGCACAGGCAACAGAACTTGCTATCGGCATGAAGGTATCCGCGACATTCGCCGCGTGGCCGGAGCGGCAATTCAGCGCCAGAATAACGGCGCTGCTGCCGGAACTCAATCGTGACGCGCGCACTATCCGGGTCCGGGTTGAGTTGCCTAATCCGGACGGGAAATTGCGCCCCGGCATGTACGCACGGGTAAAAATTGATACCACTGCCGGTCGCGATGTGCTGCTCGTGCCATCCGAGGCATTGATTACCACCGGTCAGCGCAGCCTGGTGATTGTGGCCCAGGACGACAGCCATTTCCGTCCGGCAGAAGTGCAAATCGGTCGCGAAGCAAACGGCAAGACAGAAATTATCACCGGCCTGAAACAAGGCGAAAAAATCGTGGCTGCCGGTCAGTTCCTGATTGATTCCGAAGCCAGCCTCAGTGGTGTCCTGGCGCGTATGGAAACAGCCGCCAAACCCGACGCGATGTCAATGTCGATGTCGAAGCATGATGCACAAGGCACAATCGAAGCGGTATCCGCCAATGAGGTGACCATCTCGCACGGCCCTGTTCCGACACTCAACTGGGGGCCGATGACGATGCCCTTCAAACTCGCTGACCCAAAGCTTGTTCAGGGTATCAAGGTCGGTGACAAAGTCGGTTTTACCTTTCATCAGGATGATGCGGGCGTGACGATCGAACATCTGCAAAAAACCGGAGATGGACAATGATTACGCGCCTCATTGAATGGTCGGTCCACAACCGTTTTCTGGTTCTGCTCGCCACTGTGTTCATCGTCGCCTGGGGTTTGTGGGCAGTGCGCACCACACCGGTGGACGCGCTGCCGGATCTTTCCGACGTGCAGGTCATCATTCGCACCACGCTCCCCGGCCAAGCGCCGCAAATCGTGGAAAACCAGGTGACCTATCCTCTCGCCACTACCATGCTATCCGTGCCGGGCGCGAAGACGGTGCGCGGTTATTCATTCTTTGGCGATTCTTTTGTCTATGTGCTGTTCGATGATGGCACGGATCTCTATTGGGCGCGTTCGCGCGTTTTGGAATATCTCAATCAGGTGCAAGGACGATTGCCCGCCGGTGCGAAAACGGCTCTCGGCCCGGACGCGACCGGGGTGGGATGGATTTTTGAGTATGCTCTGGTAGACCGGAGCGGGAAGCATGATCTCTCGGATTTACGCACCTTGCAGGACTGGTTCCTCAAATACGAGTTGAAAACCCTGCCCAACGTGGCAGAGGTTGCAGCCATCGGCGGCATGGTCAAGCAATACCAGATCGTGCTTGATCCAGTGAAACTCGCGGCGTTCCGCATTTCTCACAACACCGTGATTGACGCAATCCGCAACGGTAATCAGGAAACCGGCGGTTCGGTGGTCGAGCTTGGCGAAGCGGAATACATGGTGCGCGCGACCGGCTATCTGAAAAGCCTTGATGATTTTCGCAACACTCCCTTAACCACCACCACGTCAGGTGTACCGGTGCGGCTGGGTGATGTGGCGAGAGTGCAGCTAGGGCCTGAAATGCGGCGCGGTGTCGCCGAGCTTGATGGGCAGGGAGAAGTGGCCGGAGGCGTGGTCATTTTGCGTTCCGGAAAAAATGCCCGCGAGACCATCGCCGCAGTCAAGGCCAAGTTGGTCGATCTGAAAAAAAGTTTGCCACCCGGGGTGGAAATCGTGACCACCTACGACCGCAGCCAACTGATCGACCGTGCTGTGGAAAACCTGAGCCATAAGCTGATCGAGGAGTTCATTGTCGTCGCGCTCATTTGCGCATTATTCCTCTGGCATTTACGCTCGGCGCTGGTGGCGATTATCTCGTTGCCGCTCGGCGTACTGGTTGCTTTTATCGTGATGCGCTACCAAGGCATCAACGCCAACATCATGTCTTTGGGCGGCATCGCCATCGCCGTTGGTGCAATGGTGGACGCCGCAGTGGTGATGATCGAAAACGCCCACAAGAAACTTGAAGCCTGGCATCACGAACATCCCGGCCAGCCGCTCGAAAGAGACGAACACTGGCGGGTAATCACGCGTGCAGCAACCGAAGTCGGGCCTGCTTTGTTCTTTAGCCTGCTCATCATCACGTTTTCTTTTTTGCCGGTATTCACGCTGGAAGCGCAGGAAGGACGGCTGTTTGGCCCGCTCGCCTTTACCAAGAGTTATGCCATGGCCGGTGCAGCGGGTCTGGCCGTAACGCTGATTCCAATCCTGATGGGATACTGGATTCGCGGACGTATCCCAAGCGAACAGGCCAACCCGCTCAATCGCTGGTTGACCGCCTTCTATCGACCGTTGCTGGATGTCGTGCTGCGTAAACCAAAGCTGACGCTGGCAATAGCCGTGTTGTTATTCGCCACTTCGCTGTGGCCGATTGCGCAACTGGGTGGCGAATTCATGCCGCCACTGAACGAGGGCGACCTGCTCTATATGCCTTCTGCATTGCCGGGGCTGTCGGTGGCAAAGGCGGCGGAACTTCTGCAGCAGACCGATCGGTTAATTAAAACTGTGCCGGAAGTCGCCAGTGTGTTCGGCAAGGCCGGGCGAGCCGAAACCGCCACCGACCCGGCACCGGTCGAAATGTTTGAAACCACCATCCAGTTCAAACCTCACGAACAATGGCGGCCCGGCATGACTCAGGAAAAACTCGTGGAGGAGTTGGATCGCACAGTGAAAGTGCCGGGACTCGCTAACCTTTGGGTGCCGCCGATTCGCAATCGCATCGACATGCTGGCCACCGGCATTAAAAGTCCGATTGGCGTAAAAATTTATGGTGCCGATCCAGCCGCCATTGAGCGCGTCGCGCTTGATGTGGAACGTGTCGCCAAGAATGTGCTAGGCGTTTCTTCCGCCTTCGCCGAACGGCTCTCCGGCGGACGTTATATTGATGTCACAATCGACCGCGCTGCCGCTTCCCGCTATGGACTCAATATTGGCGACGTGCAATCGGTAGTGGCATCCCTCATCGGTGGGGAAAACGTGGGCGAGACAGTGGAAGGAACGGCACGCTTCCCGATTAATGTGCGCTATCCGCGCGAGTTGCGCGACTCTCTGGAAAATCTGCGGCAACTGCCTGTCGTCACCCCGAGCGGACAGACCATCACGCTCGCCACCGTCGCCGATCTGCGCATCAATGACGGACCGCCGATGCTGAAAAGCGAGAATGCACGGCTCACCAGCTGGGTGTACATCGACACGCGCGGCCGTGACTTGGCTTCGGTGGTGAGTGACCTGCGCCAAGCGGTGGCAAAAGAAGTCAAACTGGCGCCGGGAATCAGCGTGGCTTACTCCGGCCAGTTCGAGTTTCTGGAACGCGCCAACGCACGCCTCAAGTTGGTCGTACCGGCGACGCTGTTCATCATCTTCATCCTGCTCTATCTCACCTTCCGGCGTGTGGATGAAGCCGTGCTGATTATGGCCACACTGCCATTCGCCCTGGTCGGCGGCCTGTGGCTGCTGTATTGCCTGCGCTATAACCTGTCGGTCGCTACCGCAGTCGGATTCATCGCGCTGGCAGGTGTCGCAGCCGAGTTTGGCGTGATCATGCTCCTGTATCTGAGGCAGGCACTGGAAGCGCGGCTTGCCTCGGGCGCAACGCTCACGCGGGATTTAATCGAGGACGCCATTCGCGAAGGCGCAGTGCTGAGAGTGCGCCCCAAGGCCATGACCGTTGCCGTAATTCTTGCCGGTCTGTTACCCATCATGTGGGGGGGTGGTACCGGTTCGGAAGTCATGAGTCGTATCGCCGCGCCCATGGTCGGCGGGATGGTGACGGCCCCGCTGCTCTCCATGTTCGTCATCCCGGCGGCTTATCTGTTGCTGCGCTCACCACGCAGCAGCGGCAAGCCGCGTTTTTTAACTTCAACTGAAAGGAAATAATCCATGAAAACACTACACTTAACAATCCTTCTGCTATCCAGCTTTATCGGAGTGGGGCTCGCCCACGCCGACAACATGAACGGCATGGACATGCCGATGAAAGACATGCCTATGTCAGGCCAGATGGACGGCAAAACCCACCACACGGTCGGTATCGTCAAGAAGGTGGATACGGCAAAAAGCCGCGTCACCATCAGCCACGAACCGATAGCAAGCCTCCAGTGGCCAGCGATGACCATGGCTTTTGCCGTGCAGGACAAGGAGTGGTTGAACAAACTTGCCGAGGGTGAAAAAATTGAGTTCGATCTGGCCGAAAAAACGAAAGGGCAATACATCATCACCAAAATAACCCCCGCCAAATAACCAGCTTCGATACCAGAAACCCCATCAATCCGGGTTTTTCATAAATACCGGTACACGACAGCGTGTACCGGTTCTTTTTTTGCGCTGGCAAACGACAAGCGGCATAATCAAGCTGACCGGTCTGTCCACAAAACCGGATTTGGTTTAACCCATACATGAATAACGACGAACAATTTATGCGTATCGCGCTGGAACTGGCAGCACAAGCGCAGACTGCCGATGAAGTGCCGGTAGGCGCGCTGGTGGTAAAGGCCGGCGAGATCATCGGACGCGGCTTCAACGCGCCGATCTCACGCCGTGATCCCTCGGCTCACGCCGAGATATTGGCGCTGCGCGATGCGGCGCAGCACACGGGCAACTACCGGCTGGTGGATTGCGAGCTGTTTGTTACCCTGGAGCCTTGCGCGATGTGCGCTGGCGCGATCATGCACGCGCGTATCGCACGGGTGGTTTATGGCGCATCGGATCTTAAAACCGGCGCATGCGGTGGCGTACTCGACCTGTTTGCGCAAGCGCGGCTGAATCATCACACCACAATCAGCGGCGGCACACTCGCCACGGAATGCGGCTTGATGCTCAGCCAGTTTTTTGCGCTGCGCCGCGCTCAACACGCCAGCGTTTAGCGGTCATGAAAATCATTATCCATATCGGCACGCAACAACTTGAATTGCGCGACGACGACAACCGGCTAATCCGCCATTTTCCGGTATCGACAGCCAAAAATGGGGTGGGTGAGGTATGGGGCAGTTTTTGCACACCGCGCGGCAAACACATTATTCGCGCCAAAATCGGTGCCGGTCAGCCGGAAAATACTGTATTTGTACGCCGCCGTCCCAGCGGAGAGAGATATACTGCCGAGCTGGCCGCGCAGTTTCCGCAGCGCGACTGGATTTTGACGCGCATCTTGTGGCTATCCGGTTGTGAGGTCGGCTTTAATCGGCTCGGTAAAAATGACACCATGCGCCGCTATATTTACATCCACGGCACGCCGGACTCAATGCCGCCCGGAATACCGGATTCGCACGGCTGTATTCGAATGCGTAATGCTGATGTAATTGAGTTATTTGATCTTGTTCCAATAAGAACTGCTGTTGAAATCACAGAATAATAAACAACGTAATGACCAGGGGGGTTAACTATGAGTCATCCTTTTACAGTGAGTTTGATCGCGTGGCACGATGCTGAACCTTTGCTTAAAGCAGTTCGCGAGACGGTGTTTATACAGGAACAGGGCATTCCGGCGGAGTTAGAGTGGGATGGTCTGGATAAAGATTGCCGACATGCCTTGGCGCTCAGCCATCAGGGCGATGCCATCGGTTGTGGACGCCTCTTGGCCAACGGCCATATCGGGCGCATCGCGGTCTTGCCACAATGGCGCAAACAAAAAGTCGGCACAGCCATCATGGAATCGCTGCTGGCCTATGCCCGCACCCACGAATATGCGCAAGTAGATGTGGATGCACAAACTCAGGCTGTCGCGTTTTATTACACCTTCGGTTATAGGGAGAGCGGTGAATCGTTTATGGATGCGGGTTTACCGCACATCAAGATGATTTTGCAATTGTGATTATACGCGTCACGGGCAAACCGCAGAGGTCCCGTCCGCGCCATTGCAAAAGCCAGAGAATTATTTTCAGCAGCTCAACAGCCGATCAGCCTTGCCCTATCGGATAGGGTGGCGGCAAAAATTGTAACGCCTTGCCCTGTGATGATTTCCACAGGATCGCCTGCGTTTCACGGCTGGTTGTCTGTATCACTGCCAGCACGTCAAAACCACCAGACGGCGCAGGCGCAGCATTAACAATCATCCCGCTGGGCTGCCCTTCCATGTCTGCACTGAACAATTCGTCTCCGGCCTGTGGCGCTTCGGGCGTTTCGATATGCGCCAGATACATACGCCGTTTCAACTTGCCGAGATATTGCATGCGCGCCACGATTTCTTGCCCCGGATAACAGCCCTTTTTGAAATTCACGCCATTGATGACATCGAAATTTGTCATCTGCGCGACAAACTGTTCCTGGGTTTGCGGCAAGATGATCGGGATGCCAGCACGTATATTGAGCCAATCCCAACATATGCTGGCAACGGGTTGCGCATGCTGACCGAGTGCAAGCCAAAGCGGTTGCGCATGTTGCGCGCCGGGGTTGATCTGCCAGCGTGTGCCGCTGATACGCATCACACTGGCTTGTGCAGTGTTTATCAGACCAAGCGGTTGTTGCGGCAAATCGCCAAACAGTTTGGTCAAAATTGCCTGCGCATCCGGACCGGATAATCCCAGTGAAATAAATGTGTCGCTGATGTCAGTAATTTTGACTTTGGCGCGCAACACATACATGCCCAATTTTTTACTGATCGCGGCAGTCAGTACCAGCGGCAACTGCACCAGATAGTCTGCGCCCTCGCGCCAGATCACCATGCTCGCCAGCATTCTGCCCTTGGGGCTGTTCAAACTACTGAGCTGCGCACGAGTATCACTGACTTCACGAATGTCATTGCTCAACAGGTTTTGCAAAAACGACTCGGCATCTTCACCAGCAACACGCAACGTGCCGCATTGCCCCAAATCACACAACACCGTGCTGGTTGCGCTCGCGTTCAGCTCGGCGGCAAGGTCACCAAAGCGTTGCACTACGCCCGCTTCAATCGTTGCGCCCTGTTGCGCCAGAAAACTTTGCCAACCCGTATTCATGGTGATTCTGCCTGATTATGTCTCACCCATAATGATACGCGGAATGGCATAAAAACAGGCAACAACCTAAACCCCAAGTTGACCAACCAAAGCAAAATCTCTATGATGCGCCCCTCTTCATTCCCTGATAGCTCAGTCGGTAGAGCGACGGACTGTTAATCCGCAGGTCCCTGGTTCGAGTCCAGGTCGGGGAGCCAATTCGGCGCATATCTGGACACCCTTTCAACGGGTAGTCAATGCTGGTTTGCTGCCAGTTTTAGTGCCAAGAGTTGAGGGAGAAATTCCCTGCCCGCTTAAGGAAAAAGAACTTAAAAATAGCGGCGACAGGAAAACGTTTCAAAGCAGCGCAGATTGTCGATTTATCACAAAAAACTCACGTTTTAATAACCAATGGCAGGACTTTAAACTGGAGGAAAAACAATGAAATCGGAAATGATGTATTTAGTTTGGGCAACTATTCTCGCAGGTCTAACCTGGCTTCCGTATGTCCTCGACCGGATTATGGTGTGGGGCCTCAAGGACGCCCTCGGTTATCCCGAGTCTCCCAAGCCACAGTCACCTTGGGCAATACGCATGAAAGCCGCACATGCGAACGCGATTGAAAATCTGGCTGTCTTTTCTGTTTTGGTCTTGGTTGCAAACGCTGCCGGGATCAGCAATAGCACAACGGTGCTTGCAGCCTCGTTGTACTTCTGGGCACGCCTTGTGCATCTGTTGGCCTACACATTTGCCATACCTTTGGTGCGCACGCTGGCATTTGCGGGTGGCTTTATTGCGCAGGCAATATTCGCTTGGCAGCTTGTCGTTGGGTAATGTCGTCGCCTAACCGTGTCGCTCAACCCGGTTGGGTGATGTTTTTTGGTACTCTTGAGATATAGCCTTTATTGGCGGCAATGTTTATAATCGGTTGCCGGAATTTTAACGTTATGCCGCCCTTGAATCACAACTTGTTGGCATGGCACGGATCTAAACTTACTCTTAATCATTGAAGGGGCTTACTATGCACGAATATGGATTCTTGTTATTTATCATCGGTACGTATGCGTTTGCCGGGATTGTCATCGCGCTGGATACTGCTATCCAGCAAGAATCAAAATAAGCGCTCAGTCCAAGTAGAACAATCGGTACTTGGTGCAGTGTAATAAGGGTCGACAGCAATGTCGGCCCTTTTATTTTTTGCATTGCACGGCACCCTTGACAACAGAACAGTCGTTCTTTACAGTACGCAGCACGTTCGTTCTGTATTGGTGCCGCCATGACTGACTTCAACCTCAAAGACGCTGAGTATCTCAGCAAGCTCCAGGATTACTATGCCGACTGGAAAAGTATCCCCTCTTACGCGAAGCTGTGCGAAGTGTTCAGCATTGCCTCCAAATCCTGGGTCAAAGCCATCCTCAACCGTTTGAGCGAGGCAAATCTCATCATGCGCACACCGGATGGGGTCTGGGTGCCCACCCGTCAATTCTTTGCCCGTCCGCTGGCAGAATCTGCCGTACCGGCCGGCATGCCCGTCGCGGTGAATGCCCATCAGGGTGAGCTGTTCGTGATTGATGAGATGCTGATTGATACCCCGTCCCAAACCAGCCTGATTCCGGTAAAGGGTGATTCGATGATAGAGGCAGGGATTCATGATGGCGATGTCGCCGTGGTAGAGAAACGCAACTTGGCCAAGGTGGGCGACATCGTGGTGGCGATTGTGGACAACGAATTCACCCTGAAGACGCTGGCAAGCGAGCGCGGCAAATTCATTCTGCGCCCCGCTAATCAGGCCTACCCCATCATCCGTCCACAAGGCACACTGGAAATTTTTGGTGTGCTGATCGGCTTGATTCGCAAATACCGGAAATAATCAAACCAGTGTGCCAAAATCGGCTCAATGGAATTATTTCTCTTACTCACACTCATCGCGCTTGGCTGGTTTTGGCTGGACAGCCTGCGCGCCCTTGACGCCGCACGAAATGCAGGAAGACAAGCCTGCAAGAGCGCGGGGGTACAATTTCTTGATGACACGGTGGCAGGTACGGCACTTGCCCTGGTGCGCGATGCGTCAGGGCACAGAACACTGCGTCGCACTTATCGTTTTGAATTCAGCGATACCGGAAACACCCGGCTCGAAGGTCAACTAATCCTGCTGGGGAAAAAGCTTGATTCAGTCACGATGGAACCTTATCACATATACGAAGATGAGTGACGGCTGGACACCGATGAACCGCGACACGGCCAACGCACCGCGCAAAGAGCAGCTGTTTTCACCCGATACGCCCTTGTAAAAAAAGCAGTCGCCAGTCGTCAACTATCCTTTTTTTGACCGCGCAACGCGGCTGCGGCCATCGTCACGCTGGCGGCAAGCCGGTCAGTGCATGCTGCTAACTGGTGCAATTCGTTGGCGCTATCCGGCGTAAGCTCGTCTTTGTTGAATTCGGCTTTTTTCCCGAGCGAAATTGCCGACATGACTGCACTCAGGTGCTTGATGCGTTGCACCACGCCCACCTGCATGAACACAAACGGAATGATAAACACCCCCGCCAAAAGCACGATATCCCATATCGAAATAACGTTCAGTATTACCTGTAAAAAGGGTTTGGTCGGAATGATTACGCTGATGATGCCTGCCACATCGCCTTCTTTGAAGTTGAAGCCGTGCTCCACCCCATAGCGCGCCTTAACGTCATCAGGTGCATTTTCAGGGTTACCATGGCAGACAATGCACGATGCCTGATCATACAAGGTGCGTGCATAGCGAAAGCTGCCCGGCAGCACCTCATAATATTCTTTACTCCCGCCGTTGCGCGCAATGCCCAGTGCTTTTTCTTCAAATGCGTCTGGTTTGTTGTTGGGGTTCATCACGTTGTGCGAAGTCATGTGAAACTTCGCCGGTGAATTTGACTTGGCAACCACCTCTGAAAACTCGCGTTGCGCCAGAGCCGGATTTTTTGAGTAAAAGTTGACTGCCGACGGGGCCGTCACTCCTGAAGCAGGAGCCAGAGCCTCGGCGGGCAACATCAATGGACCCATATGTCCGAGATAACTCTGGTCATTATCCTTCACCCACACTCTTCCATACTGCGCCACCCAATTGCCAAATGCATCAACACTATCGGCAACCGTTTCAGCCTGGGTTTTTAATTGGTTTATGTAAATTTCCGAGAAAGTAAAATAAAGCGCAGTGCCCAGCAAACTCAATGTCACCAAAAAAACCAGCGCAAACTGGGTTGCAATCGAACGTTTTTTAAACATTTTTATTACCCTGAGTTTATCCTGCGAAAAATTTTACCGTTATGATGAAGCACGAAAAATCATGCTCGCTCTTACGGCCAACCCGGCACACGCTCCAGATGCAACCTAGAGCACGCACTTCCTTGCTCGATTTACAAAACCCTGCTTTTTTTCCGGCTCAACAATATTCTCTGACAGGATAGTAATATATTCGAGCAGATGGGTAGTGATCATTCTGCGCCGGGAGGCTAACCAAGCGGTGCGCGCCTCCTCAGCTAAAAATTTCCCGAAGGGGCCCGTCTCGTTGATGAAATGTCCATCAATAAGCGCACACTTGGCCAGAAGGTCAGGGTTCAAGGTGTTTGTTGTCATGGTGACAAAAGGGCAAGGTTGAAGTTGTTTACGCTTTTAGCAGCTAAATTCAATCGCAGCCTCAGCATACACCCACCACAACGGAAATACCATCAGTACCCGTTTTCATATTGCCGCCCTAAGTATACATTCGTAAAAATTATGCTGTGGATTTTAGCAAACATCCCGATGGTGGGGTGTCAGAACTAATGAGCTCGGCCAACTGCGCGCGGATGCGGAGGTATCGCTTCGACCACTTCCGAGGTTTAGTCGTAGCGTTGTGGTCAAGGTCAATGTAACGCTTTATTCGACGCTTGCCTTCTTAATTTAATGCGCCTAGAAAAATAAATAACTGGCACTTGAAACAAAAAGACAACGGCTAAAACAGGCAATACAAAACTATCGGACCATGCTACGCCCCCATGAATCTTTACCACCACAAAAATTCCAAAAATCAAAGCGCCAATTGGAAGCAAACATAAAATCAAAAGGCTCATAAGGCCATAAAAGACGCCTGGATGTTTAATTTTATTCCATGGGGTGACAAGCAATGCGCTCGCCATTACGAGTGCCGTGATACCAGAATACCAAAGCTCCAAATTGGCTGTTGGTCTTTCAAACAACAGCACGTAACCTCCGCAAGTTAGCCCGGCGGCCCCGAGCAACACCCCTAAACTTCTTGCGATATACAAACCTACAATCATTTCCAATCCCACCCTTCGTTTTTTCGAACGCTTCGCCAGCGTGGCGGGTGTCGGGACAGCGCAACCGTCTGATCCTTGGTTGCAAGTATTTTATCAGGCATTCCGATGGTGGGATGTGCTCCTGAAAACGTGGCTACCCAATTGGGAACACCTACCCACGAGCTGCAACGGATGGCTGGCTGGAAAAAAGTAGCGATGGTTGAGCGGTATGTTTTAGTTACGGCGTAAGTCTCAGATGACAGCCAACGATGTATGCAACCACCACAGTCTTGCATCGCAAGTTGTGGTCACGCACTCACAAGTACATAACTTTGTGGCTGTTGAATTATCGCGCCATGTCCCTTATAGTGCGGTCATGGCTCCCAAATCACTTCTTGAACACAACCCGCACTTGCACAATGCGCAGGAATATCAGCGTGCCTTGCGTGCCAGTGTGCTTTCCTCGATTGCGATTGAGGGTGTCAGAAAAGCTGCGGAACGCGCACTTACCCCCAAGCGCAACAAGCAGCCCACCAAAACGCGCTAACCAGCGACTTAGCGCATGTTTCATCGCGCTTAGTCGAATGGCTATGCAAAGCTAACTGCTGGCCTTCACCACTTTCCTAAAAATCTCGACCATCGGTGCATAGTCGCGTCCCATGCCTGCGCGCACTGCAGCAAAATAGGCCTCACGCTGTTTGCCCTTGATGCTGGAAAAATTCAACAGCGGCAGCCCCGCCTGCAATGCCATAAGCTGGCAAAGCAAACGTGACAAACGTCCGTTGCCTTCGCGGAATGGATGGATTAGCACCAGCTCGCAATGCGTAATCGCCAATGCCTCCAGCACGTTCTCCAGGTTATCGAAGGTGCATGGCGTAAATCGCGCTAGTTCCTTCCGCTCAAATTCCGACATCAAACGCGGCACTTGCGCCGCCATTGCAAACACAAAACCGTCCTTGCTGATATTCACCTGCCGATACTCGCCCGCCCACGGATATATCTTCCCTAGCCATTGCTTGTGCCACTGGTAAATATCAGCGGCGGTGAAACGCTGGTTAGCGGAAACGCGACGGATTGCCCGATCGGTTGCGTCCGCCAGCCTCGTGGCTTCCAGTTCATCCATTGCACGCTTGCTGCGAATGCCGAGGAGATTTTTCAGGACACGACCACGCGAACCCGACTCAAATTGGGCTTCGGTGAGTTGGTCTATGTCGTAGCGGCTAAGATGCGGCATATTTTGTCTTCTATCTCCAGTAATCTAAAGGCTACCTTTACCAAGCTTTAGCTCTTCCGGTACACGTTTACTACTGTATCGAAAAATCACAGGATGAAGTAAAACAAGCACTTCTAGGCCATCATGATGTGATCGAAAAAGAAACGGGCACCAAAGTGCCCGTTTCGTATCGGTGCCCTTTTAAGGGCTTGTTGCCGACAGTCCCCACCATCGGAATACCTGATACAGTTCGCATCCTACAGAACGAAACTCAAAGGGGCAAGCGACTATGGTGGTCAAATATCGTTTGGGGTTGGACGTGGGTACTGCATCGGTTGGTGCGGCGGCAGTGTCGTTGGATAAGGATGGTCAACCGGATGCGCTGATCTGGCATCACGTCAGAATTTTCAATGAGCCATTGGAGAATGGACAAGCTGGGTTGGTCTCCAAGAAAGCCGGACGGCGCAAAGCGCGGATGCAACGCCGCCAGATTGATCGGCGTGCTTCGCGCTTGCGGCACATCGCTCACCTCTCCAGCTTGCTCGGATTAAAGCGTGCAGAAATCACTCCTGATGATGGTAGCACTCTCCCCTACCTCCGCGCCCAAGCCGCAACAGAACGCGTTGAGCTTGACAATTTATTGCGCATCTTCCTACGCCTTTCCAAACGACGTGGATACAAGGGCGAATTTAAGGCCAAGAAAAAAGGCGAAGTCGCGGAGGGTTCCAGCGAACTCAGCTTTGCCATGAGAGCGCTCGCCACAGAGCGTGGCATTGTACTCAAGAATGAAAACGACACGGGCATCACGCTTGGGCAATACCTGCTGTATCGCTTAGAAAGTGGACTTCCAACAAAACTCAAAATCAAAGAGATCAACGACGAATCCAAGAACAAAAAAGGCGAAGACGCGAACGCCCCAAAGAATCTCTACGCGCTTCGCAAAATGATCGAACATGAGTTCAACACCATCTGGGATACGCAAGCCAAATTTCACAACATCTTGAATGGGACACACGACGGTATACCCATCCGAGAACATTTCTATGAAGCCCTGTTCTACCAGCGCCCGCTCAAATCCGCCGCTGAATTGGTCGCGCAATGCAGCCTTGAACCAACATTATCTCGCGCACCACGTGCGCAAATGGCATTTCAGCGTTTCCGCATTGAAAAGACGCTGGCCGACTTACGCTGGGCCGCTGGCAAACGCGCCGAACCAATTACACCGGATCAAAAACGAGTTATCCGCGATTTGCTTGACCGCAACGACAAGGTGAAATTCGATGAAATCTACGAAGCTTTAAAAAATGCAGAATGCGCAAAACCAGAAACTAAAGGTCTCAACCTTGAACGCGCCAGCCGCGAAGAACTGCTTGGTAACAGCACATTGGCAGCACTGCGCAAGCTGGATAAATACAGCACAAAACATCACCCGGAGCGCGCAGCCAATCTTGAACAAGCCTTCCGTGCACTGGATGAAAAAATACAGATTGCCACCATCAACTTTCTGGCAGAGATCGGCTCACCTGAACAACTCGATGATCCGGAATGGCACACTTGCTTTGTGAAATCTGTAAAAGACGTCAAAGTTAAGGACAACAAGAGCAAAGAGCAATGGAAATACAAAAATGTCCCTCGCGTTTTCTCTCCCGAATTGATCAGCTTCGTCAACTGCATCAAGGAGCACGACAATTTTGACCGCCTGAGCAAAATGGACTTTGACGGTGGACGCGCATCCTACTCCGTCAAAGCGTTGAACAATCTCGCTGGCTGGCTAGAAGAACCAAACTGGCCGGGTGATTGGCAAGATGATATGAAACGCATGGATGAAGAAGCTGCCATTCGCGTGTGTTACCCAAAATCGCTCAACCCCGAAATCAAACGCTTACAGACACTGCCCTCGCCCGAATCCACTGGCAACGCCGTAGTGGATGGCTCACTACGACAGATTCGCTGGACAGTGAATAAGATGATTGCAGAGCTTGGCGGGCCACCTGATGAAATCGTAGTCGAAATGGCACGCGAAATGAGCCTTGGCATCGCACGGCGAAATGAGCGCGAAAAGGAGATCACCAACAACCAGAAAGCGCGCCGAGAGGCTGAAAAAACAATACGAGAACACGGGGAAGTTCCAACACGACCTAAAATATTTCGGTATTTACTTTGGGCGGAACAAGATGAGAGTTTCTGTCCCTACTGTAACAAAACCATCAACCTTACTGAAGCGTTATCTGGTGGTGCAACTGCAAATGAACACATCATCCCGAAAAAACTTACTCAGGTAGGCAAAAAACGTTCTGAACTCGTTTTATCGCACAGTGTCTGCAATGATGCAAAAGGCGATTTTACGCCATTTGAAGCATGGGGCAATGGCAAAAATGAAATGCGCTGGCAAGCAGTGGAAGCAGCAGCTAAACGGTTTTTAGCCAAAGCACTCAGTTTGAAAAAGAAAATTGACAATGCTCGTCGCAACGACACGCTCGCACCCTATCGGGGGGAAATGAACGGTCTTTTCCGCAAAGCAGCACTGCTTCGATTGCAAGATGCTGGAGATGATGAATCTGTGGAGGGTTTTGCTGACCGTCAACTTCACCAGACTGGATGGATTGCCAAAGAGGCCGTTCAATGGTTGGAATGCTTATGCCCTAAGAGGGTATCAGTTTCACGCGGTGAACTTACCGCCATGTTGCGCCGCAGTTGGAAACTGGAAACAGTCATTCCAGAAGTACGCATTGAAAATAACTTGCCTGTGCTGGATAACGAAGGAAAACCGATTGAGCCTGAGTATTTTTCCCAACTAAAGAAATATCTAGAAGGCCATCCGGTCAGGCGCGAAGACCGTGAGGCAAATCCCGGTTTCGAATTCAATCGCCGCCCGGACAAACGCCTCGACCATCGCCATCACCTTATTGATGCCATCACGCTGTCACTCACCTCACGCAGTCTATTCCAGCAAATGGCGAAGAACTACAAAGCAGCAGCCGAAAAAATGCAGCCACGCGATGGGGAGACAGCGGACGACCGCGAACGCCGCATCAAGAACGAAACACGGTTACGCCTCGAAGTGCCGGAACCGCCTTTGCGCAACGTGCGCGCAGCCGCACTTGATGCCGTGCGTGAATGCCGCATCACCATCAAGCCGGATCGTTACCCAGATGGTGCGCTATTTAAGGAAACTGCTTACGGGGTCGCACAACGAGACGGCGAAGATAGATTGCGACTTTCTCTGCGCCAGCCAGTTGCCAGATTGGGGAAGGCTCAGGGAAAGACCAACCTAGAAGCCGCGCGCAAAGCGATTGCCAATATCATCAGCGACAATGTGCGGCGCATCATTGCGGAAACATTCGAGGTGCGCATTGCACAGGGCATGGAGGCAGGTGCTTCGCTCACACAACCTATTCTGCATCCATTCTATGGCAAACTGATTCGCAAAGTACGTTGCTTTGAAACTTACGCCGAAGATGCGCAACCCATCGGTTTCACCAGCCGTCATGGTGAACACCGCAAATACCTTATCAATGCCGGGTATGCCTATTTGGAACTTTGCACTGATGGCTCACGAGAACCACGGCTCGTCAAAACTCGTGACGCAATGCACGAAAAAGGAAAGCCCACGCCGCAAAATTCAATGCGGATTTATAAGGGTGATGTCGTGATGGATTCCAAAGACAGTCTATTGTACAAAGCCTGCTTCTTTAAGGCGGCAGGAGTAATAGGCCTGTTACCAATTTGGGAGCCACGCTCTTTCAAGGAAGCCAACGAAAAGGCTGATAAAGGCATCAAGGTTGGTGGAACCATCTCCTTCACTCCTGCTGCAAAACGCTTGAAAGTGGTCTGTTAGCCATGTCTGAGCAGCGCGTCCTCGTCATCGAAAACCCTGCTCACCTGCGCATAGACACAGGGCGGCTAAAAATTGAGCGCGACGGTTTTGACCATGCGTTTATCTCGCCCAAGGACGTAGCAGTGCTTTGCCTCGAACACCACACGGCCACGCTTTCGGTCGCTGTTTTGCGCGCACTCGCCGAAGCAGGGGCAGCAATAATAGTCACCGATGCGCGACACATGCCTTGCGCTATGCAGATTCCACTTGCCGCTACAGGCTTGGATGCCGGTAGGCTGCGACAGCAAATCGCACTAGATGCCAGCGAGAAACGCGGCGAGTTATGGCAACAATTGATTTCAGCAAAGTTGTCCATGCAGGCCAACGCCTTGCGTCGACTACAACGCAATGGGGCATTACGCTTGGAACGTCTCGCAACGCAAGTACAGCATGGCGACACAAGCAATGCCGAAGGCCAAGGTGCAAAGCACTATTGGAATAACCTATTCCCGGAAACATTCAAACGTAGCAAGGAAGGCGCGGAAGACCCACTGAACATTCGCCTTAACTATGGCTACGCCGTACTACGCGCCATGATTGCCCGCTCGCTGGTCTCTGCCGGACTCAACGGCACACTAGGACTAGGACATTGCAACGCGGGTAATGCGTTCAACTTGGCGGACGATTTCATCGAGCCATATCGATTCTTGGTGGATATACATCTGGCTGATGATGCCGATACATGGAGCGAAGCGCCAGAATTTGACAGCCGCGCCAAGCGCTATTTGCTTGGATTCGTCGAACGTCCTGTGCGCATGGCGGGACAGGATATGCGGCTACACGCCGCAATTGATGCAAGCATTGCCAGCTACGTGCGCATCCTTGATGGTCAGAGCAAGAAGTTGACACTTCCCGATGGACTAGATACTAGCAGGGGCGCTAAAGAATGGCGGTCAACGGATGGCGCGTGATGTGGGTGATCGCGGTTTATGATTGCCCGATGATAGAACGCGAGGAACGGCGCGATTACACGCTGTTCCGCAAAAGCCTGTTGCAAGAAAATTTCTTCCAGTTGCAAAACTCGCTCTATGTACGGCATTTCCCCACAATGGCAGTTGCCGAAGCTACTATACAGCGCATCCGTTTAGGCATTCCGGCAGGGGCACAAGTGGCCTTTTTCCTCGTGACCGATAAACAGTACGGGATGACCCGTGAGTTTTTTGGCTCGAAGCCCACAAGAAAAAAGCCCAACCAGCCGGAGCAAGTTGGGCTTTTCTAAAACAACTTCACAATCAAAACAACCGACTGCGTGCGATCTATTTTATCAGGCATTCCGATGGTGGGGTGTCGGAACTGTACAGCAAGCTGCTGTAGTGTATTGTATATTTTATCAGGCATTCCGATGGTGGGGTGTCGGAACGTTAAACCTGGCTGTGTAATGACCGGCGCAATTTTATCAGGCATTCCGATGGTGGGGTGTCGGAACGACGCGATGAATTCGGTCACGGTAGGCGTGATTTTATCAGGCATTCCGATGGTGGGGTGTCGGAACTTTACCTCCAAGCCCTATCTGTGATGTAGCATTTTATCAGGCATTCCGATGGTGGGGTGTCGGAACTGTAATTTATTTGCGCTCACATTGCACCAAATTTTATCAGGCATTCCGATGGTGGGGTGTCGGAACCAAACCCGCTTTCGAGTGTTTCAAAAGTTCGATTTTATCAGGCATTCCGATGGTGGGGTGTCGGAACGTTCGTGCAACTTGCCCGGGTTGTTTGAGGATTTTATCAGGCATTCCGATGGTGGGGTGTCGGAACTGATCAACTTGGCTCCCAGCATGTCGCGTTATTTTATCAGGCATTCCGATGGTGGGGTGTCGGAACTGTGTTTTGGTTAAGTCGCAAACGTTTGCGATTTTATCAGGCATTCCGATGGTGGGGTGTCGGAACTGTTTGGTCAACGATGCGATCTGGCTGCTCATTTTATCAGGCATTCCGATGGTGGGGTGTCGGAACTATATGGAGTAGGCGTTGATCGGGAGTTGGATTTTATCAGGCATTCCGATGGTGGGGTGTCGGAACGTGGTAGTCATTCCAGTGGCCGGAGCCGAGATTTTATCAGGCATTCCGATGGTGGGGTGTCGGAACTGAGATCAGATTCAAAATACCGTCCGTGATATTTTATCAGGCATTCCGATGGTGGGGTGTCGGAACATAACGCTGAAGTGATGCTTCTGAGACGTGGCTACGACCAGCTTAATAAGTGGTGAAAAGCATGATGCCTAAATTGCTTGGAAACTGCATGAATGGTGCCCGGAACCGGAATCGAACCGGTACGCTCGTTTTACCGTAGCGACGGATTTTAAGTCCGTTGTGTCTACCAATTTCACCACCCGGGCGGGTATCTGGAGGCGAGACCCAGAATCGAACTGGGATAGGCGGATTTGCAATCCGCTGCATAACCATTTTGCTATCTCGCCGTACTGCAACACAGCTGGTTAAAATGATTAAGGGAAAGCATGTTGCTTTCCCCCAAATTTGGAGCGGGAGAAGAGTCTCGAACTCTCGACCTCAACCTTGGCAAGGTTGCGCTCTACCAACTGAGCTACTCCCGCAAAACGAGTGGCGCATTATAGGGATATTCGAATTTCTGTCAATAATTCTGCCGAAAAATCCTTATCAAACAAGGCCTACAATTTAAACAATCGCATGAAATTCTCGGTGGTACGCAGCCCGATTTCATCTACGTTGACGCCACGCAATGCGGCGATTTCTTCGGCCACATATTTCACATATCCGGGCTGATTGAGCTTGCCGCGATGCGGCACCGGGGCAAGATAGGGCGAGTCGGTTTCGATCAACATGCGCTCCAGCGGCACACGCTGCGCGACTTCTTTAAGCTGCTTGGCATTTTTGAACGTGACAATGCCGGAAAACGAGATGTAAAAACCCATCGCAATGGCTGCCTCGGCCACTTCCCAGCTTTCGGTAAAACAGTGCATCACGCCGCTTGCTTCGACAGCTTTTTCTTCAGCCATAATGCGCAGGGTGTCTGCTGCCGCTTCGCGGGTGTGGATAATGAGCGGCTTGTCGCACTCGCGCGCCGCACGGATATGGGTGCGAAAGCGTGCGCGCTGCCATTCCAGCTCGCCAGTCAGACGATAATAATCCAGGCCGGTTTCGCCGATGCCGATAATTTTGGGATGTTGTGCCAGCTCTACCAGACGGGCGACGCTGGGTTCTTCGACATCTTCATAATCGGGATGCACGCCCACCGTGGCATAGATGTGCGGGTATTGCTCGGCCAGCCTTAACACCTGCGGGAAATCAGCCAGGTTGACCGAAATACATAGGGCATTGACCACTTCGTTTTCACGCATCCGTGCCAACACAGCGTCGATATCTGCGACCAGCTCGGGAAAATTGATATGGCAGTGAGAATCAACAAAGGGCATGGTTATTCAAGCATCAGTTGACGATAGATCAATAGCAACGATTCAAAAAACAATTTTGCATTGAGGGTATGTTGCGCTTCGCGTTTTGCGGTCAACAAATACTTTTGCAGACGTGCCAGACTCAGCGCCTCAATCGGCTCGACCAGTTTTTTGATGAGCGCTTCTTCGTTCATGTGATAGCGCAATTTGCCTGCCAGCTTCATCGAATTAAGGTCGTAACACCATTGCTGCAGCCACTGCACCACCAACACTTGCTCGGTTTTCTGCAACAACTCAGCAAGTGCAAACACGTCTAATGCGGCAGGTTGCCGCACCGCACGCAGCAGCTTGTCACGCTCTTCTGCACCTGTTCCCGGTTCCGCTTGTGCAGCTTGCAACGGCGAAAACCCGGATGCCGCCAACACCGCCGCAGGGTGGGCCACCCCCTGCTCCGCCAGCCAATGTGTTGCGATTGCCGTTTCAGGCGGAGCCAGCGAAACAGCCAGGCAACGACTCAGAATGGTTGGCAACAGTTGCTGCGGCTTGTGTGCCACCAAGATGAATAACAAACCGGCGGGCGGCTCTTCCAGATTTTTCAGCAGGGCATTGGCAGCGTTGGTGTTCATCGCCTCGGCGGGATGAATCACGATCACGCGTCGGCCACCTTGATGCGCCGACATGCCAAAAAAATCGGCCAACCCGCGTATTTGATCGACCGAGATTTGTTTGCTGGGTTTTTTACCGGATTCGGTTTCTTCAGCGTCCAGGTTGAGTGATTCCGGTTGCAGTAAACGAAAATCGGGGTGTGAGCCTTGCTCAAACCAGTGACAGGCGGGACATTCCATACAGGCAAAACCTGCTGCATCCGGATGCTCGCATAATAATGATGCGGCGAAACTCAGCGCCAAATCGAGCTTGCCGATTCCCTTGGTTCCCTTGAGCAAGAGGCCGTGTGGCGGACGTTTGCGCAGCGCTTGCAAGCGCGCCCAATCATTTTTTTGCCAGGGATAAATTTTTTTCATGGTGAGATGGACGTAATAATTCCGGCAAGTTGCTGTTGCACAGCCGCCAAAGGCCCTGCTGCATCAATCACCGCGTATCGCTGCGGATTTTCCGCTACGCGCCGGTGATATGCGGCACGCACGCGCTCGAAAAAATCATCCTGTTCCTGCTCAAAACGATCCAGAGAAACATTGTTTTTCAGGCGTTGCCTGGCCACCTCAACCGGCACATCAAACAACAAAGTCAAGTCAGGTTGCAGATCAGGGTGTACCCATTGCTCAAGCTGCTTCAGTTTTTCCCAATCCATGCCTCTGCCGCCACCCTGATAAGCAAAACTGGCATCGCTGAAACGATCTGAAACAACCCATTTACCGGCACGCAATGCCGGTTTGATTACTTGCTCGACATGCTCCAGACGTGCCGCGAACATGAGCATTGCCTCAGTGCCAGTCGTCATTTTTTGCTGAAGCAGCATTTCGCGTAATTGCTCACCCAACGCTGTGCCGCCCGGTTCACGTGTGACAACCACCTCTGCACCACGCTGGCGCAAAGCTGCGGCAAACCAGGCCAGATGAGTGCTTTTGCCTGCACCATCCACGCCTTCAAAGGTAATGAACTTGGTCATGGTAAGTTATTTTTGATATTTATTTACTGCGCGGTTGTGCTCAACCAGCGTGCTGGAAAATTGCGAACTGCCGTCACCGCGCGCCACAAAATACAGCGCATCGGTGCGCGCCGGATGGAGGGCTGCCTGCAGTGAGGCCAAACCCGGCAAGGCAATTGGCGTGGTCGGCAATCCGGCACGGGTATAGGTGTTGTAGGCGGTGTCGGTAGACAGGTCGCGTTTGCGCAGATTGCCATCAAATTTATCACCCATGCCGTAGATCACAGTGGGATCAGTTTGCAGCAACATTCCCTTGCGCAGCCGATTCACAAACACCCCGGCGATCATGTCTCGATCGCCGGGTGCACCGGTTTCTTTCTCGACGATGGAGGCCAAAATTAGTGCCTGATAGGGAGTTTGCAACGGTAGATCAGGCGCGCGCGTCAGCCATGCTGCCTGCAAATTTTTCTGCATGGTTTGATAAGCACGTTTGAAGATTAGCAGCTCACTGCTGCCCGCAGCAAAGTAGTAGGTGTCCGGGAAGAACAATCCCTCCGGATAATTTTCTGTCGCGCCGATGCGCTGCAAAATCAACGCGTCAGTCAAATTTTCCGTGTCGTGCGTCACGTCCGCACTGGCATTGATCTCGTCACGCAATTGTTTGAATGTCCAGCCCTCGATTATGCTGACCTGGCTTTGACTGACATCGCCTTTGGTGACAATTTGCAATAGCCCAAACAACGAAACTGGCCGCTCCAGCAGATAGTCGCCCGGCTTGATTTGTCCGGCTTTTCCCAGCAACCGTCCCAGCCACACAAATGCGCCGGGATACTCCAACAACTGTGTTTGCTGAATTTGCTGCGCGGCGCTCTTGAGGCTGCTGCCCGGTTTGATGGAAAACTCGAACGGGGTAACCGGCAGGGGTAAGGGTTGCTCGGCGTAGTAGCCGATGCCCGCAATGGCAAGGAGCAAAAAAACAACCAGCAGCAGCTTCATGTTTATTCCTCTAAAAGTGCTTGCCGTATCTGTGTGGCAACAGGAAAGGCGGCCCAGCGCCGTTGTTCGAGTTCGCGTATCGGCCACAAACTGATAATGCTGTTCAACAGAAACAATTCGTCGGCATGCATCACTTCTTCCAGTTTAACCTCACGAACCTGCACCGGCCTGTTCTGCCTTGAGGCCCAGGTCATGACCCGATCTCGCTGCACACCTGCCACACCGCAGTTCGATAAATCCGGTGTAACCAGCTCGCCTTGTGACACCAAAAACAAATTACTGCGCGTGCCTTCGATGACATTGTTTTGCGTATCCAGCAATAATCCTTCCGCCATCCCCGCATCATTGCATTCTGCTGCTGCCAGCACGTTTTCCAGACGATTGAGGTGCTTGATTCCGGCCAATCTCGGCTGTTGGCCGAGGCGCAACCGGCATACCTGTACTTTGATCCCACATGCGGCGTAATCATCCGGATAATCAGGCAAAGGCGCAATATCCCAGAGATGGGTGGGTGGCGCAGACCTGGTCGGCGCGTAACCGCGCGCGCCCTCGCCCCTGGTGACGATGAGTTTCATCACAGCCGCAGGATGCTGGCCAAGCAAACTGTCCAACTCGCCGCTCAGCAATGTGAAATCAGGACACGTTATGCCCAATGCAGTGCAGTCGTGGTGAAGTTTTTGATAATGCAGCGGCCAGAGTTGTGCACGATGCTCGAACACCCGCAGGGTGCGAAATACTCCATCGCCGTAAAGCAGGCCGCGATCACGGATGCTGATCGAATTGCTACGCTTGCCATTGACCAGCATCGTGGCGAAGGAACTAGACTTTGCGGAACACTAAAGTACCGTTCGTTCCGCCGAAACCAAAGTTATTGTTCAACGCGATATCAATCTTCATGTCACGCGCAACATTGGCGCAGTAATCCAGATCGCACTCTGAATCTTGCTCGAAAATATTGGTGGTGGGCGGTGAGATTTGATGGTGTATCGCCAGCGCGCAAAAGATTGACTCTATCCCGCCTGCACCGCCCAGCAAGTGGCCGGTCATGGATTTGGTGGAATTCACCACCAGCTTGGCAGCATGATCGCCAAATGCCAGTTTGATGGCATCCGTTTCATTTTTGTCGCCCAGCGGGGTGGAAGTGCCGTGCGCATTGACGTATTGCACATCGTGCGGATTCAGCCCTGCATTGCGCAACGCATTCAACATGCTGCGCTTTGGACCATCGCTATTCGGCGAGGTAATGTGATAAGCGTCACCGCTCATGCCATATCCAACCAGCTCTGCATATATTTTCGCGCCGCGCGCCTTGGCATGCTGGTATTCTTCCAGCACCAGTACTCCTGAACCCTCGCCGATTACAAAGCCATCCCGGTCTTTATCCCACGGGCGGCTGGCGGTGGCAGGATCGTCATTGCGCGTGCTGAGTGCCCGGGCTGCGGCGAAGCCGCCTACCGCTAACGGACTGACGGTCGCTTCGGAGCCGCCCGCCAGCATCACATCTGCATCACCATACTCGATAATGCGCGCCGACTCTCCAATGCAATGCGTGCCGGTAGTACAAGCGGATACCATGGCCAGATTGGGGCCCTTCAAGCCATACATGACGGAAAGATTGCCGGAAATCATGTTGATGATCGTGCCCGGAATAAAGAACGGCGATATCCGGCGATGGCCGGCGGCCAGATACTCACCATGCGTTGTTTCAATCATTGGCAGCCCGCCGATGCCAGACCCAATATTGACGCCGATACGTTCGGCGTTCTGTTCGGATATCTGCAAGCCGGAATCCTTAAAGGCCTCAATGCCAGCTACCAAACCAAAATGGATGAATCTATCCATACGGCGTGCATCCTTGGCGGGCAGATACTGAGTGGCCTCAAAATTCTTTACTTCTCCGGCAATCTGGCAGGCCATTTGGCTCGCATCGAAATGAGTAATTTTGCCTATCCCGGATTGACCTGCAATGAGATTTTTCCAGGTAGCGGAAACCCCTATCCCGATTGGGGAGACGATCCCCAGTCCGGTGATGACGACTCTGCGTTTAGACAAACTGACTCCGTTTTAAAAACAGAATGATGAAAAGAGTTACTTTTGATGAGCCAGGACGTAGTCAATGGCTTGTTGTACTGAAGTGATTTTTTCTGCGTCTTCGTCAGGTATTTCACATTCAAATTCTTCTTCCAATGCCATAACCAGCTCAACGGTATCCAGAGAATCGGCACCCAGATCATTAACAAAGGAGGATTCGTTTTTGACTTCTGATTCATTTACACCCAATTGCTCAGCAACGATTTTCTTGACGCGTTGTTCAATGGACATCTTTATCTCCCACCCTGTTAGTTTCAAAAAAGCTGCGGCATTGTATCAAACTTGCCCAAAATGCCAAACAACAACATCCGCTTGACCAAAACAAGTGCATAGTCATGCCGTTATGGATTAGCCGGCGATTAGATCATCATCCCGGCGGCAACGGTATTGTTGCTTGCCTCATCAATCACGATAAAGCTGCCGCTGGCGCGATTGCGCGCATAGGAATCATATACCAGCGGTTGTTGCACCTTCATTGCAACACGGGCAATGTCATTCATGTTGAGCGCAGTGGTTTGATGCTGTTCCAGGGTGTTCACATCAACACGAAAATCAAGCCGCGAAAACGCGCATTTCACTACGCGCGTAGTATGCTTGACGACGTATTTTCGATTCTTGTCGAGGGGCGTTTCCGACAGCCAGCACAACATTGCCTCGAATTCTCTGGCGACGGTCGGCATGGTTTCTGATTTGACAAACATATCGCCACGCGAAACGTCAATCTCGTCAGTCAGTGTGATCGTGACAGATTGCTGCGCATAAGCGCGTTGCAAGTTGCCTTCATAAGTGACAATTTCTTTGACACGGGTCGTGCGCCCGCCGGGTAACACGGTGATTTCGTCGTTGACTGCTATCTCACCCGTTTCAATACGTCCCATGAAACCACGAAAGTCATGATATTCCTGGGTTTGCGGGCGACACACCCACTGCACCGGGTAACGAAAATCTGTAGTGTTCACATCACGATCAATTACGATACTTTCCAGTAAGTCCATCAGTGTCGTGCCTTGATACCAGTTCAAATTGTCGCCGCGATCCACCAGCATATCGCCCATCAAAGCGGACAGCGGAATGCAAACCACATTGTGTAACCCGAGTTGCGCAGCAAATTTCAGATACTCCGCGCAAATCTCGCTATAGCGCGCTTCCGAGTAATCCACCATATCCATTTTATTCACCGCCAATACGATGTGCGGAATGCCTACCAGACTAGCCAAATAGGTATGCCGACGGGTTTGCGTCAATACGCCCTTGCGCGCATCCACCAATATCACCGCCAGATTGGCGGTGCTGGCGGCAGTTACCATATTGCGTGTGTATTGCTCATGTCCGGGTGTGTCGGCGATGATGAATTTACGCTTGGGCGTGGCGAAGTAACGATATGCCACGTCGATGGTGATGCCCTGCTCACGCTCGGCTTGAAGCCCGTCGGTGAGCAAAGACAGGTCGACTGTCGCCATGCCACGCTTGGTGCTGGTTTTGGTAATTGCCGAAAGTTGATCCTCAAAAATCGACTTGGAGTCGTGCAACAAACGGCCGATCAGCGTGCTCTTGCCATCATCTACACTGCCAGCCGTGATGAAACGGAGTAGTTGTGTTGCGTTACTCATTATGTGGATACCGTAAAATGCATGGATGCCTCTAAAAATTCAAATTTCTAAGCCAGACGCGGCGCACGAGAAAAATCGCAGCGCCGCATAGGCAGAACTATGTAAGCAAGATTTTTCGAGCGCAACAAAGTATGGCGACGAAACTTTGGATTTTGAGGGGCATCCATTAAAAGTAGCCTTCTTTTTTACGTAACTCCATCGACGCATCAGATGTTTGATCGTCCATGCGTGTTGCGCCGCGCTCGGTGATGCGCGTAGTCGCCGTCTCTGCAATGACCTCAAGTGCATTTTTTGCGGCAGATTCCACCGGGGCAGTACAAGTGATATCGCCTACTGTGCGGAATCGTACGACTTTCTTCACCACCTTCTCGCCCGGTAGCGGCTGAACCAGGTGGGATACCGGCATGATTCCACCGGGACGCTCGATGACTTCGCGTTCATGTGCAAAATAAATACTGGGAATCTCCAGTTTTTCGCGCTCGATATATTGCCAGATATCCATTTCTGTCCAGTTGCTGATCGGAAACACGCGGATGTTTTCGCCATTGTGCACACGGGTGTTGTAGATATCCCACAGCTCCGGGCGCTGATTCTTTGGATCCCATTGGCCGAACTCGTCACGAAACGAGAAAATACGCTCTTTGGCACGCGCTTTTTCTTCATCCCGACGCGCGCCGCCCATACATGCATCAAAACCGAATTCGGCGATTGTTTCCAACAAGGTGACAGACTGAAAAACGTTGCGGCTTTGTGCTGCACTCTTAAGTACCACGCTGCCCTTTTTAATGGAGTCTTCCAGCGAACGCACGATCAGCCGCTCACCCAGCTCAGCCGCCCGCTTATCGCGGAAAGCAATCACTTCAGGAAAATTATGTTCGGTATCGATGTGCACCAGGGGGAATGGAAAGCGCGCCGGACGAAAAGCTTTTTCCGCCAGGCGCAGCATCACAATCGAATCTTTACCGCCGGAAAACAGCAGCGCCGGGTTTTTACATTCCGCCGCGACCTCACGCATGATATGGATGGATTCGCTTTCCAGCACCTCCAGATGGGTTAATACATGGCTACTCATCACTGTCTTCTCTAAAACGATCAAATATAAACTCTAGCCCGGCACTACGCTTTGCGTACTGCGCAGAAATCCCGAAAATAGGCACATTACACTCGCTTCAAAGTATGGCTCACATTCAAGCCACACTCCTTGTCTTCGGTGTTCTCCCACCACCATCTGCCGGAGCGGATATCTTCGCCGGGTGTCACCGCACGCGTGCAGGGTTCGCAGCCAATGCTGGGGTAGAAGCGATCATGCAATTTGTTATATGGCACATCATTTTGCCTGATGTACTGCCACACTTCCTGCTCGGTCCAATCCAGCAAGGGATTGAATTTTTGCATGCCATGATCCGCATCAAGAGATGAAACCTCCAGATTATGACGTGTCACCGACTGATCGCGGCGCATGCCGGTGATCCAGGCGCGATAGCCACTCAATGCACGCTTGAGTGGCTCGACTTTGCGCATGTAGCAGCAGCCTTTGCGTAATTCAACGCTGTCGTAAAATCCGTTTATACCGTTCTGCGCCACATATTTTTCCACCAGATTACTGTCCGGAAAATAGATTTTCAGCGGCACGGCATAACGCTTACGCACAATCTGCATCAAGTCGTATGTTTCTTGCGGCAGGCGTCCGGTATCCAGACTGAACATGGTGATGCCAGGTTGATGCTTGGCAATCAAATCGGTCAGCACCATATCTTCAGCGCCAAGACTGTTGGAAAAACAAACCGGCGCGTAATCGCGCACCGCGTTTTTTAACGTAGTCAGGGTCGATTCGATTTTCCGGGTTAGTTCGATTTTTTCCGGCATGCTCATTTTGGCAACGCCTCCAGCAAATCCAGTTGCGCATCTTTCTCGGTGGCAAATTGAGCGACTTGCACAGTCCATGCGTCCACCATCCGGCTGATTGCGGCAAGCTCATCAATGCTAATGTCATCGTGCTTTGTCAGGCTGCCGACTGCTTGGGAAAATTTACCGGCAATGTCGCCCGGCAGCAAGGTATGTAATTGTTCGGCGAGCTGGCTCAAATCATCCTGACGCGCACCGCCTAATAGCTGAGCTACACCAGAGCCCAACAGCCGCAGTATCGCTTCATTACACAACAAAGCATCGCTGTATTTGCGCTGAAATACCAGTGCATTTCGATATTCACGCTCATGTGCGGCCTCGAAGAAATTCGAACCTATCAATACTTGCGTCGCCCCTGCGCATTCACCACCACCCAGTTGCAATACCCGGAAATCAGCCCCACTTTCACCGTGGTCATGTATTACGGTATCCAGTTCTTCCGCTTTCACTTCGCTCAAATCTGCCAACAGTTGCTTGAAATAATCGGGGGCCTGGGTGCGCGCCCAAGTAAAGAAATTGCTCTCTCCACTGGACAGATGCGCTTCCTGCACGCGTGTAACGGCTTGTTCGATACGAGCCACCGGCAATGAAGGTCCTTTCAACGCCAATTTACCGCCGCCCATGCCATCACCGGCAAAATACATTTGATAATGCGGCACCAATTTGCCGTGCAGACGTTTGCCTTCGCCATAGATGCCAATGTCAGCAGTTTCAGGCTGCGCGCAACCGTTATGACAACCGGAGACACGGATACGTAAATCGCCGCGGCCGCCGGACAACTTGGGCGCCACTACCGTGCTGGAAGTAATACCCAAGCGACAGGTAGATGTACCCGGGCAGGCCACCACATCGTCACCCACCACTGGCTCATGCAGGCCAACCGCCGCCAAGCCACTGCGTAACGATGCCACTTTATCGTGCGGCACGTCGACAATGATCAGATTCTGATCCTGAGTAGTGCGTACCTCGTTCAAGTCGTGTGAACGCAACAAAGCAGCGACACCGCGCAACTGCACTGGTGTGATATCACCTATCGGCAAAGCAATGGGAAACACAAACAATCCGGTCTGACGTTGCGCAAATAATTTGCGCGGCGCGCCCGGCCCCGGTGCTTGTTGCCCGGTTTGCTCATGCCATTCGCCTTTTGGATAAGACTGGTCAGCAAGGGCTCGTTTGGTGCGCTCGAATTCTTCGCGGTACTTTGCCAAAAATCCATCGACACCAAATTTTTCAACCAGAAACTTGATGCGCGATTTTGCCCGTTTGGTGCGGTCAGAGTACTTATTATGCAATGTCACCAGCGCTTCCAGGGAGAACAATAATTCGTGCTCAGGTATAAATTCTTCGACCACAATGGATTCGCGCGGCTTGTGTCCCAAACCACCACCCGCCTTGACCATAAATCCATATTGCCCGTCTTTTTTGACTGCTACCACACCTGCATCATGCAGCAATGACTGTGCGCAGTCTGACTCGCAGGCGGAAAAACTGATCTTGAATTTGCGCGGCAGTTGTTGGCTTAATGAATTGCGCAAGAAATGCGCAACCGCCCCATCCAGATGGGTCGTGACATCTACGTGCTGCTTGGGGCACACACCAGACAGTGAACATGCAGACATGTTGCGAATTGTGTTACCACAAGCCTCGCGCGTGGTCATCCCTGACTGCGCCAGGCGGCGCATGGCATTCGGCATTTTTGCCAGCGGGATGAAGTGGACTTGTATCGCCTGACGTGTGGTAACGTGCGCCAAGCCGCGCTGCGAAAAATTTTCCGCCACATCAGCAACCGCATCTGCCTGGTCCGCACTCAAGCGTCCACCGGGCACTTTTATACGCAGCATATTTACGCCTTCCTGACGCTGCCCATATACACCCTGCTGTAAACGTATTGCCGTGAAACGATCCGGGTCTATGCCGCCTGCGTTGAAGGTTGCAATTGCCTGCTCGAGTCTGTCGATCTCTTCCAGATCAGATAAATTTTTTGTATTGATACTCATCATTGAGTCTCCTTCACTTGTAAAACACCATCTTCAGGCCAATCAACAGCAACATCCCCGCCAGCACCAGACGCAAAAATTTCTCTGGCATTTTAGCGCTCAGATGACTACCGATATAAATTCCGGGCAACGAGCCTAATAACAAACTGCCCAACAACACCAAGTTCACCGTACCCAACGCCAAATGCCCCATTCCCGCTATTGCAGTGAGTGGCACGGCATGGACAATATCCGTTCCGACTAACTTGACGGGCTGATGACGAGGGTATAAAAACAACAGCACCACCATGCCCAGCGCACCGGCACCAACGGAAGAAAGCGTCACCAAAGCGCCCACCAATATGCCCGTGACAATAGTTGCCGCAGGTAAATATTGATGATGTAACTCGAAGAGCACGCCATCCTCGCGCCTCGAAAACCGCCTGACGTTATCTTTTAACAGTAAAGCAGCGCCCGTCAACAGTAAAGCCACACTCAACACACCGGTTACCAGGCTGCGCAGTGTTTTCTCATCCAGAGCGAAATACTTTAGCGACAGAACCGTTATCACCGCAGCGGGCAAACTGCCCATACTGAGCAAGCCGACTATCTTCCAATCGACCGTGCCGCTCCGTCCGTGCACCCACCCGCCCATTGTTTTGGTCAGAGAGGCATATAACAAATCGGTTCCCACAGCGGTGGCAGGGGATATTCCAAATATCAATATCAGCAGCGGGGTCATCAATGACCCGCCGCCCACTCCCGTGATGCCAACAATCAGCCCCACCAAAAAACCAGACAGTGTGTACAAGCTATCCATAGCACAACAACCCATAAAAATCCAGGCGCGGATTCTAGTCGAACACCGATATATTCCCAAATACCTTTATGTTAGTATTTTATAACTATTTAACATATAGGGGCAGATCATGAATCTTCAACAACTTCGTTATCTGAATGAAATCGTTCGCCGCAAACTGAAAATTTCTGATGCCGCTACTGCGCTATATACCTCGCAACCCGGTATCAGCAAGCAGATCAAATTGCTGGAAGAGGAATTGGGAATAGATATTTTCGTGCGCAACGGCAAGCGCATTGCCGCTGTCAGCGAACCGGGCAAAGCCGTGCTGGCTATTGCCCAGCGCATGTTGCACGATATGGAAAACCTTAAGCAGGTGGGGCAGGAATTTCACGAACAGGGTACCGGTCATCTAACCATCGCCACGACACATACCCAGGCTCGCTATGCCCTGCCATCGGTCGTAAACCGTTTCATCAAGCGCTACCCCAATGTGAAACTTGGCTTGCATCAGGGGAACCCGACGCAAATCGCCGAGCAGGTTTTAAGCGGCGAAGCCGATATTGGTATTGCCACTGAAAGCCTGTCGCTCTACGACAATCTCGTTACCCTGCCCTGTTACGAATGGAATCATTGCGTCATTACACCCTTGCGTCATCCTTTGTTAAAAGAGAAGAAATTGACCTTGGCGAAGATCGCGCAATATCCCATCATCACTTACGATTTTGCATTCAGCGGACGCGGCAAAATCAACGCCGCATTTGAAGCCGCCAATATTGAGCCGAATATTGCCTTGACCGCGATTGATGCCGATGTCATCAAGACTTACGTAGAATTGGGATTGGGCGTCGGGATACTCGCCAGCATGGCCTTTATTCCAGGGCGAGACAAACATTTGCGTATGCTGGATGCCGCACATCTGTTCAAACCGAGCACAACCCGTATAGCGATACGCAAAAACGAATATCTGCGCGGCTACACTTACGATTTCATCGAATTGTTCGCGCCCCATCTGACCCGAACAGTGGTAGCTGACGCGATGCACATCACGGAAGCGAACGCATAGAAAAATCTTTGGCGGCATGCCGACTGCATCAGCCGCAATACGGTCAGAGTGATAGTGTTTTATGCATCACGTAATCGTCCATGGTAAAGCCATTGCCGATGTCAAAAATTGCTTCCTCGCGCACGACAAAACCGGCTTTATGATAAAAAGCGATTGCGGCAAGGTTGAGTTTATTGACTTGCAACGTCAACGTGTGCAGACCGAGGATGCGAGACTGCTCTTCTATGTGGCGCAACATTAGTTTGCCAAGCCCTTTACCCTGAAATTCTTGCAGCAGATAAAGCTGCTCAATTTTCATCTCGCTGTTCATACCGGTTAATGCGTAACTGCAATATCCAACCAGCTCATCGGTCATTCTCAATAACCTTAGCCAGCGGTCATTGGCGTTCGGGTACAAGCCTAGTTTTTGCGGGGTGTAACGCTCGGCCAGCATGTAGTCAATCTGCGCGGCGCTGATCATACTTGCGTAATGTGCGCGCCAGATCGTCGCAGCCAATTGCGCCAGACACTCAGCATCGGCATCAGCAAACACATGCAGACGCGCATTAACGGGTTCAGACAAAGCCACGTTCAGTGTACTGCCCGTCTGGAGAAATCTCTGGGACGAAAACCCAGCAGTGCCAATACACTGAAATACACCACGACGCCCGCACCAACCAGCAGCGACAAACGCACAACCCGCGCCCAGCCAGAGCTGGTCAGCCAGCTTTGTTCTGTTCCCATACCGAACCAAAGCGTGGCAGTCAAAGCTATCGCCGCCAAGGATACTTTGGCAAAAAACACTGCCCAACCCGGTTCGGGCTGATAAATAGCGCGTTTGCGTAAATAATAAAACAGAATTGCAGAGTTAAGGCATGCGCCAAGGCCGATGGAAAGTGCCAGTCCGGCATGCTGTATCCATCCGACAAACAGCGCATTCATGGCTTGCGTCGCGATCAACGTGACAACACCAATCTTTACTGGCGTGCGAATGTCCTGCCGCGCGTAAAATCCAGGTGCCAATATTTTCACCAGAATCAACCCCACTAATCCCACGCTGTAGCCAACCAACGCCAACCTGGTCATCAGCACGTCGTGTGCGCCAAATACCCCGTGCTGGAAAAATGTCGCCAGCAGCGGCACAGCTATCATGCCTAAAGCCAATGCGGCTGGCAGCGTCAATATCATCGTTAGACGCAAACCCCAATCCAGTAATCTGGAATACTCCACCGTATTTTTATCCGCGTGGCATTTGGAGAGCGAAGGTAATAATATCGTGCCTATCGCCACACCCAGAATTCCGGTTGGAAATTCCATCAAACGGTCAGCGTAATACAACCAGGACACGCTGCCCGCCACCAGGAACGATGCAAAAATGGTGTTGATGATGAGGCTAATCTGGCTAATAGAGACGCCAAACACGGCCGGTCCCATTTGCTTGATGACGCGCCACATTCCCTCATGCTTAAGGTTAAAACGGATACTCGGCAGCATGCCAATCTGCTTGAGGAATGGAACTTGGAACGCCAGTTGTACGAAGCCCGCGACAAACACAGCCCAAGCCAGCACCATGATAGGTGGGTCAAAATAGGGAGCCAACCAAAGTGCGCCGCCAATAAAGCAGATATTGAGCAGAATAGGCGCAAAAGCCGGCACCCAGAATTTGTTATAAGTGTTGAGTATCCCGGCTGCCGCAGCTACCAGTGAAATGAAGAAAATATACGGTGAAGTGACACGCAATAGTTGTACGGTCAGGTCGAATTTCTGGGTATCCTTGAGAAACCCGGGTGCGCTGATATACACCAGAATCGGTGCGGCGATGATGCCGATAAAAGTAACGATAAATAAAATCAACGCCAGCATGGTGGCAACATGATCGACCAATAGCTTGGTCTCATCATGTCCGCGACGATTTTTGTATTCTCCAAAAATAGGCACAAAAGCTTGCGAGAAAGCGCCTTCTGCAAATAAGCGGCGTAATAGATTGGGTAGTTTGAAAGCAACGAAGAACGCATCCGTTGCCATGCCCGCTCCAAATATCCGCGCAATCAGCACATCGCGGGTAAATGCCAGAATGCGTGACACCAGCGTCAAGCCGCTGATGGTTGCCAACGCACGCAATAAATTCATTACTCTTCCCCTACTACTTTATTCGAAATATTCAATTGGCCTGCCGCCGGATTACATTTTTTCATTTCGCTCTGCCGATTAGCGTAAAAATGCACCGCATCATACCACCTGACACTGATCCATCAGGGCATGGGCTGTAAGTTCCAATAATATTTGCCAATCAATACCGAAAAATGCAAACTTACTTCAGTATTTAGGAATGAGGGAGCTAACTTTTGGCAGCCGAATTTATCATCAAAGAATTCCCAAACGACGACCAATTTTGGCGTGTTGATGGTATTGGCAAGGTATCGCGCAACCCATACGTAGATAGCGAACCTAGAGTCCAGGTTCTGCTAAGTGCTCTGATCAATAACTATGGCGACCCTCTCAAGAACAAAAATATAACAAGGGAAACCAAACATCCTTTGATTGGCATCGGCCAGTTGCCACTTATCAGCATTGGATCAGTATGGCGCAGAAAAGAACAGGTTAGCATCATCGGTGGATCAGGAGATGGTGGGGCGGTTAGTGTTTTCGAAATTGATACCCTGAGTACAGAATCCCTCACGGGGGAAATAAATTCTTGGAAAGGAGTGATGTATATCAATGACACGGTAGTTGGCTGTATTCCCCGGGAATACTACAAAGTGGGTCAAAATTATAAATACTTGGCTGACTCACCGCTTTGGGCTTTTCGTGTAAACCATCATCGTTGTGCGGCTGTTCTCATTCCCCCATATGAAATATTACGCAGCTACTATTTAAGTTCCAACAAAGTTGCCAGGGCCATTTTCGAAGATGACATTGGGTTGCTGATAGATAAAAAAGAATCAGAAGTCTTAGATGATGGAAATGTATATCTCTCTTTGTTAAAGACAACAGACGACTCGGATGCATGGTTTATAGCAAGATGGCTGGCAAGCGAAAAGACTAGAAACCAGATTAAAGAATTAAATCGTACTATTGTCACAGCAAGTGCAAATGCAACACCTCGCAGCGATACTAATGAGATAGGCACATATATTAATATCGGTTTCCCATTTGAAGGAGTTACAAAAATACGTGCGGCAGGGAAATTTATGAAACTGCACCCTGATATAGACCAAGAAGCAGGTGAAAAAGAAATATGGGGATTTCTAGTACTCAACATTCAAAGCTGTACTCATCCGATGCCATTCAAAGATGTTGCTTGCGATCGTAAAAATAATTCAACGCAAGGCGAAAATCGGGATGATCCAACTCTCCCTGCTACAGCATTCCAACTGCCTCCGGCCAATCAGCAATATCCAAATATCCCACTCAATCTAGCTTCTGATGAAGAGCCTAGCAAATCACACAGGGCGTTGCTCCAAGCAATGTTTAAAGGACGTTTTACTGATTTGACTGATAAGGAGCTAATTCATAACCCTAAGTTAATACAGAAATATAAGTCTGCGAGAAAAAATGTGGTGGTGCCCCCAAAAGAGTTTTCTCAGCATGGCACTGGCGAAGGCACATCTGGTGAGACATCAACTGGAATGGTTAATGTTAAACAACAATTAATGCCGCTTAGGGACAAGCTGCCAGCTGACCTTACCACCTTTATTGGTGCCATCAAGCACGTCCGCACTGTAAAACAGAAAGACCGGTGGACAGTCACAACTATCGAGGTAAGTGGTAGAGGGCAAGAAATAGATGGCAAGGAGGTTATAAGTTGCTTTCCAAGCAGAATTAAAGGATGCGTTTCATGGCATTTGATGTCCCAAGCTCCTGACATTCCACGGGCATTGGTCGTTGCGAAAGTGGCGTCTCCCGTTGGAATAAGCTACATCATGGAAATGGAACGAAAGAAAGACATGCACTGTGTATTGGTACTTTATGCTAAGGATCATGCCCCCATCGATGATAAAACCATGGACATTTTCCTGGCCACCACGGCAAAGAAAAATGGCTGGCCTCCAGAGTATATTTTGCCCCACCTGAAGCGCATCAGAGTGCACCACAACGAGAAACGTACAATAGAAAATTTTGCTAAGGCGATTCTAAAAAAGATGGATGAGGCTAATTAACGCAATTATGTAGCAGTTACCATAACCTAGAGGCGGCATAATCATTACGCTACCTGTTCCAATTATCAAACAGGTGTCGCATGTCAGAAACCCACGTCATAACCGTTTTAGTTGCCAAGCGTTTGGGGTTATCAGGTCTAGTTGCGCATTATATGCAAGAGATTAAATGCATGGATGTTGATTTGCATCACATAGAGCCACCATCAAGCTCTTCGATCAAAACTACGATCTTCGAACCATTAAAATCAAGCAGCACCGCAAGGTTACACTGTATGGAATCCGGCACCCCAACACATAATTTACGTTGCTGATTTAAGCAAGGCTGTTATTAAGTGTATGAAATAATGTACGGGACTTGCGCTAGTTTTTATAATCGTTAAACAATTGAAGGGGTTGTCAATGGAACGTATGGAGCGTGCAAAATGGCTTGAAGCAATCAGAGTACATTTAGCCATGGCGAGTGTTGGAGGTTCGACACTCAGGTCGCAGGTCAAACCGGGCGGTGTTCAGGCGGCTCGGAAGTTTCTTAAAAATTTTCCAATCAAAAACCTTGCGAACCTCAATGAGAAAAAATTTTCTAAGCTATTGAATCAAAAAACGACGGCTCTCTCGAAAAACCTCCTGCGCCCTGATAATAACGAGCCAAACTTTGGCGCAGCAAGGAAGGTTCTCAACATCTTCTTACGACATTGTGCAATGAACAAAGATTTACACCGTAAATTTAAGTTGAAAGCAGTAGAGAAATTCCTTGAAGTGCCTCTTGACAGCTATGTGGTGAAAGGGATTGATAAGAATTTCGCACGCGGTTTTAAAATTAAGACTCTAACCCCTTACTGCAATTCAGTCCTCCAGGAAGCGGCAATGAAAATTGCACGCAGAAAAAAATTGCACCGATATGAACTCGATGTGTTGTTCTGGGGTCATGACGTATAACATCCTGTTTATTATATAAACTGGCAACAGCTACATAATGCCGGAAAAGTCACCAAGACGTAACGCAAGTTGCTTAGCTTTATCGGGTACGTGAAATAGAGATGCATAGTGTTGGATGTCATTGGATGAAGCCGGTGCTACTACACCTAGCCCATGTGATGCCTGGTAGGGAGTTGTAGCCGAATGAGCCTCTTCGAGGAGAAGTTCAGCCATTCCTATAATTTCTGGTTGTTGCATTGCTACTGGAAGTTTTGTAATACGTTCAGCCATTTCAATCGATCTAGGAATCGACGACCTATCAATTCTAATTTCTTCTCGTGATAAATGAAGTATAGCTACTGCAACTGAGCTTCGCTCTTTTGCATCTGAGAACCAAGCAATGCACTGTTTATAGCATTCTCGGCCTAAATCTGGCATGTCGGACCTGAAAGCAATCAATCCTAGTGTTGCCATGAGATGGGGATTATCTCTTGCAGGCATCTGATTTAGCGCAACTCGCACATCTGTATAAGCCTCTTTGATTTTCCCTTGATATGCTCGTGCTACCGCACGATTATTTAGTAACCCTACATTTGTAGGGTCACATCTTAGTCCAGCACTAGCGAACTGTTCTGCCATTACGTAGGACTCTGGACGAAAGCCAATATACGAACCTATCAAAGCAGGGCGAATAGAAAATGGCTCGTCGGTCAACCACGCAGCGCAAGCTTGTAATGCATCTGGCCAGTTGCGCGCCTGCCGCGACAAGAGAGTCTTCGCTTCGTATGACGCAGGAGTTTTCCAAGCAGAAACCGGAATCACAATTTTAGTATCTCGCTCAGCTGCCCATTGCGCCTGAGCCAAGGAGTTATCGGTTGGCGCACGAAGACTTCTGTTGAACAATGCTTTTGCGTGTTTTGCCACGCCATGGCTAAGCTCAACCGTACCGACTGCCGCAGCTAGTTCGGTAATTTCATTATCTTTAAAATCACTTGATGTCATGAGTCGTTTCGCGGCATCTAAGAACTGTGATTGTTTTCCGATAACGGAGGAAGTTGCAATCTCAGCAGCCAATAGCCATGGATCACTCTTTATTGTCGGTTCGGACCTAAGCAAATAGAGTGCTTGACCTGGATCCTTAACATGAACAAAAAGACGTGTCGCTGCCCTGCACAGATAACGATTGTGTTTTGCAAGCTGCAACGCAGCTTGCATACATCGAACAGCTTTGTCCTGCTTGCCTACAATCAAAAAATTACGAGCCAGTTCTGACCAGCAAAAAGGCAGATTTTGATTTGCTGTTAATTTCCGGCGTAAGAGGCGAATTTCTTGTCGAGCAGCTGTCTCATGCACGTCTACGTTATCACCAAGGACAAATGTATCCTGCTCAGGATTTGAACACGACCATTTCATGGTATCTCGCAGTTTTTCTACCTGTTTTTTTACGGACGGGGGCAAGTCCTCAGCTCGTCCATATAACAGGGCGGTTTCATAAAGTTCATTCGCTGTATGCGGAGATGGAAACTGATCGAATGTAGCCTCTAGGTGTTTAATCCATGGGTCGCCTAACACACTACGACGGAGTAGCTGTGCTTTGTCGGCACTGTATGTCTCAACTGCCTGGTGCGGAGGCTTCCATCTTGGAATTACAGTGCGACTTTTTAGTACTGCATCCAGCGAATTTTTAGTGGGATACACGGTGCAATAATTTCGCTTTATGCGTGAGGAGATTAAACTTGGTAATGAAGCGCTCAAGCCCGAACTGGTTATTGAGGGATTGAAGATTCTTTGAATGGCCACGACGTAACGGATCTGGATGACAAAGGCTAGTCACGATCTGAGCTACTTCATCTAAAAGTGGCTCCGGTACTTTGCCTCTCAGGATATTAGGAATAATTAGTTCATGTGCTTCAATCAGGTGTGGCATTACTTCTGCGTAGTCTCCGGAGAATTTAGTATGTCGTAATTGGATTGGAATGGCGTGTAGAGCCAATAATGAGAGAGAACCCCCAACGAAAGATGTAAAACACAGGTTTCCCAAAAGAAATAGGTCACAACCGAATCGTCTGCGGCGCCAGTTAGTAGGGGGATACTCATAAAGCAATTCATAAGGCGCGTAATTGGGTTGGCCAACGAGGCAATCCAGATCGTGTGGGGGCGCGTTGATTATTTCACAGGAACTACTGCCAAGGTCCGTCAATTTTACAAGTCCGGTATCGGAGCACATGGCGTTGCTGGGCTTGAGGTCTTGGTGTGCAACCTTGGCTTGATGAAGCTGCGCGAGTGCAGCTGCCGTATCCTTTAATGCGGCAAAGCGTTCGCTTGGCAAGATTTCTCCGTTTCCGGGCGGCTGATGCTCACGGAGACATTTGTTCGCCCATTCGCAAATCAAAAAATGGACGGCCTCTCCATCGATTAAGACTTTATCTGCCCCGTATATACGCGTAACCCGACTAACCCCTTGCTCGATACAGTAGTAATGTACATTTCGCTCGAAGTTGTATTCTCGAACCATGCGTTCCAGAGAGTCAGTATCGCCACTTAACTCTTGTCTTCTAAAATCAAATGCTTTTACAAATGCTGATTCTCCACTCGATGAGACTGCACGATAACAAGCAGCACGAGACGAGCCCGACATTCCATCATCATGACGAACGCGCTGGTTGACTTTCCATTTATCTAGAAGAGTTAAACCCACCAATTTTTCGGCAGCGCCATTACCACTCGATGTCACAGCAGCACACATCATGCGCCCTCATTCCGGAAGTAAAACCCGATTACAAGAGTCACCATCGGTGGTGCGATGGTTTTAACAAATTCGAATATAGACTTTACTTGATCCACCCTGTTTTCAGGGCCCCAGACTAGAAGAATAAAGGTCAGGGAAACAATCAGCGCCACAAATCTTAGGACATTGACAGCAATTGTTAGGCGCACACGGTCATGCGGGGGTAATTCCTCGGCGGCACCAGACTCCAGCTCAGTTATTACGAGCTTATCGGATTGTTTTTTTTCTTCTCCCATAATTGCCCAATCTCTTAATAGTTAAGAAATGATGATCTCACGCTCTTTTATTTTTTTTCCTTGTTCGTCTTCTTTTACCAGTACAAGTTTTTCACCTTTGTCTGTTGCTTCTTGAACAACTTTTAGAAGCGTAATCGCACGACGGACGACCTCAGCCTTGGAACTAGCAGTAGAGGCATTCTTTAGATCGTCGATGGTCTTGGTTAACTGTTCGTCAAATCTGAAAGTCGATAGTGAAGAGGACATGTTGATCTCCTAATAAAACTTCTAAAATTAATGAGGCTGTAGTATATACAAAACACATAATAAGTCAATATAATTTATATACGTTATTAGGCATATGAAATTAGTTCATATAAATCAATAAGCAACCTTGCTCCAAATTCCGCAGGTCTTGCTCATGGATTGCATGCGTTCCGGCCAGTCAACCAGAAGCCACGATACCGCTACCATCAATCGGTGGCGTTCCTGCACACGAAGCCCCTCAATGTATGGCCCACATACCATTGGTCGCACAGGCAACCCGCATAGATGTTCTATTTCAAAAAGCAGTGAGGATGTCATCTTTCGCTGATGCGCCATAAGACTGCAAAGTTGATGCACACTGTCCAAAATGAGATGTGGATGGGGCGATTCTGGTAAAGGCGCACAAGACCATCTACGCCAGTGCAGATTGAGTAGGCATTGGAACATTAACTCAAGGTTCCGATCATTCCATTGATACATTTCCACAGGCGCTCTGGCAAGATCGGCACCGCAGCTATAGCAATGGCGAATTGAACGTACCGAGAACCGTGTTTTATATCCGATGTCACCTCGATAGAACACGATTGGGCAATCACATTCCGGGCAAGAGTCTCGTAGCATGACCTGATGAGTTTCACACATCGTGTAGAAAGCTAACCGCCACTGTTTTTTGAAATGGGGCTCGTCACTCAAGGCAAGGCATACTGGGCAATACTGAAGTCCTCGCCTTCGATGCAACCGATGGTAAATACCCAATGGCATAATCCATTTGGTGTTGCCGTTTGGATTTATATTTCCGTAAACAACCCCTTCATAACTTCGCAGAGCTGTTGCCCCTGCCTCCGTTAGTGATATTCCAGTCAGTTTAGCCATACCTTCAATTAGCCAGTCTGGCCCAAGTTTATCGATGTCTCGATTCCATACATTTCGCTCTCTTCCGAAGTAACTAGCGCAGAATGAGTGGACCTTGAACTGATTTCGGTGAGCCACGCGCGTGAGCCACGATGAAAGTAGCTCGTCAGGTTTGGGGTGTGGATGTATTGGAAGCAATGTCCAGCAGACTCATGATGTTTATAGTTTTGCTGCGACCGCCTTGCGTTCTGCAGGGGGAGTGTACTTGCAAGCGATAAGTGCTTTTGCATCGATGCGTTCAGTTTTCTTTTTAATAGCCCATATCGCAGCTTGATTGATAAGCTGAGACAACTCGCCAATCGTTCCCCCGCTCATCATCATTAATTGAGAAGCCATTTCCTTTTCAGCCAGATTTGATGGCTGCCGCAAGGGGATAACTCGCTCTAAACTCGTAAGCAATCGTGCATAGTCGGTATTCATCTCCCACCTTGGCAATACAGTCGGAACAAAGCGGTTCTGAATTTGCGGGTCAATTTGAATTGCTCGAACTGCATCGACTGTACCTGCTCCGACGATAGGCACGCAGAGTTCGTTGCTAAGATATTTGAGGACGTTTAAGAAATTACGTTGTTTTAAGACCGGCCCTGCTAGTAGATGATGAATTTCGTCAATGACAATCATTCCTAGCTCAACCTGCCTCAGTAAATCAACGACACGGTCACGTTTTTGATCTATTGATTCTAAAGGACGCAGTCGCTTGAACAACTTGTTTAAGACAGCGTTGTATAGCCCCCGTTCATCAGGCCCTGGTGGTGCCTGGACATACAAAACAGGAAGTCGAATCGCATCCCCGCCTAGATTTGGATCGGCGCTGTGCGACTGGAGGAATCGGTCGATGAGTATGGTTTTCCCGTTATTGGTTTCACCTACCAGAAGCATATTGGGCATACGAGGTTGTTTTGGATGTCGCAACAAATCTTCCAGTTCATCCAAAATACGTTGGGCATGCGAATAGCCTATCCATCGAGGCTTAAGAATATGTTCAATCCTTTCTTGATCCGACAAGGAAAGTTTTTCGGCAGCGTTAGGTGTCAAATAAGAGAAGGCATCCATGGTTAATTCGCCTCCTGAATATCGTCGAAAGGTAAAATCTTTTCCTGAGGGTAAGCTTCATATGCCACCACCGGTGAATTAGCATCATTTGGAGAGGCTCCCCGAGTTGCAGCGGATTGCTTCCATTGTTCCCTTCGTTGCTGATTACGTCGCGCATGTTTTGCAGTACGTGTGCTTGCAATGGCGGCTATCTCTATCTCACGCATTTTCCGGATACCATCGAAGATCAAATCTTCGTTTGGCTGGATAGACTCATCTGCTTCCATGCGTTTCAGAATAGCTTTTAGCTCCCACAGACTAATTGCTGGTCTGGATGCATCCCGATAAGGGATCGGAGAATATGTTTTCGATTCTGGATCGAGGAAATGGATAACGCTAATATCTCGTGGATCGCGAGCAAAAATGAATTTGCGCTTTAACTTAGCATTCGATTTATCTACAGCATGTATCCATTGCCGCAAAACATCACTGTAGTAACGAATGCCGTCAATTACAACACCGTATTCCTGGATGGTACGTTCCACAAAAGGCATGAAATCAAGCCTAAGTTTCTGTTCATTGGCTACTCGCATTGGCAGCCCAATGCCAGGTTGCTCTGGAGATCCCAAGATGGCTTTTTCATAGGCTTTAATAGGAGGGGTATTACAAATTCCTTTGTGCGGGCGTTGGTGATATACCTCAACCACAAATACAGTGAACCACTGCTCGAATTCACCGAGCGTCATAGTGGCCTGACCCTCGGAGTCATAGTCGGCTCGGTGTGCTACATTGGAAAAAGTTGTTCCTGGAAGTGTGTGTGCTTTTGACATGAAGGTGCGAAAGGCGCGTTCGACATGCCCACCATAATTGGGCTGGCCTTTTGGTCGGTGTTCAAGAACGATCCCATGTTCATTACAACCACGTTCGAGCATAACGCCACGGAATTCCTTGGCATTATCGACATAAATCTTGCGCATCTTCCCCCATATGGGCCAAGACGTTGCGATTCCGCATTTGGCTAACCACATATCTTTGGTAAGTATTGCGTGTGAAATACATAACCCGGCTGACAAAGCACCGGGGGGATCAAGGGTCACGTAAAATCCCGCGATCATTCTGGAGTACACATCGATAGCTAAGGTCAAATATGGCCGTCCGATTGGTAGACGATGTAAATCATCTACCAGTATCAAGTCCACAGGCGTATGGTCGATTTGTACAACGGCAAGAGGAAAGTCTGCGTTCGGGAATGAGCCAAGGATTGGCTGGAACCTTTCCCTGGCAGCCTTGTACCCCATTCGTTTGGTAAACAAAACTTTCTCAGATATTTCCGAAATTCGATTGCGAATGGTGTTGGGGTGAGGCGGATGAATACCAGCCTCCCGACACTTTCTGGCAACTTCCAAACAGGTCTCGGTGATCGAACGACGCTGCTCTGTTAAATGAAACTCCTTGATAACGGCGTCAACCATAAGCTCGACTTCATTGGGAAGACGACTGTTTCCTCGATCGCTCCTGGCGCTACGAAGTAGTGAGGAAACAACTCCCGTTTCTTCGTATTTTTGGAGCCAGCGATAAATCGTAGTAAGATTTTTTCCTGCCGATGTTGCGACCTCTTGTACATCTATCATTGTTCGCTGATAGCGCCCAATTTCCAACAAAGGGCGTATTAGTTGATAACGGCTCCATGCTTCGTTCCAATCCTCATCAGGAACTTGCATCAGATCCTGTCGTCCAGGCGGTATAGGACTGGAACTAGGTCGCAATTCAGAAACCGGCGCAAGCTGAGTTTCACCAGACTCGACATCGCGCAAGACGGCTTTATCAAGTCCTACCAAGTCAAGTATTACACCAAGACGATCATTCCATATTGCAGATGTGCCAGGAACAATACGCGCAATAGAGCTCACAACGCATTCTCCAAAGTCCACATCCTGCTTCTCATAGTAAGGTGCTGGGATAGGTCGCATCCAATTTGATGCTGACCAATTAAATACCATAATGCAGGTAAGGCGGCAGCACGATTCCATGGATCGCGGAATAAAGAGGTCATCAATGCTTCTGGGTCGCTCTCACGAAGTTCTACGAGCTTGTCAGAGATGGCCAATACGATGTCTGACGAAGGGGCGGTATGGTATCCGGATAAAAATCGAACGTTTTTAAGGTAAGGGCCGCGAATTTCATATTCCGTTAGCACTTGAAATGTCCATCCACGTTCGGAAGCGTAGCGCTTGGCTGCACGAAATTTTGGGAGAAATTCACGCCAATTAGCCCTGAAATCATTTCTGTATTTTATTTCGCAGAGTACGTGAGGCATCTCTGATGCGGGAGAAATATCGCGACGATATTCAATGAACCCATCCGGGGTGTACTTTCTAGTCTTACCATTCACATCGGGATAATAAATGGTGGCGGGTTGAGGAGTGTAGCTTTGAATGTTCTTGTCGAACCTTATCAGCTCCATGAAATCTCGTTCAAGAGAAGATTCGAACTGCCCCAGTCCAGGCACAATCCCGGTCATGCTGCGGTTGCTGATGCGGATACGCCGAATCGGCTGCTTAAGCAAAGTATGCATTTGCATATATCCCCGTAAAATATAATGCCATTTTTGCATTTAATTTTGTTTTTTACATGGGCGCTTATTATCCTGAAACACGCGCAAACGACATACAACGTAGCGTTGCAGCATGTCCAACACACTGGGCAGCGCCTCCTGAAAACCGAATTTACCCCCTTAGCCCCCACACAAAACACCCAGCCAGAACAGATAACAATTTGTTGACTTTAGTATTCAATACTAAGACAATAATGATAATGATTCCTTTTAGTAAAACCATGTCTGATGCCAAATTGCAAAAACGGTCAGGGCGTGGGGCAGTTTTATGCCGCTTGATTCGTTGTGCACCAGCAAAAGCACCGGCTCAAATTAAACAAGTAACACAATTTTAGGAGGCCACCATGATTCCGATGTTCGTTTTAACGTTGCGTGAAGGCATCGAAGCTTTTTTGATTGTTGCAATTATTCTTGCTTATCTGCGCAAATCAAATCGCAGCGCGCTGATACCTGCGGTTTTCTCCGGTATCGCAGCCGCGGTTATCGCCAGCGGACTGGCAGGCTGGGCATTTTCGCAGGCAGAGAACCAACCCTTATGGGAAGGCGCCCTGTCCTTGGTTGCCGCGGCCTTGGTGGCCAGCATGGTGTTTTACATGATGAAAGCAGCGCGTCACATGCGCTCCAACCTCGAAGCAAAGATGTCAAAATTGTCGGGGCATGATGGTATCGCGGCAAAATTTGGTATTTTCACGCTGGTACTGCTAATGATCACTCGGGAAGGCATGGAAATGGCACTGATAGTTGCCTCGCTGATACAGCAAACTTCCGGGGGCGGCTTAATTGCCGGTGCCGTATTTGGCGTAGTCGGGGCAATTGGTGTGGCATGGGCGTGGGCACGCTATGGTCACCGCGTCAACCTGGCACGTTTTTTCCAAATTACTGCAACGTTTCTGTTGTTGTTCGCGGCTCAGCTGGTCTTCCAGGCGTTTCACGAATTTACCGAGATTGGCCTGTTGCCTTTGGATAATGCTTACTGGCACGCGACTACCGAAACATGGACAGCGGATGGCGAGTACGGCATTTGGATAACGGTTGCCATGCTTATTCTTCCACTGGCTTGGTTAATCATCGATAAAAAGCAGGTATTGCCGACAACCATGGCCGAGACAGCTTAGCCAGCCAATATGATTGCAAAGGAAACAAATAACGCATAGAATGCGCGCCTTTTGTAGCAAGCCGAATTTCAAGGAGCCCTAATGGCCAATACCGCACAAGCGCGCAAGCGCGCCCGCCAGGCAGTCAAGCAAAATGCGCATAACAGCAGCCTGCGTTCTGAATTACGCACGGCAATCAAAAAAGTCACCAAAGCCATCGAAGCTGGCGACAAGTCTGCTGCACAGGCCGTATACCAAAATTCGGTGAGCTCACTGGACAGCATTGCCGATAAAAAAATCATCCACAAGAACAAGGCCGCGCGCCATAAGAGTCGCTTGTCCGCCGCCATCAAGGCAATGGCCTAGTCGCCAGGTTGTTTTAGTTGACCAACCACAAGCCGGCAGTGATGTCGGCTTGTTTGTTTTGCGCGGCACAAGTTCACCCTTGCCTAGATAGCCCCGTTTAGCTCAATATGCGCACTTGGATTGATAGCTCTATACGGCGGCTTGTCCGCCGTCTGTGTTTAAAGGTTTTTATATGTCACATGTCATGAATACTTACGCCCGTCTTCCCGTCGCCTTTACCCATGGCGCAGGTGTGTGGCTTTGGGACACAGGAGGGAAACGCTATCTCGATGGGCTAGCTGGTATTGCCGTCAACACTTTGGGGCATGCGCATCCACGCTTGATTGCCGCGCTTGGCAAACAAATCGGCAAGCTGACTCACTGCTCAAACATTTATCAGATAAATGAACAGGAGTTGCTGGCCGGCAAGTTATGCGATTTATCCAACATGCAAGAGGTGTTTTTTTGTAATTCGGGATGCGAAGCAAATGAAGCTGCTATCAAATTAGCGCGCTTGTATGGTCACCAGCGCGGCATCGAGTCTCCTGCCATTATCGTGATGGAAAAAGCATTTCATGGTCGCACGCTGGCGACTTTATCTGCCACAGGCAATCGTAAAGTGCAGGCAGGTTTCGAGCCCCTGGTACACGGGTTTGTCCGAGTTCCCTACGACGATCTTGATGCGGTGCGTCAAGTCGCATTACATAACCGTGATGTGGTGGCAATTTTGGTCGAGCCGATTCAGGGCGAAGGCGGCATTCGCATCGCTGACATCGAATATCTGCAACAACTTCGCCAAATATGTAATGAACAAAACTGGCTATTGATGCTCGACGAGGTGCAATGTGGCGTTGGACGCACCGGAAAGTGGTTCGCCCATCAACATGCGGACATTTTGCCAGATGTCATGACACTGGCAAAAGGGTTGGGCTCTGGCATACCGATCGGTGCATGCCTTGCTGCCGGAAAAGCATCCGACACGTTCAAGCCGGGTAATCATGGCTCCACATTTGGCGGCAACCCCTTGGCCTGCGTCGCCGGACTGACCACACTGGATGTCCTGGCAGAGGAAAAATTATTGGCGCATGCCGAAAAACTGGGTGCGTTTATGCTACAAGGCTTCGCTGCCGCGTTAAAAGAGGTACACGGCGTCAAAGAAATCCGCGGTCAAGGCTTGATGATCGGCATCGAACTGGATCGTCCCTGCGGCGAGCTGGTAATGACGTCCCTGCAACATGGGCTGCTCATTAACGTGACCGCCGACAGTGTGATTCGCCTGTTGCCCGCACTTACCATGTCACAACAAGAAGCACAGCAATTGCTGGATGTATTATGTCCTTTAATAAAAGATTTTTTGCAATCCTGATCGGAAGCAAGCCATGTCTGCAAAACCAGTGGTGGCATTAAAACACTTTCTACAATTCAAGGATTTTACTCGCGACGAATTTGAGTACCTGTTCGAACGCACGCGCATCATCAAGCAAAAATTCAAGGCTTATCAGCAATACTGGCCATTGACCGATCGCACCTTGGTGATGATTTTCGAAAAAGCCAGCACCCGTACGCGCTTGTCATTTGAGGCGGGTATGCAGCAACTGGGCGGCTCGGCGATTTATCTCAACACGCGCGATTCACAGTTGGGTCGAGGAGAACCTGTGGAGGATGCCGGCCAGGTGATTTCGCGTATGTCTGACTTGGTCATGATTCGCACCTTCGAACAAACCATCATTGAACGTTTTGCGGCGCATTCCCGCGTGCCGGTTATCAACGGCCTGACCAATGAATATCATCCCTGTCAGATCCTGGCCGATATTTACACTTATATCGAACAACGCGGTTCGATTCAGGGCAAGACTGTGGCCTGGATAGGTGACTCAAACAATATGTGTAACACTTGGCTGCAAGCCGCAGAAATACTTGATTTTAACGTGCACGTCTCCACCCCGCCCGGCTATGAGATTGAACCGGAGCGCGCCGGGCTATATGACCACAAGCACTACGAGGAATTTACCGATCCGATGGAAGCTGCACGTGACGCAAGCCTTGTCACCACCGACGTCTGGACCAGCATGGGTTTCGAGGCAGAGAATGAAGAACGCATGAAAGACTTTGCCGATTGGCAGGTGGACGCGGACATGATGCGCGTCGCCACAAAAGACGCCCTGTTCATGCACTGCCTCCCGGCACATCGCGGCGAAGAAGTATCCGCCCAAGTCATGGATGGTCCACAAAGCGTAGTGTGGGACGAAGCCGAGAACCGCTTGCATGTGCAAAAAGCATTAATGGAATACCTGTTATTAGGGAAAGTGAAATGAGTGAAATAAAAAAAGTGGTACTCGCCTACTCCGGCGGACTGGATACTTCGGTCATTCTGAAATGGCTGCAGGACACCTACCAATGCGAAGTGGTGACCTTTACTGCCGATTTAGGCCAAGGCGAAGAGCTGGAACCAGCGCGCAGCAAAGCGTTGCAGTTTGGCATCAAGCCGGAAAATATTTTCATTGACGATTTACGCGAAGAATTTGTGCGTGATTTCGTATTTCCCATGTTCCGCGCCAACACCGTGTACGAAGGCGAGTATCTGCTCGGCACTTCGATCGCACGTCCGTTAATTGCCAAACGACTGATAGCAATCGCCAACCAAACCGGCGCGCAGGCAATCTCGCATGGTGCAACCGGGAAAGGCAACGACCAGGTGCGTTTTGAGCTGGGTGCCTACGCATTGAGTCCCAACATCAAAGTCATCGCACCCTGGCGCGAATGGGATTTGCTGTCCCGCGAAAAATTGATGGCTTATGCCGAACAACATGGCATCCCGGTGGACATGAAGCACAAGCAAGGCGGCTCTCCCTATTCCATGGATGCCAATTTGCTGCATATTTCTTATGAAGGCCGTCATCTGGAAAATCCTGCTGCAGAAGCCGAAGAAACCATGTGGCGCTGGACAGTGGCGCCCGAAAAAGCACCGGACGCGCCTGAATATCTGGACATCGAGTTTACGCAAGGTGACATCACGGCACTTAATGGTGTGCGCATGACAGCCGCACAAATTCTAACCAGGCTTAATGTGTTGGGCGGCAAACACGGCATCGGTCGTTTGGATCTGGTAGAAAACCGCTACGTCGGCATGAAGTCGCGCGGTTGCTACGAAACGCCGGGCGGCACGATCATGCTTAAAGCACACCGCGCCATTGAATCCATCACGCTGGATCGTGAGGTCGCGCACTTGAAAGATGACTTGATGCCGCGCTATGCCAGCATGATTTATAACGGCTACTGGTGGAGCCCTGAGCGACGCGCATTGCAAACCTTGATAGACTTTACACAACAATCAGTGAATGGTTGGGTAAGGGTCAAACTCTACAAAGGCAACGTAATCGTGGTTGGGCGAGATTCCAAAACAGACTCACTGTTCGATTCTTCCATCGCCACATTCGAAGATGACAAAGGCGCTTACGATCAAAAAGACGCAGCCGGATTCATCAAACTCAACGCCTTGCGTATGCGCATCGCGGCTAAGTTACATAAGCGTAAATAACTTCAGGGAAATTTTATGTCTCAGTTCGATAACGTCAGCGTAGTCAAAAAAGGCAATGTATTTTTTGACGGGAAATGCGTATCACATTCGGTCTTGTTTGCCGATGGCACGCGTAAAACCGTGGGCGTAATTCTGCCCAGCACACTTACTTTTAACGTCAGCACGTCAGAAATAATGGAAATTACTTCGGGCGTCTGCCGCGTAAAAATCGGGGATGAGCCTGAATTCAAAACTTATCCTGCCGGTACACAATTTTCCGTGCCCGCCGGTGCTCGTTTCGTGATTGAGGCGCAAGAGATCGTCAATTACGTTTGCAGTTTTGGCTGATAGAGAAAATTACCATGCCAACCTTCGACATCGTTTCAGAAGTAGACAAGACTGAAGTCAAAAATGCGCTCGAACAAACCAATAAGGAAGTCAGCACACGCTTTGACTTCAAAGGGTCAGACGCGCGCGTCGAGCAAGCCGAACTTAACCTCACTGTGCATGCTGATAACGAATTTCAGCTCAACCAGGTTCAAGATATTCTAAATGCCAAATTGACCAAGCGCGGCGTGGACATCAAGTGCCTGGAAATAAGCGACAAAATTGAAAAAGTGGGTGGCAACAAAGTGAAGCGCAGTTGCACTGTGAAGGTTGGCGTGGAAACGGAACTGGCGAAAAAAATAGTCAAACACATCAAAGACAGCAAACTGAAAGTTCAAGCCAGCATTCAGGGCGACACCGTGCGCGTAACCGGAAAAAATCGTGATGATCTGCAAACTGCAATACAAGCCATCAAAAAATACATCACTGATTTTCCGCTGCAATTCCAGAATTTCCGTGACTGACGCTTTAGCGTGAGCCAAAACATGCTGGCTATTCGATTTTTCCAACCGCTGTATGTGGTAGTCGTTGCACAAACCACTAAGAGATTCGCTTTTACGGGACTTAGGCTTTGGGTCGTTCTTTTTCCTCTGCTGTTAAAAGGCATTTAAGATGCAATGACAAGCGCCTGCCTAATTTTGAGTTTTTCTTACTCACCATACGTGTCCGCATTGTAGAAAGGAATAGCTTGGAGGCAATAAGCGAGCTACTACCGTCAATATGGATATATTACTGGGCCGACTGGCAGTAATCTTCGGCTCCTCGTTGCGGAATTGCCGGACCATACTCCGAATCATGCTTGCGATATGTGCAAATTATTGGAGAAGCTGTTTTAGCTTCAGAAACGCCATCAATACAAGCCGTTATGGGATCACTATCTTTTACTTTTACCACCATACACTGCGTTCTAAGATTTTGCTTTTCAAGCCATGAGAGGAAATTTAACGCATTAGCGTAATTGTTAAAGAGTAATGGTTCATTTTTATCCTTACTCTTAACCTTAAGAGTTTGCGTACCATATTCTATTCCGTAGACATTATTGGGATTTACCCATAAATCAAAAACTACATCACTCTTGAAAGGCACTAACTTAATATCGTCGTCTGACTCATCAACCGTCGTTCCCCCCCACATGACTTTACGTTCTAAGGCTATTGCACCCATCAAGGCCGGTATTCTGTCAACATGACAGACGGTATTACGTGACAAACCATCGCCATTAAGTTGGTAAACACCGAGGTATTTACAAAGTCGTCCGCCTGTCGGAATTCTGATAGTTACTGTCACAGATTTGTTTCCAGAAAGATCAGCCGCAGAGGGGCCCCCATCTTCACTGACCAACAGAACATTTCGAAGAGGAAAAATCTCTGTATTCTGAGTTGCGAATTGCCGGTTAATATCGCGAGACACATTTTGGGAAATAGTAGAAGGTGTGGCCGTTAAAAGCTGACCAAAAGCTGTTCCGTATGGAATCGCTGAGCTATTTAACCCATTATTGGTTTGTATGGTTCCATATTTAATAGACTGAGTTTTTACGTCAATACCGTCAGCGGAAATAAATTCTACCCCAGGCTCAAGAGGAGTAATAAGGGCATATACTTTGTCCAAACGATCCGCCGGATGAATCGAATATAGATAGGACGATATAACAATCTTTGATGGCAGTTCTAATGTTGCATCCATGCCAACTGTCGCTACGGAAGCGCTTGCGGCTACAATAGGAGTCGAGAAAGCGCTAATTGCAACTTGATCGTCTGTTTCGTCGTCCTTACTGCAACCATTGCCATCCGGTTGTACTTTTGGCGAGTAATGGTCTTTAAATAGATTATGGTAAATCCCTCTGCTTCCCGCAAAAATTCCATTAATGCGGTTGTAGGCTAGACGGAGAAGGCTGTCCTCTTTTTTCTTGACAGGCCCTATTTTTTCCCTGTCATTTTCGTTTGGAATATCCCCAGGGACACCAGATGACACATCAATTCTGGCAAGTGCTCTCTTGTATTCTTGTGGATACCCTTCGCTTGTATCATCGGAGGAGGATGGGTCGAACCATCTAAAACAACCTAACTTAGAACTCAGTTCGGCGGATCGGTAATATCTGGGGGTTGCACAAGCACTCAAGCCTACCAATATAACAAATACCGGTAGAATAAACTTTAGTGACCGTTCGAATATGCGAAACATGCTTTCTCCCTTTCCGCGTGTAGTTTTTCCAATTCAAAATATCAGGAACGTGTTATCACCGAAAGAATTGCGACCACCTGTACCGATTGAATTCTGACCAAGCTAAGAGTTGTGTAAATTACTATACCACTTGCGGGTAAGTCGATGTTGGACTTCCCCGGAATTATGTAGCGGCCACACAAAACCGTGTTTATTGATAAACCATTTTCAAAGAGGGCGAGAGTCCTAAGTTCTGGTCGTACCCCACAGATTATTGAATCTGCGGAATATTACTGAGTGTAACTGCTACCACATAGCGTTCCAACAAAAAAGGCGGCTTGCGCCACCTTTTGTTCTGAGTCGGAGTTATATTCAATCCCGCTCGCCACTGAGTGCCATCAGAATGTTCAGCAGATTGATAAAGATGTTGTAGATATCCAGATACAGTGAAAGCGTCGCCAGCACATAATTAGTTTGCCCACCATGCACGATCTGGCTGATGTCGAACAGAATATAAGCCGAGAACAACAGCACGGCAATGGCAGAAATGGTCAGCGACAGCACGGGCACCTGGAAGAAGATATTAGCCAGTGAGGCAATGACCAGCAGCACCAAGCCAATGAACAAAAATTTGCTCATAAAGCTGAAATCTTTTTTGGTAACAGTAGCCAGCGTTGCCAGACTGAAGAAAATCAACCCCGTTCCACCAGCTGCCATACCTATCAGTTGCGCGCCATTTTTCAGATGCAGCGCAAACTGCAGCATTGGACCGAGAAAAAAGCCCGCAACAAAAGTGAAGCCGAGTAACAGCACCACACCCCACACGCTATTGCGCAAGGCAGTCACACCGAACATCAAACCCATCATCACGCCAAACATCAGCAACGACCCCATAATCGGGTGCTGCGCCATGTAAGCAAAGTTGGCGGCCAAGCCAGCAAACGCGCCGATGACAGTTGGAACCATGGTCAGCGCCAACATCAGGTAAGTATTGCGCAACACGCGGTTTTGCTCGGTTGCAACAGCGCCAATTTGCGTTGCGTTTTGGTATTCCATGTAGCCTCCTAAAAGTTAATCATCAATCCAATGCGAGTGTAAGACTAACCAAGTATAGCGAAAGTTTCAATCCTGATGACCGCAGGTGATTACATTGGGGCGTGAGACAGCATCCATTTCTTCTCCGGCAGGGGCCATGCCCTATATCCCATGCTCTTGTAAGTTCTCACCGTTAAGCGCTCACCGTATCAACCCTGTAAAGGGTAACAGGGTAAACACCAAGCTGCCTTCGCTTACGCTACGGCAGCATCCTCACAAGACGAAACCCGCCTTGGTCGAACCGGCCCGCCGAGCTGGCCCTGTCGCGCCAGGCCGAGCGGACGAGCTGCGGATCGGCGTCCCATGCGCCACCACGAAGCACGCGATGCGCGCAGTCGCCACTGGTCCGGGCACTGCCGTCTGTCGGCGCACCGTTGTAACTGACGTTGTAGCAGTCTTCCACCCATACCGATACATTGCCGCTCATGTCGTACAGTCCCCAGGCATTGGCCTGTTTCTGAGCCGCCGGATGGGTGTGGTCGCCGCTGTTAGTGCTGTACCACGCCACGCTATCGACGTTGTCGCTGCCACAATACCGTTGCTGCCCGCCGGCACGGCAGGCGTATTCCCATTCCGCTTCACTGGGTAGGCGGTAGGTTTTGCCGGTCTTGGTGTTGAGTTTCTGGATAAAGTCCTTGGCATCGTTCCAACTCACGTTTTCCACGGGACAGGTGTCACCGCAGGTGGTGAAGGTGCTTGGGTTGTTGCCCATCAGCGCGCGCCATTGGCCTTGCGTGACATCAGTCTTGCCGATGGCAAAGGGTCGGCCCAAGGTGACGGTGTGTTGCGGACGTTCCTCGAACGGCTCTCCGGCGGGCGAACCCATGGTGAAGCTCCCCGCCGGGATAACGACCATTTCGGGACAGTTGGGGCAGTCTCGAAACAGTTTCGGTCCCGTCACACGAGTGTCACCGGCCAAGGCCGGTGTGCAGGCCATTAAAATAACAGCCGCAAAAAATAACTGAACAAACTTCATTTGGTTTCTCCTGCTCAGCAAGTCAATGACGAAGTAATTTTAGTGCTGGTGCATCATGTTTATTTCTCGCTACTGTGTGTTTAATGTGATTCTAACTTGGTGTTTACAAAGTTGCATTCTCCAGCATCACTTTAATGTCACTGGTCGGCGGTAATCTGTCGGCGTCGATACGCACTATAGGAATTCCGGCGGCGTTGAGTGCGCTGTCTTTGGTGTTATCCGCTTTTTGCCTGTCCTCTCGATCGTGCGTTTTTCCGTCAAGTTCAATGCAGGCCAGGACAACAAACGATTTATTACAGATCACAAAATCAACGCTCTTACGGCTGATCTTATTGAACCATGATTGCCAGTTCTCACATTTCTTTACACCAACAATGTCAGCAAGCCTGACTTGCGCCATAACGTAGTGGTCGGGCATTGCCTCAATCAGCCTGTGAAACAACACTTGTTCTTTTTCACCCAGCAGCGTTTTCCTTTTGAAGTAAGGTGGTTTGTCCTGAGCTTCCGCCTGCTTCTTTTTGTAAGCTACTATTTGTATCAATACAAAAACAATAAAGACAATTACGATTGCCAGAAACTGTATTTTCATTTTTATTTCACGCGGTCATTGGTTGCAAATAATCAAGTTTACAGATCAGAAACTAATTCAACAGCCCTCCGCAAACCATTCTCTCGCCATCACACCCTCCTTTTAGTTTGATTAAACTAAAATGGTGCCCGCCAGAGTTTGGAAAGTTCAGATGCTTGGTGGAGGGCGTGAGATTCGAACTCACGAAGGGCGCAAACCCTTGCCAGTTTTCAAGACTGGTGCATTCAACCGCTCTGCCAGCCCTCCAGAAATTTTTTGACTTGTCGCAATATTGCCAGTTTTGGCTTCGACATAACCTGACGGTTAGTCTACACCGCAACAGACCAGTAAGCTGGCATGTTGTCAAGACTGGTGCATTCAACCGCTCTGACAATTCTCATGGGTGAAACAGCCCATAGAAAATCGCGTATCTTTGCTGCTGCCAGCCCTGCGAGGCCGCGCATTCTGAACCAAGCGGCCTGGCATGTCCAGACCAAAACAGAAAAGCTACTCCCTGATATAGTCCGCCCAGTTGTTCGGAGTTTCGTAGATGCGCACTCGTTCCAGGCGCAGATGATTGCCATAGGTATCCTGATAGGCAGGGTCAAGAAGAGTAAATGCGATTTTCGCAAGATTCTCAGCCGTTGGCACGGCGTCAAGAATAACCGTCTTGTGATTCGGCAGACTGCCCAAAAAATCGCATACCGGCCGGTCGCCCCGATAGGCCAAAAAAGCATGATCCCAAGCGTCGACCAAACACGCTTTGGCAATGCGCTTGACGTCGGAGAAGTCCATCACCATACCCTGTTCGGATAGTCCTTCAGTGGTGATGATGTCGCCGGACAGCGTAATCTCGATGGCATAACGATGACCGTGCAAGTGTTTGCATTGACTATTGTGGCTGGGAATACGGTGGCCTGCATCGAATTCCAGACGGCGGGTGATAAACATGGTTGGTTAATTCATCTAAAGGGCGTGGATTATACCGCGTCAGATTTTCAACGCGCCGGCCCGCTGTATAAATTCGCGTTGCATGAGATTGCCTTGCGTCTTGCCATAACGCAATACACTATATCGTTCTGCCACGTCATGAATGGCATCGGCCAATTCCGGACGAGCTATGGCAATGCGGACTGCATAGTCGCGTGCGGCTTCGTGTGCAGCGCGCGGCAACCCGGCCTTAGCGAATTTTCGGCATAATTTGAGCCACGCAAGTTGTGTTTTGTCGCTACTACGCACATACAGTTTGCGCAACATGAGCAAAGCGAACAGCCCGATCAGCAGCCCGGCTGCCGACACCATATTCAAAGCCATCTTCTGCCAGGTGACGGACTCCATGCCCAAGCGAGTCAGGAAAGCAAATTGACGTTCCGTGTTATAGCCCAACACCCACTGATTCCACTGATTGGCTGCAGCATCCCAATTCAAACGCAGTTTAAGCATCCATTGCGGTGGATTGCGTTCCATGAACGGTAAAGCGGCGTTGTTCGAAACAGCAGCAGACAAACCACGTTCTACCCGTGCCGGCGCAATTGCGGCGGTTGGATCTACACGCACCCAGCCCTGCCCCTCCAACCACACCTCTGCCCAGGCATGGGCATCCGATTGGCGCACGATGTAATAATTGCCAACGCTGTTGAATTCACCGCCCTGATAGCCAGTCACCACGCGTGCCGGTATGTGTGCGGCGCGCATCAAAAATACAAAGGCAGATGCGTAATGTTCACAAAATCCTTGTTTGGTGCTGAACAAAAAATCATCCACTGTATGCTCACCCAGCAGCGGTGGCTCGAGGGTGTACTTGAAACCCTGCTGGTTGAAATAACCCAGTGCGCTACGTATCACTTCGGCATCGCTCGCGTTATTAGCTCGCCATGAAGTTGCCAGTTCTAGTGCACGCGGATTAAGTGCGTCGGGCCGCTGCGGCAAGCGTAACCCACGCTGGAGTTGTTGCACCGTTTCCTGCACATTGGCGTGATAGCTGAGATTCGAACGCGCCTCATAACGTAGCCGTGCCGTAACCGCTTCCTTGTTCAACAACCGCGCATCATCCGTAATGGTGACCGGCAATGAAATTCTGTCTGGCATATCCAGCGCGAACAACCAGGTTTTGTTGTGCGGCTCCAATGTGACACTGTAATCCACCGCCTGACCGGTAGCGGTGAATTGAGGCTCGATGTTGAATGCAGGTCGCCCTGGAGTCCACACGCGTCCATCAAAATGCCACAACACCGGGCCGCGCCAATACATTTGATCACGGCGTGGAGCCGCGCCCTGGTAGGTGACACGAAACGCGACCGCATCCGATAAAATCAAGCGGCTCAAACTGCCGGGCGACATCTGTTCATCCAGACCACTGCTGGCATAAGCATCCTGCGGCAAACCCCATAACGGCCCTGCTACACGTGGGAATAATACAAACAGAATCAAGGTAAGCGGAATCGCTTGCAGCAACAGCGTGGCTGCAATACGTAAACGCGCTTTGAGTAAAATATTCTGCGCTTGCAGATGTACCCAGGTCGTCGTCAGCACCAGTAAAGTGGCCAACATATAGAGTGCGGTGGCAATAGTTTGCGAGTAGAAAAAGTTGGTGATGATGATGAAACAAGCCAGATAAATCAGCACCGTCATGTCACGCGCCGCACGTGTTTCCAGCGGTTTAAGTACGGCCAGCAACACCAGCAAGGTCACGCCGACCTCGCGCCCGAATAAGGTGTGAAAACTGGCAAGTATGCCGACCATACTGGAAACGGTAAGAAGCATCAGGAACCAGCGCTTCGGTAACGGACGATCCAAATATGTCAAGTAAGCGCGCCACAGCAGCAAAAAAATACTCGTCGCGCTAACCCACAACGGCAGATGATCGAAGTGCGGCGCGATCACCATTAGAATGGCAAGCAACAAGGTGTAGATCAGCGCGTTACTCATGCTATTTCACGTTCTGGCAAATTAAACAAGGCAAGTCGGCGCAGGCACTCGTCGCGGTGCACCGCGCCAAGATTTGGCGACAATTCGCTGTTCGGCAAGCGCAAACCGTATCGCAAACCGGATGTTTCGGCATCCAGCACCCAACGCACCATGCGCGCCAACCTGGCTTCTTCGCTACGATCAGATGCAGCGGAAAAATCCAGCCATAACTCTTCACCGACCGGTGTCGAAAATTGTTTTACCTTCAACCCCTGCCCGCGCGCAAAAGCTTTCCAGGCGATACGCGGTAGCGCGTCTCCCACGACATAGTTGCGCAACCCGGCAAAGTCATCATCGCCGAGCATTGAACCCTTGCCCGTACCATCGGGCGTTTTGCCCAGCGGCAACTCTGCCTCGGCCAGCGGCTGGGGATAAACCAGACAGCGCGCATCAAAGTGCAGATAAGACCATGCATGAAACAAACCCAGTGGAAATTCGCTATACAGCGTCAACCTGCCCACGTTCAACCAACCGCGCCGCTTGGCAAGCAACGGGAAAAATACTTCGGTATTTTGCCGTCCAGAAACATCGAAATTTATCTTGCTGCCGCTATCGTCACGCAAGCTGAGCTGGTAGCGGGATAAGTCGTTGCGATTGCGGAAATACAATAAAAATCCAGCCGTATCACCGGCAAACACAGGGCCTACACGACCTGTGCTGATTTCAAGTTGCACAAGATTGCGAAAGGCATGCAGCATGGACATGACGGCCATCATCGCCAGCAAAAAAGTCAGCGCATAACCGAGGCTCAAGTTGTAATTGATATCACCCAGCAACATCAGCACCAACACAAACCCCAATGCCAGCCCCTGTCTGGTTGGCAAAATGAAGATGCGCCGCTGCGTGAGCACGATGCTCCCCTGCTCTATCTTCGGGCGAAACAACCAGCTTTTGAAATGTTGTTTGAGTGTGGTCAGCACAGGGTAATTTTTTGTGGGACGTAGCCTTGCTCAACATGGCAAGGCCGAGTGCACCGGATTTGCTGAGGCAAATTTCCCACATCTTCCGCTGCAGGGGGAACAAGTTTACCCAAGGCGCGCAAAATCAATCCGCTCTCATGCGTTTTTTCGACAACAATCGGAATTGGATTCATGGTCAATTTTTCGACAGGGCATGGAGCCCATTTTAGCATCACCCGATGCCTGACCATGTCCGGGCGCATGCCGCGGGTGGGCAACTCGTTACCTGCCCGTTATTATTCAGCTGTACGCAACAAGGCTAGGGCGCGCACGATTTCGCACACCATGATCTTTTGTTTGGGTGCCAGACGTTGAAAATCTTCCAGCAGGGCAATCGTCTCGTCACCATAAACGCGCCTCTCCTGCTCGACCTTCAGTCCTGCCGTATTTTGCTCGCTTTCCCCGTAGTGCAACCAATGGGCAGCGGCTTTCAGCCATTTCGCCAAAACGCGGATTTTATCGCCAGCAGGAATAGCTTCGCCGTTGAGCCACTTGCGCACGGCTTGCGCGGTAATCGGCTTGCCGGAATAGCGCCTATTGAATTCACGCGCAACCAAAGTGGGGCTGGCAATACCGATTCCGGCATCGTTGAGCAGACGCGTCAAACGCTTGCTAAAAGCTTCTTTTTCATTCATCAGGCTCATGAATGAAAACTAACATTTTGATGGTAACTATCAGTTGTTTTTAAAAGTAACTAAAAGTAGAATATGGCACGCTATTCAGATTCAATGTCATGCATCCCTTGTTAAATTGGCAATTGCGGCGCTATCTAGGCAAAGATTTTGTCGTAACGGATGGGAAAATGCGCAACTTATTCGAGGCCATCAGCCAGTACTATCAAGAGCTGGAATACTCCGCACGTTTTGATCTTCTTACCGGCGTTGCAAACCGTCGCTATTTTGTCGAGATGGTGGAGGCGGAAATGGCTCGTTCATTGCGTTATGGCAAACCGCTTTCGATACTGATGATGGATATAGACCACTTCAAGGCAGTCAACGACGTTCACGGCCATCCAGCGGGAGATATTGTCCTGCAGGCTTTATGCGAAACATGCAAAATTGTTCTGCGTGAGGTTGATATTGTTGGGCGATGGGGTGGCGAGGAATTTGCGATACTGCTGCCGGATACGCCGTCTGTGATAGCGCCTCAAGTGGCAGAGCGCTTGAGGAGTGCCATTGAGAAAACAGACGTGTTTTTAGGGCATTCCCTGCTTCATTTCTCGGTATCCATCGGGTGTGCTTCCCGTAATGCCACAGAGCACAACATGGATAGTATTCTTAATTTCGCGGATCAGGCCCTCTACGATGCGAAACGTGCCGGACGTAACCGGGTTTGCGTTGCAGCACAATAAATTCAACACCCGAGGATGTTCGAGCAACCGCTGATACTGGCTGGTCATGCGGCTAAGGGATGGGGACTGCCTGGATTAATTCCCGGGCCAATAGGTCGCCGCTCTGCATTTGCTGTTCGCCAATTACTTGCAGACGATGATTGACCACACCGGGCAGTACCGCCTGCACATCTTCGGGTAAAACTGCATCGCGCTCGTCCAGCAATGCCCAAGCTCGTGCCGCAGCAAGCAATGCCAGCCCCGCGCGCGGCGACAGGCCATGCTTATAGCGCGCCGCTTCACGTGTATGGCGCAATATGGCTTGCACATAGTCGAGCAATGCGGGAGAAACGAAGCCTCGTTTAGCGCGTTGCTGCAAAGAAAGTAACTCTGCGCTCTCCATCTGCGGACTGAGTTTTGCAATCATCTCGCGTCTGTCCAGACCTGATAGCAGTCCACGCTCCGCGTGCGCATCGGGATAACCCATCTGAATGCGCAACAGAAAACGATCCAGCTGTGATTCGGGCAGCGGGAACGTGCCCAGATGGTGAGTCGGGTTTTGTGTGGCAATCACAAAGAACGGATCGGACAATTTACGTGTTGTTCCTTCTATGGTCACCTGTTGTTCTTCCATCGCCTCCAGCAAAGCGCTCTGTGCCTTGGGTGTGGCGCGATTTATTTCGTCCGCCAAAATCATTTGCGCAAAAATCGGACCGGGATGGAATTTGAATTCACTGCTGTCGCGCTGATAAACGGACACGCCCAGAATGTCTGCCGGCAGCAGATCACTGGTGAACTGGATACGCTGGAATTGCAACCCGAGGGTGCGCGCCAGAACATGTGCCAGGGTGGTTTTACCGACCCCGGGTAAATCCTCGATGAGCAAATGTCCGCGCGCCAGCAGGCAGGCAAGCGCCAGACGAATTTGCTGCGGTTTACCGAGAATAATTTGCTCAGTCTGGTGCAGAATGTTCTTTAGCGAATGGCTCATTTGGTTACCTGAATCAGAATGGCTGCAATGACTTTACGATCTTCTGCGACCAATATGTTGTAAGTACGGCAAGCCGCAGGGGTGTCCATACACTCCACCGCGATACCGGCATCGGTCAAAGCGCGATAAAGGCGTGGATGCGGAAAACGCTGCTGTGCACCGGTGCCAAATAGTAGCACCTCTGGTTTGAGCGGCAGGAAATAAGCGAAATGCGCTTCGTTCAATTGCTCGAAACTCGCGACCGCCCAATCGGTGCGAACCTGATCGGCGAGTACCACGATGCTGCTGTCGAAACGTTCACGATTGACCATGACATGGTCGGTTTCATGAGCCGTGAACATTTTGGTATCGCCCAAATTGGCAAGATGTAATTTCATTGCAGACCTTATGCCGTGTTATCCGATTTGCTGTGCCGCCGCCGCACGGGTAAAATCGCGCCCTTTCCTGTTCCGCACTTAATTCTATCATTGGGCGATAGTTAAACTGTATGGGGCGATGTTTGAATTATTATTGAGCGGATGAGCGTGAAACCAATTTTAAAGTCTACCAAACTTGCCAACGTATGCTACGACATTCGTGGACCGGTGATGGAACGCGCCAAGCAGATGGAAGAGGAAGGCCAGCGCATCATCAAGTTAAATATCGGCAATCTCGCGCCGTTCGGCTTTGAAGCGCCGGAAGAGATACAACGGGACGTGATTCTCAATCTGCCGAATTCTTCCGGCTATTCGGACTCCAAAGGTATGTTCGCGGCACGCAAGGCGATCATGCACTACTGCCAATCCAAAAAAATTGGCGGCGTGAGCCTGGAAGATATTTATGTCGGGAATGGCGTGTCTGAATTGATCGTCATGGCAATGCAAGGCTTGCTCAACACCGGCGACGAAGTATTGATTCCCACACCGGATTACCCGCTGTGGACTGCGGCAGTCACTTTGGCCGGCGGCACAGCACGTCATTATCTGTGCGATGAACAGTCCGACTGGATGCCGGATCTCGCTGATCTGCGCAGCAAGATCACGCCCAACACGCGTGCCATCGTTATCATCAACCCGAACAATCCAACCGGCGCACTTTACTCTGACGCGTTGTTGCGCGAAGTAGTCGAAATTGCACGCCAGCATCAGCTCATCATTTTCGCCGATGAAATCTACGACAAGATGCTGTATGACGGCGCAACACATACCGCCATTGCTTCGCTGGCAGATGATGTGTTGTTCGTCACGTTGAACGGGTTATCGAAAAACTATCGCGCCTGCGGCTACCGCGCCGGCTGGATGGTGGTATCCGGCGAAAAGAAACACGCGCAGGACTACATAAACGGCTTGACCATTTTGGCTTCGATGCGACTGTGCTCGAACGTGCCCGGGCAATTTGCCATCCAGACTGCGTTGGGTGGTTATCAAAGTATTAACGATCTGGTCGCACCGACCGGGCGCCTGTGCAAGCAGCGCGATCTCGCTTACACATTACTCACCGCGATTCCTGGCGTGACGTGCGTCAAACCCAAGGCTGCGTTGTATTTATTCCCGCGTCTCAATCCGAAAATATATCCCATCAAGGACGACCAAAAATTCATTCTGGAATTATTGGAAACCGAAAAAGTATTGGTCGTGCAAGGCTCAGGTTTCAACTGGGTAAACCCGGATCACTTCCGCGTGGTATTCCTGCCGGTGGGAGATGATCTGACCGACGCAATCGGGCGTATCGCACGCTTTCTCGAAAACTATCGCAAGCGACATAGTACAAACTAACGGATAAAAATAATGAGCGCGAAACCAATCAACGTGGGGCTGTTGGGTATCGGCACAGTGGGCGGCGGCACTTTCACCGTGTTGCGCCGCAATGCCGAAGAAATCAGCCGCCGTGCCGGACGTCCGATCTGCATTACCGTGGTTGCAGACCGTGATTTGGAACTGGCTAAAAAAGTGACCGGCGGCACTTGCCGTTTGACTGATGACGCGCACGCAGTGGTTGCCGATGCAGGCGTGGATATTGTGGTCGAATTGATCGGCGGCTGCGGTGTGGCCAAAGACCTGGTATTAAGCGCCATAGAAAATGGTAAACACGTCGTAACCGCCAACAAGGCGCTGCTGGCGATACATGGCAACGAGATTTTTGCGGCTGCGCAACGCAAGGGCGTGATGGTCGCATTTGAAGCGGCAGTGGCAGGCGGCATTCCCATCATCAAAGCGGTTCGTGAAGGTTTGACGGCAAACCGTATTCAGTGCATCGCCGGTATCATCAATGGAACGACCAATTTCATTCTGTCCGAAATGCGCGACAAAGGTCTGAGTTTTGATGCTGTATTGAAAGAGGCACAGCGTCTGGGTTATGCCGAGGCCGACCCGACATTTGATATAGAAGGAGTGGATGCGGCGCACAAAATCACTATTCTGTCCGCACTCGCGTTTGGTATTCCGATGCAGTTTGATAAAGCGCATATCGAGGGTATTAGCAAACTCGATGCGACCGATATTCGCTATGCTGAACAACTTGGCTACCGCATCAAATTATTGGGCATCACCAAACGTACCGAAACAGGCATCGAACTGCGTGTCCACCCTACGCTGATACCGGCGAAACGTCTCATCGCCAATGTGGAAGGCGCAATGAATGCGGTGCTGGTGCAAGGCGATGCGGTTGGCTCTACCTTGTACTACGGCAAGGGTGCGGGCGCAGAGCCCACTGCCAGTGCGGTGATTGCCGATTTGGTGGATGTCACCCGCATGCATACAGCCGACCCGGAGCATCGGGTGCCCCATCTGGCCTTTCAACCGGATCAATTGGCAGACCTGTCGATTGTGCCTATAGATGATGTTGTCACCAGTTACTATTTGCGCCTGCGCATTCAGGACAAACCCGGTGTGTTGGCTGAAATCACCCGCATTCTGGCGGACCAAAAAATTTCCATTGATGCAATGATGCAAAAAGAGCCGAGCGAAGGTGAAACGCAAACTGATCTGGTTCTGCTCACCCACCAAACTTGCGAAAAATACATCAACGCGGCAATCGGCCGGATTGAAGCCCTCCCTGTAGTGGCGGGGAAGGTGACGCGCTTGCGCCTGGAAATGCTCGGTTAAGTAGCCATGAAATACACCAGCACACGCGGCGGCATGACCGCCAAGCCCTTTACCGAAATTTTGCTGGGCGGTCTCGCCACCGATGGCGGTCTGGCGGTTCCCGAACACTATCCAAAATTAAGCCAATCTGAACTCGGCGCAATGCGCAACATGAGTTATTGCGAACTCGCGTTCGAGGTGATCAGCCGCTTCGCGACCGATATTCCGGCGGCCGATCTCAAAGCCATCATCAACAAAACCTATAGCGCAAAAATCTTTGGCAGCAACGAAATCACACCACTGAAAACACTGGCGCCCGGTTTGCACATTCTTGGTTTGTCTTACGGACCGACACTGGCATTCAAGGATGTTGCGATGCAGCTGCTCGGTAATTTGTTCGAGTATGCACTGGCTAAAGATCATGCCGAGCTGAACATTCTCGGCGCTACTTCAGGCGATACTGGCAGCGCCGCCGAATATGCGATGCGTGGCAAGCGCGGCATTCGCGTGTTCATGCTTTCCCCGCTGGGCAAGATGAGTCCGTTCCAGACTGCGCAAATGTTTACCCTGCAAGATCCGAACATTTTTAATATCGCTGTCACCGCCCCGTTTGATGCCTGTCAGGACATGGTCAAGGCTGTCTCCAATGATCATGCTTTCAAGGAAAAGTACAAAATCGGCACCGTTAATTCGATCAACTGGGCGCGGGTCGTGGCGCAGACGGTTTATTATTTCCAGACCTATTTTGCGTTGACCAAGAACGACAATGAGCAGGTTTCTTTTGCCATACCATCCGGTAATTTTGGCAACGTGTGTGCCGGACATATTGCACGCCAGATGGGTTTGCCGATTCGCAAGCTGATCGTGGCAACCAATGAAAATGACGTGCTGGACGAATTTTTCAAGACCGGCATTTATCGCCCCCGTGCGGAAACGCTGCACACCAGCAGCCCGTCGATGGATATCACCAAAGCCTCAAACTTTGAGCGTTTTGTGTATGACCTGGTTGGCCGCGACCCTCAGGTACTCAGCAACTTGTGGCGGCAACTTGAAACAACGGGGCACTTCGATCTCAGCCAAACACCTTATTTCGCTCGCGTGCAGGAATTCGGCTTGGCCTCCGGATCAAGCAATCATGCCCATCGTATCGCCACCATCCGCAACGTGTATCGGCAATACGCTGTGGTGATCGACCCGCATACTGCTGATGGGTTGAAGGCAGGTCTGGAGCATTGTGAAGCAGGCGTTCCACTGGTCTGTCTTGAGACTGCATTACCCGCCAAGTTTGAGGAAACTATCCGCGAGGCATTGGGATTAGACCCCGAACGTCCAGCGGGGTATCAGAATATCGAAAGTCTGCCGCAACGCTTTGATACTCTCCCCCCGCAAGTAGCGCAACTCAAGGCATATATTGCAGAACGTGTTCCGCAATAATCTCCTGCCCGCGTCAGGTATTTTTTGCGCCCAGTTCGTACCAATTTTTTGAGCCATTGGCAATTTTCACCACCAGCAACATCACTGGCACTTCGACCAGCACGCCGACCACAGTGGCCAGTGCGGCGCCTGATTGAAAGCCGAACAAGCTGATCGCTGTGGCCACTGCCAGCTCAAAAAAATTGCTTGCCCCGATCAGTGCGGATGGCGCAGCGACGCAATGTATCACCCCAAGACGACGATTCAACCAATAGGCCAGACCGGCATTAAAAAATACCTGTATCAGAATCGGTACCGCAAGCATGGCGATAATTAACGGTTGCGCGACGATGGCCGTGCCTTGCAGGGCGAACAGCAGTGCCAGAGTCAACAATAGCGCACTGATTGATAACGGCGTAATCCTTTCCAGGGCGTGTTTGAATGCATCTTCACCCTTGGCCAGCAACGAACGGCGCCAACGTTGCGCGGATAGCACCGGAATCACAATATAAAAAACCACCGCAATAAACAGCGTGTCCCAGGGCACAGAAATACTTGCGATGCCAAGCAATAATCCCACCAATGGCGCAAAGGCAAAAATCATGATGGTATCGTTAAGCGCCACCTGCGACAGGGTGAAATAAGGATCACCTTTTACCAGATTGCTCCACACGAACACCATCGCGGTACACGGCGCTGCGGCAAGCAATATCAGCCCAGCGATATAGCTGTCGTGTTGATCTGTAGGCAAATAATCGGCAAACACATGGCGAATGAACAACCAACCGAGAAAAGCCATGGAAAATGGCTTGACGGCCCAATTGATAATCAGCGTAGCGGCGATTCCGCGACCATGCGCCCTGACCTGATGCAGCGCACCGAAGTCGATCTTGAGCAGCATCGGAATAATCATCACCCACACCAGCACCCCCACCGGAATGTTTACTTTAGCAATTTCCAGACTGGCAATCGTTTGGAACAACCCCGGGAAAGCGTGTCCGAGTAACACACCGATAATCATGCACAGCCCAACCCAAACCGACAGATAGCGCTCAAAAATATTCATTTTTGCTAATCCTTGCTGCGGCCGATTTCGGCGAGTTTCTGCTGCAGCGTGAGCTTGTCCAGCGATTCAAATGGCAAGCTCATGAACAACTGGATGCGTCGGGCCAACTGCTGATATGCCGTTTTGAAGGCCGCGCGCCGCACGGCCTCATCGCCTTGAACCGCCACCGGATCAGGGATGCCCCAATGTGCGGTGAAGGGTTTACCCGGCCAGATCGGACAGGTTTCTCCGGCTGCGTTATCGCAAACGGTAAAAATGAAATCAATTTCCGGCGCGTCTGGTGCGGCAAACTCGTCCCAGCTTTTACTGCGTAGTGTGGCAACGTCATGTCCCTGCTGTTGCAATAATTCCAGTGCGTATGGATTGACTCTGCCCGCCGGCTGACTACCCGCACTGTGCGCAATAAATTTCCCTTTGCCCATGACATTGAACAACACTTCGCCCAATATGCTGCGCGCCGAATTTCCGGTGCATAAAATCAGCACACTGTATTTTTTGTCCTGCACGACTGCCTCCTTAAAATAATCATTTTTTCTGGTTTACGTTTGAGCTATTTTTTAATCCGGTATCGTTAAGCGCAGTAGTTGCACAGAGGTCTTTATTTCCGCTACAACAGTTCTCTGTCAAGTACGCCACCATCTCATTCATCACCTTGAAATTGGTTGCGTAATAAACAAAACGCCCTGTCTGTCGGCTCTCTATCAATCCCGCATGGTCAAGCGTTTTGAAATGGAACGACATGGTTGCCGGCGCCACTTTCAGTTTTTCAGCCAGCTGCCCGGCTGCCATGCCCTGCGGCCCGCATTCCACCAGTAAACGATATATCGCTAATCGAGTAGGCTGCGCCAAGGCAGCCAAGGCTTTTACTACTTGAGCTGATTTCATCACTTTATATTTCCATGATTAAATAATTATTAAAATAATGGCTGCCATTAAAGCACGCCCTTTATGGGCATACAAGACGGGTACGGGGGAAATTTTGGGGTGCGCCAAATCCGAATGTTCAGCGCCGTAAAATTGTAATACTCCTGTCACACAACAAAACTAGTATGCCTTCCGTAACAGAGCATTAAGTAATCGAAACAGCAGTCAGCGCAAGTAATAACTTAATCCAATAAGGGAGACATCCATGAACAGCAAACTAAAGCAACTGATTATCAGCATCACGGCAGTCACTGCCCTGACTTGCGCATCCGCCAGTCAGGCGATTGACATTACCGGCGCGGGCGCAACTTTCCCTTATCCAATTTATGCTAAATGGGCTGATGCTTATAAAACAAAAACTACTATCGGCTTGAATTATCAATCCATCGGTTCTGGCGGCGGCATCAAACAAATCAACGCAAAAACAGTTGACTTTGGCGCATCTGATAAGCCACTGACTCCGGAAGAACTCAGTAAGGCTGGCCTGATGCAATTCCCCACTGTGGTCGGCGGCGTGGTTCCCGTGATCAACGTCAATGGCATTGAGCCCGGCAAGCTGAAGCTGGATGGCGTAACGCTGGCCGACATTTTCTTGGGAAAAATAACCAAGTGGAACGATCCCGCAATCGCTGCACTCAATGCGGATCTCAAATTGCCCGATGACAACATCACCGTAGTACACCGCTCAGATGGTTCAGGCACCTCGTTCATCTTTACCAACTACCTGTCCAAAGTCAACAGTGATTGGAAATCCTCGGTCGGCGAAGGCGCCTCGGTATCGTGGAAGGCTGGCACCGGTGGCAAGGGCAATGAAGGCGTGGCTTCTTACGTACAGCGTATCAAGGGCTCTATCGGTTATGTAGAATATGCCTATGCGCTGCAAAACAAGATGGCCTATACGCAAATGAAAAATCACGACGGGCAGTTTGTATCGCCTAACGCTGATTCATTCAAGGCCGCAGCGGCTGGTGCACAATGGGCAAAAGCCCCAGGTTTCTACGAAATCTTGACCGATGAGTCAGGCGAGGAAAGCTGGCCCATCAGCGGCGCGACATTCATTCTGATGCATGTCGCACAAGAACATCCTGCGACCGGCAAGGAAGTGCTGAAGTTTTTCGACTGGGCTTATAAAAACGGTGGGCAAATGGCTGCTGATCTCGACTACGTGCCACTACCAGAAAAAGTGGTGCAATTAATTCGTGCGCACTGGCAGGCAAATCTTAAAGACCCAGAAGGTAAAGCGATCTGGAAATAAGTCGCTCGGGGTGGCAGGCAGAACCCACCCCTAGGCTATAATCGCGGGGGCTTGATGCCCCCGTTATTTTTATCCAAAATTCTACCGCTACACAGGCCTGATAAATTATGTCGATGTTTTCACAACAAGCACGCCTTAAGCGACAAGCCATCTTTGATTTGTTGTTCAGCAATGTAACCCGCGTATCCGCATTTGGCGTATTGATCTTGCTGGCCGCCATCATTGGCTCGCTGATTATAGGCAGCATGCCTGCCATCCATACGTTTGGCCTCGGCTTCCTGGCCAGTTCAGAATGGGATCCGGTTAATGACAAATTTGGCGCGCTGATTCCAATTATCGGTACGCTGGTGACTTCAGGCATCGCTTTATTCATCGCCATTCCGGTCAGTTTTGGCATTGCCATTTTTCTGACTGAATTATCGCCACGTATTTTGCGCCGGCCACTCGGTATCGCCATCGAGTTACTGGCAGGCATTCCCAGCATCATTTACGGCATGTGGGGACTGTTCATATTTGCGCCATTCTTTGCCGACCATATCGAGCCGTGGATCAACGATCATTTAGGCAGCTTGGCATATATTGGGCCATTCTTTTCCGGCCCGTCGATGGGGATAGGCTTGCTCACGGCCAGCATCATCCTTTCCATCATGGTCATTCCGTTCATTGCATCAGTGATGCGCGATGTATTTGATGTTGTGCCCACCCTGCTCAAGGAATCTGCCTATGGCCTGGGCGCAACCACTTGGGAAGTGATGTGGAATGTCGTATTGCCTTACACCAAGGTCGGCGTGGCCGGCGGCATCATGCTGGGGCTGGGTCGTGCGCTCGGCGAGACCATGGCGGTCACGTTCGTGATTGGTAATGCCCATGAGATGGGCAAATCTTTGCTCATGCCGGGCAATAGTATTTCATCAGCCTTGGCCAATGAATTCACTGAGGCAATCGGCGATCTCTACACCTCGTCCTTGATCGAGCTGGGTCTGATTTTATTTTTCATCACCTTTGTTGTGTTGTCCATCGCACGCTTCATGCTCTACAGACTCGGACAACGAGAAGGCCAAATTACCTGAACACCATGCGAATCAATCTATACACGCGTCGCCGCATCATCAATGCCATTGGTTTGGCAGTATCGGTTCTGGCCATGCTGTTTGGCCTATTCTGGCTATGCTGGATATTGTTCACGTTATTGGACTTTGGATTGCCGGCGCTTACACCGGTCGTGTTCGCACAAATGACCCCACCACCCGGCAGCTCCGGCGGATTACTGAACGCGATCACCGGCAGTTTGATGATGACCCTGCTGGGTACGATGATAGGCACGCCGATAGGCATTCTGGCCGGAACTTATCTGGCAGAATTTGGGCAACGCGGCTGGATGGCACCGGTTACACGCTTCATCAATGACGTGTTGCTCTCTGCCCCTTCCATCGTGATCGGTCTTTTCGTATACGAAGTGTATGTGATTCGCGTCAAACATTTTTCCGGTTGGGCGGGTGCGCTGGCGTTATCCATACTGGTCATCCCGATTGTGATTCGCACTACTGAAAACATGTTGCGCTTGGTGCCCAGCACCTTGCGCGAAGCCGCTGCCGCGCTGGGTGCACCACAGTGGAAAATTATCAATTTCGTTACTTTACGCGCAGCACGTGCAGGCATTATCACCGGCGTATTGCTGGCCGTCGCACGTATCAGCGGCGAAACTGCACCGCTGCTATTCACCGCGCTCAACAACCAGTTCTGGAGCAGCAACATGGATAAGCCGATGGCGAATTTGCCAGTGGTAATTTTCCAGTTTGCCATGAGTCCTTACGCAGATTGGCAGCGGCTTGCCTGGGCCGGTGCACTGCTCATCACGCTCAGTGTTCTTACGCTGAATATCTTGGCGCGTGTGCTGTTCCGGCAAAGCGCCACCACTCATTAGACAAGGCCTGAAAATGAACGCTGAAAACATTGTTAATCCAAAAGTTACCGTCAAAGACCTGAATTTTTATTATGGTAATTACCGTGCACTCAAGGATATCAATTTAAGTATCGCCGAAAAGATGGTGACCGCATTTATTGGTCCGTCCGGCTGTGGCAAATCTACGCTACTGCGGACTTTTAACCGGATGTACCAACTTTATCCGAAGCAAAAAGCCACCGGAGAAATCATGCTGGATGGCGCCAATATACTGGATAGCAAACAGGATTTGAACACGCTGCGCGCCAAAATCGGCATGGTGTTCCAGAAGCCCACACCGTTCCCCATGTCCATTTACGACAATATCGCGTTTGGCGTAAAGCTGTACGAAAGCCTCAACAAACATGACATGGAAGCGCGTGTGGAATGGGCGTTACGCAAAGCGGCGCTGTGGGGCGAGGTGAAAGATAAGCTTAAACAAAGCGGCACCGGACTTTCTGGCGGGCAGCAACAACGTTTGTGCATCGCTCGCGCCATTGCCGTCAAGCCGCAAGTGTTGCTATTGGACGAACCCACCTCGGCACTCGACCCTATTTCTACAGCGCATATCGAGAAATTGATCGACGAACTTAAGGAAGATTTCACGATTGTCATCGTGACGCACAACATGCAGCAGGCTGCGCGGGTATCTGATTACACCGCTTACATGTATCTGGGAGACCTGATTGAATTCGGTGAAACCAGCGCGGTGTTCACCAATCCGAAACGTAAAGAAACAGAAGACTACATAACAGGCCGCTTCGGTTAAGCGACCTATGCGGACCGGTTTAATCGGATAAACCGGATTTATTTTTTTTGTGATGGCGCAAGTATCCACGCAATATCGCTATGATGGGGATGAAAATAATAGCGAGAATGATCAGGCTGAGATGATCCCGCACAGCAGGAATATTGCCAAAGAAATATCCAGCCAGAACTAATGAGCTGATCCACGCTAAACCGCCCAACCCGCTATACAAAACAAATAGCTGATAACGCATCAAGCCAATACCGGCAACGAATGGCGTAAAAGTGCGGATGATGGGTAAAAACCGGGCAAACAGGATGGTCTTGCCACCATGTTTTTGATAAAAGGCATTCGTCCTTTCCAGATATTCACGCTTGATATATTTCCCGCCCAAACGCTCGAACAGACTCAGCCCCAGTGTGCGCCCTATCCAGTAGTTGGTGTTGTCGCCGCTGAACGCCGCCAAAATTAACAACGGTATCAGCCAGCTCACTTCCAAAGCGCCTAGTCCGCACAGCGTGCCCGCCACAAACAGCAGTGAATCGCCCGGCAAAAATGGCGTTACCACCAAGCCGGTTTCGGCAAAAATAATCAGGAACAGAATGGCGTACACCCAACCACCATAGTCATGAACCAGGGCCAGTAAATGAACATCAAGATGTAACACGACATCGAGTAAAAACAGGCTCACCATTTATAATTTTCCCATTTCTAATGTTAACTTCACTATGAGTGATGCCGGGCTATTGCTCATGAATAACAGCAGTAGACAGAGCAATCAGCTTATGGAAGTACTTGGTCTTCGGTTTTTTCCGGTTTGATGAAATCCGCACGTGATACGCCCAGCCACATCAAGATCGGGCTGGCAACCAGCACTGAGGAATAAATACTGAACAGAATGCCGATGGTCAGTGCCATGGCAAAGTAGTGCAGCGTTTCACCGCCTAAAAACAACATTGCGCCAACCATCATTTGTGTGCAGCCGTGGGTGATAATAGTTCGCGATACGGTACGGGTGATCGCATTATCAATAATTTCTGCCACCGCAGTCTTGCGCATTTTGCGAAAGTTTTCCCGGATTCGGTCGAATACCACGACGGACTCATTCACCGAATAGCCTAGTACGGCCAACACCGCAGCCAATACCGACAATGAAAATTCCCATTGGAAAAAAGCGAAGAATCCCAAAATAATAACCACATCGTGGAGATTGGCGATGATGGCAGACAAACCAAATTTCCACTCGAAGCGTATCCACAAGTAGCCCACGATGCCCAACGATACCAGCAGCAGGGCCAGTGCGCCGTTTTCTACCAGATCCTTGCCGACTTGTGGACCGACAAATTCGACACGGCGCATTTCCACACTGCCGTCTTGCTGATGTAACGCCTCCAGCACTTGCTCACTCAATTTTGCACCGGCAGTATTCTGCTTGAGCGGTACTTGAATCAATACGTCGTGACTGGACCCAAAATTTTGTACCAGCACTTCCGGCCAGCCATTTTTAGCAAGTTGCTCCCGTACCTTGGCCAGATCAGCCGATTGCGCATAGTGCACTTCCAGCACCGTGCCGCCGGTAAAATCCACGCCGAAATTTAGTCCCTTGGTGGCGAGAAAAAATACCGCAAACAAAAATGTTACCAGCGAAATCGCGGTGGTATAACGTCCGTAGCTCATGAACGGAATATCCTGTTTGATCCTGAAAAATTCCATTATATTTTCCCTTAGCCGATGGCGACTTTGGCAAGTCTGGCCTTGCGCCCATAGATCAAATTCACCATTGCGCGTGACACTAATACTGCGCTGAACATTGATGTCAGAATGCCCAGACACAGCACGACTGCAAAACCCTTGATGGGTCCGGAGCCGAACAGGAACAAAGCAATACCGGCAATCAAATTGGTGATGTTAGAGTCAACGATCGTGGCAAATGCATGTTCATATCCCGCATGAATTGCGGCCTGTGGCGTAACACCATTGCGCAACTCTTCGCGGATACGCTCATTAATCAGCACGTTTGCGTCGATCGCCATGCCCAGTGTCAAAGCGATACCCGCCATGCCGGGTAGCGTGAGGGTGGCTTGCAACATGGACAATAACGCAATCAACAATAATAAATTTACAGCCAAAGCCAGCACGGAAATCGTTCCAAACAGTAAATAGTAGACCATCATGAAAACCGCAATCAGGATGAAGCCGATTTTGGTGGAATTGAAGCCCCGTGCAATATTGTCTGCGCCCAGGCTTGGGCCGACAGTTCGCTCTTCGATAATCTCCATCGGCGCGGCCAATGCACCAGCGCGCAACAGCAACGAAGTATCCTGCGCTTCTTCGGTGCTCATCCTGCCGCTAATTTGAACGCGACCACCGCCAATTTCTTCACGAATAACGGGTGCCGTGATGACTTCGCCCTTGCCCTTTTCGAATAAAATGATGGCCATGCGTTTACCCACATTTTCGCGCGTCGCTTCCTTGAACTTGCGTGCGCCGATTCCATCCAGATTGATGTGTACTGCAGGTTCATTGTCGCGATTATCAAAGCCGGGTTGTGCATCGTTGATACGTTCGCCAGTCAATATCACCTGCTTTTTTACCAGCAGAGTATTGCCTTCCCGATCCTTGAATATTTCTGTGCCAAACGGCGCAACTGAACCCGCGGTAACTTGATGCTCATCATCCACCATGCGCACTTCCAGTGTTGCAGTACGTCCCAGTATGTCTTTGGCGCGCGCCGTATCCTGCACACCGGGTAATTGCACTACTACCCGGTCTGCGCCTTGTTGCTGAATGACCGGCTCGGCTACCCCCAGTTCGTTGACGCGGTTACGCAGTGTCAGCAAATTTTGCTGTACGGCGGATTCCTGGATACGCTGCTCAGCCTCAGGTTTAAGACCGGCCACCAACACATACTCGCCGCCTTCATCCCGCTCGCTCAATATGTAATCAGGAAAACGCTGGCTTATTTCCGCTTCTCCCTTGTTGCGCGCTTCAGCATCACGAAACCTGACCAGCACCAGCTGGTTGTCTTTGCTCACCCCCGAATAAGCGATATTTTTCTCGCGCAGCGCGCTGCGTATATCGCCCGTAACGCTTTCCAAATTTTTAGCCAAGGCCGCATTCATGTCTACCTGCAACAGAAAATGTACGCCGCCACGCAAATCCAGACCAAGGTACATCGGCAGGGCATGCAGATGAGTCAACCATTGTGGTGAGCGGGGCAATAAATTGAGCGCGACCACATAGTCATCGCCCAGTTGATTATGCAGCGAGTCTTTAGCCTTGAGCTGCGTATCGGTATCAGCAAAGCGCGCCTTGATACTATTGCCGTCCAGCGTCATTATTTCCGGACTAAGGTTGGCATCCTTGAGTATGGATTGCACCTGGCTCAACAACCCGGTATCTGCTTTCAAACTGGCACGTAACGGAGACACCTGTACGGCGGGCGACTCGCCGAAAAAGTTGGGTAAGGTATAAATCAACCCTGCCAACAACACAGCCAGAACCAGCAGGTTTTTCCATAATGGATAACGATTCATTGAAACCTCTTAAATGAGCGCTCGGTTGGAAGCTGGCGCTGTGTGATCAGGGATTATTGCTGGCATGTCTGATCTCTGCACCCAAGCCGCCAACCTTTATTTGATTGACTTGATAGTCCCTTTGGGCAAGACACTTTGAATAGCCGATTTCTGCACGGTAACTTCGGTATTTTCGGCAATTTCCACACCGACGTACTGCTCATAGACTTTACTGACACGCCCTACTTCACCGCCGATGGTCACCACCTCATCACCACGCTGCAATGCTTCCATCATTGCTTTTTGTTCTTTGGTACGCTTGAACTGCGGACGTAATATTAAAAAATAAAACACCCCGATCAAAACAATTAGCGGGAGGAACTGCATGATGCTACCTTGCACCGTAGCGCCTGCTTCCGCGTAAGCATTGCTGATAAACATGACTTTCTCCGTGATCAATCAAAGCGCCCATTTTAGCACGAAGCAGGTGACGGTTTTATGTCTGCGCAACCCGATTTTGCTCAAAACGCGCCGTAAAGGCCGCATAGGCATCGGCTTCGATCGCATTGCGAATCTCGCTCATTAATTGCTGGTAGTAATGCAGGTTATGGATAGTATTGAGCCGTGCGCCGAGTATTTCATTGATACGCTGCAGGTGGTGTAAATAAGCACGGCTAAAATGACGGCAGGTATAACAGCTGCAATCCCGGTCCAGTGGCCGAGTATCGCTCTTGTGCATGGCATTGCGTATTTTGATATCGCCGTATTGTGTGAATAACCAGCCGTTGCGCGCGTTACGTGTCGGCATCACACAATCAAACATGTCAATGCCCTGCCCCACTGCTGCGACAATATCCTCCGGCGTACCCACCCCCATCAAATAGCGCGGCTTGTTTAGAGGGAGTTGTGGCGCAGTGTGGCGCAAAATCCGCAACATGTCCTGCTTGGGTTCGCCCACCGACAACCCACCGATAGCATAACCGTCGAAGCCAATGTCCTGAAGTCCTCGCAGCGATTCGTCGCGCAGGTGTTCGTGCATGCCGCCCTGCACGATGCCAAATAGCGCGTTGGGATTACCTTGATGAGCCGTTCTGGAGCGCAACGCCCAGCGTAACGACAGACGCATCGAATCGGCTGCTTCGCTTTCATGTGCCGGATAAGCCGTACACTCATCAAAGACCATCACGACGTCAGCATTCAAAACGCGCTGAATATGCATTGAATGCTCAGGCGTTAAAAACAATTTATCACCATTCAACGGCGATTGAAATTTGACCCCCTCTTCAGTGATTTTACGTAAAGCGCCCAGACTGAATACCTGAAATCCGCCGGAATCGCTGAGAACAGGTCCATCCCAGCCCATAAAGCGATGCAAACCGCCGTGTGCTTCGATCACCTCCAATCCGGGCCTGAGCCACAAATGGAAGGTGTTACCCAACACAATCTGTGCGCCGCTTTCATGCAGCTCGGCTGGACTCATCGCCTTTACCGTGCCATACGTCCCCACTGGCATGAACGCCGGGGTTGCAACGTTGCCATGTGCCAAAACCAATTCGCCACGTCGTGCCAAGCCTGATGTTTTGAATAATGAAAACTGCATTTAACAACTCTCCAGATTTTCTGCTTTCGAAATCAGCATGACATCGCCATAACTGAAAAACCGGTATTCATGTTCTATGGCATGTCGATATGCGGTCAACATCCTTTGCATACCGCCAAACGCACAAATCAGCATCAACAAAGTGGAGCGCGGCAAATGAAAATTAGTTAACAGTACGTCTACCACACTGAAGCGATAGCCTGGAGTAATGAAAATTTTTGTTTCTGCCGACCCTGCCTGTAACTTGCCATTTTTCATGGCGCTTTCCAGAGCGCGCAAACTGGTTGTCCCCACCGCGATGACGCGCCCGCCAGATGCTTGAGCTTGAGCAATAATAGCCACTGTTGCCGCCGGAATTTCATAACGCTCACTATGCATCGTGTGATCGTGAATTCGCTCGCTGCGCACCGGCTGAAAAGTGCCTGCCCCGACATGCAATGTCACATATGCAATCTGCACGCCCTTGTCACGCAAGGCTTGCAGCATTTCATCGTCAAAATGCAACCCAGCCGTAGGCGCCGCAACTGCGCCAACATGACGCGCAAAAACGGTTTGATAACGCTGTTCATCTTCATCATCGGCAACATGAGTAATGTAGGGTGGTAAGGGTAATTGACCATGACGATCGAGCAAATCCAACACACTTTCTTTGGCGATAAAACGCAAATGGAAAAATTCTCCTGTACGTGCCAATACTTCAACCGAAAAAGCGTCAGCCAGAAACAATAGATTACCGGCTTTAGGTGCATGACTGGCGCGCACTTGCGCCAATACTTCATGCTCGTTCAAGACACGTTCAACCAATACCTCAACCTTGCCGCCGCTTTGTTTAGTGCCTGGCAGTCGCGCCTTCATTACCCGCGTATCGTTTAATACCAACACATCATTCCTGTTTACCATCTGCATGAAATCAGTAAATTGACAGTCTTGCAGCACATCCCCTGACGCATGCAACAAGCGGCTTGCGCTACGCTGTTTAGCAGGATGTTGGGCAATTAAATATTCAGGCAGTACAAAATCAAATTCGTCGGTACGCATAAATAAACTAATCCAAAAAAATCTTATCGAACGACTTGCGCGGTTGTTTGACCAATGAAGGCGGGATTGTAGCTTGATGCAGTACCTTGTTTCAGGGATAATGCGCGCCCTTGACCACGGTGGCGCGAAAGCACACCGGGTTCATGGTTATTGCCGGGGTGGTGGAACTGGTAGACGCGCCGGACTCAAAATCCGGTGTCCTAAAAGACGTGAGGGTTCGAGTCCCTCCCCCGGCACCACATAAAATCACTGCAGCACTGTCAACTTATCCGGCAGGTAAAGCGTTGTTAGGCGCGGACACAATGAGTGTCTTAATAACGTTATTAATCTACTTATAGTATTGGAGCCTAAAATGAACAAACTTTTATCCGTATTGATCGCTGCTGCATTCGCCGCTGTTTCTTTCTCCGCTGTGGCTGCTGACGCGATGTCTGCTCCTGCAGCAATGGCAGCGCCAGAAAAGAAAGACGCAATGGCAATGCCAGAAAAGAAAGACGCAATGGCAATGCCAGAAAAGAAAATGAAGAAGCACAGCAAAAAACACGCTAAGAAAGCTGACAAAGCTGAAATGGCCAAGTAATCGCAGTACGCTCAAAGAAGGCAGGGGCAACCCTGCCTTTTTTTATTTTAGTAGAATAAGAACATGATCTGGAAACCCAATGTCACTGTTGCCGCGGTCATTGAACGCGACGGCAAGTTTCTGCTGGTAGAAGAAGCAACTCCTCACGGGACACGCTTCAACCAACCCGCCGGACATCTCGAAGCAAATGAATCTCTGCTTGCCGCAGTAGTGCGCGAAACACTGGAAGAATCGGCCTATCATTTTTTGCCGCAGCATTTACTCGGTATTTACCGTTGGCACTCGCCGGAATCGAATACTACATACTTGCGCTTTACCTTCACTGGCAACATCACCGGACATGAGGCCGATCGCACACTGGATAGCGGTATCCTGCAAGCCGTGTGGCTGACACTCGATGAAATTTCCGCCAATCAGGCACAGCATCGCAGTCCGTTGGTTCTGCAATGCATAAAAGATTTTCAGGCGGGCAAACGCTATCCCCTCGATCTGCTGATACACCATGACTAAACGTGTAGTCGTCGGTATGTCCGGCGGGGTAGATTCCTCTGTGGCCGCTTTACTTCTCAAGCAGCAAGGCTATCAGGTCATTGGTCTGTTCATGAAAAATTGGGAGGATGACGACAACGACGAGTATTGTTCATCGCGCCAAGATTTGCTGGATGCGGTTTCCGTGGCTGATACCATCGGCATTCCGATCGAAGCAGTCAATTTCGCCCAACAGTACAAAGAGCGTGTGTTCAGCGAATTTCTGCACGAATATCAAGCCGGAAGAACACCTAACCCGGACGTTCTGTGCAATGCCGAGATCAAATTCAAGGCCTTCCTCGACCATGCGCTACAACTGGGGGCAGACACTATTGCCACCGGCCATTACGCACAAGTGCGCGAGGTGAACGGCTTGTTTCAATTACTCAAGGCGGATGACGATAGCAAGGATCAAAGCTATTTTCTGCATCGTCTCAATCAAAAACAGTTAAGCCATACCCTCTTTCCGCTCGGCACGCTGATGAAATCACAAGTGCGTGAGATTGCCGCACAGCACAGCTTGTCCAACCATGCCAAGAAAGACAGTACTGGCATCTGCTTCATCGGTGAACGGCCTTTTCGAGAATTTCTCAACCGCTACCTACCCACTCAGCCTGGGGAAGTGCACACACTGGAGGGCCGGGTTGTCGGGCAACATATCGGGCTGGCGTTCTACACCATAGGCCAACGTCAGGGTTTGGGTATAGGCGGGGCAAAAGATGCGGGCGGCGAACCGTGGTTCGTGGCAGCCAAAGACATGGCGAATAATCGCTTGATCGTGGTACAAGGGCACGACCACCCGGCACTGTTCAACACCCGGCTCGAAGCGATAAACATGCATTGGGTCAGCGGCACGGCACCCAAGTTCAATCATGCCTACGCGGCCAAGACCCGCTATCGTCAGGCTGATGCACAGTGCCGCATCGCCGAACCGGATGACAAACCGTGCACACTGACATTTAATCAGCCGCAATGGGCGATCACACCGGGACAGTCAGTCGTTATCTATGAGGGCAACCTATGCCTGGGTGGTGCGATCATTGAACAAGGGTTGGGCTGATTCGCGTAAAATGACCGCTTTCGCTACCCAGGTTTCGCCATGACCACGCTTACCAGGCTCTCTGCTCTTTCGCCGCTTGATGGACGCTACCACAACAAAGTGGATGCGCTACGTCATTATTTCAGCGAATTCGGTTTGATACGTTTCCGCGTACTCGTCGAGATAGAATGGCTTAAAGCCCTCGGCGCACAGCCAGATATTGCCGAAATTGCGGCATTTTCTCCCGCCACGGTTGCCCAACTGGATGCGCTCATTATCAACTTCAATGAAGATGACGCGCTGGCCATCAAACATATCGAGGCCACTACCAACCACGATGTCAAAGCGGTTGAATACTGGTTGCGCGGTAAGTTATCGGATCATGCGGAAACCTCAAAAGTACTGGAATTTATTCACTTTGCCTGCACTTCAGAAGACATCAACAACCTGAGTCACGCATTGATGCTCAAGGACGCACGCGACACAGTCATGCTGCCTGCGCTGCAAGCATTGACCGGTCGTTTACAAACTCTTGCCCATCAATTTGCCGATCTGCCCATGCTGTGCCGCACCCACGGACAGACTGCTACGCCCAGCACATTGGGCAAGGAAATCGCCAACGTAGTACATCGCCTGCAGCGTGCCGGACAACGCCTCGCCACCACCGAAATCCTCGGCAAAATCAATGGTGCGGTAGGTAACTACAATGCGCATCTGGCGGCTTATCCCGAGGTGGATTGGGAGACGTTCGCACAGCGCTTTGTTCTGGCGCGCGGGCTGGTGTTTAACCCTTATACCACTCAGATTGAGCCACACGATTACATGGCTGAGTTGTTCAATGCCTACGCGCGCATCAACACCATTTTGATCGATCTGGATCGTGATATCTGGGGCTATATCTCGCTGGGGTATTTCAAGCAAAAAGTAGTCAAGGGGGAAGTCGGCTCATCCACCATGCCGCACAAGGTTAATCCGGTTGATTTTGAGAATTCGGAAGGTAATCTCGGACTGGCAAATGCGCTGCTACATCATCTTGGTGAAAAACTGCCCATCTCACGCTGGCAGCGCGACCTCACCGATTCGACGGTATTGCGCAACATGGGCGTGGCACTCGGCTACACCCTGCTCGCCTATGATTCTTGTCTGAAAGGCTTGAACAAACTGGAAGCCAATCCAGTCCGTCTGGCGGATGACCTGAATGCCAGCTGGGAAGTATTGGCAGAAGCGATTCAAACTGTGATGCGTCGCCATGGCATTGAAAGTGCCTATGACAAACTCAAGGAGCTGACACGTGGTAAAAATGGCATCAACCGCGACTCACTGCAAGCATTCATCGCCACACTGGATATTCCCGCAGCAGAAAAACAACGTTTATGCCAACTGTCGCCCGACACTTACATCGGTAAAGCGGCTGAGTTGGCGCGAAAAATCTGATCACCCAAGTAACTCAACGATGCCAGCCATTCAGGTGTTTTTCCAGCCAGAGTAAGCCGACGATGGTTTTGCTTTCGTTGATTTTACCCAGGCGTATCCAGTCGATAGCCTCGGCCAAAGATAACTCAAAAACCTCGATAAACTCTCCGCTGTCCAGCTTTTGTTCTTGATACGTCAGGCCACGTGCGAGAAAATACTCCATGCGTTCATCCGCATAACCAATGCATGGCCATACCGTGGTGAGGTGCGTCCACTCGCTTGCCACATAGCCGGTTTCTTCCAGCAACTCGCGTTGTGCAGTGTGCAAAATGTCCTCGCCAGCATCTATTTTCCCGGCGGGTAACTCGATGAATTCGCGCTGTAGCGCGTAACGGAACTGCCGTTCCAGCAGCAGATTTCCACTATCCAGAATCGCCAGCACGGCCACTGCGCCGGGATGCACAATGTATTCCCGGCTGCCTACCGTGCCATCCGGTAACTGTACGCTGTCTTTATGCACATGGACAAAGTTGCCCTCATAAGCCAGCGTTGTGTTCAGTCTGGTTTCTTTCAGGTTCATCGCCATTCCTTATTTTTTGCCAGCTATGACACAGCAATAAAAATTCCCACGCGCTGCGAAAGGCCGGAACTACCTCACCTGACGGCTTCAATGCAATAGCAGCGATTGCTTGACCGATATGGCACAGATCGACATGAGCGCGCCAGGCATCATGCCGAGAAATAACACACCCAAGCCATTAAAACTAATCAGCACAAACGCATCCGAGCCGACCGCAATAGGGATACGGCTTTCAGGTGCGTCAAAGTACATCAGCTTGACGATCCGTAAATAATAGAACGCACCGATGAGTGAAAACAGCACGGCAATTACCGCCAGCCATGTGTAACCGGCTTGCACAACGGCATTCAATACCGAAAATTTTGCGTAGAAACCAACCGTGGGCGGCACACCTGCCATGGAGAACATCAACAACAACATCATGAAGGCCAGCCAAGGCCTGCGTTGATTGAGACCCCTGAAATCATTCAGCGAGTCAGCCTCAAAGCCCTCCCGCGATAACAGCATGATCATGCCGAATGCGCCCAACGACATCAGCGCATATATCACCGCGTAGAACATCGATGCGCCATAACCTTCCAGGCCGCCATTGATGAAGCCCAGCAGCAAAAAACCCATGTGAGAAATAGTGGAGTAAGCAAACATGCGCTTCAGGTTGGTTTGTGCGATCGCCGCAATGTTTCCCAGTGCCATTGAGGCAATTGCAAGAATGATCAACATGCCGATCCAGTGCTGTGACAAATCCTGCAGACTTTCCACCAGGATGCGCGCAGTGAAAGCAAAAGCCGCCAGCTTGGGTGCGGTGCTGATTAACATGGTCATTGCAGTCGGTGCGCCGTGGTAGACGTCAGGCACCCACATGTGGAAGGGCACCACACCCAGCTTGAAAGCCAGGCCGGAAACGATGAATACCAAGCCAAAGGCAAGCAGTGATTTATTCGGTACACCGTGCTTGATGGCATCAGCAATCACGCCAAGCTCAAGAGAGCTGGTCGCGCCATAAATCATTGACATGCCGTATAACAACAATCCGGAAGCCAGCGCGCCGAGTACAAAATATTTCATCGCTGCTTCAGTAGCTATCGCAGAATCACGCTGCAAAGCGACCATCGCGTACAAGCTCAACGACAATAGCTCCAAACCCAGATACAGACTTAAAAAATGATTGGCAGAAATCATCACATTCATGCCCAGCAGCGCGAACAACGATAACACCAGAAATTCAACGCTGAACAATCCTCGCACCAACAGATACTGCCGTGAATAGACCAGCATCATGGAAACGGCCAGATCGGCGAACATTTTCAACACATCCGACATCAGATCGTCTACAAACATATGATCAAAGGCATAGGCAACACCACTCACATGCGAGCCAACGGTGACCAGCGCACAACCCAGTAAGGTAAGTTGCGCCAGCAGATAGATGTATATTTTATCGCTGTGCGCGAGGAATAAATCCACCATCAAAATCACGCACACCATGATCAGCAGAAAAATTTCGCTGCTGGCCGGCATCAGGCTGGTTAACAAACTCATATTTACCTCTAAAGCCCTATAACGTTCGAATTCAGCAGATACCGAAGGTGGTCGGCTGGAATAATTAGGTTAGGCATCCAGGATTCCATCTCTACTTAATAAAAATTGGGATGTAACCTCCACTAGGAGCGCTAACTTTAGCAAATTTCTTTTCACCAATAGCCTCACTAGTTGAAGAGTCGGCTACCCAAAAAGCATATGGAACACTCGCATCGGTTAAAGATCCATCTTCACCTGAAGTTGGAGCAGACTCAAGAATGTAAGAATGATCTGCTTTTAAATCTACCGATAATTCTGTGATTCCAAAAAAAGAACCTTGAGCATATGCCACCGTTAATTTCCTATTCCCTGATTTCACTTTGATCTGGTTGGCAAAAGATGCTCTGGCATGTGCAATAGGTAGGCCATCAATTGCCACTAGGTAGGTGGTTTGGTTATCAAAAATTGCTCGATGCTTCTCTGATCCGCTAACAATCGCTAACGAGTCAGCCTCTAAAGCGGGGGCTGTATAAAAAACTAGGTTTGTTGGTTCGGTTGCACAGCCTGTGATCAGAAAAAATAAGGAACATAAAGCAAAAAGTTTTGAATATTTCATTTTTTACTTTCTTAAATTAATGGATTAATGAACAGTGCCTATAACTTGGAATGAGCAACATGCACCAGCAAGTCATTCACCGATGTGTGCAAAATTTCACTGAGCGGTAACGGATAAACACCCATACCCAACACGGTTATCGCCAGAATGGCGAAGATCAGTTTTTCACGTGCGGTGATGTCAGCCAGCCCGGCAACCTGCTCATTCGCCACCTCGCCAAAAATCACGCGCTTATACATCCATAAGGTATAGGCTGCACCGAAAATCAAGGTGCTGGCGGCTGCAAAGGCATACCAGAAATTTACCTTGACCGCGCCCAGTATCACCATGAACTCGCCCACAAAACCACTGGTACCTGGCAGCCCGCTGTTTGCCATGGCAAACAGCATGAAGAAAGCAGCGAACACCGGCATCTTGTTGGCCACACCGCCATACGCCGATATTTGCCGCGAATGCACGCGGTCGTACAACACACCGATACACAAGAACAGCGCCCCGGACACGAAGCCGTGCGAAATCATCTGCAGCAAACCGCCTTCAATTCCATACGCGTTGAAAATAAAAATGCCCAGCGTGACAAAGCCCATATGCGAAATTGAGGAATACGCCACCAGCTTTTTCATATCCGTTTGCATCAACGCCACCAGCCCGATGTATACGATGGCAATCAACGACAACGCAATCATCACGCCCGCCAATTTGTGGCTGGCGTCGGGCACAATCGGCAGAGAGAAACGCAAAAAACCGTATGCGCCCACCTTCAACATGATCGCCGCCAGAATGACCGAACCGCCGGTAGGCGCTTCCACATGGGCATCGGGCAGCCAGGTATGCACCGGAAACATCGGTACCTTCACGGCGAAGGCAAAGAAGAACGCAATGAAAATCAAAATCTGCGCGGTCATCGGAATGGGCACTTTGTGGAAAGCCAGAATTGCAAAACTGCCGCCGGACAAATTATAAAGATAGATCAATGACACCAGCATTAACAGCGAACCCAACAAGGTATAGAGAAAGAACTTGATCGCCGCATAGACGCGATTCGGTCCACCCCACACGCCGATGATAATGAACATCGGAATGAGCATCGCTTCCCAGAATACATAAAACAAAACGGAATCGAGCGCGGCGAACACGCCGTTCACTATCCCTGACATGGCCAGAAACGCCGCCATGTATTGGGCGACACGCTTGTCGATAATTTTCCAGCCGGCCAGCACGACCAATGGCGTGAAGAAACTATTCAGCAGGATGAACAGCATGGAGATGCCGTCCACACCGAGGTGATAGCGAATATTGAAACGTGTTATCCAGGCATGATTTTCCGCGAATTGCATGGCGCTGGCGTTGGTGTCAAAGTCGACATATAACGGCAAGGTAACCATGCAACCCAACACCGCGCCTATCAGTGCCAGCGCACGTGCCAACGGTGCATTTTTATCATCGCCGGTTGCCAGCACCAGAATGCCGAAAATAATCGGCAGCCAGATTGCCACGCTCAACACGGGTAAGCCAAAAATCATACGGTCATTCCTCTACTTTAAATATCTTCAATCGCTGTTCTGGTCAGGACAAAACGGGCAGGGAGTTATTCAAACCAGGTTCGTATCGTCAATAACACAAACACGCCAGTAATCATCGTGAATGCGTAGTGGTAGATATAGCCGGACTGAAAGCGCCGCACCACGCCCGAAATCAGGCCTACCAGTTTTGCCGTACCGTTCACCACGCCATCTATCAACGTCACATCACCAAATTTCCACAGGAAGCTGCTGACTCCGCGCGCACCACCGGCAAATAACCAGTCATTAAATCGGTCGAAGTAATACTTGTTGTCCAGCAAAATATAGACAGGCTGAAAACGCTTTTGTATCAACGCCGGAATATCGGGACGCTTCAAATAGAAAAACGCAGACAAAGCCACGCCGGCAATCGCCAGCCACAGTGGCAGCGTAGCCAGAGAGTGCAGCGCCATGGCAAACGCGCCAGGAAACTGTTCCTGCATTTCATGCACGGCTTTGTGCTGTTCGCCGACATAAATCGCATCGCGGAAGAATCCGCTGAACATGGGATCAATGGTGAAATATCCGATGACGACTGAAGGAATCGCCAGCAATACCAAAGGCAGACACACCACCCAGGGTGACTCATGGGGCTTTTGCCCTTGCGCCAAACCGTGATGATGATCATGGCTTGCTTCTTCATCAGCATGATCGCCGTGATGCGCTTTACCGAAGCGTTCCTCGCCATGAAACACCAGGAAATACATGCGGAAAGAATAAAAAGCGGTGACGAACACCCCCGCCACCACTGCGAAATAAGCAAAGCCGGAACCGGGCAGCCTGGATAAAGATACAGCTTCGATGATGCTGTCTTTGGAATAAAAACCGGAGAAGAATGGGGTGCCAACCAAGGCCAGAGAACCGATCAGGGAAGTGATCCAGGTAATCGGCATATATTTACGTAAGCCACCCATATTGCGTATGTCCTGATCATGATGCATGCCCATGATCACGCTGCCTGCCGCAAGGAACAGCAGCGCTTTGAAGAAAGCATGGGTCATCAAATGGAATATCGCTACCGAATAAGCTGACGCGCCCAGAGCCACGGTCATATAACCCAGCTGCGACAGCGTGGAATAAGCAATGACACGCTTGATGTCGTTTTGGACGATGCCCAGAAAACCCATGAACAGTGCGGTGATTGCGCCAATGACCATGACAAAGGACAGCGCAGTTTCGGATAACTCAAACAGTGGCGACATGCGCGCCACCAGAAAAATACCCGCCGTTACCATGGTTGCTGCGTGAATCAATGCCGAAATCGGCGTGGGGCCCTCCATCGAATCGGGCAGCCAGACGTGCAGCGGAAATTGCGCGGATTTACCCATCGCGCCAATGAACAGTAAAACGCAAATCGCCGTGATCAGATTGACCGACATGCCCGGTATCGGAGCAATATCATTGGCATGCCGGGTAGCAGTGGCAAATACGGCGGCATAGTCCAGTGTGCCAAATACCATCAGCACCAAACCGATACCCAGCAAGAAACCCAAATCACCGACCCGATTGACCAGAAACGCTTTCAGATTGGCATAAATTGCTGTTGGACGTTTGTACCAAAAACCGATCAGCAAGTATGAAACCAGCCCAACCGCCTCCCAACCGAAAAACAATTGCATGAAGTTATTGGCCATCACCAGCATCAACATCGAAAAAGTGAACAATGAGATGTAACTGAAAAAACGTTGATAGCCGGGGTCATCCTGCATGTAGCCGATAGTGTAAATGTGCACCATTAGCGAGACCACCGTCACCACCAGCATCATCGTGACAGTCAGACGATCAATCAGAAAACCGATCTGAAACAGCGTGTCACCCGAACTGAGCCAGGTGTAGACCGGGCCATTGAACATATGCCCGTCCAGCACACTTTTGAATACCGATAACGCGGCAATGGACGATACCATCATCAGCGCAATCGTGACCCGATGCGACCAGGTATCGCCCAGCCATTTGCCAAATAACCCCGCAGCAATCGCTCCCAACAACGGGGCAAACGGTACCAATAAATATTGTGTTTGAATCTCTATCACATCAGCCTTTCAAACTGCCAAGATCGTCCACATTAATAGTGCGCAGATTGCGGAATAACACCACCAGAATCGCCAGCCCGATTGCTGCTTCTGCCGCCGCAACGGTCAGAATAAAAAAAACGAAAACCTGTCCGGCGATGTCATTCAGATAATGTGAGAACGCAATAAAATTGGTGTTCACGGCAAGCAGCATCAATTCGATGGACATCAACAGCACAATCACGTTTTTACGATTGAGGAAAATACCCAGTACGCTGATGGCAAACAACACTGCACTCAGCACCAGATAATGCGACAAAGTCAACATTTGCTTCTCCCCCTTGCGTGTTTATTGTGGCGCAGAATCGTTGCGTCCGGACGGCTGCCCGTGCTCGGACTGCATGGGCACGATGCGCAGACGATCCGCTTTTGTTGCCCGCACTTGCTCAGACACTTTCTGCGACTTGACGCCAACACGGCGGCGCAACGTCAATGCAATCGCCGCGACCATCGCCACCAGCAGGATCACTGCTGCAATCTCAAACGGATAGACATAATCGGTATAGAGCAAACGACCTAATGCTTTGGTATTGCTGTAATCGGCCGGGTGTGAAATGGCAGTTACCGTATCGGAGGTCTGGCGCGCGCCAAGCACCCAGATCATCTCGAACACCATCAAACCGGCCAGCGCCGCGCCAAACGGAAACCAGCGCCAGAAACCTTCGCGCAGACGCACCAGGTTGATGTCCAGCATCATCACCACAAACAGGAACAGCACCATCACCGCGCCGACATATACCAGCACCAATGTGATCGCGAGAAATTCCGCTTCAAGCAGCATCCAGATGCCTGCCGAAGTGCAAAATGCCAACACCAGAAACAGCGCGGCATGCACCGGATTGCGCACGGTAATCACACCAACCCCGGCAAAGACGGTAAGTGCCGCAAACAAATAAAAAACGATACTTATAAAACTCATGGCATCCTCAATTTCGGCTCAGCGATATTTTGCATCCGCCGCCCTATCCCTGGCGATTTCCTGCTCATATTGATCGCCCACCGCCAGCAGCATCGGTTTGGTGTAGTACAGATCACCCAGTTTCTCGCCGTGATATTCGAACATGCGCGTTTCCACAATCGCATCTACCGGACAGGCTTCCTCACAAAACCCGCAAAAAATACATTTGGTCAGATCGATGTCGTATTGAGTCGTGCGGCGTGTGCCATCATCCCGCTCGGCTGCTTCGATGGTGATCGCCAATGCCGGGCAAATCGCCTCACACAGTTTGCAACCGATGCAACGCTCTTCACCGCTGGGATAACGGCGCAATGCGTGCAGTCCGCGAAAACGCGGACTCTGCGGTGTTTTTTCTTCCGGAAACTGCACGGTAATTTTGCGTGCGAACATATAGCGCCCGGTGAGCTTCATGCCCTTCAACAGCTCAAACAGCAAAAAAGTTTTAAAGAAATCCTTGATTTTTTCCATATTCATCTCCTGCGCTTACCACACCCATAGCGAGGTTTGCATCCATGCGCCCACTACCACAACCCACACAATCGAGAGCGGGATAAACACTTTCCAGCCCAAACGCATCAGCTGGTCATAACGATAACGCGGGAAGGTAGCGCGGAACCACAAAAACAAGAACAACACGAAAGCAACCTTGGCGAACAGCCACACGATGCTATCCGGTATGAAAGGCACCGGCGACAACCAGCCGCCCATGAACATGATTGCGGTTAAAAAAGCGATCAAATACATATTGGCATACTCAGCCAGAAAGAACAGCGCGAATGCCATGCCGGAATATTCCACGTGGAAACCGGCAACGATCTCGGATTCACCTTCCGCCATATCAAATGGCGCACGGTTGGTTTCGGCAACCCCCGATATGAGATACACCACGAGCATCGGAAATAGCGGGATGAAATACCAGTTCATCAAACCAAACCTGCCCTGCTGTCCGTGGACGATGTCGCCCAAATTCAGGCTTTGCGAGGCCATCAAAACACACACTAAAGCAAAACCCATGGCGATTTCATAGGACACGATCTGCGCTGCGGAACGCAACGAACCGAGAAATGCATACTTGGAGTTTGACGCCCAGCCCGCAATGATCACACCATAAACGCCCAGCGAAGTCATCGCCAATATATATAACAGGCCCGCATTTGCATTAGACAGCACCAGCTCGGCATTGAATGGAATGACCGCCCAGGCTGCCAGTGCCGGCATCAAAGCCATGATGGGTGCGATCACAAACAGCAGCTTATTCGAGCCGGTCGGGATGATGATTTCTTTCATTAACAGTTTGAGGCCGTCGGCAATCGGCTGCAACAGCCCCAAAGGACCAACCCGATTCGGGCCGATACGGATTTGCATCCAACCGATGACTTTGCGCTCAGCCAAAGTCAGATAAGCCACCCCTAACATTAGCGGCAGCACGATAAGCAGAATTTTGACGATGGTCCAAATCGGTAACCAGGCCGGGCCCAACAGATGCCGTAATGTTTGCAACATATCCATCACAAGCGCTCCACACTGATCGACCCAAACATCGCGCCCAGTGCCGCGGTAGCGGAATGGCCGGCGGCGACACGTGCAGTATGTGCTGGCAGTTTGTCGTTGACCTGTGCAACCAGACGTACACTGGCCGCACCTTGACTGACTTTCACCGTGTCGCCGGATTTCACGCCCAGCTTGTGTAATTCACTGCTATGCAACATCACGCACGGAGTGGCCGCATCGCGGGTTTTTTGCAAGGACGCGGCACGGCGCACCAGCGCATCGGCAGCGTAAATCGGCACATCGCTGATACGCTGCATGTCATGCGCATGAACACCAACCACCTTTTGTAGCGTGATGCCCAGATGATTGCCCAATCTGTCGGCAATAGTCTGTGTGCCCAGTATTTCGTCACGCACGGCTTCGCTGGAGTCATAATCAAAGCCGGGCAAATCAAGCAAATTACCCAACACACGTAATACTTTCCAGGCCGGGCGCGCATCGCCTAACGGCTTGACTGCCCCTTTGAAGCTTTGCTGCCTGCCCTCGCTATTGATGAAAGTACCCGAGGTTTCCGTGAACGGCGCAATCGGCAACAACACATCGGCATAATCAGCGGCGTGATGTTTGAAGGCAGACATCACGACTACCATGTCTGCGGCATGCATCGCCGTCATCGCCTGTTGCGGATTGTGCATATCCAGCTCCGGTTCGACATTCAGCAGCACATATGCTTTGCGCGGCGCAGCCAGCATTTGTTCGGCATTCATACCTTGCGTAGCACCGACAAAAGGCACCGCCCCCGCCAGATAGCCGCCCACACTGTTTGCAGCCTCGCCCAGAAAACCAAATGTCGCGCCGCATAGCACGCTAATTTGTTCGGCCAGCAAGGCAAGTTGTACGGCTTGTGGATGTTGCTGGGCAAAATTGCCCAGTAATACTGCAACCCGTTCGCCACTCGCCAGACTATGTGCAATCGCACTTGCTTGCGCGGAAGGTTGCACGCCATCAACCGCCTTTTGCACGTCACTGGGAAGCGCTACCGATTTTTCTGTGGCAAGCGCCTTCAAAATTCCTGCCAGTACAGTGGTCAACTCAGCCGGGGCGACGATGGATTTGTTCGTCACCGGCATCAACAATTCGTCATCGGCAGCATGCACGATACTGGCTTGCGCGCCATGCTTGACTGCCTGCCGCACACGCTGCGCCAACAGCGGCTGGTCTTTACGCAGGAAGCTGCCAATGATGAGGAAACGATCTCGGCTATTGATGTCGGTAATGGGCATACCCAGCCACGGCGCGCCCGCTTGTTTACCATCCGCACTGAAATCAGACTGACGCAGACGAAAATCAACATTGGCGCTACCGATGCCACGCATTAATTTTTGCAGCAAGGCCAATTCTTCCAGTGTGCTGTGTGGTGTCGCCAGCGCAGCAATCTGCTCGGGCCCGTTTGTCGCACCTATCTGTCGCAGACCATTTGCCACGTATTCAAGCGCCACTTGCCACTCCACTTCGGCCCACTCGCCGCCTTGCTTGAGCATCGGTTTAACAAGCCGTTCCGGTGAATTCAGCCCTTCGTAACTGAACCGGTCTTTATCAGAAATCCAGCATTCGTTGACGGCTTCGTTTTCTATCGGCAAAACACGCGCCACCTTGTTGTCCTTCACATGCACAGCCAGATTGGAACCCAAGCTATCATGCGGACTGATCGATTTGCGCCGGGATAGCTCCCAGCTGCGCGCGGTATAGCGGAATGGCTTGCTGGTCAGCGCACCGACCGGACATAGATCAATCATGTTGCCCGACAACTCTGAATCGACCGTGCTGTCCACAAAACTCAGAATTTCAGCATGTTCACCACGGAACGCCATACCCAGCTCCATCACACCGCCGATCTCCTGACCAAAGCGCACACAGCGGGTGCAGTGTATGCAGCGAGTCATTTCTTCGGTGGATACCAATGGCCCAATGTCCTTATGCAAAACGATGCGCTTTGGCTCATGGTAGCGCGACGCGGCACCGCCGTAACCGACTGCCAAATCCTGCAACTGGCATTCACCGCCCTGATCGCAAATCGGGCAATCGAGCGGATGATTGATCAGCAGAAACTCCATCACCCCCTGCTGCGCCTTAACCGCCATGTCGGAATGCGTGAGCACCTTCATCCCTTCGGCAACCGGCGTGGCGCAAGCCGGTAAAGGCTTGGGGGCTTTTTCCACTTCGACCAGACACATGCGGCAATTTGCCGCGATGGAAAGTTTTTTGTGATAGCAAAAATGCGGGATGTAGATGCCGACTTTATTTGCTGCGTCCATCACCATGGACCCCTTCGGAGTCTCAACCAGCTTGCCATCGATTTCAATTTTAATCATGTCGATCACTTGTCCGCTATACCAGGCAACGCTTGTGTTCAATATGATATTCAAATTCGTCGCGGAAATTTTTTAGCATGCCTTGTACCGGCCATACCGCCGCTTCGCCCAAAGCACAAATGGTGCGCCCGGCAATGTTTTCACCCAAACTGAGCAATAAATCCAGATCCTCATCGCGTCCTTCGCCATGTTCGATACGGTTCACAATACGATACAACCAGCCGGTGCCTTCACGACACGGCGTACACTGCCCGCAGGATTCTTCATAGTAGAAATACGACAGCCGTTCCAGAGCGCGCACCATGCAAGTGGTCTCATCCATCACAATCACTGCGCCACTACCAAGACCGGAACCGGCTTTGGAGATGGTATCGAAATCCATGGTCAGATCCATCATGACTTCGCCGGTCAATACCGGCATTGAGGAACCGCCCGGAATCACGGCTTTGAGTTTATGTCCGTTACGTACTCCGCCTGCCATTTCCAGCAACTTGGCGAACGGCGTGCCCATGGGCACCTCAAAATTTCCCGGGTTATTGACGTGTCCGGTCACAGAAAATAATTTCGTACCGCCATTGTTGGGTTTGCCCAAGTCCAAAAAGGCCTGCCCGCCGTGATTGATGATGTAGGGGATGCTGGCGAAAGTTTCGGTGTTATTGATGGTGGTGGGCTTGCCATACAAACCAAAACTGGCAGGGAACGGCGGCTTGAAGCGCGGCTGCCCTTTTTTGCCTTCGAGAGATTCCAGCAACGCGGTTTCCTCACCGCAGATGTAAGCGCCATAACCCAGGTGATTATGCAGTTCGAAATCAAAACCCAGACCCATGATGTTGTTACCGAGGAAACCCGCGGCACGCGCCGTATCGACGGCTTCTTCCATGCGCTCGTACGCCTCGAAGATTTCGCCATGTATATAGTTATAGCCGGTCTTGACCCCCATGGTATAGGCGGCAATAGCCATGCCTTCAATGAGCAGATGCGGGTTGTAGCGCAGAATATCCCAGTCCTTGCATGTGCCGGGTTCGCCTTCGTCGGAATTGCAAACGAGGTATTTGTCGCCCTCAAACTGACGCGGCATGAAACTCCACTTCAAACCGGTCGGGAAGCCCGCCCCACCACGCCCGCGCAAAGCGGATAGCTTCACTTCGGTAATGATTTTTTCCGGGGCGATTTTTTCCGTCAGCACTTTGCGCAAAGCCTGATAGCCACCCACCTTGAGATAGTTCTCCAACGCCCACGGCTGATCAAAATCCATGGTGGTCTGGGTAATCGGGCCTCTCATGATTTATCCAATTCCGCCAACAGCTGATCAATCTTTGCCGATGTCATGCGACCGCATAGTTTTTTGTTATTGATAGTCAGCAGCGGCGCTTCCATACACGCGCCCATGCACTCGCCTTCGCGCAGGCTGAATTTACCGTCTTCGGTCACTTCACCGATGCCAATGCCCAATTTTGATTTCAGGTAAGACACCGTATCCAGCGCACCACAGAGCGTGCAGGATAAATTGGTACACACGGTCAACATGTGCTTGCCCATCGGTTTGAGGTTGTACATGTGATAGAAAGTCGCCACCTCATATACCGCTATCTGCGACATGCCGAGGTAGGCAGCGACATCTGTCATATCTTCAGTCGCAATCCAGCCCTTTTCATCCTGCACGAAACGCAGTGCCGACATCACCGCTGACTGTTTCTGATCGGGCGGATATTTAGTCAACTCGCGGTTGATTTTGACCTGAACTTGTTCGGATAACATTCAAAACACCTTTAAAAGATTTTCGCGAGCATGCGACGCGGTGATTTGACCGGTCAACAGATTTAGAGAAATGTTCATCAGCGATCTACCTCGCCAAATACAATGTCCTGCGTTCCGATGATGGTGACAACGTCGGCAATCATGTGGCCGCGGGCCATTTCATCCAAAGCGGCAATGTGAGCAAAACCCGGCGCACGAATTTTCATTCGATAAGGTTTATTCGCGCCGTCGGAAATAAGATAAATACCAAATTCGCCCTTGGGATGTTCGACAGCAGCATACACCTCGCCAACCGGAACGTGCATTCCCTCGGTGAATAACTTGAAATGATGAATCAACTCCTCCATGTTTTCCTTCATGTCGACACGGCTGGGAGGTGCAAATTTATGGTTGCTGGTCAAAACCGGTCCGGGGTTGGCGCGCAACCAGGTAACGCACTGCTGAATGATCCGATTGGCCTGACGCATCTCTTCAACGCGCACCAGATAGCGATCATACGAATCACCGTTTTTACCGACCGGTATATCAAAATCCAGACGGTCATAAACTTCATACGGTTGTTTTTTGCGTAAATCCCATTCCACGCCAGAGCCGCGTAACATCGGCCCGGTAAATCCCAACGACAGCGCCCGCTCAGGAGACACCACGCCGATATCCACGGTACGCTGCTTCCAGATACGGTTATCCGTCAGCAGTGTTTCGTACTCATCCACGTAAGCGGGAAAACGTTTGACAAAGTCCTCGATAAAATCGAGCACGGAACCCTGACGGTTTTCATTGAGCTTATCCACCGCTGCCGCGTTGTGAATTTTTGATGCCTGGTACTGCGGCATCGTGTCCGGCAAATCCCGATACACTCCGCCCGGACGGTAGTAGGCGGCATGCAGACGCGCGCCGGATGCCGCCTCGTAGATATCCAGCAAATCTTCTCGCTCACGGAAGCAATATAAAAACACCGTCATCGCGCCGATGTCCAGGGCGTGTGCGCCCAGCCACAATAGATGATTCATGACACGGGTGATTTCGTCGAACATGACGCGGATATATTGCGCACGGAGCGGCACATCTATGTCGGCCAGTTTTTCAATCGCCATAACATAAGCGTGTTCGTTGCACATCATCGACACATAGTCGAGACGGTCCATATAGGGGACGGACTGCAAAAAAGTTTTGTGTTCTGCAAGTTTTTCGGTGGCGCGATGCAGCAAACCGATATGCGGGTCTGCCCGCTCGATCACCTCGCCATCCAGCTCCAGCACCAGACGCAACACACCATGCGCAGAGGGATGTTGCGGGCCAAAATTCATGGTGTAGTTTTTTATTTCTGCCATAACCTTGCCCGTCTCAACTCTTGTTGCAAGGTGCGTCACCATGCATTTCAGTGCAGACTAACTTGCGGCAGCAAGTTAAGCCCGCAGGGTGGTCGTAACTAAAATTCATGGTGTAGTTTTTAATCTCAGCCATGCTCTCAGTTCCCCAGCACCCGTTTTAACACGGGTTCAATATACATTTTGTCCATCGGCCATCCCTCAGCTTCTGCCGTACAACTCTTCGCGCACAATGCGCGGTACCAACTCACGCGGCTCGATCGAGACAGGCTGGTAAACCACACGCTGTTGATCCGGGTCGTAACGCATTTCAACATGCCCGGAAAGCGGGAAATCCTTGCGGAACGGATTGCCGATAAAGCCATAGTCGGTCAAAATGCGGCGCAAGTCGGGATGTCCGGTAAACACGATACCGAACAGGTCAAATGCCTCACGCTCATACCAGTTCGCGCTGGACCATATTTCCGCTACCGAGGGCAACACCGGGAAATCATCCTGCTCGGCAAACACACGCACCCGTAACCGTTCATTCCGGCTGAGCGAAAGCAAATGGTAAACCACCGCAAAGCGCTTTCCATCCCATGCGCCATCGCCGTATTCAGAATAATCCACCCCACACAAATCGATCAGTTGCGCAAAGTCCAACTCTGCCGTGTCGCGGAGCTTGCCCAACACCTCCAGCATATCGGCAGCTTTGACCTCAATCGTGGTTTCGCCCAGCCTTTGCCGGATATTGACCAATTTATTGGTTAAATTTGCGGCAAGCATTTTGTCCAATGCGGTTTTATTCATGACACTAAATTTATCCTGGTAACTAAGGACACGCAATCCACTATCCACGGCACAACAGAACCGTCAGCGCGCTATGGTGTTGGTTCTTTTAATTTTGTTCTGCAACTGAATAATGCCGTATAACAGCGCCTCGGCAGTCGGCGGGCAGCCCGGCACATATATATCTACCGGTACGATACGATCACAACCGCGCACCACTGAATAAGAGTAGTGATAATAGCCGCCACCATTGGCGCAAGAACCCATCGAGATAACCCAGCGCGGCTCCGCCATCTGATCATAAACCTTGCGCAGGGCAGGAGCCATCTTGTTGCACAGTGTTCCTGCCACGATCATTACGTCGGACTGGCGCGGACTGGGACGAAATACCACACCAAACCGATCCAGGTCATAACGTGACGCGCCGGCGTGCATCATCTCCACCGCGCAACATGCCAAACCAAAGGTCATTGGCCACAGCGAGCCGGTACGAGTGTAATTGATGATGGTGTCCAGCGTGGTAGTCACCACGCCCTTCTCAAGAATTCCTTCAATGCCCACACGTTACTCCTCCCAACATCTTTCCAATATCCAGCATGCCATGGAAATTCATGCATCCGACGGCAATCGCGGACGGTCGCATCCCCGCTGCGCGGAGCCCCTGCTTCCTGCTCATGCCGTCACTCCCATTCCAGCGCTCCCTTCTTCCATTCATAGATGAATCCGACCACCAGAATAGCCAGAAAAATCATCATGGAAACGAAACCAAACGTGCCGATTTCCTTGAGCACGATCGCCCAAGGAAAAAGAAACGCGATTTCCAGATCGAACAGGATAAATAAAATCGCCACCAAGTAATAACGCACGTCGAATTTCATGCGCGCGTCTTCAAATGCCTCAAAACCACATTCGTAGGGCGACAGCTTTTTGTCATCAGGACGGTAAGGCGCAACCAGTCCGCCCAGCACGACGGGCGCGACCCCCATTGCCACGCCGACGCAGATAAACAATAGTACCGGGAAATAATTTTCCAGCATTTGGCTACCCCCTTAATGATTTCAAGCAACCCGACTCGAAATCACTGATTATTTTTTGCCAACATCTGCGTGTTAGCTTGATATTTTGGTGCCGATGAGCAGACTCGAACTGCTACGGCTTGCGCCACTAACCCCTCAAGCTAGCGTGTCTACCAATTTCACCACATCGGCCATACTGCCTACATCATTACTTCGGAATTTCCCTGGATTTCGAATCATCCACAGTGTTGACTGGCGGCGCAGCCGTCTTTGTTGTTGATGTATTAACTTTATCCATCACCCCCTGTTGTTGCTCGGGATGGGAATAAAGATAAGTCAGCGACAAGCTGGTAACAAAAAACAGTGTCGCAGCAACTGCCGTGCTACGACTCAAAAAATTTGCGGAGCCACTGGAGCCAAATAAACTGCCAGCCGAGCCGGTGCCAAATGCCGCGCCCATGTCAGCGCCTTTGCCGTGCTGCATCAGCACCAGGCCGATCAGCACGATCGCTGTCAAAACGTGTACTACCCAAACTATTGTTTCCACACATTACTCCCACATATTACGGCCAAGAGAAAATCAGCTCTGAGCAGCGCGGCAAATTGCCAAAAACTCATCTGCTACCAAAGATGCGCCGCCGATTAACCCGCCATCGATGTCCGGCATCGCAAACAATTCCGCGGCGTTATTTGCCCTCACACTCCCGCCGTAGAGTATACACAACCCCGATGCGATTTGACCATCATGAAACGCGATACGCTGCCTGATAAATGCATGCACCGCTTGAGCCTGCGAGGAAGTGGCAGTTTTGCCGGTACCGATCGCCCACACCGGTTCATAAGCCACCACAGCATGACGAAATACCTGCGCTCCACCTATGTGAAACAACGCATCCAACTGCTCGGCGACCACTTGTTCTGTCGTACCGGCTTCGCGCTGTTCCAACGACTCGCCGACACAAAGGATTGGAATCAATCCGGCCTGTTGTGCCGCCAAAAATTTTTCGGCGACCAAGTGGCTGCTTTCGGCATAGTAGGCACGTCGTTCGGAGTGACCAACAATGACGTAGCTGCAACCGAAATCGCACAACATCGCAGCAGACACTTCGCCGGTATGAGCGCCCTTGTCCAGTTGATGGACATCCTGTGCGCCCCAGCGTACCGCCTTGCCAGCCAACTTTTGTTGCGCCTGAAACAAATAGGGGAAGGGAATACAAACCGCACAATCGACACCCCGGATTTGATCCACGCCACTGGCTACGGCATCCAGTAACCCTGCGTTCTGTGCCAGGGTACCGTGCATCTTCCAGTTTCCTGCAACTAATTTGCGCCGCATCGTAATCAATCCGCCAAGCATTAAAGCTCTCAATCCTACTTGCGAACGCGCTAATGGTCAATCCGGAAAATTGGGGAAAGCCCTATCAGCAAGGCATCATCAGGCTGCCTGTACGGGTATCTTGTCGCGCCGCGCGATAATACGATTATGGTCATCTACATAGACGAGTTGCGGGTGAAATTTTTGCAGCTCCAGTTCGGAATACATGACATAGGCGGCGATAATCAGAATATCACCCCGGCTGGCTTTATGTGCCGCAGCACCATTCACGGAAATCACCCCTGAGCCGCGTTGTGCACGAATCGCATAGGTGGAAAAACGTTCGCCATTGGTAACGTTATAAACGTCGATCTGCTGATATTCCTTGATATCAGCGGCCTCCAGCAAATCGTCGTCAATCGCGCAGGAGCCTTCATAATGCAACTCGGAGTGCGTGACGTGCACTCTGTGTAATTTGGAGTGAAGCATGGTTCTTTGCATGAGAAACCTCACGTTTCAGCGGACGCGAATTATATCGTATCCATCGCACTCCGGTAATCAATCGGCCAGGCGTACCTCGACATTATCCAGCAACCGGGTGCCCCCCAGCTTGGCCGCCGCCAGTATCACCAGTTCGCGCTGCGACCGGCTTGCCGGTTGCAAATCAAACTGGTTGCGCACCGCAACATAATCCACCGACCAGCCCCTTTTCACCAGAGCTTCGACAGCCTGCTGCTGCAGGCGTTCAAAATCACGGCCGCCCTGCAGAATAGCCTGCCGCATCCCGATCAGCGTGCGCGCGAGAAGGCTCGCCTCGTCACGCTCTGCGGCACTTAAGTACTGGTTGCGTGAACTCAACGCCAGACCCTCGGTCGTGCGTATCGTCTCTCCGCCGATAATGGTTATCGGTAAATTCAGTTGCGCGGCCATCAGTCGAATGATGTGCAGTTGCTGATAATCTTTTTTGCCAAACAGCGCGACATGCGGTTGCACAATGTTGAACAGCTTCAATACCACCGTCGCCATACCGCGAAAATGACCGGGGCGCGCCGCGCCGCACAAGTCGTTTGCAATTGCCGGCAGTTCGACGAAGACAGTTTGCTGCATGGCATATATTTCTTCTATCGACGGGACAAAGGTAACATCCACCAAATCCTGTAGTTTGGCGCAGTCTTGCTTCAGTGTGCGCGGATAGCGGTCAAAATCTTCATCGGGAGCAAACTGCAACGGGTTAACAAATATACTGGCGACGACACAATTGCCATATTCACGAGCGAGCCTCATCAGACTCATATGACCGTCATGCAGATTGCCCATGGTGGGAACAAACACAATCGCGCGCTCGTCTCTCAAACGTACATGTAATTCGGTTATTGTGGAAATCACTTGCATGGCGACTGACGCACCCTTTCACCCGGATTAAAACAAAACTGGACGATTGTGCGAGTGTAGTAAGGATCAATGCAGATGACCGCCCTCACCATGCACATGGCCATGCTCCAGCTCTTCTGCTTTGGCCGCACGAACACCGGTCACCACACAATCAAATGTGAGCGTTTTTCCTGCCAGAGGGTGATTGCCATCCACAGTGACTTTGTCATCCGTGATTTCGATAACGGTATACAGAATAAAATCTTCCTCATCGGCGCTTTCCGGAGCGCCCTCGAATTGCATACCGACCGCAACTTCTTTCGGAAACGCACTACGCGCTTCTACTTCGACCAGATCATGCTCATATTCTCCAAACGCATCATCGGGCTGCATGGTCACTTTGCAATGGTCCCCGACACTTTTACCATGCAGGCTCTCTTCTACCAGCGGGAAAATACCATCGTAACCACCATGCAGATAGCTGATTGGCTCTTCAACTGTTTCCAGCAACTCTCCCGTCGAATCAAACAATTCATAACGTAATGAAACAACCGTATCTTTGGCAATTTTCATTTCACATCCTCTAACAAATTCAAAACTTCCTGTGCATGTCCGTGAGCATGAACACCATACATGACGTGACGTAATTTACCGTGTTTATCAATAACAAAAGTAGAGCGTTTGATAGCCATTTTCATGTGTCCATCCACTTCCTTTTCATACATCACCCCATAACGCTTGCAGACCCGCGCATCCGGATCGGACAACAGCAATACCGATAACCCGTACTTATCCCGAAACGCGGCATGAGTAATGCAATCGTCACGACTGATACCCACCACGAACGCATCGAATTTACTGAAGTCGTCTTCCAAGGCAGTGAATTCATTGGCTTCCACCGTGCAACCCGGGGTGTCATCCTTGGGGTAAAAATACAATACTATGTTTTTTTTGCCTTGCTGTGAGGTAAGACTGAAGGTCTGCATATCGGCATCCGGCAACTCGAAGTGCGGAGCTTCTATTCCAGCGGTCAATTGCATAGTTGTTTCCTCCTGAACCGGTATTTTAATGCTTTTCACAACACGCATAAAACTATTTACAGCGTCCCCGTGTCACCGGGCAGGTCGCTATAATAGCCCGAATGTCTCCACCCTACACATTGCTCGGCAACCTCAGCGCTCAGGAATTCCTGCGCAATTACTGGCAAAAGAAACCGTTGCTGATCCGTCAGGCATTGCCGCAGTTTCGCGGATTTCTTGATCCGCAACAGATCATTTCACTGGCTTGTTCAGAAGGCGCGCAAGCGCGTTTGATTACACAACGGCGCGGCAAATTTGCGCTGCGCCATGCGCCATTTTCAACACAAGACTTCAAGATGCTCGCTCACCACAACTGGACCGTATTGGTACAGGGCATCAATCATTATTTTCCCGAAGCGGTGCACTTGCTCAAACGGTTCAATTTTATACCGCATACGCGACTGGACGACTTGATGGTGAGCTTTGCGGCCAAAGGCGGAGGAGTGGGCCCGCATTTCGACTCATACGATGTTTTTTTACTGCAAGGTTCGGGTCAACGTCGCTGGCAAATTTCTGCCCAGCAGGATCGCACCTTGATAGAAAGTGCGCCACTGCGCATCCTGCAAGATTTCAGAGCCGAACAGGAGTGGGTGCTGGAAGCGGGCGACATGCTATATCTACCCCCGCACTATGCCCACAACGGCATTGCCGAAGATGACTGTATCACCTATTCGATTGGCTTTCGCGCGCCAAGCCATCAAGAATTGACTGAACAATTTCTGGTGTATTTGCAAGACCATATCAGTCTGGATGGGTTCTATACCGACCCCGATTTGACCATCCAAAAACATCCCTCCGAAATCAGCGCTGCAATGCTGCGTCAAGTCGGACAGGTAATCAGAAAAATCCGCTGGGACGGGGAAGATATCGCAAATTTTCTGGGTTGTTATTTGAGCGAACCCAAGCCGCATGTTTTTTTCGATGCGCCGATGCGTCCGTTGAGTTTTGCCCAGTTCCGGCAAACCATTAAAAAACAGGGGCTGGCGCTCAGTCCGAAAAGCCAGCTGCTTTGTCATGGCAAAAATATTTTCATGAATGGTGAAGCGCACCACATCGGCGCGAGTATTTATCCCGTCCTGCGCGATCTGGCTGACCGGCGAGAACTGCCCGGTCTGGCAGGCCGTCCCGCCGAGCTGGATCGGCTACTTTACCAGTGGTATCTGGACGGATATATTATTCTCGGCCGATATGAGGTGCGCCATGAATAATGCCCCATTGCAACACACAAAGCTGGAAGGGAATAGTGACTACGTAGCAGCGCTGAATTTGCTCTGCACGCTGGCGCAACAACACCTGTATCTCTTTGAAAAAAACTATGCGGATGCGGGGTACAACGCGTTGGAGCGTTACGAAACGCTGCGTAAATTCCTGTTATCCAGCCCGTCAAATCGTTTGTTTGTGCTGGCTCATGACACGCGCTACCTGGCTACACAGTGCCCACGGATGACAATGTTGTTGAGGCAATTCAGCGCGAGTATGTTCATTCATCAAACTCCGAAAAACCTGCAACACCTCACAGAACCTTTTGCCGTAGCCGATGCGGCCCATTATGTACGACGCTTTCACTTCGACGATACGCGCGGCATTGCAGCACAAAACGACCCGGAAAATGCACTTGCCCTGAGATCACGCTTTCTGGAAATGTGGTCGGTTTCCCTCCCTGCCGTCCCCGCCACTACCCTGGGGTTATAAAAAATAGTTGCAAAACCACTGGATTTTCTGTTTTGACTAGGTAAAATGGCACGACTTTGATTTTGGGTCAGTTTCCGAATCGGGCAAAAATTTTGTCGTATAAACTACTGGGGAAATAAAAAATGAAACGTTCTGCTCTTGTTGCTGCCTTGTTGGCTCTTACTTTAACTGCTTGTGGTGAAAAAACTGCTGAAACTGCCGCTCCTGCACCCGCTGCTGATGCAATGAAACCAGCGGACGCAATGGCACCTGCCTCTGCACCTGCTGCTGCAATGGCGCCCGCCTCTGCACCTGCTGCTGATGCAATGAAGAAGTAAGCTTCACTTCTAAAGCTGTAATGAAAAAGCCGACTTACGTCGGCTTTTTCATTGATGTTGATGCAAGACTAGACGATGGTTCGCCACGCAAACCCCGCTTGCTGGCTGGCTACACCCACCCAACTTGCTGCACAGTTCATCACCTGACTCAACGCCCTCACCGCAAGCTCAGGCGTATTGTTCTTGCGACTTAAATGCGCCGCAATTAAATGTTGCAAGCGGCTCACATCCAGGCGACTGAGAATATACGCGGCCTCCTGATTGTTCAAATGTCCCATACGACCGGCGACGCGTTGTTTCAGGCTCGGCGGGTAATCGCCGTTCATCAGCATATCCGCATCATGATTACACTCCAACACCAAGGCATGGCAGTTGGTCAAGCTCGCTTCAATATAACGGGTACTGCACCCGACATCGGTCAACACGCCCAACCGTCGTACGCCATCACTGAACACAAATTGCACCGGCTCAGCAGCATCATGCGGAACCGGATAAGGTTGAATTTCTATATCGCCAACGGTGAATGCCTGATGAGGATCAATTTCGTGGAGCGCGGTGATGTCGTTAAACGCTCTAGGCTGGCTACGCAACGTTCCGTGGGTCAGCCACACCGGCAAATCATATTTGCGCGCCAACCGTGCTACTCCGCTAATATGGTCGCCATGTTCGTGCGTAACGACGATGCCGCTTAATTGGTCTGGCGTGACGCCAAGTCGGGCCAAGCGCGCCACCGTGTCTTGCAAACCAAACCCGCAATCCATGAGCAGTTGCGTCTGCCCGACTGCCACCAGCAGTGCATTACCTTCGCTGCCACTGCCCAAAGAAGCGAAGCGCATATCCTATGAATTGATATTCTTGAAAATCGCCTCAAGCATTTGTTTGCTGGTGTCATCGTTCTTGCCATCCTGATTAGTGACAGACACTTCGCAGCTCTCTCCGCTATCCTTGACGTTCACGCGATAACGCGCCTTGGGATCCAGGCTGCCTTTCCAGAACTTAAGCTTGTCCAACCAACTGCTTTCCTGTTTATCCAGCTTCAGCAGATATAACCCAGCGGTGCGATCTTTGTCATCCACAATCAGCTCCGCACTTTCAATTGCCAGACCAACTCTGCGCCAACTCTTGTCAAATGGATCGCCTATCATGATGATTTTTTCGCCACTGGCATCTGTTTGCAGCTTGGCCAGACCCACTATTTTTACTGATTTTGTCGCAGGTATACCTGCAGCTGCATCAGCTACTGCCTGCTCCGCTTCCGCCCGAGATTTGCCAAAAGCCACCATCAGACGCTGCAACATTTCCGCTTCCAGCTCCGGATCATTCGGACGCGGTTCCCATTTGGTCGAAGTCTGATCGCCATTGCGCGAGAGCACTTCCGCCAGACCACGGTGGGTAATGTATATCTCAGTGCTCTTGCCATCTTTGCCGCGCTCAAGACGCACGCGGTATTGATCACGCTCACCGGAAGAATACAAATCGCTAAAAACCTTCCCGATCAGATCGTGTATCAGGCCATCCTGAATCTTGGCGCGGTTCTCAGACCAGTCAGTTTCCATAATGCCGGCAGTCTGATCTTCTGTTTTGATGGACAAGCCCACCCCTTGCCAGAACGATTTGACCACCGGCCAAACATTTTCCGGCTTGTCATTCACCACCAGCCAGCGCTGCGCGCCATCACGTTCCAGACGCACTCCCTGCGCCACCGGCAATATCGCACTGTTTTGCGCGTTGGTCGCCAAATTCTTTTTGCTGTATGACGAATAGGTCGCTACCGAATCTCCACTCTCGGATACCTTGAAACGCTCTTCGTTGCCCGGCGCAGTCAGGTCGGGCGGCAACTCCAATGCAGGCACCTGTGTAGCGCCATTCCGGTAATCAATGCGTTTATCGCCCAGCCCGAGAGTGCTGCAACCTGCCAAACAGACCAAAACCAGACCGGTGATTCCGCTATGCCATAATTTCATTGTTTCTCTCCCGCACAAAAGCGTGATTAGTTAAATAGACCGGTTTGCCGCATCGCCGCCTCGACCATCCCCTGCATATCTTTGGACAGGGGCGTGAGCGGCAAGCGTAGTGCGTTTTTCATTTTTCCCAGCCGTGCCACAGCCCACTTCACCGGGATCGGGTTAGCTTCGACGAACAAATGACGGTGCAGCCCCATTAGCCGGAAATTAATTGCACGCGCCTTGGCAACCTCGCCGCTCAGTGCCGCCACGCACATCTCATGCATCAATTTCGGCGCAACATTGGCCGTCACCGAAATCGCGCCATGCGCGCCGAGCAACAACAACGCCAGCGTGCTGGCATCATCACCACTGTAGACCGCAAAATCCTGCGGGGCGCGCTGCAACAAATCTGTGCCGCGCTGCATATCGCCGGTCGCATCCTTGATGCCAACGATGTTAGAAATTTGCGCCAGCCGTAACACCGTATCATTGCTCATATCCGCCACGGTACGACCCGGTACGTTATACAAAATATGCGGCATGTCGACCGCCTCGGCGATACTCTTGAAATGCAGATACAAGCCTTCCTGAGTCGGTTTGTTGTAATAAGGCACCACGCTCAACGAAGCGTCCGCCCCGGCTTTTTTGGAGAAAGCAGCCAGCTCGATCGCTTCTCTGGTTGAATTCGCACCGGTGCCCGCGATGATGGGAATACGCCCCGCAGCATGCTCTACGGCAACCTGAATCAATGTCTCATGCTCTGCCACGTTCACCGTGGGCGATTCGCCGGTCGTGCCAACCACCACCACGGCATCGGTCCCCTGCTCGATATGAAAATCGATCAAGGTGCGAAACGACGCCAAGTCCAGGCTGCCGTCTTCATGCATAGGGGTGACGATTGCAACAATACTGCCCTTGATCATTTTTGCTCTGCGCTTGCTTGTCGAAAGCAGGCATTTTACCTGAATACCCACCCACACCAAAATAACAGTGCAACAAAATCTGCCGTCAAGCCAGCTCACTGTTAAAGAGCGCCAGACTCTGAGGCATAATGACAAGCATCGCGATTGGCCGAATCCAGACATGAACCCTATTGCAGCGCTCTCTTATCGCATCAGACTCACTCTGAACAAATTATTTGGTTGGCTGGCGAAGAAATGGAAAGCCGGCTTCTATCTCTATCTGGCCGGCCTGTTCACCGTGCTCGCCTGTGCCGACACCGCTTTCCTGCACGTCACTGCCAACATGAAACAGGGCGCATTCGACATGATGGTGCGCTACCGGCTGGTCGTGCCCAAGCCCGACCCGGACATTGTCATCGTCGATATCAACGAAGCCAGTCTTGCCGCCATGTCTGCCGAATATGGCCGCTGGCCGTGGCCGCGTCAGGTGCTGGCGGAATTTGTCGAACAGATTGAGAAGCAGCAGCCCCGCGCAATCGTATTCGACATCTTGTTCAGCGACCCGGATGTTTTCAATCCGGATAGCGATGCCTATTTTGATCGCGCCATCGCCGACACCAACAATACCTTTTTCCCGATGTTGCGCCTCGACCCGGCTGACGACCCGCTAAGTCAAATCAACCCCGGCATGATTCCGGGCGTGGTCAAGCTGAATGAAAATGCGCAATCTAACGCCACCGTCGCGATGGTGTTGCCTTTTTTCAAATCGGTGTTGGCGAATGGCCGCCTCGGCCTGCACAACATTTACCCGGACGCGGATGCCATCACCCGTCAATACCCGGTTTACCGTGACGACTATGGCTGGAAAATTCCTTCACTGCCGCTAAATATCGCGCAGCATCTCAAGTTGCCGCAACCGGATGCGCAGCAAGTGCTGCTCAACTGGCGCGGCCCGCCTTTTACCTACCATTCGGTCAGTTTCAGCGATGTGTTTTTTGACTTGGGCAGTAAAAACAAGAAGCGCGCAGCCAATGAATTTAGCAACAAGATTGTCATTATCGGCTCGACCGCACCCAGCCTGTTCGACATCAAGGCAACGCCACTCAGCCGGATACATCCCGGTATCGAGATTCTGGCCACCGCGATCGACAACTTCAAGCATGGCGACTACCTGCGCTTCCCCGACGTGCGCATCATTTATCTGTTACTCACCCTGACCGTCATCTGGGCAACCGCCTGGGGCTTTTACCGCAATGCGGGGCGCGACAAGATCGACCGCTTGTTTGGCGCTTCGCAATTTATCCTGATTGGCATCTCCTATGCCAGCATCAACTTCACTAATACCTATATCAACCTCACCGGCCCGGTCACTCTCGGTCTGGCCTATTTCACCGTTGCCCGTATCTACGCCTTCGCCACCAGCAAGGCACTGGAGAGAAGTACGGTGCGCGCTGCGCAACGACAAGACGGAGAACTGCATGGCACTTTGATGCTGATCCGCTTGGGCAGCCAGGCGGGCGCATCGCATGCCAGCATCCTGAATGATAAGGTACGTGAAAAAATACGCCTGGGCATAGAAAGAACCGGTGGCAAAAACAAAAGCGTGGAAATACTCGTAGGCACGCAAAAAGGCCTGTGGGATTTATTCGAAGACACGCTGGCGATTTCCTGGCTGCATCCGGCAGACGACGAACCAAGCCGCCTGGACATACTCCGTGACATCGACGCCATCAAACAGGCGATCCGGCCGCTGTTGCACAAATACTGTCCGGCTTCGGATAATGACGTGCGCTATTTCATCCACGAAGGAATGGTCGCCGGAGGCGATCGGGCGCGCAACAGCTGGCGGGCATTATTCGCCGAGACACTGCTGCACTGGAACGAAACGAAACAAGGAGAAACATAATGCGCATGACAACACATTTAGGTGCCCTGCTGCTGACTGCGCTGCTGGCCATGCCAGTGGCTTACGCAGGTGAGGGTGGCTCAATGATCAAGACCGATGAGCTGAAGGCCGAGCCGTTCCGCGACGCTAAAACCGTAGCCAAATTGGCCGGTGGCGACAAGGTCGACATCCTGAAAAAAGATGGCGGCTGGCTACAAGTAAAAAGCGCTCAGGGCAGCGGTTGGGTACACATGCTCAGCGTGCGGCGTGGCGCGGCGCGTAAATCTTCGTCAGGCAACGAAGTGGCCGGATTAGCCGGCCTGGCATCCGGGCGTGCCGGTACTGGCAAAGTGGTCGCCACGACTGGCATACGCGGTCTCAATGAAGAAGAACTCAAAGCAGCCAAATTCAACGAAACAGAGTTGAAGCTGGCAGAGTCCTATCTCACCAGTCGCAGCGAAGCACAAACCTTTGCCAACAAAGGCAAACTCAAAGCACGCAACATGGACTATCTGCCCGACCCATCCGCAGGAGAAAGCAAATGAACCGCTCCATCACTCAATGGCTGGCTGCGACAGCACTATCGGTGTGCCTGGTCAGCGCGCACAGCTTCGACTTCCAGCAAGAATTGAAAAACGCGGCCAGCAGCCTGAAAGAACCGGGCAAGCTCTCAAGTCTGGGCGGTTATTCCGAAGCGGAGGAAACAGAGATAGGCAAACAGATTGCCGGCAATCTGCTCGGCGCCGCGCCGCTGGTAAAAGACAAGCTGCTGCAAAAATACGTCAATAACGTTGGCCGCTGGGTCGCAAGCCAGAGCGAACGACCCGACCTTGCCTGGCATTTCGGTGTCATTGATTCAACTGACATCAACGCATTTGCCGCACCCGGCGGTTATGTCTTTGTCACCAAAGGTCTCTACCGGCTGCTCAACGACGAATCAGAGCTGGCGGGCGTGCTGGGGCACGAGATCGGACACGTGATCCGCAAGCATCACCTGAAAATTTTGCAGCAAAGCAAGCTGCTCGACAAAGGCAGCAAATTGTTGGCGAAGCAAACCGGTGGCAGCGATAAAGTGCAAAACCTGATCGGCAGCGGCGCAGAAATCGTGTCGCGCTCACTCGACAAAAG